>Ga0160427_10001338_pt1 | contig 15155 bp, 2 predicted proteins | sample SolpanmetagenomL_FD_108194 | JGI IMG/M metagenome (GOLD analysis project Ga0160427, IMG submission 108194) | Solar panel surface microbial communities from Lawrence Berkeley National Laboratory, California, USA - L | ecosystem: Engineered > Built environment > Solar panel > Unclassified ...
AACCTAGCTATAGCACTATAATATCTATATCTATACCTAGTACTACTCTACTATAGGTTATATTAGTCTCCTTACTTATATCTAGTACTTAACTATTATAATAAGCTATTAGCTATTAATAGCATAACTATTATAGTTAAACTAGAAAATAGTCTTATAAACTTCTATTTCGTTATTATTAAAACTATTTTATAATAATATATTAATAAACTAAGTACCTTCTTTATCTTTACTTCTACTAAATGAAATAATAGATCTATAACAAATTTAGTATAAGTACCTACAATAATCTAACGAACGTAATATTATTACGGTTCTAGATAATAACATTCTAATATAACTATTATAAATTATTCTACCTAATATTTAACTTAATAATAGACTATAATATTAATAGGTACACTATAGACCTATTAAGAAACAACGTAAACGTCCTCCTAAAGTAAAGAATAAACTAAAATCAGTTCTAGGTAAACTAGTTAAAAATAGTATAATACTTTTATTAACTAAAGAAGTTGATAGTATAGAATTAGCTTATAAGTTACGTAGAGAAGGAAAGATTATAACACTAGGCAAACTATTTCAAGAATCTAACAAAAGTGAGATTAATTCTCTTATTAGTAATAATGTCTTTAGATTTAAATAATATGATTCTTAACTACATAGTACTAAAGTGTTTTGCTCTAGACTAGTTAGAGAAGTTACAAATATTACTATATAGTTATATGAAAAATCGAGACTTATTATTTAAGGATATAACGACGCTAGTAAAGAGATAGTATTAACATAAGCTCCGACAATTTAGAGAGTATTATGACGTCTAATTATATCCTTTATACTAAGTCTATTACTTAAAGTAGATCTATACCTTAGAGACATTATATAAGCGTATATCTAGTTTAGTAGAGTATTAAATTAGAAAATTATAACACGTATACTAGTAGAAATAAAAGATTTATACTTGTTAAATACTACTATAGTAATCTAGAAACTACTATATAGTATTACTAAAGTAGGTACACACTAGTAGAGCATATATTACAAACACTACGTCGATTATCTATAAATAGAATAGTTAATAATAGATCTATGTCTACTTATAATAAAGACAACGGACTTTAGTATCGTTAGGATATAGACCGATAATACCTTAATACTAGCTAATGTGAAGTTTGCATAAAAAGAGGAAGATAATATAATATTTAAATCAAAAATAAGAGAAAAGTTAATAACGTTAAATTAACTAATATTTAACGGTTATATATTAACGAAATTAAATAATAACACTATTACTATTACACTAAAGGATTAGTTAAAACGATTATAACTAATAATATATAAATTAACTAACGATCAAGAAACAAAAAGGTAGTATGTTAAGTAAAGGGCTTATATAGCTTATATAATATTAATATGTTAACTAGAATCAACTTTTGATTTATCTATAGTAGTATAAGTTACATAACTACAAAAGGAGGACATATAACGATTGAATTTACAAATTTAATAGATAATTAATAATCCTTTAAGAGAGTTAATATATATCTTACTAGATACCTCAAAAATGAAGCTATACCTATTCGTTAACGGCTTATTTATAAATAATTACGACTTATTATTATAGGTAGGATATATCCTAGTAATTAGTAATAAATAACTAAATACGAAGGAGTTATTTAATATAAATGAGAATATTATATATTAGTCGTCGACTAAGTGTAAGCGTGTAACTAGGTTAGTACTAGTATCAGAAATTTATGTAATAATAGTAGGAGTAAACATCGTATTTATAATTAAGAATACTATTAATATAATTATATAGAAGCTCGATGTCCCTACTATACTACTTATTGTATACACTAATTCTTTCTCTCTTTTTAAGTATATTATTAAGCTTAGTACTACTAAAGAAAAGAGATTAATAATCGACATTATAGTACTACGCTAAATGTATAAATTAAGAGAAATCGACAAAATTTACTAGATATATAGTAATAATAACCCTACTAACGTAATAATAAAAACCTTACTAAATAAAGCACTCTATTAATTTATTAATAATAATACAATTACCTTAAAGCTAGAGGCTTAGGTAGACTATAAGATAACCTCCTAATCATACTATATAATTAACATAACATAGTAGCATACTATAATACTACGAGAATTAATATATATTTGATATATAGGTTTATAGAAGAGGGATATTTAATTTACCTTATTATATTATAACTTAATTTAATTTGAACATACTTATTATAACTTCACTAAAATAAAAGACTACTAGTATTAATAACTATTAACTTAGCGTACTAGTTACATAATCTAATAATAACTTATAGTATATACTAATATTAACTCCGTAGTTTAATAGATAGATAGACTACTAATATATACATTAGTTAACTATTTACTATTCTACGTACTATTATTGATCTATGTAGCAACTAACACGAATAATAATAATTAATTGAGTTTAATTAATTAGCTAAATATATTTAAGTAGGAATTATAGAAGTAAGAATTTTTATAATTACATATATATTAATAATAATTAGCTAAGTATTAAAGGTATAAATTCTTATATATCTAGACTATTATATAAAATAGTATAATAGGAAGTTTTAGTAGAGCTGAAATTACTAGATTTAATTATGTTAATACTACTATTTTAAGTAGTTTATCTAATATACCTATTCGCGTATATTAACATAATATTAACATACGCTAATAAGTATATTACGTCTTCTTATTTAGAAGTAGCGTACTTTTTTATTAACGTTTTAATGTTATTTTTTTATGTTTTAGATACTATAAGTTAAAAATCCTATAATATCTTAAATTATTGTAGATTATAGTGTCAAATCTAGATTATACGCGTATTTAGAACTATAAACTATAGTAGTAACGCTAGCGCTAGTAAGATTAGTAAACTATAACGATAAATTCTTAGCTAGCTAATGCTTAAATAACTCCTTAAGTAATAGAAGAGATATATACTTCTATATAAGTATGTAGTAGCGTATAGGACCTATAGCTTATAGTAGCTATAGATATAGACTAATTGCTAACTTTAATAGATGACTCGGAAGTCAGACTATATATATTTGTGTGCGCGTGCTAAGACGCGTCACGTGATACTTATCTGTACTTACTAGGGTTGTCCTATAATAACTGCCTCCCCTCTCTAGCGGCTTGACCCTAAGTCGTTTTAAGTAAGCTATAGGCCTGTCCTTCGCTTACTTTTACCTTATAAGAGCCTTGTAAATACCTTACAAGTCGCAGGATTTTGCGACCCTAGTGTCTTATAAGCCTTAGGCTTTTAGATCTAAAAACTTTAAGAGACTTACTACTTAAGCGCGATTCGAACCCTAAACTAGGCGTTCTTGCCTTGCTAGGCGGAAGTATAACTATATTAGGTTTAGGCTTCTAGGCTAGCTTTCCGTAGATTAGCGGTCGTTTACCTATCTATTATTAGCGTTTATTTACATATTTACTTACATTAGATTATAATTAGTTATAAGTATACTTTCACTCTTTATGTTATATCTTTGTCTTATGACTAGCTTATGAATTTCGTAAAGCATTTAGGGAACGAAGCTTTTCACTTTATTATCGACGTATAAGCGTTAGTGAATAATAATAGCCTACTTTATTTGTAAAATTCTAGATTAAGAAATTCGAGAAAGCGTAAAGAGTGAACGTAAGCGTGAATGTAAGAGTAAGTACGAGTATGAATGTGAAGATAGTAGGTATAAAGGTAGTGCCTTTTCTCTTTATTACTCCTTCTTCTTTTCTTTATCTTCTTATATTACCAATTTTCTGCTACTACTAGCATTCCCTTTTCTACACTCTTCAGCTATTAATAGCCTAGTATAAGCGCCTCCTATACTCTCTATAGGTTTGTGCCTATAGCTGAAGTCTATAAAGAAGATCGTCTCCCCCTAGTTAACACTTATGTACGCTATACGTAATACTTTAACGACCTTAATCGTAAGTATACTAGTATTCTAGGTATAACTTAGCTAACTATTCGTAGGTAACTTATATAATAGTTAATTTATTCTTAGCTTAACCTACAAGTGTTCTACTTACTCTACCCCTTCTAACGAGCACAAATACTATCTAGTAGACTATCTACTACTTTTCCCTTATCTTAATCGCCTAGTAAGAGCTCGCTATCTCGTCTTAGAGGTCCCTTAATCTTAACTTATATAATATACTAGTGCTCTCTTAAGCTTAAATAATACTTAGGTAGACTTTATCCCTTTACTTCGTCGTTAGTAGACTACTTATGCCCGACGTCACTAGACGTTTTATTAGTAAGGGTAATCGATTATTCTAGTAGAGGAGGCCTTAGACGCCTAGGAGCGTCAAACTAGTGCCGTAAAGTGTTAGGCATAAATCTTTAAGGCTCTTATTACTATAAGTCTTACCTTAGTCGTTTGCATTTACTTAGCTAACTATTTGTAGCGTTTAGCCCTAGCTGCTACTAACCTTAAGGCTATTAACGACTCGCTTATTCCTTTCTACTTAAACGACTACTATTAACGTACGCCTTTAACAAATACGACTACTAGGTAAGTAACTACTCTCTCTAGTCCTTCTAATACTAGTCGCCCTTGTAATAGTTAATCTACCTCTCCTTAGGATTAGCCTCTTACTAACTAGATCCTACCTTTAGTCGTTACTTCTCCTAGGTTAACTATAGAGTAGATCTTATAGGCTGTCCGTGCTAATTTGCACCTTGTGCCTCTTGCACCTATTAGTATATCCTTAGACTCTTCTTTTACGCCTTCTTAGGCTTTACTCTCTAGATCTCCTTATGTCTCTCTACTACTAGCGCTTGAACTTGATCGTTTATACTATTAGGTTAACATTAGTACCATAATTAATCTAACGATCTACTACCTTCTCGCTAGTTCTCGTCGCTTACGCGTTAACCTCCGCGCTAAGCTAGTCGCTAATAGGCTTCTTATAAGCGTCGTAACACGTTTAGGAGGAATATTAAGTAATATAGATAGATAGTATAGAGAACGTAACCTATGAAGAAAAGGGTTTATTAAGAAAGGTTAAGTAGAGAAAGGAAATAAATTAGTATAGTATTAGCGTTAGTATATCATAATAGCATTAGTATTAGTATTAGTATTAGTATTAGTATACTAGGCGTTACTTAACATAAATAAAACTTGACTTTTTAAGTACCTTACTTCTTCCTAGCATTTAGCTACCTTTGATTTTGTCTTTATATTAAACTTGTTAACTAGCTCTTACGAGTTCCTTACTACTTCTACGTTAATCTATTAGTTGTATTCCTCTAGCTAATTAGTCTACTTAACGAGATATTACGTTTTGCCTTTCTGTTTCTTTATATCTAGTATCTCTTCTACTTTGTATTCTACGACCTTATCTATAACTAAGGGTTCTTGTAGATTCACCTTTTCACCCTTCTTAGAGTGATATAGCTCTAGTAGAGATACATAGAACACATTATGTACTAGGAGGTTTATTAGTAAGGCTAAGTAGTAAGCTTACTTACTAATTACTTCCGTGATACGGTAAGAGCTAGCGAACCTTATAGTTAGCTTCTTATAAGGCTACCTTAGCCTAATGTTCTTTACGTTTAGTAATATAAGGTCTTATACGTTATAGCTCTTTAGTATGTACTTTTTATTATAGTATAAGTCCTAGCTAGTATAGGCCCTCTCTTAGCACTCTTTTATTACGTTTCGCTCGCGCTTTATCTCTTAGATTCTTTGCTTTATAGTTAGTACTTCCTCTTCTTATAGCTTACCTTAAGTTAATACATAAGTACCTTTAATATTAAGGTTATATGTATATATTATGTTAAAGGGTAACTTCCTTATAGTAGTATTTATAGCATTATTTACTATAAACTCTACTAAAGGTAGCTATTTTAACTATTAGTCTTATTACTTAAAGTAGTAGTAACGTAAGTATTACTCTAAGGTCTAGTTTGCTCGCTCTATCTAGCTATCTATCTACGGGTAAAACGCTATTAATAGCTGTTTCTTTATCCTTATATAGTAATAGATATTAGACTAGAAGGCTAAAGTAAATACTAACCTACGGTTAGACATAATACTATTAGGGGTTCTAAATCTTATAAACACCTTATTAACTAAGGCGTCTAGTAGGCCTTTAGACATGATCGTCGTCTTATATACTATATATATAACAAACTTAGAAAATCTATCTACTACTACTAGAATAGAATTTAATATACCTTCCCTATTCTTACTAGGTAGTAAGCTTATTACAAAATCTATCGTGATTTCTTAGAAGGGGCAATCTAGTAAGGGTAGTACTTGTAGCTCTCTATAAGGCATATACTTCTTTAATTTCAACTTTTAGTAGATAGCATATAACTTGTAATATTCTTTTACGTTAAGGTATAACCTTAGCTAGACGTACTTACGCTAGATAAGCTCCTTAGTTTAGGCTTTACTAAAATGTCTTACTATAGGATCATCATAATATATAGAGATAATTTACGATCTTAGTACCTCGTCCTTAAGTACATATATAGCGTCTTTAACATAAAGGAGACTATCCTTTATTTCCTTAGTTACTACTCTTATACGAGAGTTTAAGTAGCGTTATGTAGAGGTATCTAACTTAGTTAAGGTCTTAATAGTCTCTAGTAGGTCTTTTAATAGAGGTTTATAAAGCTCTTTATTATAGTAGATAGCTACTACTATAATCCTTACTAGACCTTTACTAGTCTATTAACGTTTTAGTTTATAGCTTACAGCCCTTGTAGCGCATGTGCCTATTTGCGACACGGTTGTTACAATCCTATATACTAGATACGTATCGTCTTTCGTTTCTACCTCTTATAGCTTAAGCTTATTCTAGAGGGTAAGTAAGAGATATAGAGCTATCTCCTATATCTTCGCGTCCTTTTCGTAGTCTAAACGTCTTAATAGCTTATTAGTAGGATTCTTAGTCCTAGCCTAATGCTTAATAGTAAAGTCGAAGGCTATAAGGTATGTTACTTACCTTGCTTACTAGCCGTTCAGTTTTGTAGTTCCTTAAAAACCTTTAAGATTATTATAGTTAGATAACACCTTAATAGTATACTACGCTCTATTAAAGTAGTGTCTCTAATACTTAAAGCTCTTTACGATTACTAGGAGCTCTTAGTTATATGTAAGGTAGTTCTTTTTAGCTTCGATAAACTTCTATAACTAGAACGTAATTAAGTACTATTATAGGTATTCCTCTTTAAGGTCTTACTATAATAAGATCTTAGAGGCTATAAAGTTCGAGGTATTAGTTTCTAGCTTAAGCTTTACTTATAGCTTATAGTACTTTAGTACTAGTGCCTTTATAAAGGCGTCCCTTAGCGTCTTAAAAGCACGCTACTTAATATCTATCTACATAAGTAGCCCTAGCTTCTTACCCTTAACAGACCTCTTTATAAGTGCTATTAGTAGCTAGGCAATCTTTAAGTATCCTTTAATAAACCTTTGATAGTAATTAGTAAAGCCTAAGAACACTTATACCTTATAGAAGGTTATAGGCACTAGCTACTCTAAGATAGTAATAACGCGCTCCAAGTCTATAGATATGCTTTCTATAGTAATATAGAAGCTTAGGAAATCTATAGAGGTATAGTAGAAATTACACTTCTTAGGATTTATATATAACAAATACTTCTAAAGTCGTTCTAACACCTATCTTAAGTACTTGTTATACTCTGCTTCGTTCTCGCTAAAGATTAAGATATTATTAAGGTAGACAACATAAAAGATATCTACTAAGCTTACTAGGGCTTTATTAATATATGCTTAGAATATAGCTAAGGTATTAATAAGCTCGAATAGTATTACTAAGTATTTAAAGTACTTATAATAGATATAGAAGGCTATCTTCTACTCGTCTCTCTTTTAGATTCTAATCTAATAGTACGCGTCCTTTAGGTCGATCTTAGAAAACACCTTTAAGCGTGCTAACTAGTCTAGCGTCTCGCTTATTAAAGGTAAGGCTAGATAGTTCTTAATAGTGACCTAGTTTAGGCCTTAGTAATCGACATATAGTTATAGCTACTATCCTTCTTTAGCACGAATAAGATAGGCGCACTAACTAGACTTTCTAAGTGCTAGATCTAACCCTTTTCTAGGGCTTCCTCGAGATATCTTAATAGCTTTATTAGCTTTAATAAAGACAGGCTATATAACAGCTAGAATAAGGGCGCGGCCCCTAGTTCTAAGTTAATTAGATACGTAGTATCCTTATGAATAGTTTCTATTAAGGGAGGACTAAAAACGTCCTTAAAGCCTAATAAGCTAGCTAGGAGTATAGAGACTACCTTTATACGGAACTCCCTTAGCCCTTCTAGATAGGCCGCGTTAGAAACTCCTCCGACGCGTACTACTAATATCACGTAGTTAGAACCTTCTAGTTCTACTATAGTGACCTATGTAACATTAGCTAACTTAATGTCGTAGCTAAAGCGCTATTCGTCTATCCTTACGTTCTCTTAAACGTTCTCCTACTATCGCTATAAGCGACCTAGGATAATCTTATCCTTTAGACTAAGGTCTATAGTATAAAAGATGTCGGTTATTATCTTCTTTACTCTTAAAGAGTTAGAGACCTAAACTTTTAAACGGTAAGCCTTATAGATAAAGCTATGCTTTCCTTAGAAGTCTATAGCTTATAGGAGCTTAGCGTTCTCTAATTCTAGTAGCTCCCCTTTTGTAACTAGTTATTAGAAGACTATATTAAAGTCAGCCTTACTATCTATTAAGAACTATACCTATAGTAGCCCTTAGTTAGTTATGACCTTACTCTATAACTTAATTATAAGGGTAACTCTAACTTAGTCTAACAAGGCCTACTACGCTATTATGCGAGCTACCCTTACTAGTGTTAGCTTATATAGCTTACTACCTTACTTATATAGACGCTTAGCTTATCTATATAGTCGACTTACTTGTCTATAAGGCGCCTTACTCTAATTAGGAATTAGACGTATCGTAGGACGCTTCTCTAGATACTTAGTCTAATAGTCGGATTCCTTATAGCCCTTACTATAATATAGACATCTTAGACTAGAGTCCTAATAATACTCCTTAGTACTGTCCTTTCTTAGGGTATAGCTCGAGCGTTAGCCTTATGACGCATAGGACCTGTTTACTATTATGCCTTAGCCTTTTAGAGTCACGGCCCTTATAGCCGTTATGCTTCTAATCCCCTGTTTGCTTAGACAGAATTTAGTAAGTAGTCTCGTAAGAACGAGCTATATTAATCATTACCTCTCGCGTAAGCAGGATCTACCTTGTCTTTATAATCTTATTTCTAAGATATAGCTTAAACTATACTAGTAAGTAGTAGGCCTAAACTTCTTTAAGTATCTATAGTAATAGATCCTTGTACCTAGCTACCTAAGCTATAAAGGAGTTAACTAACTAGTTAGCCTCTTACGTATTTATGAAGTAGTCTAGAGCAGACTTTGTCTTTAATAACGGTACGTTACTAACGTATTACATAATAAAGGACTTAAACTCTAATATTATAAACTTGTCTAGTAATTCTAGATTAGAGTGTTCCTTCTACTAAGTATCCTTAGTATCTCCCTTAAGGCGAGAGGCTAAGTCTAGTACTTAGCTAAACTCCGTTAAGTATACTTCTACGTTAATAGCAAAGTATAACTTACTGTCTTTTAGAAACTTGTTCGTATACTATAAGCTTTTCCTAGAGAAGTTCTCTAGAGCTTTCTCTTATATACCTCCTAGCTTACGATAGTAATAAGGTCTACCCTCGTGCCTACTGTCTTACGCGACACTAACGAGCTTACTAGCCTTGTCTATAGCATCTGCTATTGTCGACATAGAGTTACTAAGCTCTAGGGTATTTACAACTCGTCTTAGTAAGCTTCTTATATATATAGAGCCTACTATAAGTAACGGGTTATTATTTCTCTAGCGTATAACCTTAGCCTACTTACGCATTTCTCTTAGCTTACTAGCTACTTGTAACTCTTCTAATTCCTTAACTAACTATTGTCTCTTAACTTTGTAGATACGCATAACGCTAGCATACTATTATTCCGCCTATACTAGGTTAGTAAGAAGGGTTAGAAAGGCGTCAGGGTTAGGTTATAACCTAGTTACGAGTAGTTAGGTTACTAGACCGTTGCGACCTAGCGTGTGGCCTACTATAGACCTATGAGCTTGCTTGTCTTCGAGGCGTAGCTCGTCGGCAAGGAGACAGGCTAATTTATCTATACGAGTAACTATCAAATCGCTTACTTTGTCCTTAAGGGGGACCTACTATACGTATACGTGTTCTATCCTAGAAATCAAATAAGGGATTTTCTTAAAATCCTATAGGTTACTACCTTAGGTTAGTAATTAGAATTAATAGAAGAGATATATACTTCTATATAAGTATATAGTAGCGTGTAGGACCTATAGCTTATAGTAGCTATAGATATAGACTAATTGCTAACTTCGATAGATGACTCAGAAGTTAGACTATATATATTTGTGTGCGCGTGCCAAGACGCGTCACGTGATACTTATTCGTACTTACTGGGGTTGTCCCATAACATTAAGACTAGATAAATATTATTCAAAATCCTTCTCTAGAATTCTGCCTAGTTTAAGCTAGTTTTAGAGCTAGTTTTAAAGCTAGTTTTAGAGCTAGTTTTAAAGCTATAGTATACTACGGATATTGTAGCTAGAAGTAGTAGCATCTATTACATAACTACCTTAATTAAGCTAACTTATACTATAAGACCTTATTATAAATAATAGTAATCTAAATACGTAAATTCCTACCTTTTTATATAATAATAATAGCTATAATACTTATATTATAATAATAATAGCTTTAGATCGTCGAATTTTAAATAGCTAGTAGAATAATAGAAAGAAGTTATTATTAGTATTAATAGTAACATTATTAGAACTATAACTACTTACTTCTTATTTATATATCTAATAGAGTCTATTATTAAGAACTAAATAGAATAGATAGATAGATAGCTAGTATAGTACTATCGAAAGATATCTTAAAACCTTAGTAGAGAAGCGTATATAAGAGCGGCGTAAACCTAGTAATAATACTACTAAATTAGAGAAATATTGTAGAGTTAAAGTAATAACTTAATAATTTTATTTAAAACTTCTATTTACTAGTAATAGAAGCATAGTTAAGGCGTATTACTAATATAGACCTAGTAAGCTAATTATAATAAAGTAGTACTAGATACTAAGTAAGGAGACTATAATATTACTAGTATAGAGATAGTTATAAGTAGGTATTATAGAGCTAAGACTATATATACTATAGAAACTAATCTCTAAGGAGTATAAGAGGAGTTCCTATATATATACGATATATATATAGTCTCTAGTTAAAAGTATTATAAAAAAACCCTTAGTATAATTACATAGTAATAACTACATATATATAAACTACTATAACTTTTTAAATAGTAAAGCTATAGAGATATATATAGTATATAATAATAGCTTAGAATAAGGAGATTCTGATAAGCAAAGAATCAAAAAAATACAATATATAGTTATGTTAATATTTAGTATACTATCCTCTTACTTTTATAATAGCCTTAACTCTTTTATATATTATTTCTATTAATACTACTACATATGTAGTCTTTATTTATAGCTAACAACTTATAATAGTATTCCCTATCTTATTAATAAGCTATTATAACTCTTTTAGTAGATCTTCTAAGTATAGATATTAAGTTAATATAAGATATTTTAAAAGAAACTAAAGATTTTTAATAGAATTTAAATCTAGTACAAAAGGTAGCTATTCTTTAACTTCTATACTATTATTATCTAGCTAGGCTTTAATAAGATATAAAGTATGAATTAGTGTATTATTTTATATAAAGATAAGATTAAGAGTGTAAAATTAAGGTAGTTAATTCTCTAGAATAAATAAGTATAATTTTAAAGTATAGTCTCTACTTTAAGTATCTATATCTCTCTTTATAACATAGAGATCTAATTATAAAGTATACTAAAAGGAAGCTTATACTATTATACTTATATCTTTACTCTTTTTATATATATTAATATAGTTTTTCTTTAGTTGTTCCTTTCTGTTTCTAAAATACTATCTAAGCTTTTTTCTAGATCCTCTTTTTATAAAGTACTTATTACTCTATATTACTTTTAACTACTCTATAGTAGTCTAATTTCGATGTTTTTTAGCCTACTTATAGCGCTTCTTAGCATATATAGCTATGAGTTTTAGCTGACTTTTTATACACTATTTTTTATAATTAAATAACTTTAAAATATAGTATATAGTTAATTTTAAGATCTCTAGACTAGAAGACTAAATTAACTTTTTATATAATTAAAAAGAGTTATAACGTGCTAATCTTTTTGGTAGACGCGCCTTATAGTCTAATAATAGTCGTAGCTAGCTAGCACGCGGAAGCGATTAACTATTATTGCAAAAAGACGCGTTTTGTATAGTCCTTATAATTGTTAAAGGTAAGTAATTATATTATTCTATAAGTATTTTGACTTTTCCACTATCTTCTTAGCCTTGTACAATTTGCGCGCGAGTATATAGCGATAGCTCTGCTTTTGGCGATCGTATATTCATAGAGATCTCACTTAGAGACCTTCTATGTGCTATGTTATGTGTTGTCAAAGATTTATTAATTATGGTAGCATTAATCACGCTATAAATTATATTTATTTATTTGCAATACTTTTGACGTCATTCTGTAAATCCTGCCAGGTATTAAATCCTGCGGGGTACCTGATCCTTCCCGTCAAAGCCAAATCGTGCTTCCTTCGATGCACAGTCTCCAAACTCAAAAGTCTTGCTTACCGAACGCTCCCGACGTCTTGACGACACCGTATCTTCTATGAACGAGATTAAAATGTTTATTCGCGTAGTGTGATGCAAGTCGCTTGTATCTCGAATCCGTGCCATTAGCCATACTATTCACGCTAGACGCTCCGTAGGTCATCACATCATTCATGAATACCTCTCTCAACATTCGCTCTTTTTACCTATGATCATGAATCATCATATGCTATTAGCGCGGTCCTAAGAAAGGGTCCCTATGTTGGAGTTGGAGGCGCGTCGCGCTTGTGAACTTAGATGCAATATTGTAGGTTTCACGCCGATGATACGAGATATAAATTACAAGTATCACGCGACCACAAAAGGGCAATGCGTAACATGAAGAGTAATTATACCATATTTATTTGATACCTGTGCCCGTTATAAACAATTCTATATAAGACGCCTCCTGCGATGCATTCCCACCAATAATTACAGACACGTCGGTGTTTGAGATTATTTGGATTACCAAGTCTTTGGGGTGGACAAAAACTATTGGTTTTGATTTTGATGATGTTGCTGGTTGCCGGAACTTGAGGAATGGCCCGCGGGGTGACTCCAATTTGTTGCCGCCGAAGGGTTTTTCTTGCTCTTCTGGGTAAACTTGTCCAGTCGTTCATGAAAGCCATATGTTATCCTTCCTTCTTCCTTTGGTCCATGTATGTCATTTTTGAGGGGATCTTTCCCGGCTTCACGACACAGTTGTGAGTGGATCTTTGCAAAATGATCATTATGTGCACTTGCCGCCTCCCAAGTCTTGTCAGCTGCGAAGGCCCGATCAACTTCCCCGAGTAATAGCTTTAATTCAATGTCGTTGAGAGCCTCAGGGCAGAGCTCCGGAAACTCGTGCGCCCAATGGGCATGGCGATCTCTGCGGAATTCTATAAGTTCTTCAGGCTTAGAAACGAGGTCTGCAGCACTCTGCAGTGTGTTTGCCATTATTTTTGCTGAGGTATTTTAATCTAAGGTTGTGAAAGATAAACAGATTCGAACAAGTATTCGAGGGACAAGCAGCTATTTATAATGCGTGTGGGCACGAAGGCTAACCGTGACCCATGCCTGCAAAGGACGCAGTTTCTAGAAGTCATGTTGCGTTGGGGGCTGGTTGAAAACTCAAAATGTTGTTGATTTCGAATTCTTACATTCATTCGAAGATTCCATTGTTGTGTTGCTGAGACTCTGATGGATATATACACCTTAGATCATTAGACATGCTCGCTACAACATGGGAATCCGCAACCGCAACGATTGGATTATCGTATCTACTTTGACCAAAATTGAGATGACGACGTTAAGATGCGCAGCTTGGCAGATGGATTTCAAGGAGAAGGGACATTTTCCCTGCATATCTGGTAGCCTAGTTCACCCATGCTTTATCACACCAACATCCTGCGTTCCTGACCAATCATGATGCAACGTAGGATTCTACAGTGGTGATATTTTCCCCGCATATCTGGTAGCCTAATTCACCCATGCTTTATCACACCAACATCCTGCGTTCCTGACCAATCATGATGCAACGTAGGATTCTACAGTGGTGATATTTTCCCCGCATATTTGGTAGCCTAATTCACCCATGCTTTATCACACCAACATCCTGCGTTCCTGACCAATCACCTAGCGACGTGGGATTCCAGCTGTTGGTTCTTCTTCTTGGCAATCACAATTTCTAGAAAGGATGGCTATTCCGATTGCGCACGTATTGCATTCTACCGCATCTTTCAATCACATTAACCGGGTGACGAGAAGTCAAGTTGATCAATGCGCTAATTTTTCGGGTAAAGAAACGATATGTTGAGACGTTATTTTTAGATTCAAGCAATGACGCCATTGGCTTTTCTCTCACCCGCTTTTTGATCCTTGTGATTGACAGAAATCCGTCCCGCATGGACATCCTGCAGGACCGTTTGCAGCTCTGACAGAAAACGGGTAACCTCTTCCGCCGTCCCAACGGTGATCCTTAGACATCCTTCGCATCCTAGTTCCTTTCCACGAAATCTCACCACCACGCCTCGAGTTTCCGCAAGTCTTTCGTAGACAGCCAAAGCAATCGTGTTAGATACTTGACCTGACTTTTCCGATTTGTCAAGTATTTCGACCAGTAAGAAGTTACTGTCAGCCCCGCCTTTGAATCTTCCTACACCTTTTATTCGGGGCAGTTCTTCGACCAACCGCTGTCTTTGCTCAAGTATTCTTTGTCTATTTGATCGCATAGTCGCCAAGCTTTCATCTTGTAAAGCAAAGTTTGCGATTTGCGAAGTTGGATTAGATATATTATATGG
>Ga0160427_10001341_pt1 | contig 15131 bp, 22 predicted proteins | sample SolpanmetagenomL_FD_108194 | JGI IMG/M metagenome (GOLD analysis project Ga0160427, IMG submission 108194) | Solar panel surface microbial communities from Lawrence Berkeley National Laboratory, California, USA - L | ecosystem: Engineered > Built environment > Solar panel > Unclassified ...
GAAGATGGCGCTTTGCTGCTGGGCGGTGGTGACGACCCGCACCTCATTCCAGCCGCGCGTCAGGATCAGGCGGTAGGTCAAGCTGCTGCGCCCGGCGTCGCAGTGTCCGGCGATGCTGCCGGGCTTGTTGCTGTAGAGCAGCGCGTCGACGATCGTCACGCCGTTCTGCTTGGCTTCGCGCGTGAGCCGGTAGACCTGCTTGCCGTCGGACAAGACCATGCCCGGCAGCACCAGGGTCCGCATCCCCGGGGTCTTCTGGGCGCTGGCGCAGTTGGGTTCGGTGCTGCTCATCGCTTCGGTCACTGCGTCGTCGAGGGTAAAGACGAAGCTGCCGTTCGGGTTGATGCTTCCCTTGCCGATGGCGATGGTGGGACTCTTGGCTTCCGTCAGGGGGAGCATCTGTCCGCCTTGCGGCATGGCGGCTTTGTAGGCGCTCCAGTTTTGGATGGTGCCGCTGATCTGGGTGGCCTGGGCGCAGCCGAGCAGCAGCGCGGTCATCAGTAGGATTCGGTGCATGGCCCAATCATCACGTCCACTTGGGTTTTTCTGCATGCCCAGCAGCAGCAAAGCGCCAGCACCCGCAGGGGTGCTGGCGCTGGTGGGGGAGGGGAGGGGTCAGTCCCCGTGGTGAATGCGCCGGGCCTGGGCGATCTCCGCGTCGCGCCGCTGCTGGTAGGCCAGTTCGCGCTGACCGAACGGATCGAGCAGCTGGTAGGCGACGGCGTTGCGAACGCTGAACAGCCCGCCGGCGCGCTTGGGTTCCTCGCGCTCCTCGGGCGGCATGCCCTCGTACGCCTCGATGCTGTCGAGCAGGTTCAGCAGGGTATTGCGGACTTGTGGAGGAAGGAAGCCGAGCAGCCACCACGCCGCGGCGTACAGTGCCGCGCCGAACACCATCCAGAGGACCATCCGCACACCGGCGTCGTTGGTAAAGAACAAGCTCAACTGCCAGTTCCGGGTGGAGAAGTACAGGTACGCTCCGGCCAGGATCCAGAGGCAGGGAAGAAAGGAAAATATTTTCATGCTGTTATGATCTCCCCGTTTTGGGTGGGTTGCAACCGACCCAAAACGGGAGTGAAACGCTTTTGAATGCTTTTTGTGCGTTTTCGCGGTCCCAGGCAGGTCCACAAACGGCCGGCTGTGGTATGCTGCTGCTCAGCGTGAACGGTCGAGGACAGGCCGGGAAGTGACAGGCGGACTGCGCATCTTGCTCAGGCTGCTGCAACGGTCCAAATGCGTCCTGCTCTTTGAAGTATCGCCAGCGACACATTTCCCCGCGCCATCGACGTCTCCTCCTGGGAGGCGTTTTTTTTGCTGTTGGGCCACGCCGATGTTCGGTCAGGCGGTTTCTTCTTCGTCACTTCCTGCCGCTTCGCTGGCCTCACCCGTCAGCAGCTCTGCCTCCAGGTCCCGCTCACGAAGTTTGATTTTGCTGAGTTTGCCCCGCAGGACCTCGAGGGTGTAACTCCCCTCACCGAAGAGGCTTTTGTTGAGGTCGTCCGGCAGATCGATGATCAGCTGGTGGGTTTCTGGGTCGTAGTGCAGCTCCACTTTCGCCCGGGCGTGCTTTTCGCGGATGGCTTCCTGCTTTTTATTGGCGCGGATGAACGCGCCGCGCCGGCGCCCGGTGTCCTCCAGCGCCACCATGTCTCCGGCCTTGGGCAGCGCCACCTCGAGCTTGGTGTTGAGGTACCCGGCCATGTTGTGCCGCGCGGAGACTTCGCCGTGCGTCAGGATCACCTTGCCGCTGGGGTAGCGGTGGATCATCCCCAGGAGTCCGCTCCGGTCCGCGTGGGCCGAGAGGTAGAAGCGCTCCACCCGGCAGACGGCAGAGACTGGGCTTCTTCCCCCGTCCCCATTGGGCAGCAGCACGTCTCCGCCGGACTGCAACTCCAGCAGCCGCCGTCCGGGTGATTCGGCGTCCTGGTAGCCCACCACGAACAAGGCGTTGTGCGCTTCGGGCAGCCAGGCGCGGGCGTACTCGGGACTCGCCCCGGCGTGCAGCATGCCGCTGGACGCGATGACCACGCCGGGACGCTCGGCGGCGATGATGCGCCCGCGCTCGCGGCGGTCTTTGACCAGTTGCACGGTGTCTCTGAGGAACGCCGGTTGGCCGCTGTTCTTGGTCCAGTTGCGCAGCGTCTCGGGCAGGCTCGGCAGCATCTCCTCGTAGAGCCGGGTCAGATCGCGGGTCAGGCCGTCGAGGTAGATCGGCACCCGAGGCAACTGCCCGCCGTTCATGGCCCCCAGCAGAATCTGGGTGACCTCCTGCGCGCGCCCCAGGGCGAACGAGGGAATCAGGACCTTGCCTCCGCCCTTGAGGGTCTCCCCGATGGCCGCGATGAAGGTGCGAACCTGCTCCTTGCGTGAGGGCAGCAGGGTGTCGCCGTACGTACTCTCGCTGATGACTGCGTCGACCGGCTCCGGCAGTGTGGGCAGCCAGGCCGCGTCGACGACCGGCGTGGCGACGTTGCTGACGTCCCCGGTGTGGAAGATGCGCTTCGAGCCGCTCTGAATCAGCACCGAGGCGGCCCCCAGCAGGTGACCACTGGGCCGCAGGGTGAAGGTAAACCCGTGTTCCGTGACCGGCTGGTGGTACGGAATCACCCGCAGGCGCTCGAGGGCCCGCTTCATGTCCGTGTCGCTGAACAGCGCGTAGCCCTGCTCGGTGCTGACCTTGATGGTGTCGGCCAGCACCAGCGTGACGATCCGCGCGGTCGCGGCGGTGCAGTAAATCGGCAGCTTCGGGTACAGCCGGGTGACGCGGGGGAGCGCGCCGACGTGATCGAGATGCGCGTGGGTGAGAATCATCGCTTCAGGTGGAAATTCCGAGAGCAGATCCAGTTTCGGCAGGGCCGCTTCGCCCACCCCACCTGGACGCACCCCCGCGTCGATCAGCAGGTTGTGTTTGCCGAGCCGGTAGAGGTAGCTGCTGGCGCCGACCTCGTCGGTGCCGCCCAGGCCAGTGAAGAAGAGGTCACTCACGGAGGGCGGCTCAGGCTTTCAGCGACTGGTGCGGCTTGAGGCTGGTGCTCAGCACCCGGATCAGTCCGGCCCGCTCGTCGTCACTCAGCGGCACGCAGGCCGTCCCGAGGTACAGGATGCCGTGGTTGTAGGTGATCCCCGACTCGGGGTCGTTGCCTTTGTGTCCCTGTTCGAAGCAGACGTTGTCTTGCAGCGCGCCGATCAGGAAGGGCGTGAGTGGGTGCGCCAGGCGGCCGTGTCCGAGGGGCTGGCCGGTGGTGTCGTAAGCGGTCAGGAGCATGTCGCCTGACTGCTGCTTGATCTTGAGCGTCGTCTGCATGTGTCGTCCTTACAACCGCTTCAAGTTCAGGGGGATGCGGTCGGCGATCAGGTGGGCCACCTGCATGGCATGGTAGCCCGCGTAGCCCCACAGCAGTATTTTGAGGTGGACAGGCGCGTGGATGTCAAGTGCCGCCACGCGCCGCCACACGTCCGGCAGGAACTGCTTCAGGAGCACGCTCATCAGCAGCGCGGTGAGCCCGAGCATGACCCCCAGATACACCGCCCGGATGAGCGGTCCACGCACAAACGTGTGACTGACGCCCCGGTGCCGACTGACGCGAATCAGCGGCTGCCACAGCCACCCGAAGGGGCCCCACGCTTTCAGCGGGGCGGTGCGCACGCCGGGCATGTCCAGGTCCGGGGTGATCCAGACGCTGCCGATCAAGCCGCCGGCCAGCAGGGCCATGCCCGGCCCGCTGAGCACCGGGACGTGCAGCACAGTCAGGGCCGCGCCGGTGAGCGCCAGCGCCCCCAGGTTGATGGCCAGATGGGTTGTTCCGTCAGGCATCGTGCGTTACGGGTGTGCCGGCGTGCTGATTTCGCTGTGCCACGCCGCAGGGACGAGGGGGTCGTCACTGGAGAGCTGTAAGAGGGTTCCGTAGCCGATGTCGTAGCCGGGTTCGGGATGGCGGTCGAAGGGGGCGGCGTAGATCCGTTTCAGCTTCGAGGGGTCCTCGACGAGCAGCAGGACATGTTGCTCGGTCACCTTCATGGCGCAGCGGTGGTAGCCGCCGCCGAGTGCGAAGCGTTCATCGAAGAAGTGATTGAGACTTCTGCCGCGCAGGTTCGTGCTGGTGTAGCCCATCAGTTCACCGCCTGGCCTGCCAGGGCACGGGCGGCCAGCACGATGCCGTGCAGGTCCGGGGTGTGTTCGGCCGCGCGGACCTGTGCGGGCCGGGCCATCCAGTCGGGAAGCAGCGCCAGATTGGCCACCTGCCGCCGCTCCAGGACTCGGCCGCGGTGTCCCGCAGCGTGGGGCGCGTCTTCCAGGCTCACCTGGTAGCCCAGGTGGCGTCCGGACGGCGCACGCTGCGCGCAGACCCGGATGCACGGCAAGCCGGGGCGCTCGAAGGGTCCCACCACGATGGGCTGCCCCAGCTGCTCACGCGCTAAGCATTGGCGCAGCTGCCGCTCGGCGAGATGAATGCGCTGTCCTTTGGGCGGCTCGTTCCAGGGGTCGGGCCGGTCGAAGATGGAAGGGGTGGGGGTTGGTGTGAGGCTCGGGGTGCTTGGGTGCAGCAAGGGGGTCATGGCTTGTCCTGGATGGGGGATGAAGGGCGGGAAGTGGAGGCCGGCGCATGGACGCGGCACACCAGAGCGCCGCATTCATCCTTCGATGCTACGTGCCACTCGGGTTTTCAACGTGCGGGTGGCGCCCGGTGATGAGACCACCCTCCACACCACCGGTTTCAGGCACGTTGGGTTTCAGGGGGTGTGGTTCCTTCTCCTTCGTCCCGTCAGGGACGCTCGTCAGGCGGGTTCGTTCTCGCCCTGCGGGAGTTGCTCGGCGGGAATGTCGCCGTCCACCACGATGAATTGCGACTCGAAGTGTTCGTAGGACCGCTCTCCGTGTTCAACCAAATCAGCCATGACGCGCAGGGCGCTGGCGAGTTGCGCGGGGGTGCTGGCGGTGGCCCAGGCGCTGACCGTGATGCTCATTTCGGGGCCAGCCCGCGGGTGCTGGCGCTGTTCTTCGCATGAATCCTTGAATGGGGCACGGTGAAACTCCTTCAAGCAGCCAAGCTGCTCTGGCCATGCCTCCCGAGAAACGAGGCGGTCACTGCATGACTGATGTTACTTCACCCGCCCAGCAGGTGAAGGGCTTTTTTCATTCGTTGCGGCTTCAGTACGCTCAGCATCTCCCGCTTCCGGACGGCTTTACTAGGTTTCAGGGGCGCTCATCAGCGCCTGCAATTCTGCTTTTTTGCGGCGTTCTTTACTTCTGTGGTTTGATAAGCCCCTGCACCAGCACATACAACGCGCTTTGCAGGTCCGTCATGTCAGTCAGCGGAATGCCGGCATCACGGAACTCGCGCAGCAGGTACGTGCAGCGCGACTGGTAATCGAACAACAGTGCTGATGGGGAGGAGGCGTCCAGGGCTTCATGCCGTCCATACAGGTACAGCATCGCCTTGCCGCCGTAGTGTGGACGGTAGAAGGGGAATTTCGTGGGGTCCTGCAAAAACAGCAGAAACGACGCCAGGCTCGCGCGGGTGCCCATACCGTTCACTGATTGGGCGTCTTCCGCTGGCAAGCTGCGCAGCACCGCCTCCGCTGTCGACCAGAACGCGCTGGCATTCCGCGTCGTCAACGGGGCCGCCCAGATCACGCTCAACGCGGCGCGCATGGTGGGTGCGTCCCCAGCGCACATCTGGTTGACGGTGCCAACCACCCGCCAATCCAGGATATCGAGGGCTTTTTCGAGGTTGATATTGACGCGGTCCTCACTGCCGGCGGCGAACTGTTCCAGGTGCCTGCGGACCTTCTCGGCACCGGGGATCTTGTACGTGCGTTCGCGCTTGGCAATCAACGCCTGATTTTCGGGTTTCAACAGAAAATCACGGGCCTGCTCGAAATGCTTGCGAATCATAACAACCTCCAGTGGTTCAGGGGGCAGGAGCGGGGCGCGGCGCACGCACATCGTACGTCTGGTCGCAGTTGCGGCACTGCTTTTGGTCGGGGTGGTCCGGGCGGGGCACCGGGTGAAGGGCTGTTGCGCCGCAGCGGAGACAGGCCGTTTCGTTGTTGTAGACCCAGCTGGCCGACTGGCCCTGCATGATGTTCTCGACTGTCTTGGTCAGTTGCCTCAAGTTCCGTCTCAGTTTGGCGCTGGTGCCCTTGAAGGCCGTGTTTAGCGCGGCGATCACCGCGGCAACGTCTTCGCCCTTCACCTGGGTGCGGTGCGTGACTCCCATGTCGATGCGTTCAACCAGCCTGTTTTCCCACCCGTCTTTGTCTTCAGGTGAGACGCGCCCGAGTTCGTGTAAGGTGTCCAGGGTGTGGCCGGATGCGGCGCGAATCACCGCGTCTATCTCTTCGGAGCAGTCTTCGGCCACTTCCTTCATGGCTTCGAGAATGAAATCTTCCCTGAAGAGCCTCCACTGCTCAACTTCCACCCAGAGCCTGCCGTTCTGACGTCCGCAAAGGGCATAGGTCTGCTTCCACATGCAGTCCCAGTCTTCTGTGACGAAATCCTCTCCGGTGTTGATCAACGCTTCGAGCCGCTTTTGCATGTTCTCGTGCAGCCCCGAGCTGCTCCAGCAGTCGTCCTCCATGTCTCCGTCGTCGGTGATGTCAATCGGGATCAGCTGAGGAGCGTCTGTGTGGGCGGTGAGTGCCGTTGGACCGGTTGGACGGATCATCCCGGTATTGTCTCACCTCGTGGGGCGGGTGGGGAGCGGCGTTGCCTCCTTCCCTGCGGCGCGTTCAAGGCGCTTCAGTTGTCGTTGTCGGTCAGGAAGATCACCGGGAAGCCGTCGGTACTCGCGGCGTCTTGGAAGGCGTCAAGGAAGTGCAGCAGGCCGTCGAGGGCCTCGCGGGTCTCGGTGGTCAGGAAGTCGCCGTTGATGACCAGTTCGGCAAGACATTCTTTTTGCCTGGCCAGCGCCTGCCAGTCCACGTTGTAGGGCAGAATGGCCAGGACATTGGGTGCCGCGTCCTGCTTGCTGCCGGGGTCATCACTCATGGCGTCTCCTGAAGTTCGGTGTCCCGCTTGCTGAGGCGTGTGGCGATCCTTTTTGGCCTGTTGGCCACCCCGCTGCTGTGCCGGTTGAATTTGGGCATCTCAGGCTTCCTTGTCGGTTTGCGGTTGTGGGGGGAGGTTGAGCTGGAGGCCCGCGATCAGCAGCAGGATCAGGCTCATGGACACGCCGTAACTGATGGCCAGTTTGACGCTGATGACCAGCGCCGGGCTGGTCGGGTAGGCGAGGGCCATCAGCGCCAGGGCCAGGAAGGCGAACGGCGCGGCGGCGCGTGGGCGGGGCAGCAGGGTGATGAGGCCCAGCAGGGCGTAGACGGCGTAGAGCCACAGCTGCGGGTAGAGGCTCTGCGCGAGGTAGAGCGTCAGGGTGAGCATGTTGCTGATGATCAGCAGGGTGAGGGGCACGTTCAGGGGCCACCGGAGTGAGGTCCAGGTGCTCAGGTGGGGCAGGGCGGGGACGCGTGGGCGCATGGGTGCTCCTGTGAAGCGCGCAGGCACGGCGAAGCGGCCCACGCGAATACTGCGGGGCCACGGCCGGTCATGGGGGAGGGCGGGGGTCGGTGGTTTCCCGGGCGGGTCGGATCAACCCGGCGGGCGGCTGTTCTGGCGCTCGTCGATGAAGACGTTGTTCTTGCCGCCGCGTTTGGCGTGGTACATCGATTGGTCCGCGCGCGCCAGCAGCGCGGTGTAGGTCTCTTCCGGCGCGTGGCGCACGAAGCCGAGGCTGGCGCCCATCACGACGGGCCCGCCCTGCAGCGCGAAGGTGGACTGGAAGACGTCCAGTGCCCGCCGGGCCACGATGCTGAGGGCGTCGTCACTCTCCACTCCCGGCAGCAGCAGCACGAATTCGTCGCCTGCCAGGCGGGCGACCATGTCCATGCTGCGCAGCGCGTGCTTGAGCCGCTGGCCGACCTGGATGAGCAGCGCGTCGCCCGCTTCGTGGCCGAGGGTGTCGTTGATGCCTTTGAAGCCGTCGAGGTCGATGAATCCCACCGCGAACTTCCCCTGGGCGGCCGGGTCCGTGGCGGCGCGTTCGAGTTCGCGCATGAAGTGCGTCCGGTTCGGCAGGGTGGTCAGGGGGTCGGTCAGGACCTGCGCTTCGAGCTGGCGCTGCGTGCGAACGCGCTCGGTGACGTCGGTCTGAACGCCGATGAAGTGCGTGACGTGGCCCGCCTCGTGGTGCAGCGGGCCGATGTTGAGCGCATTCCAGAAGGGGGTGCCGTCTTTCTTGTAGTTCAGCACGACGAGGTCGATGGGATCACCGGCGGCGAAGGCCGCGCGCATCTGCTCGCGGGCGTGGGGATCGGTGTCCTGGCCCTGGATGAAGCGGCAGTTGTGACCGATGATCTCCTCGTTCGAGTAGCCGGTGAGCTGCCGGAAGGCGGCGTTGCAGTACACGATGGGCAGCTCCGGGGTGTTGGCGGTGATCACGATGCCGTTGGTGGCACTGTCGAGGGCCACCGCGAGGAGTCGCAGCCAGGACGTTTCGTCCTGGGGCGTGAGGGCGGGGCTGAATGGAACGGACCGAAGCGCAGTTGTCATGAGGTTCCCCAGGGCGCGAGGGCGCGACCGAGAAGAGGGCGAGGTGGGGGCGTTCAGTTGGGCGTGCGTTTCAGGAAGACCACGCCGGGATCTTCAGGGAAAGTGATCCCGGCGTGGATGACGCTGCCGCGCGGCATCAGCGGGTCGATGTTGATGATGTGCATCGACAAGACCGCCGGTCTGGGGGCCGGGTCCATGGCGCGGATGATGATCCGCCCGGTGGTGGGCAGCAGCGCGCACCAGCCGGCGGGCGTCTCGGAAAACACCCGCATGGGCAGCAGGCTGTTGAGCGTGATGTCCGCGGGTGTCTCCCAGTACTCGAGCAGCACCAGGGCCTGCTCGCGCTCCCAGTTCTGCAGCGCGATGTCGAGCTGAAGTTCGATGCCGTCAGGCACGTTCTCTAGGATGTTCATCCAGCCGGGAATGATTCGGCGGCCGCTGTTGAGACTCTTGTAGACCTCGGGTTGGTCGATGGATGCGGGCTGTGGTGGGGTCATGCTGTTCAGTCTACCGTCCACTCGGGTGGTTGCCCTCAGCGGCTCGGGTGCTTAGCGCTTGACCCAGCCGGTCCCGACGACCCAGACCTGCATGACGCCCGGGTGGGTTTTGAAGATCTGCGGGAGGAGGGACTGGGTGTGCTGCGGTCCTGCTTTGCCTTTCGCGAAGGTGATGGTGGTGAACGGTGTGTGCGGGCCGCCGTCTTTCAGGGCGATGATGCTGGTTTTGCTGAGGCGGTCGAGTTGCCTGGCTTCCGCGGCTTCGTCGTACTGGTGATGCAGGTGCGCGTAGGCGGACTCGGTCTTGTTGGTGACGGTCATGCCTTCCGGGAAGATCTCGCACGGCGGGTACTCGAACGGCGCGAGCGTCTGAATCCACTGGTCCCAGCGGTCGTGCTCGGCGGCATCGGTGAGGTGCAGGACGTCCGCGCCGCCGGTGCCGGTGTTTTCCAGCGTCCTGATCTTCTTCCTGCCGCGGTAGAGCTGGGCGCTGAAGGCCACGCCGTCAGCGGTGTTGAGCTCCTTCATGCTCTTGAGGGTGTAGGGCAAGTCGCTCATGCGTTTCTCCAGGGCGTGGGCGTGCAGCGGGCTCAGAAGGCCAGGTTCTCGTCGCCGGGGTGGCTGCTGCGCGCGAGTTCGAGTTCGTGGTTGGGGGTGCTTAGCAGGATCTTCAGGCTGCTGGGGGTCGCCCAGGCGCGCAGCAGTCCGCTTTCGGTCAGGTGCGGGTGGTTGGCGATCCGCACGCTGCGCAGCTGGCCGCCTTCGTCCGGGACGGCGCGGCTGAAGTGGATGGTGGCGTGCGGGAACTGCTGTTTGAGCAGCATGACGTCGCCGTTTTCCTGGTTTGGGTCGGGGGTGTCTTGCCACATCAGCGCCAGCAGCATCCGCGCCAGGCTGCCGGGGTCGTTGTCCGGGAAGGTCTGGTCGGTTTCGTTGGTCCACTGGCCCGGCGTCCAGGTGAGCTTGAGGTGGCCGTGGGCGTTGTTGAGGGTGAGCTGGTGGCCGGAGCGCGTGAAGCGCACCGGAGGCTCGAAGAGGCCTTGACTGAGCGTTTCGAGCGTCTGGACAGCTTGGTTCATGCCCCATCATTCCAGAATTTCACGTTGGGGTTGCGGGAGGCGGCGAAGTGCGGGAAGCGGACGTTGGGCAGCCCGGCCGGGCACAGAGGGGACGGGGTGGCGGTGGTGGTGGACATGCCGGGCTGCTCACCCGGCAGTGCCGGGTGAAGGCTGTTGTGCGGCGTTCAGGTCAGCAGGTCATGCAGGTAGGTGTCCTGCGCTTCGCTGCTGAGCTGCTGCCAGCGCTGCATGCTTTGCTGGTCTTTGGTCTTCTGGAGTGCGCCGAGGTGTGCTTCGGCGCCCGCCAGCTGCGCTATGCTGAGCTCCCAGATCCCTCGTGCGAAGTGCGCCCGGCAAAAGGCGTCCGCATCGAGGTGGTGCAGTTCGGCATGGTCTCGCAGGTGCTGGCGGGCCAGCTTCTCGCGGTACTCCCGGCGGGTCAGCTTGGTGGGCGGCATGCGTTCAGTGTGTTCGGCATTCGGCTGGTGCTGGCCGGATGCGGCTTACATTCTGCGGCGCGGCTTCAGGGGATGAGTAGGGTGCCGAGCGACAGGGGGGTGCTCTGCACGACGGTGTTCAGCTTGACGCCGGTTTCGCTGTCTTCGAGGCGTCCGTTGTGGTTGGTGTCGAGGCCGGCGTTGACTCGCACGGTGCCGGCGGGCAGGTAAGCCTGGAAACTCAGGTCGGCGTTGAGCGCCGGGGTGAAGGTGCGGCTGCCGGCCATCAGGGTGACGAGCGGTGTGCGGTCCGTGCTGATCGGCGGGTTCAGGGCGGCATTCAGGGCCAAGGCCGGGTTGATGACGCCGGCGCCGGTCTGGTTGTCGCGTCCGGGCGTGCCCAGGTCGGTGGCGGTGCCCAGGAGCCGCGCGCGGATGTCACTGGGCGCGCTGGCCAGGCCTTTACTGACGATCAGGGCGGCCAGGGCGCTGACGAAGGGGGTGGCGGCGCTGGTGCCGGAGAAGTACGCGGCGGCGGGCGTGTTGCTGGCGTCGTTCCAGCTGTCGGCGAGGACCGAGTCGGGGACCTTCTCGGTGCTGGTGGCGGTGTTCAGGGTGATGCCGTTGTTGTACGTGATGGGGCTGTCACTGCCGCCGGGCGCGCTGATGTCGACGCGGTCGTTGGACTGCGAGTAGCTGGCGTGAATGAAGTTCTTCTGGCGGTCGAGTGTGAGGGCCGCGACGGAGACGGCGTTCGGGCATGACGCGGGGTAGAGCTTGCCGGTCGTGCCGTCATTGCCGGCGGCCGCGACGATCAGGCTGCCGCGTGCGGTGGCGGCGTCCACGTCCGCGCAGACGGGCGGGAGACTGCCGCTGCTGGCCGTGCCGCCGAGGCTGAGATTGATGATCTTGGCGGGATTGGGATTGGTGTACGTTTTCCCGGCGACCTGGATGCTCTCCCCGGCGGCGTAGCGGATGGCCAGGCCGATGCGGTACTCGTCGCCGTTGCCGAGGACGTCGAGCACTTTGATGGGGAGGACGGTGACGGGCGCGTCGATGACCCCGCCCACCAGGCCGCTGCCCTTGCCGGGCCCGTCGTGACGCGCGGCGATCACGCCGCTCACGGCGGTGCCGTGCGAGAAGTAGTCGCCGCCGGCGCGGTCGCTGGTGTCGGTGTTGGGATCGGCGCTCAGGAGGTTGAGTGCGCCGCCTGCCGGACCGTACACCCGGCTGATCAGATCGGGATGCTGGGCCTGCACGCCCGAGTCGATGACCGCGACGGTGACGTGGTTGGGGTAGCGCTCGGTGTGGTCGGCTTGCACCGCGGCGTAATTGAGAAACGCCAGGGGCCACTGCGCGGCGCTGAATTCGTCTCCGGGGGTCCAGGCGCTGGGGAGGCCCTGGGCGCGCATCACGCGGTTGAGGTGCGCTTCACGGACGCCCGGCAGGGCCCGCAGGGCGCGCAGGGCCAGGTCCGGCTGCGCGGCGTGCATCAGGGCGCTGCGCGCGGCGCTGCTGCTGGCCAGCACCTGGAGAACCTGCGGGCCGAGCTGCTGGGCGCTGAGGGCGGGCGTGTGCGCTGAGAAGGGCTGGTCGCCCTGGTACGTCACGATGATCTCGCCGGGGACGCTCGGGTCGGCCGGGGTCGTGGCCGCCGCGGCGAAATGTCCACTGGCGGGCGGCAGGCTGAGCGCGGCGCTGCTGAGGGCCACGCGTCCGGACACGGCGATGAGCGGGCGGGTCACGTGCAGGGTGTGGCCGCCGTCGAACATCACCTGGGCCTCCAGGGTGGGTTGCTGCGCGCGGTCGTCCAGCGCGCTGAGGGTATCGGCGCTGAAGCTCACGCTGCCGCCGGTGCTGCTCTGCGGCGGGCTGACACTCAGCCAGGCCGGCGCGCTGATGACCTTGTAGGCGCTGGGGAGCGTGACGCTGCCCTGGTCCTGGGTGAGCGTGACGCTGCTGGGCCAGCTGGTGGGCGGCGTGGACGGGAGGGGGGCCGGGCCGGGGCCGCAGGCGCTCAGGATCAGGGTGAGGGGCAGCAGGGCAGATCGGGATCGGGAACGCGTCATGACAATCTCCAGTCGGACCCGGGCGGTGGCGCGGGATTCAGGGGTGCGTGGGGTCTGGGTGCCAGCCGGGTTCGGGCTGCCCGAGGAAGCGCCGTCTGCGGCCGCCACCTTCGCGCCCAGCAGTGGGGTGGGCCTTGGGTTTCAGGTGGTACTGCTCGCTGTTGATCATGATCAGGTGCCGCGCGCCGAGCGTCAGGTGCCAGCGGACCCTGTCCATCGCCTGGCCGGTCTGCTGGGCCAGCTGACGTTCACTGGCGGGCCAGCGCACCTGCGCGAACGGATGGTCGGCGCGGACGTACAGGGTGCTGCTGAGGTTCGTCAGTTCCCCTTGCCGCAAGAGCTTGCGAATCCAGTGGCGCGCGCGCGGCGCAGGGACGCGCCAGTGCCCACTCAGCTCCTGGAGGTTCAGCGGCCACGGGAGGGGGGCGAGGTCAACGATGACGCGTCCCCAGTGGGTCAGGTAGGGCCGTTTTTGCTCGTCACTGATGTCCTGATCCGGGTGCAGGTAGAGGTGGGCGCGCAGGTGACCGGTGTGGGCGTTGAGCCGCTTGAGGTGCTGTGTTCTGACAGCCTGTTCGAGCATCAGTGGCGTCAGTTCAGGCGCTTGCCGCCGCAGCTCCTGGGTGCTGGCCGGGAGGTTCAGGCTGCGCAGCCGCGCCGTGAGCTTCGTTTGGTCACCGGGTGCCCCGGCCAGGTCGTAGGTGTGCGGCCGGGTGCGTTTCAAAACGCCTTCCTTGATGAGCCGGGCGGTCCACATGGCGGCGGTGGTTCGTTTGAGCTTCATCTGGTCGGTGAGTTGCTGGCTGGTGAGTGGCCAGGCGCAGTGTTCGAGCCGGGTCAGGATGTCCTGGCGGCTGGTGGGTCGGCGTCTGGCGGGGCCGTCTCGGGCGGTCCGGGTCATGCTACTCCCCTCTGAAGATGAAAGGACTGTTTGTAAATCGTGAGTGAACGTGAGCCGCTGGATGGTTCAGGCGGCGGGTTCCTGAACGGCGGCCGCGCCGGGTTCCACGCCCAGGGAGCCGAGCGTTTCACCGAACGCCTGCAAGGCGGGGCCGTGTTCGATGGCCCGGACGGCCTCAGTATTCAGGGAGACGAGTTCCTCGTACGTCACGGCGTACTCGGCCGCCGCGTGCTGCTTGAGGCGGCACAGCACCTGGAAGGCCGTCTGGGCGTCGACGACGACGCCCTGTGAGGTGGTGATCTGCGCGGCGTTGCTGATGCCCGTGCCGATCAAGCTGATGTTCTGTGCGGCGACCAGGGTGACGCGGTCGGCGCGTTCCTGCATGTGGGCGGCCAGATGCAGCAGGCTTCGCAGGTCACGCATTTCGGTGAGGAGGTTGATATGGACCGTCAGTTTGCCGGCTTGTTTCAGGAGGTCATTCATGCTGCACAGTGTAGCGCCCGGGTCTTGACGAACTTCTGTCAGGCGCGCGCGGACGGGCTGATGCTGCTCCCGCGGCAGTGGATCCGTGGGTAGAGCTTTTGTCTTCGGACGTTGGGGGTACCCTGTCCACATTTCGGCACATTTTTGGTCATGATTGTGTATGTTGCGTATGACCAATTCAGGATGGGCGGCGGATGGTATGCCGACTGATGATGTCGATCAGATGAACGCTGGGCAAGACCGGGCAGCGCGTCACGGCAGGCTTGTCAGAGAGCGCCGCCTTGACCTGGGCCTGAAGCGCCCCGCTTTTGTCACAGAAGTTGCTCGACACAGCGTAGGTATGTCGCCGGACTACCTCAACAAAATTGAGCACGGCACACAGCCTCTGGCGAACGCTGCCCCAGAGATCAGAGAGGCCATCCGAGCTGTTATGGGCTGGAGCATCGAAAAGTGGGTCAGCGAAACGGGGTTATACGTGCCCAATCAGCCTATTGCCTTACGGCCCACTGGGTTCGGCGCGCTCTCCCGGCAGCAGCGCGATTTCAGCGCTGGAGAACGCGGCGATCTGGGCCATCTTGCGGATCGGTGCGGGCTGGCTCAGGCAGCGGGCCACGGCGTCCTGGCGATCGCGGGCGCGGATCATGACGGTGCAGCTTCCCTGGATGGTGTAGGGCATGTCCAGCTCGATCAAGGTGAGGTCGTCGTCTTGCGGGCGGGTCTGGGCGTAGGCGCGCAGATCGCTTGCGTTGAAGATGCACTCGAAGGTGGGCGGCGCGTCCGGGCCGCCCGCCTGGTCGAGGGAGAGCAGCAGCGCGACGTCCCGGTCACGCCCGGCGGCATGCTCGGCGAGCGCCCGGGTGTATTCAAGTGGGATCGGTGACCGGCTCAGCCAGTTCTGGAGTTCCTGGCGGGAGAGCAGGTCGAAAAACGGTGCGGCGTTGAAGTCCACATTCCGGGTTCCGCGGCATTCGTAGACGGTGGCCCGGATGAATGGGGGAGGGCTGCTCGGGGTGGTTATTGGTACTCCGTTGACTCACGGAACGGGGGCAAGCTAGGGAATGGACACCCAGCAGCTCATTCCTGAACCGTTGGAGCAGTATTGCCAGCTGTTCGACGTGGCGTTTACGCGTTCCACACA
>Ga0160427_10001344_pt1 | contig 15098 bp, 13 predicted proteins | sample SolpanmetagenomL_FD_108194 | JGI IMG/M metagenome (GOLD analysis project Ga0160427, IMG submission 108194) | Solar panel surface microbial communities from Lawrence Berkeley National Laboratory, California, USA - L | ecosystem: Engineered > Built environment > Solar panel > Unclassified ...
ACTCCTGCAGCTACCACGAGCTCTAAGATCAAGGTTCCGAAAGTTACAGAAATAAAGAGCACAACCAGCATTAAGAGCACCTCTTCAGTAATGAAGTCAAAGTCTTCATCAAGTGTACAGACAAAGACACTAGTTACGAAAACCACGTCGGCATCATCAAAGATGAGCATCACGAAGTCTTCTGCGACAAAGTCGTCCAGTACCACCAAAGCCTCGTCCTCGAGTACCAAGAACTCGTCCTCGAAGACCTCAGCAAAGGTCAGTAGTGCAATTCCTTTCTTGCCCTCTTCTACATTAAGCATCGTCATATCCCTGCCACTACCTTCTGCGATCTTCTCTTCTACGACCTCTTGGGCTTCGACAAGCTCAACAAATTCTTCATCTTCATCTTGGTCCGCCTCGGTCACCACGAGCGCATCGACTTTATCTCTGGATTCAACCACATCGAGCATTCTCGAGGAAGAGCCTAGCATGACTTCCGCCCAGGCAACTACGACCTCTACATCCATTTCTTCCAATTCGAGCACTTCTGCTCCTGCCACATCAACTTCCACAACGGCCACGTCTACGACGTCGGCATTCTTACTATCGACCTCTTCCTCGTCGACTTCTTCCTCGTCGACTTCTTCCTCGTCGACCTCTTCTTCATTCTTTTTATCGTCTTCTTTGTCACTGGCCACACCAACTTCATCATCTGGTCTTACGACATCCTCTGCTTTGACGAGCTCGTCAATTGATACCGCTTCATCCACGTCCTCTTCCACGTTGTCTCTCACATCGTCTTCTTATTCTTCTTCTTCCTCCTCCAGTAGCTCACAATCAAGTCCACAGACATCCAGCACCACTAGCGCCAAGTCTCCTTTCCAGACCGCTGTGGTTCAGAAGAAGATGACTACCACTCAGAACAAGCGCGGGCTTGCCTATAATGACCCTTCTCTGACATACCTCTTCGGTGGCGCCGACTCACAGGTCACCTGGCAATACGACTGGTCCCAGAATACGTGCAACAACGCTAACCCCGACTTCCAATGTTTGCCCATGCTTTGGTCTGACTCCGCACCTCTCACCGCAACTTGGGACGCAAACGTTCGTGCCGCCGTTAAAGCTGGTGTAACTGCTGTTCTTGGCTTCAACGAGCCAGACTACTATGAGCAAGCAAACATGACGCCCAAACAAGCAGCCAAGTCCTGGATCGAATACATGCAACCCTATGCCCACATGGTGCAGCTTGGTGGACCAGCTGTTACAGGCCAGCCAAGCGGACTAGTATGGCTACAAGACTTCTACGGTAACCTGACGCATCTGAACGCAACTGCATTCCCAGATTTCCAGCCTGTGCATTGGTATGATCAGGCATGGAATGTAGGATGGTTCAAAATCTTTATCACGGAAGCTTACCAGCAGACGCAAGTCCCAATCTGGGTCACTGAGTTTGAAGGCTTCGGTACAGACGCCCAGCAAGCGACATTCTTGGAGACCGTCACTCCGTGGTTGGATTCGAATGAGTGGATTGGTGGATATGCATATTTTGGTGTCTTTAACTCGATGTTGATCAACAACAATGGTACTGGCAATAACACTAGTGGGTGGCCACAGTTGAGTGGTGTGGGAGATGCTTTTGATGGATATTACAGTAAGGTTGTTCCTGCTTCTATGCAGTGAACATGTATTGGTTTCGGCTTGGGTTTTTTCGTATACAGGCTAGCATAAAATAAAGGGACGGAACATGAGTATATATGAGGTGTTTTTGTGTCACGTTTGACATTGAAATGGGCACATTTGTCAGTTTATGAGAATACATGTATATGCGGCATTATTGGTCAAGGAGTTTTGAAGACTTGAAAGATAATATACGATAATCATTCTCTTTACATCAAAGGTTTTCATGCATGTAAGCAATCGAAGAACAGGGCAGAGAGTTGGCCTAGCAGGTTGTGCGTTGCATGAGGGGACGATGTCCGTCTTCGATGTGGCGAAGGCTCCGGCAGCTCCCAACCAATCGCATTGATCCAGGCTGCTCCTGCCGTATTCAGCCAAAACTAGGCCATTTATAGACAGCGCAACCGAGCGATGTGAGTGCGGAACCCCAAATGTCGTCAGGTTTGCCATGTCTCTCATGACTTTTGCATGTTCCCTGCCTTTTGACGACCGCTCGTCATCGAAAAAATCTAGTGCCACGGCACCTTAAACGTTGCCCCTCATCTCGGTCAAAGCAGCCAACAGGACGACTGCATTAGGCCCCCGGTGGTGCATCATGTGATGCTACCTTCGTACTGTATACATCATGGGCGTGTGGAGTGACTTTTGTTACTCAGGGCAAGGCGTGGCTATGTGCCTGACCCCGCCTCCGTGGCGACCGATGCGAGATTCAAGATGAGATCAGATGATGCTTGTTACTGAGGTAATTGTAATACCTTTGCCATTGTGTGCCTCTGTCAATAACCCTCTTTGCCATACGTTTGTGCTTTCATACACTTTGTACGACCTTCTTCTACTCTTCTACAACTATTATACTCCTCTGTTGCAATGGAAAACATCACTTTTACCCTCAAGATGCTCCTCTCACCACCTTCATTGGCCATACTCCTATTCGGTGCCGCCATTCTCCTTGTCTGTCAATTCATTGCCAGAGTCTTGACACGGACCGCCAAAAGACGTGATGTCGAAGCACCTGCCAGTCCCCAACTCAAATCCACGATCCAAGAGAAGGTTCCTACCACCACATCCCTTCAAGAGTCCGAACGACCAAAGCACTCTCCCTCCGAAACTCGTCGACTGAAGCACTACAAGAATCTCTACCACAAAGTCCAGAACCTCGAACAACATCCTAAAATTCTCGAAGCCGCTCGCACAGAACTCATCGCCCTCCTTTCTTCCACCACATCCACCGCACTTCAGACCAAGTCTACCAATATCTTTGCCATCGACACGTACTCTCGGTCTGCCCTAGAAACCTACCTTCAAAACGACAATGACACCTCCACTACTGCATTCGAAGCATACATTGCTCGCCGGCGTGCCGGTTCACCCCGCGAGATGTTCAGCGACATTGAAGAAGCCAAATGGTGGCTCAAGAACGCTGCTCCAGTGAAATATGTGGACGGTTCGTGGCTGGGCCATATCAATAAAATTACCACACCCTTTCCTTTACGGCCAATCACCAAAGACGCATGGCAGGTCATGTCTGAAGAATTGGGTGACGGTGATCTAGCAAAGAATCACGTTTTCGTGTACGAAGATCTTATGCGTGAGATTGGCGAGACTGAGGTGCCTGCTGGTGATGCTGAAGATTTCATACACCCGCGGCATGAGCTTGACGAGTTAAGAGTCTGGCGAGCTGCTGTTGCGCAGTTGTTGGTTTCGCTGTTTGCGCACGACTTTTTACCAGAGAGTCTTGGGTTTAATATGGCGTACGAGGGATTGCCCTTACATTTGATGAAGACTGTTGAAGAGCTGAGAGAATTGAAACTGAATGGCTACTACTTCGTGTTACACATCAGCATCGACAACGCAGATTCCGGACACTCGAAAATGGCCACAGAAGCTGTCACCAAGTACATTGAATACGTCCGCGCCACAACTGGCAGTGAAGAAGAAGTACAAAAAGCGTGGCGACGTGTCCAAGCCGGCTTCATGCTCGCAGAAGGTCTACCCACGACACCCGAAGCACCATCACTGAAAAAGTCAGCCGAAGAGTCCTTCCCACGCAACGACCTTGAACGCCGCGTCGTCGAAGTCTTCGCAGCCAAGGCACCTGTAGCACATAAACTGCACTGTTCCAGCAAGCTCAAGATTGGTCGGCAAACGCTCGTCGACTGGCTCGATCCGAGTATCTTCAGCTCGAGCAAGCAGTGGCAGATGAATTTCCTTGATGACCTCGCAGACTGCAAACCATGGATCAAGAAAGGCGATGCCGATGGTAGTAAGCTCGTCCAGGAAATGAGCTGGGGTGGCCGCATGTTTGGCTCTTTCACTGAAGGCGAAATGATCATTCTCAAAAACTGGGTCAACGCACTACCAGATGATCGACCATCGGTTTATTGCAATTTCACCGGCAGGACTGAAGAGGAAGCACTGACTAACAATCTGCACGATATCACAATCGACTATCCCGTGCTCGACCAATCCGTCGATGCTAACCTGCAATCTCTTTTCTCTTTAACGACCAACGACCTCAGCACCACGCACACCCACCACACCGACCCCCTCCCCTCCCTCAAACCAACCAACCCCAACACATCCCACCACGCCCATTTCGGCAGCGCAGTCGACATCACGCGTCTCGTTCCCTTATGGTTCGCCTCCCCCGCGCTCCTCGAATCCTTCGTCAACGTCCCCGCCAAAGTGTCAAACAGGCTCGGCTCGGCAGTCGTGCGTTTGCTGCGCGCTCAGACGGGGTTTGCGGAGGAAGGCGACGGGGTTGCTGGTATGGACGAGGTTGTGCGCGGCGAGAATGGGGGCGTTGTTGGGCTTGTGGAATTGGGGTTGGAGATGTTACGTAGGAGGAGTGAGGGTGTGGGGATGATGACGTTGAAGGAAGTGTTACAGGATGCGAGGGCGAAGGGGGCAAGGGAGGAAGTGGAGTTTGCGGAGTTAATGTTGCACGCGAGTATGCGCCCGATGAGGTACGGGGATGTGTTGCTGGGGATGACGGCAGCGTTCGTGGAGTTGCACGAGCATATTGTCGCTGCGAAGATGGATGTGCTGAGCGATAAGAGTCGTGCTGTTCTTGCTGCTATTGCGGGGAGGGAGAGGGCGAGTTCGGAGATTTGTATGCGGGAGATTGAGGGGCATGCGGATGTAGGGAGGTTGAGAGAATATCAGGTTGGGTTGGATGTTGCGAGGAGGAGGATTGCGGCATGCTTTCCTGCTGCTTGATGAGTGTAAGGGCAGATTGTAAATTGGACAGAAGAATTCTGCTTGTATAGTCTTAAAACAAAAAGGGCAGGGAAGATATCTTAATGGATTCGCCACTCTTATCATTATAAAACTGAAGGTTACCTTACGTGGAAGCTTCTATTGTGCTTGTATGCTCAATCTCACGGGAGGCACACGATAAATGCCAAAGGAAAGGAAAGGCATAACCGAAGCTCTGGTGAAGTAAGTCGGGAGGGTGTCAGCACATTGCATTTCCCAAACTCATCCCTCCAATGAGTGGATCGTGGCATGATATGATATGGTGTGACCTCGCCACAAACAAGAACCAAGAACCGATTCATTGCCTCTCGTGAAAGTATCATCTCTAGCGCCTCGCACCAGCACTCATACCGGAAAGAGAAAGGGAACTCTATCGTATAACTCTTTGCAGCCATGTACACACTCTCTAACCATAATCCAAGACACACCCTATAGCAGACATCCATCAGCAAACAACCAACAATCGCCATTCGAAAATCATAGGCTTCGTCAATAATACAGATACGTTGACATACTCAATACACTAGTCGACACGTTCAAGAACCAGAAACAGAAATGTTCCGACTTTTCAATTTCGTCCATCCGCTTCCACTTCCTGCTACTATAGTTCTTGCCGCGCCAGCAGTGCCATCTCCAGCAGCAGTAATATCTTGTGTCATCTTCACACCATCCTCGTGAGCACCACTTTCGTCATCAAGCAGCTCCCATTCGAGCCCGGACATGTCGTTTAGCAGTGCCGCTTTGAGCTTATCGATGAATTCGGTTGGGGATGCGTATTTCCAGTCTTCATGTGCCGTAGTGGAGGTTGTGGTAGTGAAGGAATACGCACTACGCAGGAAAGTGTGAGTGGTAGCGTGGGAGAGGACACCGAATGTCGGTGCTGGTGCTGGTACTGCTGCTGGTTTTGTGGTGGTATTGCTGGGACTAGATCGTTGTACCGAGTCGCCTTTGAGCGGCAAATATGGCTGCACTGGCGCTGGCGAACGATTTTGGCTTGACGCAACGATAAACAGTGACCATAGATTCTGACCAATAGCACAGATATCCTCCCAGCTCTCCTCTGCTACAAGCAAGCCTTGTGTTCGACAAAGCCAAGCGATGTCCCATGCGAACAGTGCCAGGCCCTCTACCTGCAGCGAGTATAGTGCTGAGTCTTCACGCGCAATCTGTGACAGTTTCTTGTCCAGAAAAAGCGGTCGTGGTCGTGGGAGGTTCTTCCGTTTTGCGGCGTGTTCGAGCTGGCGCGATGCTGAGAGGCTCGTGGAGGTATGATGGTATTGTAGCATAGCGCTTCGTTCTTGGTCGTTGAGAGCGAGATAGGATGAGGGTATTGAGAAGATACTTGGTATTGAGCGGTCTTTAGATGGAAGTACTAGTTCTGCTGGCAGACGGATGCCGAGGTAGTGGCATGCATTGCTAACGAGGTGGACGGCATTGTTTATGGATGAGGATAGTTCTTTTGGATTGGCGTGGTTCAAGTCGCGGAGGTCGATGAGAGGGAGGCCGGATATGGTATGGGTGGGTTTGGAAGGAGGCTCTTCGTCGGATCTAGCACTGGTCTCCTGTACGCTGGCGAGAATAGCGGCTTGTTTGCAAAGGTAGCCTCGCGCGGTGACGATGTGTCTGTAAACTTTGGCGTGACGGGTCGTGAGGTTCTTTATAGATTTCTCCACAGGGTCGATCGAGGTGTCCTTGGTGTGCTTGAATTGCTCTCTGGCTTTTGCGAGGTCTTGCCGTTGTCTAGTTGTAACTGCCTTCTGATCCGCTACTTGCTTCTTGTAAGAGTCAATCCGTGTTCGCAGGATGTCATTCTGTTCCATGATACGATCTATTCGTCTTTGGGTTTCCTGCGCTTCTTCGATGGAGATGGTGTGGGTCAGCTTCTCTGCGGACTTCTTGGCTGGCTCTATGGTTGTCTTTCCCCCGACTTTTGCTTCAGATACCACAGCCTCGACTTGCCTCGACAACGAGCCTTTTGACAGAAGTGTGGTGGCATATTGTACACGTAGTGGATACAGTATACTTCGGGCACATGCTGGGCAGTGTAGTCCAGGCTCTCCTGCGATATGGTTGGCACAGATGTCACACTCCATCTTTGCTGGATATCGTTGTTGTTTCAAATTCCGAGGCTGGCGGCCTCATCCAACCATTCGAGGAGAGGGTTCTCGGATGTCTCACCAGTATCCGGGAATGGTGACAAGACATCGCTATAACATTGGAAGGACACAGAGGATGTGTAGTGTAGATAGCAGACTCGGTTGCATGACCTGGATGATGATGATTTGTAGTGGCGATATAAAAGACTTGGCGGCCACGTGACCACGCGAACGTGTTTCATCGCGATCGTTTCAGAGTTGGCCCTCTGCATCGACCACAGCTGCAAGATGAACATCACGTCTCCAGCCGATGCTGGTGAGCACCGTCCAAGTACACCTCCAGCGCAGACGGATGACCTCCCGACATCACCCTTGACGTCGAAGGCGGACGAGAAGCTTGACGACAAGCAAGGTGATAAGCGTGTTGATAATTCGAACGTCATGGAGTCAGCACAACCAAATGAGGATGAGCAGCCATCAGACAGCGAGTTTCGAGACTTTGACTGGGATGACTTGCAAGATCGTTATGCAAAAGAGATGGAAGCTCAAACACAAACAGAGCACAAGATACGAGAGGAGTTCGATCAGCTTATGGCGGTGTGTGAACTAGCCATCAGAGCGTAATATTCATGCTAACAACAATATAGTTCTATCAGATCTGGCAGCAGATACCTCAGATCCAAGAACAAGAGCGGTGTGCTAAGAGGTGAGCTCAAAGGCAATCTGAAAGGTAAATTCCAAAGCTAACTATGTCACAGACTTCGCACACGCGTTGCATTTGTTGAGATGCAAGAAATGGAGCTTGAAAAGCAGCAGAAACATCGTAAGCACTATCATATCTCCCGTTAACATGCCTGTGCTGATTCAGGAATAGATGAAAAAGTTATGCTAGCTTTCAAGAGTGCGCTTGAGATGCTCAAACCTGAGCATTGAGCAATCAGAGTGACTCATGAGTAGATGCTCAAGCATTGTGTGACTCCACCACAGAGCTTGGAGCTGCCGATACTGTCGATTCCACCACCAACGCTCGATTTCATTTGTCAGCACAACACCTAGGACGACTAGCCAACGCCGCTTCTGCAACAATTACAGGTCTTGGGCGGCAAATTCAAAGACTGAGACCATCTCTTGCCGAGTGTGTCATATTGTGACACATCTGTTCTTTGAAGATAGCCCAAGCTCGCTCTAGAGTATAGCGAATATCTTTACGCCCGAATAACAATAGGTGAGTTAGCACTTCATGTCTTTGGACTGAGCTATACTTATTTCAAGCGGCTTCTTGCTGAACTTATTCCTTGCGGATCAACCAACTGAGCTCCTTTGCCTGCTCCTCTGTCGCCCACTCGCTCAGAATCTCCGGTGTCATAAAGTCATGATCACTGAACTCGAAACCAGGTACGACAGTCTCAGAAATGAGCAGACCGTCACTGCTGGAACCTCCTTTATCAGGTAACAAATAGCTTGCCTTGAATATACCACCATCCACAATCCACTGAAGTTTTTCACCTTTTGCAATGTCGTGACCGACTACGAACGTCTCTATCCTTGCCTTCTTACCCTCTTGCGGATGTAACAGGATATATCTTCCGCGTCCGCTGTGCAATGTGTGGACAGTTCTGCCCAAGTTGCGGTGGAACGACCCCTGTGGACTGTGAAGAATCATCAGCAAGACGTCATTGCGATTTAGTTCTGCCCTACCCCATCTCATATATCAGGGTGCGTATCCCCTCGATAATAATCAACACTGTAGGTTCTATTATTCCCGTCACTATATCTTACAGTCCTTCTTATAGAGATCATCCTTATGTCTAGGACGGTTTTATAGCTTACTTCAGGTTGTGGAGACTGCTGCGAGTACCTTTGATTTAAAACTGCTCGCGCACACGCTGACTTCTGAGACGGGATAGGGCACAACATGCAACATACCTCTTTTGTGTGATCAGATAATGAATTGTTGTTGATGCATTTCTAGTCGAGTCTTGGCCTTCCTCCTTCCGCTTTGACTCAAAAGGATTAGGGATTCGGAGTTGATCTCGATCTGTCTCTACGAAATAGCCGCCCTCGACGTGGCTCTGGAAATTTAAGAGCTCTATAGTCTTCTTGGTTCTGGGATTTTCCTCATTCACCTGCCCTACAGGAAATGCTGGACGTAGAGGCTCTTTGAGATTTTTCTCACAGGTAGACATATTGGAAGAAATTATTGAAGGCGCTCGGGGGTTTGGTTCTTGATACTATCAGATTCAATATTTTGGCAGCTTCAGGCTTCAGATTGATCTCACAAATAGCTGAACGGAAAAACGAAGTGAAGGTCAATTGCAGAACAAAGTATGTGGTGAATTTCAAGGCTAAACCCCTTTAGGTCGACCCCACAATTGGCTCTCAAGAAAAAAAGCTGCCTCTGTGAATAATAAATCTTCTCTTGCCCCTCGTGTGCGCTTCTTCTATTACATCTCCAACCTCTTTTTCCTTACACAACTACCACACAACATGTCTGACGAAGTCTACGACGGTGCCATCGGCATTGATTTGGGAACCGTGCGTTAATCCGATATGCGCGCAATTTTTCAAGACCTAACACATAATTTAGACCTACTCTTGCGTTGCCAACTATGAAGGATCCAACGTCGAGATCAGTGCGTCCACCTTCAGTATCGACCTAGAAGAACAAGATTAACACATCGTAGTTGCCAACGAGCAAGGATCTTTCACTACCCCTTCTTTCGTCTCTTTCACCGCTGAGGAGCGTCTGATCGGTGAGGCCGCTAAGAACCAGGCCGCCATGAACCCCAGAAACACAGTCTTCGATGTCAAGCGTCTTATCGGTAGGAATTTCGGTGACGAGACCGTCAAGAAGGATATCGAGTCGTGGCCATTCAAGGTCGTTGAGCAGGGCAGCGCCCCTATGGTCGAGGTTGAGTACCTTGGTGAGAGGAAGACTTTCTCTCCCCAGGAGATCTCTGCCATGATCCTCGGAAAGGTGTGTAGAAGCGGCGGCCAAGCCACAGCGCAGAGATCCTGACACAACGCCACAGATGAAGGAGGTTGCTGAGATCAAGCTCGGCAAGAAGGTCACCAAGGCCGTCATCACAGTTCCCGCTTACTTCAACGACAACCAGAGGCAAGCGACCAAGGATGCTGGTGCCATCGCTGGCCTCAACGTTCTCCGTATCATCAACGAGCCCACTGCCGCTGCTATTGCTTACGGTCTTGGTGCTGGAAAGACTGAGAAGGAGCGCAATGTCCTCATCTACGATCTCGGTGGTGGTACTTTCGATGTGTCTCTTTTGCACATCCAGGGTGGTGTCTTCACTGTCAAGGCTACCGCTGGTGACACTCACTTGGGTGGTCAAGAGTATGTCGCGCCGATTTTATATCTAGGACTTGCTGTTTCCGCTCCATCACTAACACTATTCTAGCTTCGATACCAACCTCCTCGAGCACTTCAAGAAGGAATTCGCACGCAAAACCAAGAAGGGTTAGTGGAAGATATCTTTTTTTGCGCCAACCTCGACCAATACTGACTTACGACACTTGTAGACATGTCCAACGACCCCCGTGCTCTCCGTCGTCTCCGAACTGCTTGCGAGCGTGCGAAGAGGACTCTCTCCACCGGTACTCAGACCACCGTCGAAATTGACTCCCTATTCGACGGTGAGGACTTCAATGCTACTATCACCCGTGCTCGTTTCGAGGAGCTCAACGCTAAGGCATTCAACGGTACCATCACACCTGTTGAGCAGGTATTGAAGGATGCCAGCATCGACAAGAGCAAGGTTGACGAAATCGTGCTTGTTGGTGGTTCTACCCGTATTCCCCGCATTCAGAAGCTCCTCAGTGACTTCTTCAACGGCAAGAAGCTTGAGAAGAGCATCAACCCCGATGAGGCTGTTGCCTACGGTGCCGCTGTTCAGGCCGGTATTTTGTCCGGAAAGGCTACCTCTGAGGACACTGCCGATCTCCTACTCCTCGATGTTATTCCTTTGTCTCTCGGTGTTGCCATGGAAGGTAAAATCTACCTTCTGTCTCTCGGTGGTTCTATTGAAGTTAACATTAAATTTTCAGGCAACATCTTTGCACCGGTCGTGCCCCGTGGTACCACTGTGCCCACCCTTAAGAGTACGTAGTAGCCATTTGCCGATTCTCTGGTTCATTTGCTAACGATTTCTGCAGAGAGGTTAGTTCTTCTATCTTCAGCTCTCAAGCTTTGTTTTATTTTTCCCTCATCTTCTACCATTTCGTATCTTGCTTGCTTTGTGATTCAGAAAGGAAGAGACGTTTTACGCCTCGGACTTTCGTTTTCCTTTTCTTCTTGTGAGTCGTTTCTGCGGAACATCTCTACTGGATTCTCTGGATTCTCTGGATTCCCTGGATGTACCACAATTTGCCACGCCGGACTTCCCAGCCTGGTATTCTGCACTGGCCCCTTCTTTCGGCAAGGATACTCCTCCATTCTGCCAAACTTGGATGCTTCTTCAACATGAGAACGTATATCTCCACATTCGCCAGCAGTATCCCACGCCAAAGACTCCAATGACGCTTCAAGATGGAAATGGAGAGTTGAAGAGCTTGGAGGAGACCAGGGCAAAAAGCAAAGACGCTACATTAGCGAGCTTGACCAGAACAGAATTGTCTAAGAAAAGCTGGGCGGACAAAACGCTGTTCGATCGGAAATAGCCGAAACATCTGTGGCTGAGATGTTCTGTCTTCGACCTACGAGCATACCCAACTGCGCCTGGCCATTACTATTGTGGAATACGCCGAGTTCTCACCAGCTCATCGACCTGTCACAGCTTCAATATAGCTGACGTGATAACTGGGAATAGTACGACATACATCAGCATCAGCAAGTGCTGTGCGTTGTGCCTCACCACTTTCTTGGATTTTGCGATTACTACAGTTAGCCCAGATTCTCAACGTTCGTCTTTGGGATCCATGCAAGGTCATCAAATCTCGGCTTTGTTGAATTGGATGTGTGAGAAGTTGCTCGAACTTACTGGATCTCTCTCCATCCGAGAATGTCACATCCTGACTACACCTCGGGAGAGATGTCTTGCACAGATTGCCTCTTGGTCGGCGTGTGGAACTCAGCATGCCTCTCAACCAGTCTCGGCGCACCTAATCTCGGCGCGACCTCCATTGCATTTTCACAGCATGTAACCTGGAACTCCGAATACCTGCGGCTCTTCTCTATTCGGGGACTTTCTGATCTGTCTTTTCTATTGATTGCTTTCCTTCGTTGTCATTCTTTTTCGTGCCACTCATTTCTTTTCTTTACTCGAAGATTTCGCTCCCTTTACCCTGTCGATTTGGTAGACCAATTCACTAACATATCATCATTAGGACTTTCACTACAGTTAGTAAACTACATTTACTCTCATTGACTATATGCTAACAGAACACTTCAAAGGTTGCTGACAATCAAGTAAGGAACAATGTTATAATCCACAATATCACAACATTTACTAACATGCTTCACAGTCCACTGTCCAATTCCCAGTGTAAATATGCACCACAACAAGCAAGCAAGCCTGTTACTGACAATTTTTAGGTTCCAGGGTGAACGTGTCAACTGCGAAGACAACACCTCTCTCGGAGAGTTCACTCTTGCACCCATTCCCGCCATGCGTGCTGGTGAGGCCGTGCTAGAGGTCATCTTCGAGGTCGACGTCAACGGTATTCTCAAGGTTACTGCCAGCGAGAAGACCTCCGGCCGCAGCGCCAACATCACCATCAGCAACACCGTCGGTAAGCTGTCATCCTCAGAGATTGAGGACATGGTCAACGACGCCGCCAAGTTCAAGAGCAGCGACGAGGCATTCAGCAAGAGGCACGAGGCCAGACAACAACTCGAGGCATACGTTTCTCGCGTTGAGGAGCAGATTTCCGACCCAACTCTGTCGATGAAGCTCAAGCGTGGACAAAAGGAGAAGATTGAGCAGTCACTCAGCGACGCCATGGCCCAACTCGAGGTTGAGGACTCATCCGCCGAGGACTTGAAGAAGAGCGAGATTGCCATCAAGCGTCTCATGACAAGGGCTATGTACTCCAGGTAGATGTGGTAAATTTATGTGGAGGAATGGTTGGAAGGGCGAAGGTGTTCTAATTTTCTTCTTCTGGATGGCAAAAAGTAGAGTCTATTGCGCTGATATGGGAACATCAAGCAGATCTGGTTATGATCTCTGCATCTGTTCGGCGTTCTCAAGATGGGTTTGATAGCAGCGCGTCAGATCAATCAAATGATTTGAGTTGTTGAAGACATGAACCTTCTCGTGTTCTACGTGACTGCTATGCTTTTACTACTGTGTTGTCAAGTGTCTTTGCTCTGCTTCTATCCAGTGTCTACGAGCGCCCTTGTGTATAGTCTTCTTCTCGTCGTGTTCGTCCAATGTGGTAAATTGATTGGATTTAGAGTTTTGCCCTGATACCTGATCGCGCGTCTCGCGTCTTGACCTTTCCAACAACACCATCCTCGATATCACGAATCAATGGCCGACTTCTTCAACAACAAGGCTCGTCTTGCTGCAGCCAAGGAGAAAGCAGCCTCTGCGTCTTCTTCAAAGTCCGCGGCCAAGGATGAAGATGCACAACGCTTACAACCTTGGGTTGAGAAATAGTATGTTCATCTTGATACCTCCCCATGCCTCATACTTCTCTCAATATTATATGCTAATGCTCTGTGCTTTCCAATTACAGCCGACCCAAGACTCTCGCCGACGTGACATCTCAAGATCACACCACAGTCCTCCTCCAACGCACCCTCCACGCACCAAACCTCCCTCATCTCCTGTTTTACGGTCCTCCCGGTACTGGAAAAACAAGTACAGTCCTCGCTCTATCAAAGCAACTCTTCGGTCCCCTCCTCTTCCGCTCCCGAGTTCTCGAGCTCAACGCCTCAGACGAACGCGGTATCTCCATCGTCCGTACCAAGATAAAAGACTTTGCGCGTCAACAGCTCAGTGGTCTTCCTCCAGGAAAAGAGGGTGAGGAGTATCGCCTGAAATATCCTTGTCCTCCGTTCAAGATCATCGTGTTGGATGAAGCAGACAGCATGACACAAGATGCACAAAGTGCTCTGCGCAGGACGATGGAGACTTATTCGAGGATTACAAGATTCTGTCTGATCTGTAATTACGTCACAAGGATTATCGATCCGCTGGCGAGTAGGTGCAGCAAGTTCCGATTCAAGAGCTTGGATAGTACAGATGCGAAGAAGAGGGTGGAGGAGATCGCCGAGAAAGAGGGCGTGAAGATGGAGGATAGCGCTAGTGATACGTTGGTGAAGTGTGCAGAGGGTGATTTGCGAAGGGCAATCACGTATCTGCAAAGTGCGGCAAGATTAGTTAATGCAGGCGCAGCAGAACCAGCCAGCGGACTGACTAAAAGAGGCAAGAAGAGAAAAGCAGTGGAGGATGAAGAGGATGCGGCTGCCGATGGTGAAGCGATGGACGTTGATGGAGCACCGAAACCTGCACGCAGCCAGCAGATCACGATACGGATGATTGAGGAGATTGCCGGTGTCATTCCATCACCTGTGATCAACAATCTGCTCTCTGCTGTTCTTCCGTCGCAATCCAAATCGACCAACAAAACTCCCTACGACCTCATATCACGCGCAGTCACTGATTTGGTTGCTGATGGCTGGTCTGCGACACAGCTTCTGGGTCAATTGTACAATTCGATTGTGTTTGACGAGACGACCGTGGGCGTGACGGACAAAGGGAAAAATAAAGTGCTAGGTGTGTTCAGTGAGGCAGATCGGAGGTTAGTGGATGGAGCGGATGAGGAGCTGGTAATGCTGGATCTGTGTTTGCGTGTGAGAGGTGCTCTGGATGAGGCTTCGAATTAAGTGTGACAATCTACGAAATCGTGGATGGTCACTTCTAGGGAAATACCAACAGGGCATGAACCCCACTGCCGCTGTAGTCAAGCGAAAGATAAGCGGATATCAATGATGATATGAAACATAAGATGAGCTATCTCATCAGGTGATGCCTCAGGAGAGGAGTCTCAGACCTTTCTCGGGCTCACCGCCGCCCGTACGATCCCCGCCGCCAAAACACACTCCCTCAAAACTCAGCACGCACA
>Ga0160427_10001345_pt1 | contig 15085 bp, 8 predicted proteins | sample SolpanmetagenomL_FD_108194 | JGI IMG/M metagenome (GOLD analysis project Ga0160427, IMG submission 108194) | Solar panel surface microbial communities from Lawrence Berkeley National Laboratory, California, USA - L | ecosystem: Engineered > Built environment > Solar panel > Unclassified ...
CGAGCTGATCCAGAAGGCGCGGGCGGCCGGCAAGCGCATCGTGCTGCCGGAAGGCGACGAGCCGCGCACGGTGCGGGCCGCCATCCGCTGCGCCGAGAAGGGCATCGCCCGCTGCGTGCTGCTGGCCTCGCCGGAGCGCGTGAAGTTCATCGCCGAGGGACAGGGCCTGAGTCTGCCGGACGGCCTGGAAATCATCGACCCCGAGGGCATCCGGGCGAAGTACGTGGACGCGCTCGTGGAACTCCGCAAGAGCAAGGGCCTGACCGCCCCGATGGCCGAGGCGCAGCTCGAGGACAACGTGGTGCTGGGCACGCTGATGCTGGCACTGGGCGAGGTGGACGGGCTGGTGTCGGGCGCGGTCCACACCACCGCGAACACGGTACGGCCCGCCCTGCAGCTCATCAAGACGGCGCCGGGCAGCAAGATCGTCAGCAGCGTCTTCTTCATGCTGATGCCCGAGCAGGTGCTGGTGTACGGCGACGCGGCCATCAACCCCAATCCCAACGCCGAGGAACTGGCCGACATCGCCGTGCAGAGCGCCCAGAGTGCCGCCGCCTTCGGCATCACACCCCGCATCGCCATGCTCAGCTACTCGACCGGTGAGAGCGGCGCGGGCGAGGACGTGGAAAAGGTCAAGGCGGCCACCGCCCTGGTGCGCGAGCGCCACCCGGAACTGGTGATCGACGGCCCGCTGCAGTACGACGCGGCCAGCGTGGCGAGCGTGGGCCTGCAGAAAGCCCCCGGCAGCCCGGTGGCCGGGCGGGCGACGGTGTTCATTTTTCCCGACCTCAACACCGGCAACACCACCTACAAGGCCGTGCAACGTTCGGCAGGCGTGGTGGCGGTGGGGCCGATGCTGCAGGGGCTGCGCAAGCCGGTCAACGACCTGTCGCGCGGCGCGCTCGTGGACGACATCGTCTACACGATTGCCCTGACCGCTATCCAGGCCACCCAGGGAAGTGGCTGTGATGTAGCGTCTGGTTTGGCAGTAAAGAGCGTTTGAGCTGGCAGTAGCGTTTAAACTGGCAGTCACTCCATGCGACTTCTCTTGCGTCCGCCTCCCCTTCCGGACGAATGGATCGGCTCTTGGCTCCAGCGTCTCGCCATTGCCAATCGCCTGCCTCTGATCCGGCTCCTGACGCTGCTTGATCTCCCGCACACGCTTCAGCCGGATCAGACCAGTCTCGAACGCTTAGCCAAAGTCAGTGTGACGCCCATGGAAGACCTGGTCAGCATGGTCCTGACCCCGGATCAAGCGCTCACCTCGGTCGGCGTCGCCCACAATGTGCGCCCCTTCCTGGGCCTCCGGTTTCTGCAGGCGTGCCCGCTCTGTCTGAAGGACGATCAGCAGCCGTATGTCCGCAAGGCGTGGCTGACCCGCACGGCCGTGGCGTGTTCCGTCCATGGCGGCCCGCTGATCGACCGATGCCCGCACTGTCGGCGCCCTGTGCAGCTGTTCCGACTCCGGCCCCCAGCGAGGCGGTCGGGCGTCCTCCGGGTTTCCCGCTGGACACCCTTCTCTCAGGACAGCTGTTTCTCCTGCCGGAAACCGTTGACCACCAGTCCAAGCAAAATGACACCCTTGCCACCAGACCCAATCCTCCCGACCCAGTTTGAAGGGCGTCTTGTCGCTCCATCCAACTGGCAGTCGTTCACGGAGGCCCTGTCCCTGATGATTCACGCCTTCGGCGTGGTCGACCTGGTGCACGTGGACGGCGATCAGCTGACCCGCATCCAGCGGCCGAACAGCGACTGGTACAATCCGCTGCTCCCTGTTCCCTGGTCTGCGATGGGTCCAGTCGAGCGCCGGTTTCAGGCCGAGCGCATCCTGCGGCTCGCGCTGACCACCCAGCAGGGTGAAGACTTGCGTGCCGCACTCTCACGCCTGAGCTGGAGCATCCGGGGCAGCTTTCCAGCCAACGCCATGGCGTCCAGTCCCCGCTGGAGATACCTCGACTGGCTTACCCAGCGACTCGTCCACACTCCACCCGAGGACCTGCTGTACCGGTGGCCTACACTCGCGTCGTTCCTGAGCGCGACCGTCGTCGGAAAGGATCCGCTCCGAGCGAAATCGACCCTGGAAGAGTATCGGCTCACGGACGAGCAATGGCTCCTCATCGACGAGGACCTCGCGGTGAACCGTGCTCAGGACGACGTTGGTCCCCCGGAGGCCCGGCGCAACGCCCTCGAAGGCTACATGTACAAACTCATTACCAGAATCGGTTGGAGCCAACTCCCGGTCACCTACGCGGCCAACAGACGAGAACGGGAATACCTCGAATTCTGGATTATGGGCTGGAAACAGCATCGGCGACTCCGACAACCACTGGAGCGGCTCTACCGCCACCTGATGCAGAACCATTCAGACCTTCTCGCCATCCAGACTTCCAGCGAAGTCTGGCATCGGCAGACCGCACGCTTTTTCCTGGCCGACGAGGTGATCCACCTCCTCCTGGACCTGGAGTCTCCTCTTGCAGATGAAATTCTCGGTCTCTTTCAAGAGGCGCTGACCGAGCGAGTTCAACTGGGAAGAAGCATCTAAGCAGACCCATCAACCAGCTCCGTGACAGGATAGGACATGCTCCTGCTAACGCAACGGATCGACAGAACAGCCGTCTCCTCTCCGTCCACCCTCACCAGGGTGGATCAGCTGTGAACGGTCGCCTCTTTCAGCTTGGCGATTCTGGCGCGCCCGTCAACGAGCTTCCACGACAGCCCTTTGCCCTCGAAAAGTCGCTCCAGACGCTGATGGAAGAGCACCTCGAAACTTTTCTCGGTGTGCGCTTCGTGCAGAGCGAGGTCTCGACCGGATATCTGCACGCCGGACGCATCGACACCCTGGGCCTCGACGAGAACAACTTTCCAGTGATCATCGAGTACAAGCGGTCGAGCAACGAAAACGTCATCACCCAGGGCCTGTACTATCTCGACTGGCTGGTCAACAGCCGGCAGGATTTCCAGCGGCGGGTCCTGCAGCGCCTGGGGCAGGATGTGAGCGAGAAGGTTGACTGGAGCGGCCCACGCCTGATCTGCCTCGCTGGAGAGTTCTCCAAGTTCGATCAGCACGCCGTGCAGCAGATCGACCGCACCATCGAACTGGTGAAGTACGTTCGCTTTGGCGAGACGCACCTGGTGCTGGAGCCGGTCAACACGCCACGAAGTCCGAAGAAGACCATAACCAAACCGCTGCCTCCCGTCGGAACGACGCCAGAAGTGACCGACGATACAGATCAGGGAGCGCCCGTGTCCGGGTCGATTGAAAATGCCGAGACGACCCTGCACAAGAGCTCGGCAGACCTGCAAGCCCTCTTCGCTCAGCTCAACGAGCGGCTGCTTGGACTGGGAGAAGACGTGCAGGTGAAGACCACCAAACTCTACTTCGCCTACAAGAAATTAAGGAACTTCGCGACCGTGGTGCCCGGTCCGACCAAGGGGGAGCTCTGGCTGTACCTGCACCTTAACCCGGCTGCTGTTCCTTTCGACGCGTTGCTGATGCGGGACGTCACGAAGACCGGCCACTGGGGCACCGGGCGTCTGGAGATCACGCTGGCGAACGAGGGGCATCTCCAGCAGATCGAGCCGCTGCTCCAGCAGGCTTACGACAGCAACTGAGACACGCTCGCGGATTGGGAAAGCGACAACGTCCACTCCAAACAAATACCTTCTCACTCCGCAGTCTCTTAAACTCCAGCCGTGTCTGACTGGCAGCCTTGCGGCCTCGCGCCTGTCTCCAGACGTCCGACCGCAAAGTGGGGATTATTGCTGGCGCTGGCCATCATCCCAGTCGATCAGACTGATTCTGGTGCCGCTCATCCACAGGAGATAGCCGGACCGGCTTTTCAGGAGATGCAACGCTTTTGTTGTCGCGGGGGCGAGGAGAGCGAGGAACAACCGAAGAGACGCGTCGGGGAGCATGGCCCAATCACTCCTGATGCCAGGAAACGAACCCCCCAGCTGGTCTTCCAGCAAGGCCATAGACCGTTCGAGAAACGGATCGAGGTGCCCGGAATCCATCAGCCGTCTGAGCCGCCGTTGAATGGTCAATACACCCACCTGACCGGCCCAGGCGCCCTGGGTTTCCCCATTCAATGACCAGGTCAGCCACGCCTCCAGTACTTCCCGGTCGCCGATTCGTCGGCTCCGGATACCAGGAGGCGAAATTGGAAGCGTGTTCCCCAGATGCTCCCACTCTTCAGCCGTGAAGCGCACTCGGCCGGAAGTCCCCCGCAGCTCCATCGGCAGGAGTCTCCGTCCATGTGGGCGTTTGGAGAGCGTGTCATGCAACAGGTCGTTCATCAGCGGGCTTAATACCGTTCGCATCCGTCCGATCACCAGTTCCCGGACACCGATCTCCGCCTCCACCAGCGTCCACAGCATCGGCACCAATCCCTTCCGCAACAGGTACCCGGCCCTCGCCACGACCGGTAGGCGGATCTCCGGCGACGCCAGGCCCAGCATCGGACCTTGCTCGAACGGCCGAACTGTGAATACCGGCGGGAATTGGAGCCGTTCCCCCTGACGGTCCCGGCGCTGGCCGACCAGGGTCAGCAGCAGGGTCAACAGATCGACAAAGTCAGTGGCCGGCAGTTGGACGTCTGGCAGGAGCACTGGGCTGCCACTGAGCGCCTGATCCACCCAGCTCTGTACCTGTCGGCTCGCAGAAATCAGTTCCGCCGTCGGTGGTTCCGAGACTGCCTGCATCTCTCTCCCACAGTCTCTACACCGGCTCGGCGGGTCCTGAGACGGCAGTTGCCAGAGGGTTGCTCTCTGTTTCTGTGTCCGCACGAGATTGATCGGCTCTCCGCAGTATGGGCAGCCGTCCACCAACAACTCCTGGTGGACCGGGCAGATCACTGTGGTGATCAGACGCCACCGGCGACGCACCTGTCCGGTCTGCGCCAGGCAGGACAGACAGACTGGATGGCCCCGGCGACGCGGTCCGCCGTTCCCACGCCCCTGGTACACCAGGAAGGAGCGAGGTGAAACGATGGGCACGTCCCTGAAGGACGTGCCCATCAACTCTCGCAGACTGGTCGCCAGCACCCGCTCCACCGGCTGGCGGGTGGCAATGGCCAACTCCCGCAGCACTTCATCTGGCGTCGTGAAGTCGAGGTCGTACCGAATCACTTCCGGGTGTCCCAGCACCGCCAGCAACCTTGGCAGCCGCATCCGGTTCCGGAGGGCCAGACGGGTCAGCCAGCTGCTCAGGACCTCGTCCTCCCCCGGCTCCGGGCAGACCAGCAGTGCCCGGGGCTGCGCTCCACTTTCCGGCCGATGCCCGGGAGCTCCGGCACCGACTGCAGGGGTCACGGAAGCGGGTTCAGACAATCCATCAGGGCGCGTTGCGCCTCGACGTTGGCGTGCTCCAGATTCCCGTACTTGACGTAGGTGTCCTCGATCAGGTCGCAAATGTGCCCGAGAATGCCTCCCGTCTCCTCCCGGACGTACTTGACCGTTTTTGCCTTGATCGCCTTCACCGGCACGTCAGTGAGTTCGACCATGAGAGACTTGATGATGCTGAGGTCCGTGATCGGCAGCAGCCGTCCGCGGGCGAACTGAAAGCGGGTGCTGAGCTGTGCGTCCTGGCTGAAGACCTCAGCGAGTTTCTCGACGCCCATCGGCACCACTTTGACGTGCTCGTTCATCATGGCCTTGATGCACTTGAGCACCGGCGCCCCCTTGTCGATGGACGCGGCCTCGTGAAACTCGTCGAGGAAGACCAGCTGAAGTCCGACCTCCTTGCCGAGTTCCAGAAAGCGGGTCATGCGCTGGACATGGGTGCCGTGCTCCGGATCGAGGTCCTCCAGCGCTCTCAGGAGAGCGACACTCAGGTCCTCGACGCGCCGGGTGGTGCTCATGTCGACCACGATGGAGGGCACCCGCAGCTGGCCGTTCTCGATGCACCGTGGGTGCAGTTCCATGTACCGGTTGCGGATGGCCGACTTCCCGTTGTTGGGCTCGGCGATGATGGCGATGCTCCGCTCGCGCTCACGCGGGGGATCCTCGGCGATGTCCTCGAGGGCCTGCAGGAGGCCCTCCCGGGACGGTTCCGGAAGCCAGTATTCCTCACGTCGGGCGTGGGTGGCCTTCCTGCGGGCTTTCCTGACTTCGTGAGCACTCGTCTCCGCAGTCTGTGTCTCTTCCACGTTCAGCTTCCCCTCGCATTCGTACGCTTTTACGGTCATACCGTCCTCCTGGTGGGCCGGGCCACGCGGGTCAGCGTGGAAAGAGGGATCTCTTCATCGTCCTGCTCCGGTGCGGGCTTCACGTCCAGCACCTGATTCTGGGGAGCGGGCTCCTGTGCCAGGCGCAGGCCCTGCTCGGTCCGGACCTGGTCGAGCAGGGCCTGGGGGGACTTGAGCCGGTCCTTGACCCCGGTCCGCGAGCTGTTCAGTCTCCTGTGGAAGAGTTCCCAGGTAGACTTCGCCAGCGGGACGCTGAGGTCCACGCCTGGGAATGGCTTGGCGGTTAACTTCAGGAGCAGGCCGGTGTCCGGGTGAACCAGCTGGATGCTGCGGATGTCCGCTGGGTTGTAGACCAGTTCGACCGTGGCCTGACGCCGGATCAGATGCTCCATCTCCGGCGTTGGGGAGGTGTAGGTCAGGCTGAACAGGTGCACGCCCGTGCGTAAGCAGGTACGGTTCTCGACCGGCTGCATCTGCTCGATCAGGAACCGCCGCTGCTCAGGCGAAGGCTGGCGGAGCCTGACCTTCCCCTGGCGGATCAGTTCCTGGGCGTGTTCGTGGCGACTGACCCCACGCCGGGGCGCGCAATCGAGGTTGTATTGCTCGACGTTCAGTTGCTGATACTGCGCCAGCATCTCGAAGCTCAGTGTCGCCCCCTTCGGTGCGTTGTACTCCCCTTTGGCCTGCACGTTCTCCATGGTGGTGCCAGGCAGGATATGGTGGGTCCGGACCAAGGTGCCGATGGTTCGTTCTTCCAGCCCGCCGAGGTGTCGGGTGCCCTTGTTACGCTGGACGACCGCGACGCCCAGTGTCTGCAGGGCGCGCTTGATGTGCCGGTTCTTGAACTCGTTGCCGGAGTCGATCCGGACCTTAAGCGGCAATCCCAAGAATGGCGTGAAGTGGGTGACGCCGGCCAGCCGTTGCAACTCGTGATCTCCCTGAAACAGCCTTCGAAACCCATCCAGAATGATCGCGGCGCTGGCTGCTCCTGGTACCAGATAGCTCAAGATGATCTCGGAGCTCGCCTCTTCGGTGAACTGGATCATGGTGGCCCGCTGAACGCCCTTGGCTCGGATCGTCCTAGCCTCTTCTTTCGCGTCCTTACCTCTCGGGTGCATGACCAGTTCGATCTTCCCTTTGTGGGTCAGGACGTCACAAGGCGTGCAGTCCACGCCGACCACCTCTCCGTAGTACGTGGCTGGCGCGCCGCCCTGACGACCGATCAGCTTGGACGCCTCCTCAGTCCCATACCGAGCGGCGGTAAAGGCGACCGGGTCCTGCAGGTACAGCCGATCGAGATAGCGCTTGATGGTTGTCTGCGCAGGAGGAGCAAGATTGGCCTTCTGGCAGTCCTCGCGGATCAGGCGATATAGGTTCTGGGCGAACTTGCACCGCTCGTTGAAACCGACCGTCCGGAGATAGTAAGTGTTCACTTTGTCCTCCATGATTTCCTGAACTGGCCGAGCCACGGTGTTGCTTGGCGCGCGCTGGTCTGTCCGGAGGAAGGGGATCAGTTGCTGAAAGGTGATGCCGGGGGCGCCCGCTTTGAAGAGGAGATCCTTAAAGCGGAAGATCGACCGGGCGGAAAGCTTGGTGGCCGCCCTCAGTTCCTCGATCCGGTCGGCGTCGAGCGGCTCACGGGGGTCGGGGTACTGACTGAACAGTTCCAGATACTGTGAACCGCGCTCGGACTTCAGGAACGCCTGCTGCGCCAGACGGTGAAATTCGTCCTCCTGCAGCGTAGGCTCCTCTTCAGGTGCATCTTCCCAACCGTTCATTGCCTTTCGGACGTAATGGTCGACGCCAAGCCCGAACGCTGCCGTCTCGGTCGGTTGAGCGAGCGAACTGAGCCAGAAGGAGCAGTCGTCGTCGGGCAGGACGCTCCGGTCGGCATGGATCTCACCCCGGGCCACCAGACCGAAGAACGTGTCCTGTAGCCTGAGGTGCCAGCTGGACGTCTGGTGACTCGCGTGGAACCGCATCCGAACCCGGTCGAGCAGGACCTTTCTGGAGAGCGGCCCGGCCTGTAGTTCAGCCAGCAGCCGGGCACGGAACTCCTGTTCGGGCACTGAGTGGAAGAATGGCGTGAATTCCTGGGCGTGTGCAAGTGGCGGGCCCTTCAGTTCAATGTCGGTGACGATCAGGAGGGGAAAGCCGTCCTGCTCCAGCCGGGCTCGCCGCTGCTGCCAGGCGAGCAGGTCGTCGTGGATGATGCCGCGCAGGAGGTGCGCGGGCTTGCACTCGTAAATCGTCTGGATGAGCTGACCAGCATTGCCCTCGCGGATAGCGTGGAAATCGGCGGTGTAGGAGTGAACCTTGCCGTTCAGGTCGTGATAGTCCACTGGCGCGGCGCGTTCAACCGAGCGGACCGTGAGGTCGGCGTCAAGGCAGAGGGCGAAGTGTTCCTCGCCTCCACTCTCGAAGGGAAGAGAGACCTTCAGTCGGGGCAGGAAGACCACCCCTTTCTTCGGTGGTGGAAGACCAAGACGACCGTACGTCCTGATTTGCTCACAGGGGCGAACACCAGGGGCATCAGACCCTAGGCGCGTCGTGAGGGCCGCGGTATCATTCATATCAGAACCTCCCAGTGTTCAATGGCAGCGCCCCAAAGTGTCCTGGCAGACGACGGGCGCTGTTTCCATTGCTGCCGCTCGCTTCTCACGAACGGTTTCTCCAGCCTACTACACAAGTTACGCAAAGTGTCAAACCCCACGGCGGTTTTTAGCCACAGACGTAGTAAATCCTGTCTGCATCGGCGTCCAGCGGGTTCGGTATTGACGAATATAGGTGCTCAGTTACCAGGTGGACTGCTCGACAGACGGTCGTTCAGCGTCTCGGACGACTCGGTCAGGTCAAGGACCATGGGAATGCCGTCAGCCCTGCGATTAATGGCACGGAAGCGTACGATGCCGTCGGCGTAACCGACAACCAGCAGAATGCTCCGGTCATCGATCAGTCCTGAACGAAATCCAGATCGGAAGCGCCGGACATCGCGCTGCGGCGTCTTCAGTTGATTGTCAGGATGCGTTACCCAGTTGCCGACCCAATCGAGGCGTGTTCCGGCCATGCTCAGGAGCGCTTCGCCCCAGCCGAGCGCAAACCGCGGATCGATATCGAGCACCGTCCGCTTGCCCGGTCCATACCAGTTAGAGATGCCGGCCGTGCCGGCCAGCAATACGTGGAGGACGTCATCCTCGCTGTAACCGAAGAGCAGTCCCCCACGCACCCGCGCTGGAGAGCTGGTCTGCCTGTAGAGGAAAGTGCTCGCGTCTTTGCCCAGTTCGACGCGGTCGAAATAAGGGAGTGCCCGGTACGGCGCGCCGAGTCGGCCCGTGGAGGCGGCCGTGAACTCGCGGTGGTGCATCCTGGTCATATCAGCAGTGTACGAAGTTCGGCAACAGAATGCTAGGTATAGAGTGTAGACTTCTGATTTCCTCTCTCTAAGGCTGAGGCAGTGAACATCAGTCCCCTCCGCCTCCTCTTCGCACGAAATGTTCGCCAACTCCGAAAGCAGCAAGGTTGGACTCAGGAAGAGTTGGGCGAGCAGACCGGCATCCACCGCACCTACGTCGGGGCGATCGAACGGGGTGAAGCCAACATCACACTTGACCATTTGGAGAAGCTGGCGGCAGGTCTAAATACGACGGTCGTCGATCTCTTTAAACATCAGGAGAAGCAGGAATGAAAGTAATACAGGAGAGCTTGTGCGGGTGACCATATCTAAAATTCAATCTGATCTGCCATGATTACCCATAGAATGGCGTCTTTGGTATCGAGAACGCTATCCAGAACGACATGTTTACGACTTGGTAATGCAATGGAGTGAAAGACGAGCGATTACCATAGAGCAGCATATCTCCTACTGCATTTTCACAATCATTATCGACCAGGTTAGTGTTCGCTGGAAAGCGCTCTTCGAAAGTCTGCATCGTCGTCCCACCCGACGTCTGCCATCACCACACCGAAGTCGACACGTTTCCGGATTCGGTTCAGTTCTTCAAGCGCCAAGGCCCACTTGATTTGTGGCACTGCATTGGCATCTGATACTCCGGTGCGTATGCGGCGCGCTGGATTCTCGGTTCATTCGGAGGAGAGCGTCAACGGGTCAAAGAGAGTGGAAGTTCGTTCCCGCGAGTGTGCGTGACATCAGGCTGTGAGAGTTGGTGATTTCGCCGACTTGGCTGGAAAATCGGCAGGCCATCCCCACACAGTGGCTGCCGAACTGGGGCAGGCAGGTGTCGTTAATAACCAGTATCGCTTGCTTCGCTCCCAACAAGGTGTTGGCCTACTGAGCCAATACGCGCAGCGAGGGACCAATGGTTCAGGGATTGTTTGTGATGAGGTGCTGAATTAGATCCACTTGTCCAGGAGCAACCCGTTCGGCTAACGGTGTGATGCTTTCGAATTGAGTTGTAGTACACAGTTCCTAAATATACAAAGGAGCCCAGCAATGCTGGGCTCGATGGCAAAATATATCAGGGGACAGCAGAAACTGTATGGGAAACGGCTACTTCTAGCGCAGCGATGCCTGATGGTTTTATAGAGTGCCAGTATGTCATAACTGATATCTGCAAGCCTGCCACAAATACTCCCTAAAGTACATCCAAATGCCCGATAGCATACATATACCATTCATTGGGCTTGTCCGCCTCCGCCTGTGCCTGCTGGCGGTGCAGATGGCATGGTAATGCTTACCCTGCCGGCTCTATCGCCCCCGACAACATTAGTATAGTTTGTTGCACAAAATTGGTCCTGTTGCCGTGAAGTTGCAGTCGGCCAATTGACTCTCCTGACTACAGGGAAGCGATCTGCTTGAGTAAAGCCAGTAATAACTCCAGGCCAGAAAGAATTGATAGTTACATTGTTCATTTTATCATTCTCAGTGGCAAATTGCTGTGTAGATGTGAGATTGTTGTAAGCAAGGGTAACCATCGCCTTCAAAGGCTGTCCATTGGTACCCATCGCTGGGCCTGGATTCCATAGATATCCATCATTCGCAGTTGAGTTAGGGAATGGAAATATCCCAGACTGTGGGCCAGCGAGATTTATGAAACCGCCATTCGGGGTTTTAATTTGAAAAGGCGTGCTGGTAGTAACTTTCAACGTTGGTATATTTTGCTGGTCAATATAAAATTCCAGCGTAACGTTGCTACCCGGTAAAATTCTGAGTACATTACCTTGATATCTGAACGTCTCAGGATCTCGTCTTCTCCCGTTGGGCTGGGTAGAATCGGGTCTAACTGAAGCTCCACCGATTCCAAACATATTGTTGGCAGGGTCAAAGAAAAGTCCCATATCGATGGCACCGATATTGTTTGAGTAGGGGCGGCCTCCCAGGTATATCCAACCGCTGACCGCTCGGCGACTGATCGCAATATCGTTGAGAGCTGGCAGAGTAACATTCATATAGACATAAGCTGGAGCTTGTCCAGCGGTTGTTAGAGCAGGAAGAGTCTGTCTTCTGAACAGTGGTCCATCAGTCCCAAGCGCACACGAGTGCGGTAAAGCCTGCGAACTCAAAGTGGCACTGGAGGAGCTGGATACGCTCGATGTACTGGGTAATGTAATGTACGCCCCGCTCGCACTTTCAAAATATTCATTACCAGAAACCAAAGTGAGAGCAACCGCCGTAATCGAACCTAACGTGCCCGCGTTTTTTATGTAGAGACCTTGACCGTGACAAGAAGAAGTATCTTGCTCTCCTGTGAGCACCCAGCCAAATGGCAAGCGGCTGGAGCTACACATGGTCATGCGAGTCTTACTCGTTACAGAATCTACCTGCTCCAAATAGTAAGATTGATTGCCAGAAGACCATTGACATTGCGCAGATGATATCGTGTGATCTTTAATAATCCAATCGACTGGAAGGCCATTCATCATATCAGCATAAGGATTACAGTAGCTGTTTCCAGCTGCTAGATTGTCGTAATAAGCTGTCGGCTCGCTTCGTGCAGAGCAGCTACTAAAAATCGAGGTTGGGTACTGATCCGCAGGGATGTCGGACAGGCAAGCAGTACCAGCAGATAAACGATGTAGAGACGAACTTTTTGTAGATGAGGATTGATCTTTTGACAATGACTGAGATTGCAAGCTTTGATTACAGCTCGCTAAAAGAATGGGTGAGAGTATTGCAAGTATATTCAAGGTACTATTTTTCATACAATTCTCCTCACTGGTTGTCGCCTGGGAAAGTTATATACGATCCATCTTTTTCTTTGTATTCTCGATCATTAATAATTTCGAGGTTAGGCGAATTATCTTTACTTACGCTCGAAGATTTGGCTTGATCACGGCAAGACGATAGATTAAGTATGAGAAATACCACAAGAGCAATGAGTGCAAGAAGATTAAAGGAAGATAATTTTAGATGTTTCATGACCTCTCCTAACCCGCTAGAAATGTCAGTTGTCAATTTCGTGAGATAATTCCCACGGCATGTAAGAGAGACAACTGAAAATAAGACTCGGGGAGCAGGTTAATTATAGTTAGTCCCATCTTCAAAAACTAGATAATGTTGAGACGTTCATTTTGACAAGCTCAGCAACAGATCCTCCAGTGTGGGCGACGTTTAAGGCGCAAGACTGGAGACGATGAGACAGTATCTGAGTCTGTGACGATCAGAGATACTGCCCCTATTCCCCGGTTTTCGAACACTGAGGTGAGGCCCGATTGAACTTAGCCGCAGAGTACAGACACCCTGCACTTCTTTGATCAAAAATCCTGAACATCCGTGGTCATGGTGAACCGGAACCCGCCAGGCTGGCTCGAATCGTCCGCGATCACGACGCTGCGGCTCACGACACTGCCTTTGCCGTACAACAGATGACTGTGGTAGCGAAAGACGGCCGGTGACACGGTCGACCCGTCACAGGACACGCTGACCAACCAGTCGGCATCCGAAGCGGTGGTTCCGAGGTAACCTTCAACGAACTCGACGTTGTTTTCGACCTTGTTCCGGCCCGCCTGAATCACGTCGCTTCCGGACTTCACCACCCCTGCCGAAGTCGTGGCAGACACATTGACATTGAGTTTCTGGCAAATGTGGGGAGCCGGATAATAAATCTCTAAAAACACTGGAAGCGGTGCGGTCAGGGAAAGGTTGCAGGCGCTCAGAAGGCCCAGGAGACCCAAACTACCAAGGCTTTTAGAGACTGTCGCGAGGGGGACGCGGCGGAACAGGCGGCTGAGCGACTGGATTGGCGAATATTCCATAGGCACCTCGGTACGTGCTCCAGTGGTTGGTGATGTTGATCCAGCCGTAGGGTGGCGGATCGCTGGCATACGGATCGGTAACAAAGTCACTGTAGGTGTACACGTCCGTATAAAAGGGATTCTCATAGATTTTGTAGGCGTAGGTCGGAACGTAGTGTGCTCCCAGGTGGCCCAGATTCTCGTTGCCAGGAACGTCGTCGTAGGCAAAGAGCATCATCGCGGGATGTCCATCGTTCCAGATGCTTCGGCGAACGATGCTCTCCGCATTCCAGGTCATCTGCGTGAATCCGATCAGAGAGACAGGATTGACTGAGGTCAACAAGGACCCGACCACGCCAGTGGGATTGAACGAGTAAGCGCCTTCCATATGGTAGGGTATGTTCTTCGCGTTCAGCCAGGCGTTGGCTCCGTCGATGGTGCTCCAGGGGGTCACGAGCGTGCCGTTCACGAACTGACCACCGCCCATCAATTTGGTGATTTTTGGTTCGTAATATCCGCTGGGGAGGCCATCCGCCTGCACAGGCTTTTCGAGATCCTGAATCAGGTTCGACGCTCCGGCATCCAGAGACACGCCCGCAAGTCGCGATCCCAAGTCAGTGCCGTCCCCCGAGATGATGGTGAGCATGCGCACGAAGGTTCTCGGACTGCACCCCGTGATGTTACCGGCGGCTGAGAATCCTCCGACGGACGGATTGAAGTACCGGATCCCCCACTGCCCTCCGGCCGGCAGCTGAATGCCGTCACCCACAGGGTAGGATCTGGACACGTTCTGACGGTTTCCGATGTCGCGCGCCCGGATGTTCAGCCATGTGTTTGTCGTCTCAGGCGACGTGTTGTTGGTGTAAGCCGCCTGATTATCAGCCGTCGACATGTTCATGATGCGGAATCGGACGGTGATGGGATTGAGGAGCCAGCCCTGGGCATCAACCTGGTCATCCGTCCAGAGCGAGTGCACCGATGCCGACTTCTCGACTGACATGGACAGCTTACCCAAGTCCAGATTCCCGTCGCTTCTGGTGTAAGGGGCCAGAATATTCCTGCCAAGAGTCTGTGGCTTGATTCCCGTCCCTGACGGATCTGAGGGATCGAGCACCGTCGCCCAGGCAGCCCGGAACGCCTCCTGTCCTGCCTTGTCCGCCTCGTACTCCCTGACGAGCCCGACATACGCCGCCTGGTCCTCCACCAGCTGTGCGGCGTCAACCACCGTCGCACTCGCGACGTTCCAGGTCCGGCCCTGTCGGTCTACGAGGTAGATCACACTGCCCTGGGGTGAGAGCAGGTGATCGAGGCTCCCGGCGGCCTGCAGCGTCTGCTCAAGCTGCCGAACGAACCGTCCGTCGAATTGAAACGCGTAGAGGTTACGCGCCGTCGACGCACCAGTCGCATACACCTGATAATTCGCCGTTGCGTCGAATCTAGTCAGCGTATCGGTGAAATCCTGAGCATTGATGGTTGCTGGATCGCCCACGATGCTCAGCTGGTAAAACGGCTTTCCGAACAGATCAACGACCGGAGCGGACACGATCGCGAGGTGGGCAAGCGCGTCCGCAGAGACCTGAAGGGACTTCGGCTTTAACGTGTCGTCCGTGGCCTTGCCCGAGGCCCCCGCAGTGGTCAGGATATCTCTGACCACCAGCGCCTGTCCGTAAGCAGTGGGAACGGGCGTCGCCTGGTCTAGGACTGAGGAG
>Ga0160427_10001346_pt1 | contig 15082 bp, 26 predicted proteins | sample SolpanmetagenomL_FD_108194 | JGI IMG/M metagenome (GOLD analysis project Ga0160427, IMG submission 108194) | Solar panel surface microbial communities from Lawrence Berkeley National Laboratory, California, USA - L | ecosystem: Engineered > Built environment > Solar panel > Unclassified ...
ACCTGCTCCGGTCGTAGCGGCCTCGGTTCTCAGCAGTCCACATCCACAAACCCGTCCAGACACATCTGAACACACCTAATCACAACCGACGTCAAACGCTCAAGATGATCCCGGATGGACACTAAGCCTCAACAGGCCCTGCAGCCCCTGACGTCGCGAATTAGCGTCCGGGATGCGAAGCGGGCATCACCTGCGGCAACGACGGATGACGCCTGTTCCAGCCAGGCTGACGCCAAACAAACTAAGGCTGATTGGCTCAGGAATCGCCGTGGCACTGGAAACCGGGTTGATGATCACCAAGCCGTTCCCGGTGTTGATACCGGACGGAAGCATAAGATCGGCGTTCGTCAGTCCACCATCGAATGAGCCGCCTCCGCCACCACTGCTGCTGACGCTCAAGCCGCCATAGCCGCCTTCACCGCCGCTATAACCGCCACCACCGCCTCCACCAGAGCCGGCATGCCCACCCGACGCGAACCCGCCATTGCCGTCGCTTGCGCCTCCACCACCGAACCCGCCATTGCCGGCAAGGGTGCTGCCGCTGATGCCACCAACTAAGCCAGGAAAGCCGGCACCGCCTTTGCTCCCCCCTGCGCCGGACGAATAGAGGCCGCCACCTCCGCCTGCTCCAGCGCCTTGAGCGCTTGGACCACCAAAGCCGCTCATGCCACCCTGACCAATGTTGGAAGAGGGGCCGCCGAGGTATGCACCCTGTCCCGTTGTGGCAGTCTGGCCTGGGCCACCAATGGTCCCAGCTCCACCACCCCCACCACCTGCAATGACCAAGGGACTGTCATTGGATCCGACTACGAAACTGCCGCCACCTCCACCCCCCGCGCCGAACATTCCGCCGCTGCCGCCAGGGAAATAGAAGACACTGCCGTCACCCCCTACACCGCCGACTGCAATTGTGAGCACTTCGCCAGCTACGAGAAGGAAGTCACCTCCGATCTTAGCGCCCAGACCACCGTCAGAACCGAGCCCGCTTCTGCCACCCTGAGCGCCATAAGCTGTGATGTCATACACTCCGGTATCGGGAACGGCGTAGGTCTGGATTGTGCCGGTGTAGATGAAGGTTGTCGGAACTGCCTCAGCCGGCGCAGCTGAAGCTGCAAAGGCCAACAACGCGGTCATGGCGAACAGCGCTCGACGCATGATGACAGCTCCTTTTTGGACGCCGCAGGATAGCACTACGCTGCATTTGTCCGGAGCTAGGAGCAAGCGCGTAGTGAACTGCGAGGCTCGACTCTCGCGTTTAGGCTCGTCATGGTTTCGGAAAGATTTGGAGCAATGCGATGCGTGCTTTGTTGCTGATGCTGGCGATTGCCGCACCTGTGGCGACCGCTTCAGCGACGCCGACCACCTTTGGCTATACCGGTGCTGTCATTGATTACACCGTGCCACTAACCGGCCAGTACATGATCACGGCAATCGGTGCCCGTGGAGGCAGCGTGCTCGATTGGGGTGGAACAGGCGGACTGGGCGCTGAGGTGGCAGGCACGTTCGGCCTCAACGCAGGCCAGGTGCTCCGTATTCTAGTTGGTGCTGCAGGAGCAGACAACCCGACAGTGTCATCGGGCTTTGAAAGCTTTGCCGGTGGAGGGGGAGGGAGCTTCGTCGTCACGACCGGCGGTTTGCCACTCCTTGTTGCTGGTGGCGGTGGCGGTGGCGGGCAGCTCAACGCAGCCTATCCGCCGACCTTCCAAGCGGTCCGAGGGGGAGCACGCTACAACGGCGGCGACGCTCAACTCGGGCCTGACGGCGGCGCATCCGTTGTCGCTGGCACCGCATCGTCTGGCGGTGCGGGCGGCTCGGCCGGCGGTAATGGGCAAGGAGGCGGGTTTTCAGGTTCGGGCCGGTCCACTGTGAATGGTGGTCGTGGTTTCAACGTGTTTTCGTTCAACCTGGGTGACGGCGCATTCGGCGGCGGAGGTCTCGCCGATGATTTTGCTGGCGCTGGGGGCGGTGGCGGTTACAGCGGCGGCGGCGGAGGTGGTCTCGCTGACTTTAGCGGCACGTTCAGATATGGTGTTGGAGGTGGCGGCGGAGGCGGTGGCGGCTCGTACGATGCGGGTGACAACCCGATCTTGATTGCCGGCATAGGCATCGCAGACGGATCCGTCACCATCTCGCCGCTCACGACCAGCGTTCCGGAGCCTACAAGCCTTGCGCTGCTGGGTTTTGGCGCCGCCGGTATTGTGGCAATCCGGCGTCGTGTGGCCTGCGCAGAAACGGGTCAGCGCCCTACAGAGATGCTGACCCGTTATCGACGTCTATGATGCGGGTTCGCTCGACCCAACGCACCCTGCGCCCACTGCTTAGACCCTGAAAACCGGAGTATGATGGCGTCTGCGGCGTCCTGGGAAGGTGCAGCCAGGAACGCAGCCACGGCCGCAGCCTTGAGCCGATTTTCCCTGACCTGGAACTCCGTCATTTCTTCCATGCTTCCCCTAGCGGCCTATATGCCGCGCCAGCCGCATCCCGCACCACCGTTACCCAAAGGGTAAACGCGTCATCCCGATAGCGGTTGGAGTAGCTGCCGGCGTCCTCCAGCGCACACACGGCAGCGGCCTTCGCTTGCAGCCCCTTACCCGCGAAGGCCGGCAGGACAAGCAACCGTCTAACCAGCCCCTCGTCCGCGTCCTGATCGTGCACGACCCGGATCCCATCAGCCCAGGACTTCGGAGCGGCGGTCATGCGCGCCATCCTGCGGTATCGTCCAGCTGATCGGCCGCCATCGCTCGCGCCGTGTCGGCTGAGAGGTGCAGCACCTCCCCGTCAGGCAGCATAAGCGTGGCACCAGTGACGGTCGGGTCACGGCAATCGGCGATGAAGGCGAGCGCGTCATTCACGGCAGCGTGCCGGAGTGCTGCAGCGCGGGCCTTAGCGGCTTCCGCCTTCCGCTGATGCCGGTTCATGCGTGCTCCGCAGCGTAAACGGTAACGGGCCGCAGCTCGGGAAGAACCCTGTCAAACGCGGCAAACACCTTGTGGCGGGCGTGTTGTTCGTCGCCGGCACAGCAGGGACACAGACCTAGGATTAAGACTGGTGCTCGGATCATCCCGAAGAGGAAGCGCGATCGCCAACCAGAAGCCAGTGTTGAGCAACCCTGTCTCGCAAAGCGCACAACCTAGCGGGCCACCCTCGGCTTCTGTCGGACGTGATCGTTAGATGCAGGGCTTCCACCTGTTGCCCCGCTACAGACGGGTCTTGGCCGCCAGTGGCCAGTGCCTTCCCCTGACACACGCGCCGACGGGAAGGCGGATCGGGTGAAGGGGTGTCGAGACCCACGCGTGTGTCGCAAAAACGATATGCCGAGTGAGCGATCAAACTCAACGCATCATTTTATCGTCTGTTTTGGCCCTTTCTGCTCATGAGTGTGGCCGGCATCATCGCAGCCCGCCGTCGTCGCGCCGCCCTCGTGCTGTCAGACGAGTAATTCCTGGCGAGGATGTCGGCGTGCGACAGCTGATGCCCGATGATCGTGCTATCCATGGCGAGGCACCAGACAAATACCGGGCGTGGCAGGCTGATCGTGCATGCGATAGACTCCTGGTGCAGGTGGGGTAAAGTCGCCGGAATCGGAATGAATCGATGGGAGGCGGCTGTGTGGAAGTTAGTTGCGATTGCAGCATTGGCGTTCAGCGCCCCGGCAATGGCTCAGATCTACCAACCCTATGGTCAGCAGCAGCAACAGCAGTCACAGCCTTACGGCTATGGCACGGGGTCTAACCCATCAGCTCATCAAAATCAGGGCTACACCACACAACAAGGCACTGTGGTCCAGCCCCACATGCAGACCAACCCGAACAATACCCAAACCGACAACTTCAGTTCCCGCGGAAATTTCAATCCATACACTGGAAACATGGGAAGTCGTGCTCCCCGGTATTGACGTTCAAAGGGAGGGCAACGTGCTCTCCGCAGCCTGAATAACCGCGGGTCAGCCCCCCACAAGGAAGCTGACCCGCACGCTCACGCCCCGGACTTCAGCGCCCGTGTCAGATCTTCGACCAGCGCCTGCACCGCTGCCTTCTTTCGCCCAGGGCGACGGATTGGGATTCGGCCTGAAGTCACGATCCGCGATGCGGCTGCACCCGGCGATCTCCCAGCAAAAGTGCAGTCACTCGGATCAAGTCGGATAGAAGGCTTGTTCGCTTTCGTCCACCACAATGCCTGAGCTTCCAGCCGACATCAGATTGACGGCTAGAAATGTGGCACTCATGCTGTCGATCACTAGAATAAGGAAGCGTGTAGCAATGAAAAAAGGTTCTGTGATGCTCCTGAGTTCTGCTGTTTTGTTGACCCTCCAGGCGTGCGCAATGGCTCCCATGGGACCTACGGTGCAGGTTCTCCCTGCTCCCGGTAAGCCGTTCGAGCTCTTTGCGCAGGATCGAAGCTATTGCTCAAGCTATGCCGGCAGCGTGGTGCAGGGTCAGGCCGAAGCGTTGAACCAACGTGCTGTGGGCGGAGCCGTTCTAGGAACGGTGTTGGGCGCTGGGTTGGGCGCAGCAGTTGGCAGGGGCCGTGGAGCTGGGATTGGTGCGGCAAGTGGTGCAGCGCTTGGAACTGGTATCGGCGCCTCCGGTACGGCACAAGCGCAGAATGGCATCCAAGGGCAGTATGACGACGCCTATGTCCAATGCATGGTTTCAAAGGGCAATCGGCCACCTCCGCCGCCAACAATCCTGGTGCAGGAACCAGCCTACTATGTTCAACCCGCACCGTACTATGTGAGGCCGGCTTACGGGTATTAGTTGCTTCAGAAAAGGATAATTCTTATCTAGAGAGAGTCCTGTAATGAGGCTTTAGCAGCAGCGGGGTAGACTGATAAGAATGCGACCATTCCATCTCGAATGGCCGCATCTCGCGCGTCAACGTCAGGTAATGGCGATCATACCCTCCTGCCAGCAGCCGTCGCACCTCGCATCACCGCATCCAGCAGCCGCCTCGTGATCGTGCCTGGATACTCGAAGCTGTGCTGCCCATCGCCGTTATGTTCAGCCAGGCAGCGGGCAAGCCCGTGCACACCATCGACCGTATGCACCGGCATCTCCAATAAGCGCACGGACAACGCGGACATGCGGCGACATGCAGCTGCGCTGTAAGCCTCGTATTCGTCGTCATCGGCAATGGCGTTCGGCCCCTCGCCCTTGTCCTTGTTGTCCACATCGCAGGCGATGAACTCGGCGCACAAGGCCAGCAAGAGCGTGTCTGGATGCCCGGCCGGAACTCCAGCCATCGCCAAGGGGCAGGTAGCGAGAGCTGCGCCCGACCCTAGAAGACCGCGGCGGGAAAGGGCGTTCATGCCGCACCTCGCCCATTCAGCAGGCCGCGAACCAGCAGCACCATCAGACGGTCACTGTCATCGTGCATGTAACGAGGTTTCAAGAACTCCAAGTCTTCGATAATTAGGGCGGCTGCCACGGCCCGCAGCCCGGCCAGCGTCGTCGGGGGACGCTTTCTCATCTGGGCTAGCAGCTTGTCTCGCTGCTCCGCGTTGCGATCCCGGCGCTCCTGGGCCGCGATGGCGAGCGGGTGATCATCATCCAAGCCCGGGAAGTCCGCGTTGAAGATCCGGCCCAGCGCCTCATGCTCATTGGCCAGACGGATCAACTCGGCATCGGGCTCGGCGGCTGCAGACGCGACGGCGGCAGGAGCCACGACCGCAGCGGCGACAGCGCCCAGCAGGTTACGGCGGCTGCTCATGCCTGGACACTCCCCGTCAGGTCACGCAGCGTCATCACGGCCAGCCGCTCCCCCGGATTGCCCAGGTCCGCGTTCTCCTCCAGCAGCACCAGCGCCACCCCAGCCTTCGCAAGACGTCCGGCAGTGCTAATCGGCGTCATGCCCTCGATCACCGCACTGACCTCCCAGCGCCGGCTCAGCAACACCTGCCACTCGTTGGTGTCGTCGGGCGCGGCATCGCACCGGGCGTGCAGGTCCTGGAACTCACAGCACAGACGCAGCAATCCGGCATCAGGCAGGCAGCTCGGAGCGAAGCCACGCGGGGGCGGAGCATTGGGGTTGGGCGCGCGAGGCCCAGCCACCGCGGCCAGGATGGACTTGCCCCACGACGCCTTGCGCGGGACCAGATTGAACATGCTATGCAGCTTTGTAGAGCTAGTCATAGGTGGCGCGCCTTTCTGGCTGGCTTAGGCGCAGGGTCGGGGTGTCAGCCCCTCCCTGTGCCGCATCTGCCGGGGTTCCGCCCGGCGCGGAACTGGTTAGGAGCGGGCGGCGCAGGCTGCGGCTTCTGCCCAGCGGTCAGACGGGACCGCCATCGCCAACAGATCGGCTTCCAGGGTGGCGATGGTCCGCAGGTTGGCGCGCATCGCCGTGCGGACCCGGTTCAGAGCACGCATCGCATCCCGCTGATTGGCACGACGCCACTGCGGGGCGGACTTGTTGGCCTGGCCGAGCGCCTTGCAGGCCTTGGTGTAGGACTGCTGCCAGCCCTGGAGCGCGTAGTAGGCGTTGCGCAGATCGCCAACCATGCGATCTGTGGCGGACGGGCCGAACACCGACGACAGCGGCTTGAACAGCGGCATGGAACGGAGCGGATTGTGAACCGCCTTGGGGTTCCGCGTCTGGTAAGTGCCGTATGCCATGGTTTAAGCCTTGTTTTCTACAGCGTGGTAGAATTACAATGCTTATGAAGCCTAGCTAAAGCAATAGGAAATCTACAGGGTGGTTGAAAAAGATTTATCGCCGGGCCAGTGTCGTATGGCTCGGGCTGCTCTGTCGTGGTCGGGCGCACAGCTCGCGGAGAGAGCTCGAGTAGGTGTGACCACCATTGGTCGGTTTGAGGCGGGATTGACCAACCCCAACAGAGCCACCTTGGCTGCTCTCCAACTTGCACTAGAGGCGGGTGGGGTTGAGTTCATCCCCGAAAACGGTGGTGGCGCCGGAGTACGGATGCGCAAGGCAGGAAGCTCAGAATGAACAGCTTCGATCTGACCATATTCCCTGGCTGCATCTACGACCCGCAAGGCAAACGCCTGGACTGTCTTGGCCCTGACATGACCCAGGAGCAACTGGACGAGCACCTGCACCAAACCCTCCTGGCAGATCGGGACGGCGCCGGAGTGTTCCGCGTCTGGCTGTTGGCGGACGACGCGACCGCCGACGCTATACCGTCTGACATCGTGGCTGAAGCGGTACGCCTTATGCTGGCCGGTCAAGGCTTCCTGATTGCAGCCAGACTACCCGAAGTAGAGGTGGACGTGCGGGAAAGGCTCCTACGGGCAATGGATTTGTTCGTGGCGCCGCCGGGTGCGTCCGAGGAGTCCGCCTGACATGGCGAAGATGCCCCACAATCCCTACAGCCCGGCCGAGGTGCAGGCCCGCGCCGTGCAGCTGGAAAACGACCAGGCGGCCCTGTTTCTAGTGCGCAGGGCAATCCAGCTCGAAGCCACTGCTAGCCGAGCCGGAGACGCCGGGAACATGACCGGCGCTAGGAACAAGATGCAGCAGGCTCGCACCTTTCGTGCTGTTGCCGGCCGTCTGGTGTTGAAGGATCGGCCGCCCTCGTTGGGAGTACCCGCATGGCTAGGCAAAAGCATGTCCGATGGGCATTGACCCGCACTACCGAGAATGGCTCGAAATCTGGTCATGCTTTCCAAGCGTCGACACCGGCGAACGATGGTTTGTCGATCACTGCACCCGCAACAGCAAGGCTACCGTGGCGGATTGCGCCTCTGCTGTTGAAGCAGATGATGCCGCAGCCGCATGGAAACTGCCCATCATCTACATTCAGGCTTAAACGTCAGACTGCTGGATATCCAAGCGCGCCGGTGCACAATCCAAGGTGTAACGCATGAAGTCTCCACACACTGATCGAACGCTGCAAGCTGCCATTCAGGCGCTTGCAGACGCGATGCGTGAGGTAGTGAAAGAGGCAGTCCGTGAAGCGCTGGTCGGCCAAGTGACCCCAAGGGTTGAAAGCCTTGGAGCGACGCAAGATCAGCCGGAGATTGCCCCGCTTCCGCGTGATGCCTTCATCCGAGTGCGTGATCTAAAACGGCTTACTGGCCTCAGTCAGACTACGATTTACAAGCTGTTGGCGGATGGAGCATTTCCAGAGCCACTGAAGCTTGGCGAGAGGTCTGTGGCTTGGCGCTGGGGGGAAGTGCTGGACTGGATGAACTCACGGCCGCGCGCGAGATTACAAGCCACGATCGGCAGCAAAGTACGGTCGCGCTGAGGCTAAAGGAGGATGGCCAGGGGATAGAAGCCGCAACAGGCACAGAGGAACCATAAGAGTCGCAGCTCACACATGTCGGTCACAGCCGTTGCACCCGCTCTTTCCACTCCCGCACACTCTGCGCCCGGCGTTCCTGTTCGGCTTGCTCGAGCGCGCCTTCCTGCTCGGCCGCGCGCCGAGCCTGGATCTCGGCATCCACGCGCGTGAACACCCGGCGTAGGGCGTTAGCTGTCACCGGTTCGCCCCAGCGCCCTTTGAGCCCATCTAGGCCAGCCAGATAAGCGATGCCATTCCACGTCAGATAGTGCTCGCGCTGCACCTCCAGCACGCCGTCGTAGTTGTCCCACAGCCAGCAGAAGGCGGCTGCCCTCCGGCTATGCGGGTATTTGGGCCATTTGGCCATGCTGCGTTCGAGGCGCTTTCGGCCGCGTTCGGCATCGCGATTCTCCATGCGGATGAAGGCTGTGAGGGCAGGGGACTTGCGAGGTATCTGTTCCATGTCGAGCAAGATCGCTGTGTTCGGTGCGAACGGTGTGCTTCATTACAGCGAGGGGACGCCGACGTCAGCTGAAGACCATACCGCTGCCACATAGGAGCTTTACGTCCCGCTGAACGACATTAGAGGTTGAGCCAGTGACCGACAGCTTGTCCGCCATCCACCACATCATCGATGACACGCCTGGAAAGCCGGCCGACGAAGTCGACCACATCTATCGGAGTTCAAATGACGACCTCTGGCAGCTGATCCGGGAAGCGTCGAGCGGCCGCCACTTGGTTCGCCATACATCTAACCCTTCCTCAGGCGGCGCAGTGTCGGAGATGTCGGTCGAGGAGTTCCTGGCGATCAACGGACCCGGCCCGGAACATGAAGCCCTTCGCCTGCTGTTAGCAAAGAGCACCACAGTCTAGGGGAAGCTGCTGAGGTCGCATCGACCCCTGCGGCACCAGCGGCTGGTTTCCCAAGACGTCCTCCCACTGCTTAGAGACAAAGCGTCCGCGAGCTGACCGTCAAACGTCCATAGCTTGCTCGCAGAACGTCCACGGTGCCGACATCTACCGTCCATGCCGCGGACGCTTAACGTCCATCTTCTGGCCATCCTACGTCCATGTCGCGGACGTCCAACGTCCATGAAGAGGACACAGGCTGTCCACGAAAGCGGGGGTCCCATACACCAATGCACCTAAGGTGCAGGCTGGCCCAAGTTTTGGCGTCTCCAGAGCTGGGAAGAACGGTTGTTCTCGCCCCTTTCCCGCCTTACCGTCAGGGCAAGATCGGAGTTTTTCATGCGCCTTACGCTTCTAGTTGCTGGCCTTGTAGCCTGCCTGTCGGTCTCGGCTCTGGCTCAAGAAGTGACCTGTTACGATGGCACCAAGCTTCGTGCAGGGCAGAGCGCCGCCTGTGGGCGGCATGGCGGGGTGTTGCAGCCGGGGCAGGAAGGGGCGTTACCTCCGGATACAGGTCGCCGCACCAACTCAGCGCCGGACACGGCCACCCCGATGGCCGACACGCAGACACGTCCGCGCTCGACACGCGGCGCACCGCAGTCTCAGACAGCACCTGGTGGTGGACCCGGTGAGGTTTGGGTCAACGCTTCCAGCAAGGTCTACCACTGCCCCTCCGATCGCTACTACGGCAAGACCAAGCGTGGCTCCTACATGACAGAAGCTGCTGCCAAGGCTGCAGGTGCGCATCCCAGCGGTGGGAAGGCGTGCTCTTAGCCGGAGCTGAAACTTTCCTGTCGCAGGATGCCCCCAGATCAGAAAGCGTGCAGCGGTGACACTACAGAAAGGCCGGGTCTAACCTCGTCGCTCAGTAATAGCGCCTCGGCGGGCATCGCCGCCTTCCGCTTGCATGACGTCAAAGGAAACTGCGAACCTAACCGTGTAGCAGAAGGTGGATCCAATGGCGGGAACTGTCGACTTTGCCGATATATTTGCGCGCTTGGCCCAGACAGGTGGGAGCGAAGAGATAGCAGTGCTCGGCGGGGTCAACGTGCGGATGGTGCGCGTGACTGGAGGCGGTGCTGGACGGTGGGACAGTCACAGCCACACGGCCGAAACTGTCGTGGTTTGGAGCGGCGATTTCCAGGTAGAATTCCGAGACGAAACACTGTCGCTTTCACCGAAGCAATGTTGCGTGGTGCCTATGAGCGCCGAGCATCGCGGCACGTCGCGCAACGGAGCTGAGGTGATCTTATTCACGCAAGTTGGTTGATGCGCCGTCACCTGCGGCTACATGGCGCCATGGTGATCATCCACCATGACGCCTGATTACCGGCGGCGTAAATCGCACTCTAACTGAGATCACGACGAGCCGCGGATTATGGTAGCTGGACAGGTCTACTTCCTGTTCTGGCTCCTCCTGACCAAGGTCTGGTGGCAATGACTTCCCGCCCTCCCGTAGTGCCTTCACAGCAGTGATCAGGGCATTTTCTGCCTGTTCTATGACGCCATAGAATGTGTCGATCGTCGTGACCACACTAGGAAACCGCGGGATACTAATGGACCACTTCTGTTTGAACGGTTCGACAATGCCGCGATATCGCAAGACCACCATTCTGCTTACCCCGTATGAGTCTGATAGTGGGCCGGACGCACAAGTTGGCGCCCATCTCGCAGGTAGGCAGAAGGCTTTCGCAGTCGGCTCAGCTTAGCTGGACGGGTAGGCGGCATCTGAAATATCAGCGGGAAGCCGAGTGCTCCAGCGACCTTGGTCACCGTGGCAAAACTTGGATTGCCGCCGGCTGACAGAGCCTTATACAGACCCTCCCGTGTGATCCCGGTGTCCCGAGCAAGCTGCGTCATGCTTCGTGCTCGTGCGATAGCACCTAAAGCCAGTGTCATAACCGCCGGGCTGCCATCCTCTGCGGCTGCGGCCAAGTAGGCCGCTATGTCCTCCTCGTCTCGAAGGTAGTTCGCCGAATCATACGGCATAATGGCTTCGGTCATGGTGACCACTCCGTTTCACGTGCCAGCCGCTTCGCTGCGGCAATATCAGCGGCTTGGGTGGACTTGTCGCCACCGGCTAGCAGCAGGATTAGAAGCGTCCCGCGTTGGACAAAGTAGATCCGATAACCTGGCCCGAACGGGATCCGCAGTTCACTAACCCCCTCACCCACCGGCTTCACATCGCCTGGGTTACCGATCTGCAGCCGATCAATCCTGACTTGGATGCGCGCTTTGCCAGCCCGATCCCGCAGACCAAGCAACCAGGCATTAAATGTGCCAGTTGTCGCAATCTGCTTGATGGAGACTGTCGGTAGCATGCGTTAACTATAGGACACAGCCAGATGTCTGACAAGAAAATTGTGAACTACGGGATACTAATGCAAATCATTTAGCGTTAGCTGATCAAACCAATTTGGCGCAACGCCACCGTGGCGCTATAATTTTCTGGCGTCGTAGCGCCATGGTTTCAAAGCGCCCCGGCGCTGCTTGCCAGTCAGCGCGCCGCAGCGGTTCGCGGCCGTCGCGGAACAGGCTCATGGCCTAGAACTCCATATAGTGCGGAGTCCAAATAGGCTGCATCAAGTAGCCATTTGCCGCACGGGTTCAGTAAGCCGCCTCTGAGGCTTGGCATAAACTGCATGTCAGGCTGCAGTTATCAGGAAATGCATGCAGATGTCATGTGACCAGGCATTGCCCTTGCCGATAGGTCTTCTGCTGTTACTGTCGCCTCGGTCATTTTGAAAACGTGATGAGCAGCACCGCCCTAAATCTCGAACCAGCCAGCATCTTACTCGTTGATGATCAGGATGACGTTCGGGCGTCGATGCGGCGCGTGTTGGTTCAGGATGGATTCGACGTGGTGGAGGCTAAATCTGGCGACACTGCGGCCACACTGATCGAGGGAGCTACTCCCTTTGACATGCTCGTTACCGACGTGCGCATGCCAGGCTCTCGGGACGGTGTGGCTCTTGCGTCCTGCTGGGACGAAAAAACATCGGGTCGTCCAGTGCTGTTTGTCTCAGGCGAGACGAACAACCAGCTCGACCCAAATACCCTCGGTCCGCATCAAGCGGTGTTGCACAAGCCATTCCGGCGTATGTCCCTGCTAAACGCAGTGTGGCGCCTGCTCAGCAGGGTGCGTCGCCATACTCGATTGCGCAAAAGTCCAAGCACAAAAGCAAGCCACACAGGTGGCAACTAGCGGCCGCAGCAAGGACTATCTGAGGCGCGGTCTGGATGGAGCGAAACTCGACGAGGCCCGAGCCGAAGAGAGGGCGATCCGGGGCGCTCTCCAAGTTGCGGCATCCCGCTTGCTCGGACAAACCACACAGGTGAGAGCGGGAAAGGATGAACTGTCTGATGGGGCGCGTCAGCTGGTGAACGCTTACGCTGAGCAAGCTCGAGAGCGAGAGCGTACGGCGGAGAAGGCTGCTCAACTGACCAAAATGGTCAGGCCCAGACGACGGCCTGACCTTGTCCGGTGATTGACCGACCGGTTGCGGTTGCAACGTTCGACAACAAAGGCGATTAGCGAGACTGGTTTCGGTTACTTAGATGAAGCTAGTCGTACCCCCCAGATTCCTCGCGCTCCTTGGCTGCTTCCTCCTGCACTTCCGTGTCGACCTTTGTGAACCCATCCTTCTTCTCAGTTTCGGAAATGGGCGTTGCGGTCTCCCGCGAAGGGGTATCGCTGGTCATGGTTAGGCTCCTGTAGATCCTTTACTCGCAACCATCACTGAGAGGCCGGGTTCCACGACCTTCACCAGCTTACCGATCAATCAGCAGCGGATTGCGCGGAGTGGGCACCTGGCCAACAGCTGCCAGGTCTAAGAGCGAGCTGTGCAAAGCCCCGAACGGCTGTCCAGCCGGCGGCATCGCTCACCGGCGGCAGCACCGACGCAGGCGCCAAATTCCTTAAGCTGTATCGTCATCGCCAGGGTAAGTGGTAGCTTTCATGTGCCTGCACAGGAAACTTGCATGAAGAAGCTGGTGCTGCTGTTCGCGATAGCCGGGTATTTCACCCGACCTGCACTGGCCGCGCAGGATTGTAGCCGCTTTATCGCAGACTGGTCGTGCCCGCCTATGAGCTCAGCTCGTGGGGCAGCAATCGCAATGAAAGCAAAAGGCCTAAAAGAGTGCAGGGCTAGCAACTTCCCTGAAGGAAGCGGAGCCTTTGCTGGCTGTATTACCACGCGAGAAAGACTTGCGAGAGAGACACAGATCGCAGATGTCGCCAGAGCTGAGGCGTTTACAGATGCTGAGCCATCATACCAAGCGCAATCGCCCAATCCTACTTACATTGCGCCATCTTTTACAGGACCCGCCCCGTACATGTTGCCCATGCCACCGCCACCCAGTTTGCCCAGGGCTGTCAGCACCACCTGTATGAACATGGGAGTCGTGACTAGCTGCACAAGCCAATAGGAAGAACGTGCACCTCATAATCGGCTTACTAATCTGTTCAGTGCTGCTGTACTTTTGGCTCAAGGGCCACTGGTTCGCCGCAGTGATCGGAATGCTGTTGAGTTGGGCAGGCCCTGGCTTCCTGATGCTTTCAGCAGTGGATCGCGTTGTTCCTGTGTGGGTTCAACTCTCTCTCAGTTTGGCCACTGGATTGATCGGTTGGATTCCGTGGTACGTGCATCGCTCAATGAACCGCGCGCGTGTCGCGCAGGCTATGACCGCGGCACCCCAGACGATCCAGGGGATTACCCTAATCGGCCGGAGTGCCTCATTCAACGGCTAGGGCGCCGTGTTGTAATAGACGGGACCGCCAGGCGGGGTGCCGGCTAGCGCATTAGCTGGAGCCGGCGGACGCTGGCCCGATAGCGGGTTCAACAATCGGCTCCGGAGCTCCTGCTGCACCAAAGCCTCGCCGCGGCTTGACAGCTTACCCAGGCCAAGCCTGACCGCGACACCGGGCAACCCGCCGACTGCGGGCAGCGAATAGGCCCCGGCGAGGGTCATCCCGTCCACAGCTCCGGTTGCGCCGGCCACTAGCTTACTCGTGGCCAGGTTCTGCGCGGTTGGGCTGCCAATAGGCATCGTCTTGTTCACGGCTGCCTCGCGCCGCATTTCGTCCCGCAGTGTAGTCAGGGTGTCGATATGGTCGGCCGTGACGCTATCGGCCATTCCGTTGCCTGGCTTGCTGCGCTGGGCCTGGAGACGCTTCACCGCGCTGTCCAACTTCCCAAGCACGATATTGCCCTGCTGATCAGTAAGGTTCTGACCCTGCAGCCAGCGCATGGCGTCGATCGGCCGCGAGGCTTCCGAGTATTGCTGGATATAGGCCCCAAAGCCCGGCGCACCTTGCTCGATCACGCCGTCTAGGGCATCGCGCACGTCCATGAGCTGTCGGGTTGCCGCCTTGGCGTCCGACCCCTCTTGAGTGCCGACAGATGATAGCTTGTCGTTGATGGCCTTTCGGACGCCGTACAGCTGGGCAGGGTCGGTTTCTAGACCTTCACCGCCTCGCGCCTGGATCTTCTGCAAGATGGGTTCCAGCGACCGCACCACCGTATCCCGCTTTCCATCGGGGCTGGAGAGGATGCGGTTGATTGTCTCCGCTACCGGCTGCGCATCGACCGGGCTGGTGTTGGCAAAGGCCGCATCCCGCGCTTGGGACGTTGCAGCATCACGGGCGGCTTCTGCGGCCTCGATATCGTTGGCATCGCCGGCAATGCTCCGGAAGGTATCATTCCGGGCTTGGGAGCGGATCTTGCCTTGCGCGTTGTAGAGGTTGTTGAAGTGCGGATCCGTGCTGCGGAGCCCATTTTCTAGTGCCGCATACCCGGCATTGCCGGTGGCCTGCGCCAGAGTGGCCGGAGAACCAGACAAGGGGGATGCCGCCGGGGTGGTGTTTCCACCCTGACCGAAATGGGCCAGCAGATCATCGACGCGACCGGCAGCCTGGCTTTGCGTCACGAT
>Ga0160427_10001347_pt1 | contig 15081 bp, 19 predicted proteins | sample SolpanmetagenomL_FD_108194 | JGI IMG/M metagenome (GOLD analysis project Ga0160427, IMG submission 108194) | Solar panel surface microbial communities from Lawrence Berkeley National Laboratory, California, USA - L | ecosystem: Engineered > Built environment > Solar panel > Unclassified ...
CCTCATCCACGTCCGCGACGAGCATCGGGAGCGCGCGGAGGGCCTTCTTGCCCGCTCCCCCGGCACCCACGCGCTGTATGAGACGGGAGGCCAGGCGGTGAGCGCCTTCCAAGATAACCGCTGGCTCGCACTCGGCCTCGCCGGCCTTGCAGGCTTTGCCATGTTCGGTTTGCTTCGCCGTCGTTGACGCCAGACTCAAGCGACGCAAGCGGCATCAACCCGCCGGTGTCGCCCTCAAGACACCGGAAGAGCCTCTACGGACATGGAACGGCCCAGCGTCATCATCGGCATCCACGGCTTGGCCAATAAGCCGCCGGTCGATGAGAAGACGCGTTGGTGGAAGGCGGCCATCGCCGAAGGACTGGTCAGGAACGAAGGCCTCACCGACACTTCGTTCGACTTCGAGTTCGTGTACTGGGCCGACCTCCGCTACGGGACGCCGCTCGCGAGCGACGCCCTGGACGAGCCCTACCGCCCGTACGAGGGGACCGAACCCCTGCCGAGCGAGGAAGACGCGCCCAAGCTGACTGGCCAGGACCTTCTGGGGGTCGTCTACGAAGGCATCGACCGGATCGAGGAGGCGACGGGCGTCACGCTTGTCGACGACCTCATCCTGGAGCACCGCTTCGACGACCTCTGGCACTACCATGTCGAGCAGACGTTCGCGCGCCAAGTCAGGTCTCGGTGGTGTCTCAGTTTGAAATTTGACGGCCAGCGCGAACCCTTCTGAGTCCGAATGAGCTTGTGCTGAGGGTCGGCGAAATGACGCCTTCTTGATGGCAAACTCGCGTGCTACCCGTTCACGAGAACAAAGATTGAACGGGCGCCTCAAAGGGTTTGCCGCTTATGAAAACGATGAAATGGCAATCTCATGCGGTGTCTGCACAGCGCATCGAGGCCGCCGATAGTCCTGATGATTTTCCGACGCCGCCCTGGGCGACGCGAGGGCTGATCGAGCATGTTTTAGATGACAAGCAGGCATTGAAAAGCATGTCATGCTTGGAGCCGGCATGCGGAGCTGGCCACATGTCTAAAGTCCTCAAAGAGTATTTCGGCGAAGTACAAAGCGCTGACGCCAACTACTACGGATACGGGGACATCAAGGATTTTTTGACATACCCGTACGAAACCGCATCTGTAGATTGGGTGATAACAAATCCACCGTTTAGGCTGGGTGAGGAGTTTGTGTTAAGAGCCTTGAACGTAGCTAGATATGGCGTTGCTATCTTGGCGCGAACAGTTTTTATTGAAAGCGTAGGCCGATACAATAATATATTCCTTGAGCATCCCGTGTCGAAGTTCGCGCAATTTACTGAACGCGTGCCAATGGTTCGCGGTCGCTTAGATAAGAAAGCTACAACAGCGACAGGCTATGCATGGCTTGTTTGGGAGAAGCATACGGTGGGTAGCCCACGCTTAGTTTGGGTGCCCCCCTGCCGCAAGAAACTAGAGCGCGAAGGTGATTATGATCTCCCAGCGTCACCGAGCGCCGCATCAAAGAAAAAGCCGCCCACTCCTGTGAGGGAGCGAGCGGACCTCTTTGGAACTTAATCTTCCAGCTTTGAACCGTTGTCTAGCTGAGATAATGCGGCATCAATATCTTTAATCGCCTGCCTCAGTGCCTTTCTAGAAGATCGAAGTGCTTCGGCGGCTGCGTACGAGGACTGCCCCGAAGAATACGGTCCAGCTGGTGGGAGATCTTCCTCGTCAGCTTCATCGGCATTGGGATGAAGCTCTCCTTTTTCGACTTCGGCTATGCGACCTTGATTGACACCAAACCAAGCCGCAATGTCATGCTTTCTATCCCCCCTCTCGATCATACCTTTGACGAGAGATGCATCTTGCTCGCTTAGTCGTCTTCCGCTCGCTGGTGCTCGTGACATCTTGCATCCCTTCCGAGGCCGCTGAGATGGCGGGGGAAGGCTGATACACCTAAGCCGAGCGCGCCACCACCTAAACTTCGACCTTGGATTGTTTTTTGTACGGGCCGCGCTTGCCGGCAACAGGTGCAGCGGCCTCTACCAGTGCCGCCACGTCTTCCATGCTCCAAAGACGATCCGACACGCCAGCGGCCATAGCCGGGCTCATCCGGTGCTTCTTGTGCATCTTCACGAAATTGTACCAGACCGTATAGAGCGCGACCATATGAGCGTGGTTCTCGAACTTTTTAGAGAAAGCGTTTGAGAGACGGGTGAAGCGCTTCATCTGCATCCGCATCGTGAGGTTCTGACGCTCAACATAGGACGTGGAGACGTGCGCCTCGTCGGGCGATCCCTCGATGGTCGTCTTCTTGATGCCGGTGCACTCGGCAGGGCTGTAGCGGCCCGTAGAGCCGCCCGGCGCGGGGCCGTAGAGCTTCACCAGCATGGCGTAGTCCACGTCAGCACCGAACGCGCCCTCGACAGCCTCAAGGTACGCCTTGTGCCCGTCTGTGGTGAGCTGAACCCGGTTGGCCAGACGGCCCGCCAGATCGCCCATGAAGGCGTCGGCGTATTCGGCATCACGTCCGCCCACGAGATAGGACACGATGAGCTTGGAGTCGGCATCCAGAGCCGTCCACGTCCATACGTCTCCGGCGCCTTCAGGAGCGGCCTTAGCGGCGGCGACATTCTTTGCCTTGGCGTAGCAGTAGGACCAGATCTCGTCGCACTGGACGCGTTTGGCGGCGACGCCACGCACCGTCTCATCGTGATGCGCGGCGCAGGCTTTCCCGGCGTCCTCAAGCAGCTTGGAGACGGTGTTGATCGACACGTCCACCACACGGCTAATCGACCGCATGGAGGAGCCCTCGCAGAGCATGCTCAGGATTTGGACGCGCTTTGCGAGAGGCAGCTTATTCATGCCTCTCTTATCTGAACTTTTATGCTTGGCGTCAAGCACAAAGATCATTGAACAAGCCGGAGGGTCGGTCGTTTCTGGCCCCGCTCCTCCTTCGGCCCGAGCATATCGCTCCCGTACATACGATCAAATTCGGACGCTGATATAAACAGCGCCTTGGCAAGCTCGACGTTTGAGTAGCCAAGGACGTTTGTATGATAATCGATCAAGCGGGAAAGCTTTTTTGGGTACTCTTTCTTCGGTTCGTATGGTTCAGACTTCCGATACCCAAGCTTGCTCATCTCAATAAAGAATGATTTCTTTTGATATGGTGTTATCATATTCAGCCGATCTGCCCTCATAGCTATTGAGGACATCGAGACCTTCCAATGCCTCTTTAGATTGGCTATCTGCCTAATATCAAATTTTGATAGTTGAGCCCTGATATTCTTTGCTGGAAGCAAAAAAGATCCCGCAAATAGATCTGCTTCATCTTCCATAACTTCATCTTCGAGCAAGGTTGTCGTATGTAGCACCATGTGACCTAGTTCGTGGCAGAGCGTATGTCTAATGCGATCTGCGGGCGCGTTCATGTTAACGAAAAATAAAACCGGCGTTCCGTCTATCCGCTGACTCACAGCATCAATAAGATCATTATCGAAATTACACGGAATAACGACGCCGCCATTCTCCTCAAGTAGATCGGTCACGTTATCAATCGGTCCGTCCGGCAGCATCCATTGTTCACGCAGATGCCGGGCAGCGTCCTCAACACTAAAAGGGCGGGCGACAAAGCCCTGATACTCATTCCTATCTATCTCAGGAATAAATCCGTTCGCCCGTGCATCGTACGAGCGGAGCAGTATACGCAAGTGAATGCGTCGGATATTCATCTCCGCGATCATCCGGTCCAGCGGCTTTTGACCGAGCTTTTTCCTGCGCCTATAATGGAACGGTGGCATGCCATACGGGCGACCCGTTTCATAGAAAAACTCGGGCGTGTACTTGAGCACGCTAGCAAGTTCGCTGACGAACTCGCTAGGCGGCTCGCTCATGCCGGCTTCGGCTTTAGAGATGGTGCCTTGCGCAACATTCATTTGATCGGCAAGCGCCGACTGTGTCAGCCCGCGCGAGTCTCGCGCAAGCATCATCATGTAACGGTTGAACTGTTCGACTTGCTTCATTTTTAAAAGAGCCGACGCTGCCGCTGCACTTCGTGCCATGCGGTTTCGCCTGCTTCCCGGTTCGCTTCTGGTATGATGGCAGCGCACCAGATAACGCCGCGTTTCGTCGGTAGGGAGATCTGCGACCGCATGTAGCCCATGCCGGTAGCGTCGAGCAGATACCCGGCCGTCAGCCTCGTGGGCTCAGCCGGTATGCCGGGGATCTGAGCGCCGCGATCAAACGCCCGCGCTTGGCGTGTTTGGTAATTCGAGGATACGCCGTCCTCGTCTGTTTTCTTGAACCGCACGATCACGTTGACCGGATCGATCTGCCAGAGGTTCTGCCCACGGACCTCCCTGTGATTGACGCCCGGCAAATCGTCCAGCAGCCGATGCGCCTCGGCGAGAACGTGGCGGTTCGTGCAATGCGCCTGAGCACTCGCGTCGTGATCGACAACGATGTTTGCCGGATACGTCTCGTAGGTAGTGTGCCCGTGGCGGAGGATGCCATCGAACAGGGGGAGGTAGGGCGTCAGGGCACCCATGATCGTTTCTATGTCGGTTTCCAAGGTCGTGCTCCGCAGATGAAGGCCATCCACGAAGCCTACGCTCGGCCACGACAAAAACCAAGAAAAATATTCCGAGAAATATTCCAGTGCGGCTTAGTCGTGCTGATCCCATCGCTTTTTGGCAGCACCACGGGCAATCTCGGCCCGACGCTCCGGCGTCATGTTCGCCGCCCGAGCCGCAGCACCCTTCCGACCCATCTCAGCGGCGGCTTCGTTCTTCTCAGGGGCGGAGCCGTAATCCTCCGGCTCTTCCTCAGTAGCGATCCGCATCACCTTTACGGCGTTCCCAACGGCGTCGGCGGGGCGGCGCTGGCCTTTAGGTCCGGTGGGCATCACTTAATCTCAATGAATGCGGACAGACGTGCGACGACGTCCTTTAGCTGTTCTTTGTCAAATACTCCGCTCAGAGGTATCGTAGGATCGCCTTGATCGTCGTACCACATGAGCCACAACGGGTCGTTAAATCCCTCAGAATTATCGACGACATGTTCGAGCCACAAAGTGTACGCACCACTATTTATCAGTGGGCTTGCAAATACGCTTCCGTCGACCTGCCCTGGCCCGTGCGCAACTCCTTTCGTTGTATCCGTCCAAAATCGATAATTCTTGCAGGTGTAAGCCTGACCATTCAATCGATGCCGCGCAGCCATACCCGTCCTCCTGCTTGGCGCCAAGCATACGCCAGCAGGAGGGTTCGCGCGAGGGACCGGAACGGGAACGCGAGGCGCGACCGTTCGCCGTCAAATTTCAAACTGAGACACCACCCAGGTCTCGCTTGATCGAGCGGCTGAAGGAGTTCAGCGACCACCGCATCCTGCTCGTGGCGCACTCGATGGGTTCAGTCATCGCCTACGACGTGCTGCGTATCCTTGAGCGCGATACACCCGGCCTGAAGGTCGAGCATCTGGTCACGGCGGGCTCCCCGCTCGGGCTGGCGAAGGTGAAGCTCAAGATCGAGGCCGAGTGTGGCGTCGTCCGGGTGCCAAACAACGTCAGGTACTGGACCAACCTGGCCGACGGCAACGACATCGTGGCGGTCACGGGCGCCCTGGCCGGCGACTTCGTGCCGAGTGACACCGGGGTCGAGGTCGTCGACCACCGGGTGGTAAACGACTACCGGCGCCCCACGGGCGAGCCCAACCACCACAAGTCCTACGGCTACCTGCGGACACCGGAGTTCTCGCGCATCGCAGCGGGGTTCATCGGCGAGCTTTCAAGGGGGCTTCCGACAGTCGTCCCGCAGCGCTTGAGCCCGGGACACGTCCATCCGGGTTCGGTGCCTCGTCAGGAGGCGCACGCCTCGGCCGGTTCGCACCTCATCAAGAGCCGGAGCGCTCGCGAAAGGTCCTCGACGGAATAGGGCTTGCGCAACAACTCGAAGCCATGGCGTCCGTCCTCCGCCAACGCATGGCTGTAGCCGCTGGTGAGCAGGATGGGCAGGTCTGGATAGAGGCTTCGGATCGCACGTCCAAGGTCGACCCCGTTCATTCCCGGCATCACAACGTCCGAGAAGACGATGTCAAATTGGTTCGACGTCTCGGCAAGGCGGCGCAAGGCCTCGTCCGCGTTGGAGGCCCAGGTCGTCTCGTAGCCGAGCTCTCGCAGGATCTGTGTCGAGAACGTCCCCACCTCGACGTTGTCCTCGACCACCAGGACCCGGCGCCCGCCTCCTCGCGTCGTCTCTGATGACGCGACCGTATTAGGCACCTCGTGCCGCTCCTCCGCATCGCAGGTGACCTGTGGCAGATAGAGGGTCAGGGAGGTACCCTGACCGACGGTGCTCTCCACCTCGACGTTGCCGCCGGACTGCTTCGCGAAGCCGAACACCTGAGACAGGCCGAGGCCCGTACCCTTGCCCACCTCCTTCGTGGTGTAGAAGGGCTCGAAGATACGCCCGATCCGATCCGGGGGGATACCGCATCCGGTATCGGTGACCGTCACGGACACGAACGACCCGCCCGGCGCGGCATGTCCCCGGATGGCCGGCAGCACGGTCCCGCAATGCACGCGAAGCGTGAGCCGCCCTTCGCCGTCCATGGCGTCCCGTGCGTTCACGGCCAGGTTCACCAGGGCGGTCTCGAACTGGCTCGTGTCCGCCTCGATGTGGCAGGGCGCCTCGGGTACGATCCGCTCGATCCGGATACGGGCGCCCACGATGGTGCCGAGCATGTCCGTGATGGCGTGGACCCGCTCGGTGACGTCGAAGACAACTGGCGTGAGCGCCTGCCGGCGGGCGAAGGAAAGCAACTGGCCGGTCAGCTTGGAGGCCCGGTCCACGGTGTCCGAGATGGCGTCGATGTAACGGCGGCGGCGCTCGTCAGGCAGGTCAGGGCGCCGCAGGAGGTCCGTCGACGACTTGATCACCGTCAGGAGGTTGTTGAAGTCGTGCGCGATGCCCCCGGTCAACTGGCCGACCGCTTCCATCTTCTGCGCCTGGCGCAGGACATCCTCGATCCTCTCGCGCTCCAGGCTTTCCGCCTCCAGCCGGAGGTTGGCTCCGGCCAGTTCGCGAAGATGGGATTTCTGTTCGGTCAGGTCGGTGAGCACGCCGCACAGGAGGGGGGTAGCCTCGTCCCGTGCGAGCAGGCTGAGCGACAGGTAGACGGGCATCCGGCCTCGGCCTTCGACAAAAAGGGCGAGTTCGCCACGTGCCACACCGAGCCGCGCCTCCTCCAGAAGACGGGAGAGGATGGGCTCCTCGTCGGCTGGGATGAATGCCTGCAGGGATTGGCCGATCAGCCGCTCCTGACGGACGTGGAGCATCTCGGCCAGGCGACGATTGCAGTAGAGGACAGTCCCTTCCGCGCTCAGCGTCAGGGCGCCTTCCTGGATCTGCTCGATGAGCACGCGATAGGGACGGTCGGCGCTCTCAAGGGTGTAGACCTGTCGCTCGCCGTTCTCACCCTGCACGACCACCGCATCAAAGTCGCCTCGGCGGATCGCCTCCAGGGTCTCCTCGCTCTCCTCAAGGCGTGCCTCAAGCTCACGGATCCTGGCCTGATCCGCCCGATGGCGCTGAACGAAGTCGATGTCCGTGGCCTCAGCGTCCATCGCCGTTCCGCGGATTGGAGGGCGGGAGATCGAGGCCGCGCAGGACGCGGCCCTCGTCTGACAGGTCGCCGATGATGCGCCGCAGGGGCGGGGGCAGCAGCTTCAGGAGGGTGGGAGCCGCCACGACCTGGTTTATCTCCGCGAGGTCAGGCTGCTGGTAGATGTCGACCACTTCCAGGTCGAAGCGGTCCGCAAGGTGGTTGTCGCAGATGCGGCGCAGGTTCTCGATGGTTCGCCGCGACCGGGGCGTCGTACCCGCGATGAACAGGCGCAGCAGGTAACGGTCCCGAGGTGCTTCGCCAGTGGGATCATTCTTCAAGAAATGACAACTTTCGGGCGGATGTCGAGCCCGACCAGAACCTTCTCGGTGTTAGAGAGATCGCCCACCATGCGCTTAAGCGGCTCGGGCAGTCGACGGACCAGGGTGGGTATCGCGAGGATCTGGTCGCCGGCGGCGAGTTGCGGATTCTTCACGAGGTCGATCACCTCGATGTCGTAGCGCCCGGCGAGATGCTCCTCGCAGACCCGCTTGAGGTTGGCCAAGGCGGCCATGGACTTGACCGTCTGGCCGGCCACGTAGAGGCGCAGGTGGTAGTGGCCGTTCTCGTCGGCCACCTCCGATGGGTTGAGGTCGCTCATTCCGCCGCACTCCTACGGGCGGAGACCGCAAGCCGCTCGTTCGACATGGCCGTCTCCCGGGCCTCGTCCTCGGTGAGAAGAACCGCCTCCTCCTCCTCGGCCACCTCCAGGCTGGCGCGCAACTCGGCGATCTGGCGCTCGATGGCGTGCCTTCGGCGGAGCACGTCGCGCCTGCGGCGCTCGCTCTCTTGCCGGCGCCGGAGCGCGACGGCCTTCTCCTCGGCTTCCTGCACGATACGGGCTGTGCCGGTGAGGACGCCGGCCGGACCGACATAGGCGTCGACGAGGGTGATGCCGGATGACGACATCTGGAACTCGCGCACCTGGTTGGAGTGGCTCATCCCGCGTGCCTTGATGACGTAGAGGGTCCGGGAGCGCTCGCCGTTGGCCTCGACGCTGACGAGCTTCACCCATCCGTCCATCAGGGAAGACAGGCCGAGGTCGTCGGCCTCCTCGAAGGTGCCATCGGTCCGCAGGCTGGTGAAAACGCCCGTGATCCCGCGGCCCTTGAGCAGGTCGACCATGCGCAGCAGCGTGGCCTGGACCTCGGAGCTCGGACCGCGCAGGGCCGAGATCGGGTCGAGCACGACGACGGAGGGTTTGAACCGCTCGATGTCGCGGTGCATGCGCGCTAGGTGCGTCTCCAGGCCGAACAGGCTCGGACGCGCCGCCTCGAACCGCAGGAGGCCGCTCTGGACATGGCGCTTGAGGTCGATCCCGATGGAACGCGCGTTCCGGCAGATCTGCTCGCCGCTTTCCTCGAACACGAAGGACATGCAACGCTCGCCGCGCTCGCAGGCGGCGTTCACGAGCGACGCGGCGATGCTGGTCTTGCCCGTGCCCGCCATTCCGGAGACCAGGATGCTGGAGCCACGGTAGAACCCGCCGGGACCCAGCATGGCATCGAGCCCGGCGATGCCCGTGGACATGATCTCGTCGGAGACGCCGTAACCGAGTTCGGCCGAGGTTACGGGCAGGACGCTGATGCCCTGGTCGTCGATCAGGAACGGGTACTCGTTGGTGCCGTGGGCCGAGCCACGGTATTTCACCACCCGCAGGCGACGGGTGGTGATCTGGTCCTCGACCCGGTTGTCGAGCAGGATCACGCAATCGGAGACGTACTCCTCCAGGCCCTGGCGGGTGAGTTGCCCCTCGCCGCGCTCGCCCGTGATGATGGCGGTGAGCCCGCGGTCGCGGAGCCAGCCGAAGAGCCGTCGCAACTCGGCGCGCAGGATCGTGTCATCGGTCAGGCCGGCGAACAGGGTCTCGATGGTGTCGAGCACCACGCGCTTGGCGCCGATGGTGTCGACCGCGTAGCCGAGGCGGATGAACAGGCCTTCGAGGTCATACTCGCCGGTCTCCTCGATCTCACTGCGCTCGACCCGGACATGGTCGATGGCGAGCTTGCCCTCGGCCACCAGCGCATCGAGGTCGTAGCCGAGCGAGGCGACGTTCGCAGCAAGGTCCTGGGCACGCTCCTCGAAGCTCATGAAGACGCCCGGCTCGCCGAACAGGGTGGCGCCGTTCACCAGGGCCGTGACCGCGAACAAGGTCTTGCCGCATCCGGCAGCCCCGCAAACCAGCGAGGGACGACCCGCGGGCAAGCCGCCGAAAGTGACGTCGTCGAAGCCGGCGATGCCGGTTCTCGCCTTCGGCAAGGCGGGAGACGGTGTAGTGTCAGTCGCCACGGTTCATTCCCTTGCGGTCCTGGCTCGAAGGCCCGGAAGCGCTTTCGACGCGGTTCGCCCTCATCGCTGCAATGCGAGCGATCAGGGCCGTCTCGATGAAGTTGGTGAGGGTGCGATTGTCCTGCCGGGCGCAGTCCCGCGCTGCCGCCAGCAAATCGGAATCGATCCTTACCGAGAGGGGCTGCTTCATCGTCCGCCCTCGGCTTCAGGTCGCAATCTCAATACGCCACGTGGTGCGAATAGCAATACAGCCGGCGCGAGGCGGGGCGTTGGTGCGAACCGGCGATTACGGGGCTCCTTGTCAGAGCTGGCGCTGGGCTCGCTGCCGCCCGAGGACCAAGGCCGCAGTGGCAGCCAGGCCGACCGCAATCGCCGTCGTCGCCAGCGGATGGAGCGTGGCGCGGGTGTAGGCGCTCGTGCGCATGACGTAGATCGGCGGATCGCCGCGTTCCGAGCCGGCCTGCACGGGGGAATGCAGGGCACCCGTGGGGTTCCGCGGAGCCTCAGAGCGCTTCTGAAGGGCGATAATGGCGGACGCCAGCTCGTCGTAGGCGCCAGGCGCGAACTCCTTGCCCATCACGAACATCTTGCCGCCGCCGCCCACGAAGATGTCCCGCTGCGGGTGCACGGCGGCGTGCAGGATGGCGTTGGCGACCTCGGAGGGCGGGTAGATCGGCGGGGGCAACGTCGGCTCGCAGTCCATGTAGTTGCGCGCCCGGTTCGGTAGCGGCGTGTCGATGGAGGTGGGCTTCACCAAGGTGACGGAGACCCGCGCCCCCTCGGCGATCAGCTCCATGCGCAGGGTGTCGGTGAACCCCTTCACCGCGTGCTTCGAGGTGGCGTAGAGGCCCTGGAACGGGAAGGCGAGGTCGGAGGCGACGCTGCCGACGTTGATGAGTGCGCCGCCGTGCTTGCGCAACTCCTCGACCGCGACGAGGGAACCGTTCACCGTGCCCCAGAGGTTGGTCTGGATCAGCCGCTCGTGGTCGGCGTACTCGATCTCGCTCAAGGGACCGTAGACGGTGAGGCCCGCGACGTTGACCCAGGTGTCGAAGCCGCCGAAGCTTGCCCGCGCCTCATCGGCAATCGCCTGCACATCCTCGCGCCGACCGACATCGGCGACCACGTAAGCCGCCCTGGGACCGAGTTCGGCTGCGACCTCGGCCAACACGTCCCCGCTGCGGGCAGCGAGCACGACCCGTGCACCGCGTTTCGCGGCCATGCGGGCGGTCGCCAGCCCGATGCCGCTCGACGCGCCGGTGATGACGATGACCTGCTCGTGCAGCGGCTTGTGTCTCATGTCGGCATGCTCCTCAGTCCTCCGCTCAACGCGGGGGGCGAGGAGGTACGCGTGAGGAGCCAATCCGTTGCGAGATCCTGCGAGCCGTACTCCGGACGCTAGCGGACGTTCGGGATCTCGCCGTTCCCGGTGCGCGGTCTGAAGGGGCAGCGCCAGCCCTCGTCGACGGCGCGTCCGCTGTACTGGCGTGCCTCGGACACCTCGCCATGCCGCGCCAGCATCGGGTTCGCCGAACCGGCGAGCACCTCGTCCCGCTGTAGGATGGAGGAGCGCAGCTTCTCGTAGCGCCCCGCTTCCCGCAGCTCCTCGAACTGGGCATGCAGGTTGAACACCAGGGCCGGCGAGGAGAAGCGCCGGGCCGGTCTGCTGGCCCGGGGGTGCAGGCCGACCACGAAGAACGCCTCGCCCGCGAAGCTTAACGAGAAGTGCGGGCTGTCCGGCTCCGAGGCCACACGTTCGTCCACGGGGTGTCCGAGCCAGGCATCCTTGTCGGACAGGGACTGGACCCGCTCCCAGAGGTGACGCTCGAAGCCTTCCTCGTCGAGGGTGCCAGGTCCCTCGAACACGACGGCGAAGCTCTGGAAAAGGTCGGGTTGCCGCCGGTAGCGCGCCGCGAAGGCCAGGAGGCCGGGATAGATGCGCATGTCGTCCCAGGCCGAGGTGATGTCCCGGGCCACCATGATCCGCATCTGCCCCTTGGACAGCGCCGACTTGGCGCCCACGCAAGGGAAGCCCGCGTCCCGGATGAAGGTGCGGAACTCCTCCGCCTTGGGGTGGGCGCGGTCGTCTCGGGGGAATTGCATGGTTACTCGGCACTCGCAGCGAAGAGGTGCCCACGAAAGCATCTTTTGACCGTCGCGGGACTCTGGAACGGCGTCGTCCGACCGTCGTTCCAGCGCCGGCCAGGATGGCGACACTTGCCCACAGGAAGTGGCATTCCATCGAAGGCTTCACGGCTCACCCATCACCAAGGGCTGATGCGGACTCACCCACAGGCACTTGGGCCATTGGGGAAACCACTGGGGCTAACATGGGTTTACCCAGTGGCTCGGAGGCGGGACCTGGGCGCGGTACCCGAATCTGCTCTTGGTTCCGGAGTGATGCGCTTTGGACGGACTGAATGACGTCGAGCCGGCCCGCCCTGATCTCGGAGCGCTCTTCGCCGCGGTCGAGGCTTCGGGCGAGGCCATCCTCATCACCTCGGCGGATCTCGACGAGCCTGGTCCCCGCATCGAGTACGTCAATCCGGCCTTCACGCGCATGACCGGGTACGCGATGCGAGAGGTCGTAGGCCGCACACCGCGGTTGCTGCAGGGTCCTGCGACCGAGCGTGCAGTCATCGAACGCATGCGCGCCGCCCTCCGAGCGGGCGAAGGGTTCCAGGGCGAGGCCCTCAACTATCGCAAGGACGGCTCGACCTACATGGTCGAGTGGCTGATCACGCCCGTGCGCACGACGGACGGCAGCATATCACGCTGGATCTCTGCACAACGCGACGTCACCCATCGCCGTGCGGCCGAGGACCGTCAGGGGCTGATGGTCCGCGAGCTTCACCATCGGGTGAAGAACACGCTGGCCACGGTCCAGGCCGTGCTGAACGCGACCGTTCGCTCCTCGTCCACGATTTCCGAGTTCAGCCGTGCCTTCTCCGGCCGGATCGCCTCGCTGGCAAAGACCCATGCGCTGATCACGGAGGATGTCGACCAGGCCGTGTCCTTCGAGGATCTGCTGAGGACGGAGCTCGGGCCCTACGACGAGCGTGGCCGCCTCAAGCTGTCCGGACCACTCGTCATCCTGCCTTCCGAGCTTGCGGTGCCGTTCGGGATGGCGCTGCATGAGATGACGACGAATGCCCTCCGGCACGGGGCGCTGGGGCATCCGGAAGGACGGATCGAGGTGACGTGGGAACTGGTGGAAGGCCCGGACGGCAAGGTTCTGGCTTGGACCTGGAACGAGCATGGCGGGCCACCCATCGCCGTCCCCACGCGGGATGGTTTCGGTTCGCGCATCCTCAGGAAGGTGCTGACGCTTCAGGCGGAGGCGCAGGTCGATGTCGCCTACCATCCCGATGGCATGCGGGTGTCCATCCGTGCCCCGCTGCGCACATCTCAGCGCTCTGCACGTTGATCCGGCATCGGGCATCCCCGCGACCATTGTGGCCTCATCCAAGTGCCGCCCTTCCGCGTTCCCATGGCAAGCCGCTCGTTGTGGCGGTCCACGCGTGAGAAGGAGACGTGAGCATGAGACAGATCGCACTGGCGGCTCTTGCGGCCGCGCTCGTATCCGGAGGGCTGATCGGCAGCACCTCAGCCAAGGCTGGCGGGTATGGCTACGACGACTATGACGCGCCGGAGACAGTGGTGACCCGCCGCACGGTGGTGGAGCGCCGTATCGTGGCACCCCCGCGCGAGGTCGTGCGAGAGGTCGTGGTCGAGCGTCCCGTGGTGCGCCCGCGTCGGATCGTGCGGGAAGTCATCGAGGAACGCCCGGTCGTGTACCGGCCGCGGCCGGTGGTTCGCGACGTCGTGGTCGAGCGCGAGGGCTTCTACGGTCCTCGCCGGTTCGGGCCACGCCCGGTCGGCTATGCCTACGGACCTGCCTTCGTCCCCTACGACTAGGATGCGGCGAGCCGGCCCTCGACTTGGGGCCGGCTTCCTAAACCTGCGGGGGCGCCCCGCCATCGGTGCCGAGTTGCGTATCCTTCCTGTCCTGATCCCGCACCAGCCAGTGGACGGTACCCAGGGCCAGGACGGCGGCCGCCAGGCCGATGATGGTCATCGGCTCCGTCTTGCTGGCGTCCAGGATGATGAATTTGCGGGCCAGCGCCAGCAGCGCGATCAGGATGACCGTGCGCAGCTGGATGATGCTTTCCTGACGGTGCAGGACGCTCAGGATCGAGTGGTTGAACTCCAGCGCGATCAGCACCGTGAAGATCATGCCGAACACGGCCTGGAACACGCTGTGTTCGGCCGGGTCTAGCAGGCCGAAGATGACAAGCAGGACCACGCGGAAACAGAGGTTGACCATCGCCGCGACGATGACGAGGCCGATCAGCCCGGTGAGAACCACCACGACGACTTCCTCGAAGCGCTCGTAGACGCTGAGGCCCGGCCAGGCCTTGCGGGTCTCCCTCAGCGTATCCGCTGCCGCCGTGGCATGCCGCGCGAAGGGAAAGCGGCCGCCGACCGGCTGCCGTGTGCCTGTCTCCTCGCTGGTCCGCTGTTCCACGCTGCAAGCTCCGTCTTCATCGCCACTGGAGTGGAGGCTGTCCCTCGGAGGCCAGAACCACGAACCCGGCATCCTGGCTCCATGCGGCAACATTGGAATCGTTGGCTTGGCCGCTCGGCGACGGTGAACCCGTGACAATGGGGTCGAAGGGGGTGGGGGTGCCGCTCGGAACGGCAGGGTGCCGCTGTCAATGGAAGCCGCGGGCCGCCTCGCGATGGCGTTTGCCGAGGTGCCGCTCGATCTGCTCGAACAGGCCGCCCCGGTTGAGGGCACGGTGTGCCGGTCTGGAAAGCTCGGTCCGTAGGCTCTCGATGGCGGCGGCGCGGCCTCGGTATCCTCGGACGGTCATCAGATAGCTATCTACGACCCGCTCGGCCTCGATGATGGCGCCGGGTCGATAGGCTCTGGCCAACGTGAGGATCTCACGGACCGCTTCATCCAGGTCATCCATTCGCAGGGTAGCGTCCACTCAAGGCAATCCGTTCTCGGGCAATGGTCTCAGGGGGGTGCGTGGGGCGCCTCCGCATCCCGGTTTTTCGAAGAGGCGCCATCCCGATCCTGCAACGGCGTCGTTGCCTCACGCCCTCGGTGGCCAGATGCCGAGGGCGCGGATGATGGCGTAGGTC
>Ga0160427_10001348_pt1 | contig 15076 bp, 13 predicted proteins | sample SolpanmetagenomL_FD_108194 | JGI IMG/M metagenome (GOLD analysis project Ga0160427, IMG submission 108194) | Solar panel surface microbial communities from Lawrence Berkeley National Laboratory, California, USA - L | ecosystem: Engineered > Built environment > Solar panel > Unclassified ...
ATGGCCAGTCTGGAGTGGCTCTTCGTCGGTCAGTACGCCTTTATCTTCGAAACCAGAATTGAGGAGGGGGGCGCGCGTTCACCAAAAGTCTTGTCTGAGAAGCGAATCGAGCTGGTCCAAGATTCTAGGACTGGCAGAGTTATCAGGGTGATGTTCGGCAGCTATGATCCAACTTTCGGCTCCAAACATGCGTTGTGGTGAAAGAAGATGTGGTTAGAAGAAGTACATGGCTTGTTTTAACCTCGTGGTCTCTTATATGAGCTTATATGAGACAGCCTCAGAGCAGTAGGCATGCCTCTCAAGTCTATCTGAAAGGTCTTAACTATATCTGAAACAGCATATAATTCTGCGAAAGATATTCTCTCTCGAAGAGCTATCCTGGGCAAAACCTCGGAAGCTTCTTCGCCGTACGTATTTTGAGCGGCGATGATCGTGGTCATGTTAACGAGTATTTCCTGGCGGCATTGAACATGAGCTGGGGTGGGGGCGGATGAATGATGCAAAGGTTAAGAATCTGATTCAAGGTGTGTGCGGTTGCAAGGTACAACAGGCCGCACATGGTATCGAAGAATTAGGCAGACTGAGACAATCCTCCGTGGGTGCTTAAAAAAGGGTACCCTCAGTCTTGGGATCTGGATACCTGGCCGACCTTAACCAATTGCTTGAATTTGGTTAATAGTCCTGACACCGGTCGTTCTATCCTAGTTTCTTTCTGTCAAGCTAGATCCCAGAGGCCTATCTATAAGATCCTGTTATTTCGGTCGACCTTAGAGTCACTCCTAAGCTTATTAGCTCTCTTCACACCACCGCTTCATAGTGCAGATTTCTAGTACTCTAGTAGCATCTTAGAGGTCTTCCCTCTATTATACCTCCTACCCTCCCGCCAACAGACCCTCTTGCTTCACCTCAGTCACCATCATGACGACTTCCAGCCGCCCACTCGCCAGCCCACTACTCCTCCTCCCACTCATCTTCACAACTCTCATCACCGCCCAACAACAAAACCCCGAAATGAATGCTCCTAGTTTCCCGCGCGTAGTTGAAGGGCACGGCGTGACAGGCAATCTAGCCTTCGTGATAATCTGGCCGATAGGCGCAATCCTCATCCGGCTGCTGACGCTCAAGTCCGTCAAGGGCGCCATCTGGTTCCATGCCACTACGCAGGCTTTCGGGCTACTATTCTTTATTGCAAACTTTGGAATGGTTGAGTTTAGAACCTTCCTTCTTGATGGCAGCCTAATGCAGAGCAAATCTATCTCCTTCGTCCACCGATAAACCACTTCAATAGAGTTATCTGAAGTCCAATTGGCTAATCTCATGATCAACCAGGCGTATGGCAAGGAATCGTTTCAGATCAGATCGACAACTACCACGCCATAATCGGCATCATCCTCTTTGGTCTTGCGCTCTGCCAGCCCGTTCTCGGCCTACTACATCACCTGCGCGTTCAGAAGGTTGAGCGCAAAACTGTCGTCACGTATATGCACATTTGGCTTGACCGACTACTGATCACGTTGGGCATGATTAATGGAGGCCTGGGGCTGCTGCTTGCGGACAATGCGACGAGAGGCGCTTATATTACGTATGGTGTTGTGGCCGCGGTGATTTGGTTGACGTATATTGCCATTGTTGCGTTTGCTGAGGTTAGGACGAGGAAGGATGCTAAGTATGAAAACATGAAGGAGAGGATGAAGGAGAGGAGGGATTGGTAGGCAGGTGTCTTTGGTTTGTTTTGTTGGCGTCTCTGGGGTGTTATTCCCGGAGGTCAAGGAAGTGTAATGTAGTACTTTAGCCGTACTGTAAGGTGACTTTCTCTTTTCCCTTTGTCCGTATATTTGTGGTCCATTTATCTCGGCCCCCTCATCTCGGCCCCGATAGCTCAAGAACGAAGGTCCGGGCTTTGACATGTGACCATACACGTATCTTGTATGACTAGCAACAATTGAAGGCCTTTGTCAATATGCTTTGGCATTACCTAGACATATTTGGCATTCGAGAAGTGCGGTATCTCCTGTCTAGCAGCAGGTCCGATAGTGGCAATCTACAGCCAATTCCTCACGAGACTGCTTCAGCACATTTGGCATTATGATGTTCTTTTTTGGCGCCAGCGAAGCTGCACGTGGCGTGAGAAGGAGCGAAAAGCTGAGTGGTTAGCAACTTAAGCGTCGACAATGAGGTTGCAAAACAGTGCGTTTACGGACAAGAGAATGGCTGGGCAACCCTCACACCCTTTTCTTACTAAGCTACGAGGATGAACTTTTTCGAAATCTTGGAATCTAAGCATTGAGATGTAAATATGCGACGCCAATGCTCGTCGACTTCACTAAGCCGTGTGGCTATTGTCGTGCGTCTGGAAGATCATGGTCGCTCGCACTTTCTAGCAGTCTACCTCAAATCTGGCAATCCGGGACGGCGTCGAAGAGTGTGCGGCGGATGGGCCGTTTGACCTTGTGAGGAGTGCCGTGGATAGACCAGATCAACATATACGATACGCCTATGAGGGTTAGCTATAGCTAAAAGCGGGTGATGAATGTACCGACTTGCTGGCCTGTCTGGCGTTGTACTTGGCGCATTCCTCGATGTCACGCAGCCATTGCTCGATCCTCCAGTTAAGCGACGACTCCTCGTACTTCGACATTGGCGCCGACTCCTCCAAAGTACGCTCTCTCGGTTGTTCACAGAGCTCCGTTACAAGGAAGCCAACTATCTGCATATGTCTCGAGTAAGCTCTCGCGATGTCGTTCTTCGCCGGCCGCCAGCTCTTATTGCAATGCTTGCTTTGAGCGTCCTCCAACTGCCATAGTCTCCTTTGGAGCTTCGAGTGTACGGTTCCTTGCAACTCAGGCGCGAGTACGAGAAGAAGTCTGACTGTAGCCGCGGCGCGCATTTCGACTAGGAGTCTTGGAATCTCATCAGCCATATATTCTTGAGGCTGCGCAGCATCACTAATAACATCCTCGATGAAGTGCGTGATTATAGGAAGCCTGATCTCGTAAGGAAGGATTGTCCAGCTGGCCATAGTCGGTGAGAGTTGTTGTTGCCTGTGATGTTGATGTTCGTGTTGATGTTTTGTGAAGCAGAAGTGGCAAGATTGAAGAGCCATGGCAAAATCCTGGGGACTCAAAGAGTCCTTTTACGCAGACAAAGAAGGGTCACCTCTCGAGAACAACAGAACAAGGAGGATCTCAGTAAAATCGGTTTGAGCTATCATTTACTAGCTATGAATGGTGCTGTTGTTAAAGGAGACTACATGAATACTATGCAAGTGCGTCTCATCTCAGCTCGATCCCGCAAAAGGGCAATACATATCAGGAGGACATTTCAAAGACCGACCACACGCGAGGAGGGCTGCCACTTGTATACTGGCTGTCCTGCTACAATTAGGAGTAGCATCTCATTCAGCACTCTATAAAGATTGTCGACGCCAGACATATGGATAATGGTCATGGCCCAGGCGTCAAGAGTGCTGCCTTGTGACCAAGCTCTAAACTGTAGCCTGAACAAAGAAACTCACCAGCAGCGTTTCAGTAAGAAGTGACTGGCTTAGAGAGGACTACTTGCCTGTAACACCTGTGTGGCGAATTCGCACACTTCACATATCATCCGCACAGGGACATTCTCAGTGTGCTTGATTTCCGAAAATGGTAACCAGATATGAATGTATTCGAATTTGGGCTGTGAGGATTGCTGTACCAGTTTCACGAGCTCTCAAAGATAGCTTGGACAGATACTATCTTGCGTTAAGTTTTCTTCAGGAGCGCTCAGGGACGTAAGAGATGATATCTGTAGCCTGCGTGTGGCGAGTACTGTCACACATCGAGATCACACGTTCATCATCCGGAAACGACACGTCTTAACTCGTCTTTCATTGAGAGAACTATCCAGCCACAAGCTGTCCTTCGCTGAAAAGTAGGTGTGAGGACTACTGCTAGGCTCTGAAGACGACCTCAGTCGGCCATGTCGAGTTGCCAGCATCCTGTAGATTGCTGCGCGCATTGCTGGAAACGCAAAGAGAAGCTTGCGAAGATCGCCTCTGGCGTTTCCACACTCTTCCCCCTCGGCGTAAGTCCGCACGGGTTCTGCTTCCAGGCGTATGCTGTTGATGATGATGTGGCTGATATAGTGCGAGATGATGAGGAGTATGAGCTCGATGGGCAGAGCGTTCCATGAAGGCATGGTTGTGAGAACTGTCGCGTTGTTAGTTCGCAGCCATCTACTCCTGAGTCTATCTACTTCTCAATACACTTACTGGTACGATTTTGGAGAAGAATAGGTGCATGGGGTGAGCTTCTTGGTGTGTATGGTTTGCTAAGGTGGTATTGACGGTGTTGAGCGGAAAGATTGGGCACGGAAGATCCTGGAAGAAGTAAGTTTCAGATCGCCACGCGCGTCATGAAACAGCCAACCTGAAACAGCCTCGAGGGGCATACTGGAAGAACTTAGGAGGGTGCAGGACATATCAGGCAATGCTACCTCCTTCATCACGACGCTTGGGGAGCCTTCTGCTATTACGAAGCTTCATGCAGAATGACTAGATGTGGCGAATACCATGCATGCATCAGCTGTGGGTTCTATCCTAAAATAAGCTCGGATCCTGGAGCGCCATTCTTAAAGACTTCTCTTGGATAGTTGACCTTCAATCTACGAATGTCTACTTGTGACGAGTACTGTGCGTCCTTCTCGCCACGTATGAGCAGCTTGTATTCACTGATCTCGTCAGAGTCTCATTCTGGATTTGAAGCAACTAGAACACGTTTTGAGCATGGAAAGACTGTTGCGAAGGATGTCGCCGTAAATTGGGATGGATTTTGAGACCATATATCTACTAGGATCCTAACACGGTTGTCCTGAGATTCAGCTGTGGCAATCAAGCTGAGCTCTCTTCAATCTCCTATGTGAAGACCCCCAATGAGAGTGTCTACTCCATCCTTTGGCCTGTGCAGTTCCAACCAATATCTGTCATAGTAGTACTTCACCGGACGCAGGAAGCTCGCCATGTACAGGTGTGTCACCACATACCACTCTTCGAGAATGATTGATCTGGTACCCCAATAAGTTTCCATCTCTTCGTCCAAGGATATCTTTCTTTTCTCCAGCATGTTGTGGACGACTGGCACCAGCATTGGCTCGACGATTAGGAGAGGGAAGATGGCGCATTCGGCGGTTGTGTTGTGTAGGGTGCGGTACGGTGTGATGCCATCGGCGAAGACGCTGTTGAATCCGAAGTCGGTTTTTGCCATAATGGCATTTTCGATGATATGCGATAGTACGAGCGACTTGATCTGGAGGGGGAGGGTGCAGCTGAGAGTGTTAGCTTCTGAGTGGCGCCACTGGTGTGTGGGAGCTCGCTGGTGAAGGCGGTATTTTGACCTTTGACAGAGGTGTGAGGAGTGCTGGCAGAGTTCATCGTCTCGAATGCTTTGTGCTATGCAGTAGAATCTTTTGAAAAGGTTGTTGGTTGTGGATGAGAAAGAAATGCAACACAAGGGAGACTGAAAGAGCGAGATGACTTTGAAACAAAGAAAAGTGGAGATAAACAAAGAAACAGCCTCGAGGATGATACCGTGGAGGGCTTTATGGCTAACTAAGCCGTAAGAATGCTCGCTTCTCAGCCATGCTCTGAGGAAGATCTTGAGGATTACTAGGCATGGATCAGGCTACATACTGCTCTGTGAAGGCTGCCTTCCATATTTCATCGCCCAAGTTGCGATCTCTCAGTCCTGGACCTCTTTGATCATGATGCAAGGGCTGGTTGTCATAGAAGCAGAAGCTGGCCTCCAGCATCCGCATGTGATGCTTGCCAGTGTTCAATCCTAGTTCAAGCAGAGGCTGCAATGATCGAAATCTCTGTGGTCTCAGATTAAGGATGCAGACTGAGAACAGGCAGTCTGAAGACAGGAATACAGGTGGAGACACTATTGTGATATTATTCATTACGCTGGAGGTCCCAGCAAGCATCAACATCCTGGTGTCATCCTTCCGAGAAGTCTGCTACATCACTCAGGCCTGCACATATTCCAGCTCATGTGTGGCTTACCTTTCCTCTTTACTCCATGTCGATTAGCACCTAACAGGTCACTGATCTCTGTAGTCTCAGATCAAGGATCCAGACGAGGAAGAGGCATTGCGAGGCATGAATCAGGTGGTGGGACTTCCGTGATCCCCTCAAGTGGCTTCAGAACCTCGATAAACGGCAAAATCTTAGATCATTCTTTCTGAGAAGTCTTTGGCTACACTACCTACGCATGGACGTAATCCCGCTGCTGTGTGGCCTGTCGTTCCTCCTTACCCAAAATCAACCAGCACATCACCGCCGCCAATCCCAAGGCCTCAATGTTGGGAAGATGTGTACATTCCATGCTTATGTCGAACTATAAAGGTGTGTGTGGCCTGCCACCGGCACCACAACGGCACCTTTTGCATCCAACCAAGCCATATCTTTCTTATACTTCTTGAATGATGTAAAATCTGCCCTCGCTAGACGGACAATCACGTCCCAGTCCTCAGGACGCTCCCAGAAGTGTCCTCCAGCACCGAACCTTCTAGCGATTAGGCGTCGATATTCGTCATTCGATGCGTAAAATAGGCCAGTGCGATCTTTGTTTGATGGGTCTTCCTGTCTCTTCTTTGCCTTGGCTTGGAGGATGGGGGGTACGAACTCTTTTAGTGAAGGTAGAGCCTGGAGATATAGGGATCTGTAGTTTGTGAGAGTTGCAAGGGTTCAATCTTGCGAGCAGGAGTCTTCGTTTGTGTATATTGTGGTAAAGCTCAAGGAAACGTGATATGATATCAGTTTGAAAGAGCGATGTGGTCCTGAAACAAAGAGGCGGAACAATAAGAGCCAAATCAACAATAAGACCTATGTTTCAGGGTACACAAAGCGGCCACCATCACCATAGTGATGCAACAATTGGGACGAATAAGCTTTTGAAAGGTGCTTCTTTCTCAGGCAGATGAATGGTTACACAAAAGGCTCAGAAATGGATATATGGCTTTGACGACTACTGCCAGGTCGTCAAATGGCAGTCAGCAGTCTCTGTTTGTGCGAATCTCATCATTCTTTAATATGAGGAGCAAGTTTTGTCGGTTGAAGGTCCGCGATCGGGAGTACTGTCATGCTCTGGATGCTGATGCTAGACAACAATATGATCATATATTTGATTCATCGTGTCTTGAGAGGACGAGTTTCAAACCTAGGTCTTAAATTATAGAGGGTATCGAGGAGATTACCATGGACTCCAAGCTGGATGATAAGCTCAACATATTTACACTTCTCAAGGCATGGTGGGGAAGAATTCCCGACTATACAAACTTGCATCTAATATATTGTTCTGTGGCGAGTGCTGTCTCGCCCTACTGAAAGAAATAGGAATGATGCAGGCCACAGATCTCTTGAGGTCGGATCCGCCATCTGAGCTGATCTAGGCTAAGTGTCATGAAATAGAACATGGCGAGGTTATCGCTGGAGGCATTCTAAGCCTATTGTTACCTTTGGCTTGCTTGCGAACTTAGGTGAAGTATAATCGGGATGCTTTTCAGATAGCAAGAGCTCGTACATAGGAATCACCACTTGTGAAGCCTACTATCACTCTTTCTAGAAGTATGCTGGTCTTGGAATATGCACTCATCTCGATATATGTTCTTCAACGAGGATTCGAATTTCCTGCGTTTTATTTCCAGCTATATACTGGTGTGTAGTCTGCCGTTAGTCCAAGTCAAACTCATACATAGCACGAGAGACTACCTCCTCCTGGGAGAGTCTTGATTGGGAGTAGTCTACTCGTGCCAACCTCTCCACAACACTTCTCTCCACAACAAGCTCCTTCTCCCCGCCAGCATACTTCCTGGACAGCTCTTCTGTCATCCCAATCCTCCACCAAACGTGCGCATCTTGGCGGCTTGCTGCGGCCTTGCTCTTGATCAGATTCATCACATCTACGCTTAGGAGAAGAAGTGCCTGTCTAAGGATGAATACAGCGTCTTCCACGCCTTTCAGCTGCGAATCTGCCCACGCCAGGCAGACTTCACCGTCTCTATCTGTGTCGTAGAGACTTTTGACGGTGGCGATGGTGTCGTTGATGTAGTGGAGGACTACACACTCCTGTATCTCGTGAGGGAGGTTAGACCAGCTAGCCATCTTCTCAATGGCGATGGCTTCGAGATGTGGCTGTATATATTATCAGCATAAGGCGTGGAACTGTGCGTGTGTGGGCTACTGACGAGAGTTCGAAAAGCGTGGTGTCACGATTTCGTGATAGTATCTCCAAAGGAGTTGGCCTGAGACGTGGCTAAGATACCATGAGTGGAGGTCTACAATGTTGGCGTGTGAGGAGTACTGACCAGAAGTTGAGGAAGCGTCTTTGTGATGTCGAATCGTACTTCTCGAGGATGAACCTGCCAGGATGTTGCTGGTCAGGAAGCACGCTGGAGTAGTCAAAGGTATGAGGGCACTAGTCACGGCACAGGACTTTAAGATGCCTTTGTTGAGGCTGAGTAGTCTCTTTGATGGCGTGTGCTTGAGATGCAGTGTGAACAAAGGAAGATGGAAGTGAATGAAAGAGTGCCAGCACGTCACACACCTATTCAGCAGGGTTTTCAGATCTGAAACACAAAGAGCTTCACAAAGAGGTTTCATGTGGGGTTGTGCCTTTCACTTTCTCTTCCTCAAGACTTCACTATCCTACAGCAACACTCACACGCCTAATTCAGCGTTCAAGTTGCCACCAGCACCACCTGAATCTTAATGTGAGTAGACGCGAGATGTAGTCGTCCGAGATCTTACTGACAAGGTCCAAAAGACTCTCAGCAGTCGCCACACCATGCCCTCATTCGCCACCCTCCCCCTCGAGCTCAAGGCTCTCATCGTCACGCACTATATCGACGACATGATCACCACCACCATTTACGACTACTGGGTCAACCGCGTCTCAGCCACCTTCCACAACACAGCACGCTATCATGCAGCAGCGCGGCGCAGCACGCTAGCACTAGTCCTTCTCGAGCCCGCCATTCTGCCGCTCGTCCGGTGCGATCTCGAACGTAGAGCAGCGACAGCTCGTCTGGAGAGTCTTGCGGTTTACGAAGAGATCCGGCAAATACGCCACTTTTCAGACCCTCGTCAACTTGTCTGGACGCCGCTGACCGATGCGGACTGGGCGATTTGCGAAAGGTTGCGGAATGCGCGGTGCTTGGAATGGTTGCTTGTACATCTGTTGGAGTCGTTTTGAGGCGGTGCTGGGCCGGATCAGCGCGCCAGTTGCGAGATGGACAGAAGAGTAACATCAAGGCATTGAGACGCAAGGTCAAGGAACAGCAAGATCAAGCTCATTTCGTGGAGAGCGGAAAGGCAAGGCTAGCTGATGAGCTTGACGGGGAAGAGGCAATCGCAAGACTATCAGGAGGAAGACTACACGAAGCACAGATATACTTGGCTGGACCTTGCTGTGTGGTGGGAGAGAGCTCTGGCCGAGACAGTCTAAGAACATGATTGGCGGTTTTGTAAAAACACACTAGAGCGATTGGGCTGGTCTGATTTCAATTTTTCGGAATCTATGTAGTGCTATCACCAAAGATCAAGATCGCACGACACTGGAAAAATCAGGAGTACTTACAGTATATTATATTAGACTACTAAATGAACAGCTGATCGAGATGCACCTACAAGGACTTTTTGCAGCCAATGTCATAGCTCTCTGTTTTCTCATAGCTCTCGTCCATCAGATACATCAGTCTGCAAACTGCCAAAGCCACCCACATAATAGTTCCCACCCTGCGGCTTAACACTAGGCGGCTGTGGCCATAAATCCAACACCTGCTCGCGTCCGTTCAACGTGAAGTTCACCACAGTCTTCGCATCATTATCAACCATAAGACTGTAGTTGCCCGGGTACAACACCGTGTTGCCATTGCCATCAACTCTAGCCAAACTACCCAGCGTCAGGTTTAGGCTTGCAGTCTGGGCATTGCCAACAGTGATGTTGTGGAGGCGCTGGTAGGCGACGAGGCTTTTCTTGGGGTAAGGAGCCGGTCCGAATTTGCCGCCGAGAAAGGCGAGGGCGACGTAGTCGGAGGTGGCATTGCGGACACCGCCGGTGTTGCGGACGGTGATGGGAAAGGTGTGGAAGGGACAGGTTGTTTTGTCGGTGTAGCTGCCGCAGGAGGCGAGGAGGGAGGTTATTGAAAAGTTAGTGGTGTGTAGGGGCTGGGCGAGGGAGGTGGTGAAGTTGGTGTAGTGGAGGCCGGAGGCGAAGGGCTGGAAGTGAGTCAGTTGGTGTCGAGAAAGATAATATGTGGGCAACGAAAACTTACGAAAACAGCGGTGCCGTTGTACCACTTGTATGTGCGGCCAGGGTTGTTCTCGCCAGGACGGAGCGACATGTTTGTCATGGGCACTTGCGCGATGTAGTTGGAGGGGTACTGGGTGGTAGGAAGACGACCAGCAGGCGGCACAGCACCAGTGATGATGTCGAAGATGGCCGAACCGCCGTCCTGGCCTGGAACACCAGCCCAGAGAAGAGAAGAGATGTTGGGATTGTTAGCGATAGGTGAGCTGTCAAGCTGGCCTCCACCCATCTGTACAACAGCCATGGGCTTGCCGTAAGTGGCAAGTTCCCCGATCATGTCCAGTTGCATACCAGTCCAGTTGATTGAAACACGATCCATACCTTCAGCCTCGGTGGTGTTGTCAGTACCACCAATGTAGATGATGACATCTGCTGACTTCGCGGCCGGCCAGACGTTGTTCCAGGAGTCAGTGGTTGGGTCACCTTGACCGCCGGGACCTTGAGCATAGTTGACCTTGAAGCCGAGTTGTTCGGCAGCGTAGACGGGTGAGTGAAGGTATGGTGCTCTTCCAGTGTACCCCGATTGCATTTGAGATGTAGCAGCAGCCCAGTCTCCGATCAGAGCCAGGGTGAGGTTCTTCTGCTTCAATGGCAAGAGACCGTCGTTCTTAAGAAGCACGATACCTTCTGCAGCGATGGTTCTAGCAAGCTGTTGAGCATGAGGAGTGTTGACAGCAGCAAAGGTCAAGTTGCGGTAAGCAGCATTGGGACCATCGAAATATCCGGTCCTTACAAGACTGGAATACTGTCTGACTAGTGCGCGGTCGAGAGTCGATACGTTGAAAAGACCTTGGGCATACGCAGCTGGGAGGTGGTGAGGGTAGTATGTTCCGCAGTCGATGTCGGTACCTGCGTTCAGGGCGGCGGCAACAGTCTCCTCGCGAGTAGTGGTGTAGTCATGAGGCATGAAGATGTTCTGGACAGCATCGCAATCTGAAGTGACACATTGTTGCTCAGCGGTCCAGTTCCAGTGGTCACGGAGGACACTCTGCAAAAGCCAAGGATCGGCGCAGGTAGGTACACCATTGAGTGCATTGTATGAGCACATGAAAGCACCAACGTTGGCCTGAACACAAGATTTGAACGATGGCAAGTAGTATTCCACAAGATCTTGCTGAGTGACTTGAGCATCGAATTGGTAGCGGTAGTTGCCGTTCCAGTTTTCCATGTCATAAGCGGCAAAATGCTTGCAAGTGGCAATGACTCTTTTTGCGTCTGTGTCTGGGCCTTGCAAACCCTTGATGAGAGATTTCACATAGGATGACAGATGGAAGGGGTCCTCGCCAGGAGTCTCTTGGCCTCTACCCCATCTTGGATCTTTGAAAGGGTTGATGTTTGGTGTCTAGTGTTGCTGTTAGCAATCTCACGGATACCTCAATAATGTGGTGTAAAAGCTTACCCAAAAGTCCAAACCAGCCTTGCCAGCGTTACTGAAAGCCCTCGCCTCTGTGCTCACCACCTCCGCCACCTGCTCAATCAACGGGTCATCAAAAGCCGCTCCCACTAAAAGACTCACAATCAATGTCTATTAAGTCGTAATATAAGAATCAAACTTACTAAGAATGGGCTGAGGAAAACTAGTAGCATAGCTGAAGTTTCCTGTCGATTCAAAGTTGACACCAGGTGAGAATGCAACACCGTGCAAGCCTTCATTCCTAGTTCAAAAGTTAATACAATTAAACAAGATAAAGAATTCTCCTTTTACTTACCACCAGGTGTAAGCAGGAAGACCCAGACGTGGTACGCCTGGCGATGTGCTGCCGGTGTTATTGAACTTCTCCTCGAGTGTGAAGAGATTGATGAGGGCAGTGGCACGTGCAAGAGGGTCAGCAGCCTGGTTGCACACGGTGTTGTTGGCAAGAGGCCCATTGACACAGTCAGGGAAGCCACGAGGACCTGCTGATTGTGCTGTCACTGCGGGAATGGCAGACAATGCTGCTAGGAGGAACAGAGATGCCATGTTGATGAAAATGGCAAGGAAGACAATGTCACAAACGAGTCAAAGCACAAAGGAATGCTTCTACAGCTTATATATGATATTTTCACACGGTAAAAAGCATACAAACTTTAAACAACCACAAGCCAATGACATGATGACTTTTTGGGTAATTGGAGATCATGGAGATCATCCTACCGCGAACCATAGCGGACATAACTTTTATTATGGATTGTGGGCAGATTTTTGGTCATAAAAAGATCATTTCCAAGTCCAAGCACAGTCGTCTTATGGTTGAAGAACGTTGTGGGACAATAAGACTGGAGAAGAAGAAGGAGATGATGGAGTTTTGATTTAGGCAGAAAGTCGATCTCGTCGATGAAGTGTTGAAGTCCGACTGACTAAGCGGATCACGTGGTGGCGGACGGAAGAGAGCACGGCACTTGTGCTGATGGTACAGTAAGTATCAGGTTCGTTTCAGCAGAGAGGACTACTGCCGGTCTGGCTCCTCAGCCTGGTTGATTCATTTTCAAGGGAGTGAAGGAAGTGCAGGTCGATATCAGAGAACAAATACTCATTTTGATATCATATACTATCATTACATGTTTCATCTAGATTCTATACATTCATATCGTACACACACCACCATCCAACCCTACAGCCTCTCGAGGAAAGATCTGCCCTCTATGATGCTGCAGCAGCAGTACCATACGGCGTGCTGTTGATGGATTCAAGGTCAATGTAGCCAAACTTCTCCATGTTCTTGTCACTGCTCATGCCCTCGCTCCACTTCTGCATGTCCTTCATGAACCCATCGACAACCTCCTGCTTCGAACCGTCAACCGGCTCCTGGTCCTTACCCAACTGTCTAATCTGCGTACCAGCAACCACATTGGTCAAGCCAAAGTTGGCGTCATCGAATTTCTGCTGAATAGCACCAGTGACCTTGCCATCCAAGATATCCTGGCATAGCCTTGGTTCTTGGCACAAAGGACGTGCGAGCCCAACACCATGCACCTTGCCGGCAGGCTCGATGGCGTTGACCATGGCGCCAACAGTCTTGAAACCGCCAGTAACATAGCACTTGGTCTTGCTCAAACCTGGCACAATCTGCTCGGCAAAGTCGAGGAAGAATGCTTCGCGCTTCTTTGTGCTGTCACGCTTGTGCTCGAATGCAAGAGATTCATAAGTACCGCCACTGAGCTCGACGAAATCGAACTCGTTCTGCTCGAGGATCTGGCAAAGCTTCTTTGCTTCCTCGGGCTGGAAACCCTTGGACTGAAACTCGACGCTGTTGAGCTTGATACCGAGAATGAAGTCTTTGTTTACTCTCTTGCGGATAGCTTGTGCAATGTCGACGATGATACGGGCGCGGTTCTCGAGACTACCGCCGTAGTTGTCTGTTCGGAGGTTCGTTGTCTCAGAGAGGAATTGAGAAAGGAGATAGCCATGAGCTCCGTGCAACTCAACACCATCATATCCGGCCTTGTAGAGATACTCGGATGCGTGTGCGAAGCCGTCCACAATCTTGTTGATCTCTTCTTGGCTGGCGGCGTGCGGCTTGTTGAAGTTCATGCCCATGATATTACCTTCCAGCTGGACATCACTAGCAGACACGGGGTCCTTTTGTATCCTGTTCTCCACTTGCCGACCTGGGTGTGACACCTGACCAACGATCAACATTCCATGCGCCTTGCTGACTTCGCCCATCTTCTTGAAAGCCTCGAACCTCTCGCCTGAAAAGGTGTTGTCTTCTAGTGGGATGATTGAATTGCCAGCTGCCTCGAGCTGGTCGTACTCGATCATGATGTTGCCAGTAAGGATGAGGCCAATGCCTCCCTCACCCCATCTTCGATATGTGTTGATGAGGTTCTCTGAAGGAATGCCACGCTTTGAGAAGTCCTTGGGGTCCCATGATGAGAGCCGCTCGGTCATGGCGCCCTTGAGGAAGCGGTTGGGAGCGGAGCGGCCTGAGAAGGCAAAGTCGAGAGGCTTGCCCAGAGGCGAAGCATCAGAAGAGGAGGATTCGTAGCGTGCAGGCATTGTGTTGGCGATGTGTGATAAAGATATGTGCTGAAAGATATGTGCTGAAAGATATCAGGGAATCTTGTTTGATATAGTACTGCTTTGCCATATTGCTTTTTGTCAACTTTTTTTCCACTTGAGTCCATTGAGTCCCTCGCTGCGTCACTTCGACGGACTTTCTTCCATCTGCCGAACAGGCCGATGCCGCCACCGAGATCTCCTTTAGATTATGCGAAGGACGAAGAAGACACTCCTACCTCATGACCACTTTACTTTCAGATAACTTAACCATATCCGCTGATTCGTATCGAGACGAAAAACAGCCAATGCGCATGGAAAAGACAAGATCTGACACATATTTTACTGTCATTGCGAATGGACAACCCCTAAAAGAGTCGGGCTGAAGATGTCCTTGAACGCGAAGGACAAACACTGCTTGTGAAACGAAGCGCGCCAGAAAGCGAAGGAGTATTCCAGTAAGCGCTGATGTCCAGCAGGACCGTGAAAAGCGGGGTATGGCTTTTATACACGCTTAGCATGGTGTATAAATCCCATGGGCTTCAAATGTAGGTATGCCCATGTTCAATCATATCTACTACGCCGCGCTTGCTTTAATCCGAATGGTGACGTGGCTACGCAACACAGCTTGCTATCCGCATCACAGTAGACAGAGTTCTTTAATTCCTTCGCAATACACACACCTATGCCTTTACGATGGTAAACGAGCCTAATGTGTTTGCCGCTCGGGCTCAAGACGACATACCAGATTTGA
>Ga0160427_10001350_pt1 | contig 15067 bp, 11 predicted proteins | sample SolpanmetagenomL_FD_108194 | JGI IMG/M metagenome (GOLD analysis project Ga0160427, IMG submission 108194) | Solar panel surface microbial communities from Lawrence Berkeley National Laboratory, California, USA - L | ecosystem: Engineered > Built environment > Solar panel > Unclassified ...
CGCATCTTTGCAGTAGTAAACTCCCCCGCTTTCAGCATGAAATTCTCTTTCCGCCCGGTTTCGGCCCTGTTGCTGCTGGCCAGCTCCGCTACCTTGCTCACCGCCTGCGACTACTCGTCGCTGAGCCCCGGCATAAACTTGCAGTCGCGCGAAGGCTTCAGCAACCCTAACGGCTACACCAGCACCGACGTTGACCGCGATAGCATCAACAACCGGCAGACCGTGACCAAGCCCATCGGCAAGGGCTCGGCCACGGCCATCAAGAACGGCAGCACGCAGGATAAGCTCGACTCGGCCCCAGCCGGCAACAGTTCTGCCTCGGCCCAAACGGCCAGCGGCAAAATGGGCTCCGTAGACCAGGCCCAGCCCAAGGCCACCAGCAGCACTAACGGCAGCGGCAACAGCAACGACGCCAGCGCCAAGAAGGGTAGCATGTAGCCCGTTAAAAAGTAAGCGATACCATAAAGCCCACTGCCGTCCTGGCAGTGGGCTTTTTGCATACGTGCCGAGCGGCTGGCTCCCCTAAAGTAGCCTCCATTGTGGGGCTGGGTTAGCCAAACCCCTGGCGGAAAGCCGCGTACGCCGGGAAGCGTATGCTACACGAGTAGCCGCCCCTGCCTATGCTTTCCAACCATGCTTCCCGCGCCAGCACCCCGGCTTTCGATGTGGTGGTGCCCGGCCTGCACGTCTTGCGCGACGTGTTTGTGAACCTCTACTACGCCGCCGCCGACCCCGGCCAGCCGCAGGGTGCCTGGGTGCTCATCGACGCCGGCCTGCCCGGCTCGGCCGCCAAAATAAAGCGGCACGCCGAGGCGGCTTTCGGGGCCAATAACCCGCCGGTGGCCATTCTGATGACCCACGGCCACTTTGACCACGCCGGTGGCCTCGGCGGCCTGCTCGATGCTTGGCCCGGCGTGCCCGTGTATGCCCACCCGCTGGAGATGCCCTACCTCACCGGCCGCTCCAGCTACCCGCCACCCGACCCCACCGTGGGCGGGGGCCTCATGGCTTGGAGTTCGTTTCTCTACCCCAAGCACCCCTATGACTTCGGCTCGCGCGTGCACCCGCTGCCCGCCGATGGCCAGGTGCCCGGCCTGCCCGGCTGGCGCTGGCTGCCCACGCCCGGCCACACGGCGGGCCACGTGTCTTTCTTCCGCGAGGCCGGCAGCGTGCTGGTAGCCGGCGATGCCTTTACCACCGTGGTGGGCGAGTCGGGCCTGGCCACACTTACCCAAAAGCAGGTAGTGCACGGCCCACCCGCCTACTTCACCCCCGACTGGGACGCCGCCCGCACCTCAGTGGCCGACTTGCTAGCCCTCACGCCCGAGGTGGCCGCTACCGGCCACGGCATTGCCATGCACGGCGATGAGCTGCGTCGCCAGTTAGCCCACCTGGCCGTGCATTTTAACACCGAAGCCCGCCCCAAGCTGGGTCGCTACGCCCACGAGCCCGCCGTAGCCGACGCCAGCGGCGTGCGCTCGGTGCCGCCACCCCTGGTTAGCCCCTGGGTAAAGGGCCTGGCTGTGGCCGGCGCGCTGCTGGCTACCGTAGCACTGGCTACCGGCCGCAACAAGAAGAAAAAGAAAACCTACCGGGCTCCCTACCGCGACCACCCGGCCCCAGCGCGCCGCGCCACCGCCGAAAGTCCGCGCCGCCCCCTGCGGCCCGCCGGCCCACACACGCCCCCGGCCAGCTAGCCGGCAAGAATGACCTACAGCGGCTCGGGAAACTGCCCGGGCCGCGCGTAGCCGTAGCGCACGGGCTCAGCCACCGCGTGGTAGCCATCAAGACCCGAAATGGCGGCTTCGCCCAGCGCGGCCAGGTCGAGGGTGCCATCGGGGCGTAGGGTCTCGGGGCGCAGGTACACGTGCTCGACGGTGCCCACCAGCAGCAGGGTGCCGTTGAAAATGGCGTGCTCTTCGCGCAGGCGCAGCCCGATACTGACGGGACTCTCGGCCACGTAGGGCGCCGGAAAGCCGTCGCGGAAATCGGCGGTAAAGCCGCATGCGTCGAATTCCGACACCTCTTCGAAGTTGGCCGAGGTGTAGTGAGCTTGCGCGGCCAGGCTTAGCGGCACATGGTTGAGGGTGTAGCAGCCACCATTATCCTTGATGTTCTGGTAGGTGTGGCGCGGCACGGTGGTGGGGCGCGTTACCATGCCCAGCACGGCCGGGTCGGAGCCCAGGTGCAGCACCGAGCTGAAGATAGCGAGGTTGGTACGGCCGTCGAGCGCGGCCGTACCCACAAGGTTGGCCGGCTTGAAGCCCGGCAGGCCATTGACGAAATTGAGGCGGTAAACCTTTTCAAACGCCGCGATATTGGCGGCCGTAATGTGCTGCATGGAGGTAAGCTGAGAGGGAAAAAATAGAGCGGCAAATAGAAGTAATGAGCGACTGCTAGCTGGCCGGCGCCAGCGGGTCGAGGCACAGGCGATTGCGCTGTAAGTGCAGCACCAGGGTAATGATGTAGAGTCCATACAGCATTTGGTCGCCCACGAGGCTCCACTTTTCGAGCAGGCTACTGCCAAATATTAGGCTCATTATCAACATCATAGCCGCTACCAGCGCGGGCTGCGTAAACCAGCCTAGCACTAGCAGCAGCCCAATGCTGCCCTCCACAAAGGGCAGCGCGGTGGCGTAGGCGCTTACCAGCGCCGGGGGCAGCGGCGAAGCGGCAAACTCTTTCAGGATGCCCGCCCGAAAAACCCCCAGCTTGGGCAGGCGCACCAGGCCATGCAACAAAAAGTTGAGGCCTAGCAGCAGGCGGCCTAGCACAAAGGCCAGCTCGAAGTTATTGAGTTTCATAAGCGCAGGCCAGGTAAGTAGCTACCTGCCTTACGCAGGCCCCGGGCCGGGGTTGAAGCGGGGCGGCGGCCGGGTGGCGGGCGCCGTATAGGGCTGGGCCCATCCAAGCTCTTTTTTATTCATTCTCTATGTTGAATACTGTTTTTGCTGTTCGTCGATTTTTGCCTGCCCTGCTGGGAGCACGGCTGTTATTTGGGGGGGCGGCCGGGGCGCAGGCCGTGGCTGATACGACTATGACAGCGGCGGGCCGGGCCCTGTTTGCCGGCAGCGCCCGGCCACAGCTCGTGGCCCGGCAGTTTGCCTTCACCGAAGGGCCGGCCGTGGACCGGCAAGGCAACATCTTTTTTACCGACCAGCCCAACGATAAAATCTGGAAATACGACCTGGCGGGTCACCTTAGCGTGTTTTTGAGCCCGGCCGGGCGGGCCAACGGACTTTATTTCGACAAGCAGGGCAACCTCATTGCCTGCGCCGATGGCCCGGGAGAGCTGTGGGCCATTGGCCCCAGCGGGCAAACGAAGGTGCTGCTGACCGATGCCGCCGGCCAGCGCCTCAACGGCCCCAACGATGTGTGGGTGAGCCCCAGCGGCGGCCTGTATTTCACCGACCCCTACTACAAGCGCGACTACTGGCCCGCCACGCGCCCGGCGCCCATCGCCCAAAAGGTGTATTACCTGGCGCCCGGGGCCCGGCAGCCGCTGGCCGTCGAAACGACTTTGCAAAAGCCCAATGGCCTCATTGGCTCGCCCGATGGCAAGCTGCTATACGTGGCTGACATCGAAGGCAACAAAACCTACCGCTACCGCCTCGGGGCCAAAGGTGAGCTGCTGGATAAGCAAGTATTCGTGGCGCAGGGCTCCGATGGCATGACGCTCGATGAGCGCGGCAACGTGTACCTCACCGGCCAAGGCGTCACCATTTATAGCCCCGCTGGCCAGCGCCTGGCGCACCTCGACGTGCCCGCCGCCTGGACGGCCAACCTCTGCTTTGGCGGCCCCGCTATGCGCACGCTGTTCATCACGGCATCGGAGGCGGTATTTACGGTGCCCATGCGGGTGCGGGGCGTGCGATAGGCATGAGCGAGTGGGCAACTATCTAGCAGAAAAACAAGTACGTAAGTAGTACAGTTAGCTTGCTCACTTTTACCTCCCCCTATCGCATGACACGTACTTTCCTTGGGCTGGCTCCGGTTGGGGCAGCCGCTTTGCGCCGGGGCCTGCTGGCTGTGGGTGCGGGCCTGGGGCTGGCTAGCCCCGCTGCTGCTCAGTTGCCAGCGCTGGCCACCGTCAACCTCACCGTGCCGGCGGCGCTGGCAAGCCCGCCGTTTCACGTGGCCCATACCATGCAGGTGCCCACGGGCTTTAGCATTGCGCTGTATGCCCGGGTGGAGGGAGCGCGCTTTCTGGCCACTACGCCCGATGGCAGCCTGCTGGTGTCGCAGCCCGGTGCGGGCAAAGTGTCGCTGGTTCGGCCCGGTAGCGGGACAGCCCAGCCTACGGTCACCGACTTTGTGACGGGCCTGCACAACCCGCATGATATGGTATTTCACACCATCGGCAGCATCACGTACCTCTACCTGGCCGAGAGCAACCAGATAAACCGCTACGTGTACCACGCCGGTGACCTCACGGCCCAGAGCCGGCAGGTCATCATTACGGGCCTGCCCGATGCCAGCACCCCCGAGCTGATGGGCACCTACGGCCACCAGCTCAAGAACATAGCCCTTGATGGCAACCACAAGCTCTACGTGAGCATTGCCTCGACCTGCAACGCCTGCTTGTCCGATACCCAAAGCGACCCCGTGCGCGGCGCCATCTACCAGTACGACGCCGATGGCACCAACCGGCGGCTCTTTGCCCGGGGCCTGCGCAATGCTGAAGGCCTGGCCTTCATCCCGGGCACCAATACGCTGTGGGCCACCGTTAATAACCGCGACAACACGCCCTATCCTTTCGACGATGGCACCGGTAAATATGGCCAGGTGATTGGTGATTACGTGGATAACCACCCACCCGATGAGTTTACCCAGGTAAGCGACGGGGCCAACTACGGCTGGCCTTTCTACAACCCCAACCCCGACACTAGCACGGGAATGGACAACATGCCCTTCGACCGCGACTACGATTGGAACCGCGATGGCCACGTGGCCGCCACGACTATTACGCGCATCAATAAGGGGATTCAGGCGCACTCGGCGGCGCTGGGCTTCTCGTTTTTGCAGGGCACCAAGTTTCCGGCAGCCTACGCCAATGGGGCGGTAGTGGCCCTGCATGGCTCCTGGAACCGCACCACGCCTACGGGCTACAAAATCGTGTATTTCCCCTGGAACCAGACCACCCAAAATCCCGGCCAGGAAACCGACCTCGTAACCGGCTTTCGCGACGCCTACGGCGCCTGGGCGCGCCCCGTCGATGTCATCGCCGACCCGCAGGGCAACCTGCTTATCTCCGATGACCAGGGTGGTGGCATCTTCAAGCTGACGCCGCCCACTACCCCGCTGGCTACCGCCGGCGCAGTAGCCAGCGGGGCCGCCGCCCAGGTATACCCCAACCCGACAGGCGCCGGCCCGGCTACGCTAGACCTGGCTGCCCTGCCCGCCGGAGCCTACACCATCACGGTGCGCGACCTGCTAGGGCGGGCTGTGCAGCCCAGCCAGCCCGCCGCCGGTGGCACCCGCGCCCCGCTCGACCTAAGCATGCTTAGCCGGGGCACTTACCTGGTGCAGGTGCGGGGCGAGCAGTTCAGCCAGGTGCTGCGCGTGGTGCGCAATTAAGTGCCTGGTTAGAATAAGGTCCACTTGCTACCAAAAAAGTAGCGTTACCGCTTCAGCTAAGGAGGCGGTAGCGCTGCTTTTTGGTAGCAAGCGGGCTGCTGTTCAGGCGATTACTCTACTTTACGCTGGCGGCCCAGTCGTCCATCTTTTTCTCCAGCACGGCCAGCGGCATCGAGCCATCTTGCAGCAGCGCGTCGTGGAAGTCGCTAAGCTTGAACTTGCTGCCCAACTGCTTTTCGTATTTCGTGCGTAGCTCCCGGATTTTGAGCTGCCCGATTTTGTAGCCCAGCGCCTGGCCCGGAATGGCCATGTAGCGCTCAATGGCCGAAGTAGCTTCGTCGGGCGTAGTACTCAAGTTATCGAGCAGGTAGGCGATGGCTTGCTCGCGCGTGAGCTGGCGCGAGTGCAGGCCCGTATCTACCACAAGGCGCACGGCGCGCAGCATCTCGTCGCCGAGCGCGCCCATGCGCTGGTAGGGGTCTTTGTAGAGGCCTAGTTCTGGGCCCAGGCTCTCGCAATACAGCGCCCAGCCTTCCACGTAGGCGTTCTGGAAGCCAAAGCGCCGAAACTTGGGCAGGCTGGTATTTTCCTGCGTGAGCGAAATCTGGTAGTGGTGGCCCGGAATGGCTTCGTGCAGAAACAGCGACTCCATGCCCGAGGTAGTGGCAAACTTAGTGGCGTCGGGAATGGGTACGTAGAAAATGCCCGGCCGCGAGCCGTCCGGCGAGCCCTGGTTGTACTCGGCCGACGCCGATGCCTCGCGGAACTTCTCGGTTTCGCGAATCTCAAACGGCGTTTTGGGCGTGCGCCCGAACATCGTTTTCAGGTTGGGCAGCATCCGCTGGTGAATGTCCTCGAAGGCGGCCAGTACCTGCTGTGGCGTCTTAAACGGCCGAAACTTGGCGTCCGTGTTCAGGTACTTGAAGAAGGCTTTCAAATCGCCCTTAAAACCAACCTGCGTCTTAATTTGCTCCATTTGAGCCCGAATGCGCGCCACCTCGGCTAGCCCAATCTGGTAGATTTCGGCCGGCGTCTTGTCGGTCGTTGTCGAGTACTTCACGTCGTAGGCGTACATCTCCTTGCCACCGGGCACCGCGTCGATGCCGCTCGTAGCGCGGGTCTTGGGCAAGTACTCGGTTTGCATAAACGTGCCGAGTTTTTTATACGCGGGCACCAACTCGGCGAGAATGGCCTGCTTGTAAGCGGCCGTCAGGCGGGTTTTGTCGGCGTCCGAAAATTCTTTCGGGAAACTTGCTATCGGCCCGTAAAACAGGCTCTTGGTGGGGTCCGTTACCACAATGCTGGGGGCGGTGAGCTGCGGAATCATGCGCACCACCAAGGCGCGCGGCAGCACCACGCCGGCCTTCATACCGGTGCGGAAGTTGGCGATGGCCGAGTCGGTCCAGGCCGTGAAGCCGCGCACGCGCCCCAGCCAGTTGTCATAGTCCTGCACCGTTTTGAAGGGCTGAATGCCCTGCCCCGAGCCATACTGCCCTAGCGTGATGGGTAGGCCGTAGAACTGGTTGGCCGGCAGCATCCAGGTATTGAGCTTAGTCTCGGCCAGCCCCTGGTTCATGGTGTAGGCAAAGATGTCGTAGCTGATTTTGTCGTTGGTCGCCAGCTTCTCCCGGTCAAACTTCTGGAGGCGCGTGAGGTAGCCTTGGTAAAAATTGCGTAGCGTATCGCGGTAGGCACGGGTCTGGTTGTTGGGCAGCTTATCGTTGTAGCGGTTGTCGCCATAGCCCGTGGCATCAAGCGGAAACAGCTGCGAATTTTTCTCCCAATAGCTGTCAAACAAAGCGTTGAGGGCCTTGTCGCCGCCGGTGCTGGCCGTAGCTTCCTGCCCGGTTTTGTCGGTAGAGGTGCCCGACTGGCAGCCGGCCAGCCACAAAGCCGCAGCCGCTAGGGCTGCGTGTGTAAAGTATTTCATACAGAAAAAAGTAAAGAAAGACTAGTAAATAGCAAGCCTGTGCCAGCCCAGAAGTGGCAGAATGTGACCAGAATACTCCAAATTCTAAAGGCCTGCATGCCCATTAAATAATATGACTACCTTGCAGGAGTAACTCACTTTAGTAGCTACTGCTTTTCATGAAAAAATACTTTTACGCTTCGCTAATTAGCTTGCTAGTGAGTTCAGGATGTAAAAAGGAAGAAAGTCCCAAAGCAGATTTTACGTACAGCGGTACGTTGCAGAACTTTACGCCCATTCAGTTCAACAATAGTTCGACTGGAGCGCAAACGTATCAATGGGAATTTAGCGATGACTCTGTGCCTGTACTTACTCCGCAGCCCACACATGTATTTAAGCAAGCTGGAACTTATTCAGTATCCTTAACTGCTACGGGGCTTGGGGGCAAGGATATTAAAAGGCAGTCAATCACCGTGGCGCAAGCCGATACGGCCGCGCTCATCAGCGAAATGGTAGCGGGAAAATACCGCTTCACAAAGCTAAGGACCTCCTGTTATGGCTATGGCTGCTTAGGAGGAAACGTAAGTGCCTGTGATGTAGTGATGACAGTTGCCAAAGTAGGAAAAGGCCTTCAGATTGATAACCTTATGCCAGTCCTTTCTATTATAAACAGCACTACTAAGGAGTATAGGTTTTTTGTGCTAAGGGCAGCTTCGGCGGCTAACTACTACCAAGCGAGATTTAAAAAAGATACTGATAGTCTGGAGTTTTCTAATGGTTCGGGCGGTACTGGTGGGGGCAGTTCAACTACTTATTACGGTAAAAAGCTATAGCTGCTGGGCGGGGTAGCATGGTGATGACCAGCTACCCCGCCCAGCAGTTAGCCGTCTTTCAGGCTCGCCTCGTATTCGTCGAGCTTCTTGAGAGTGCCCGCAATGTTCTCCGTCAGTAGGGTAATAACGGCGCCGTCCGGCGCATTGGCCAGCACGTAATCGATGGCATCCAACTCGTTCTCGATGTATGTAATGGGCAATTCCGGCTTGTCGAGTCGTAGACCACGGGTCATAATCTCTTGCAGAAACTCGGCCGACTTGCCGCGCAGGTCGCGGTCCTGTCGCAAAATTACCTCGTCAAAAATGCGGCCCGCAATGCGCGAGAAGCCCAGCGTATCCTCGTCGCGGCGGTCGCCCAGCCCGCTCACCACCCCGATTTTGCGGGTGGCCGTGGTGGCATCCATAAACTCGGCGTACTTGCCGATGCCCGCCGTGTTGTGGGCATAATCCACAATTACCTCGAAGCGCGGGAATTTATACAGGTTCATGCGGCCCGGCGTTTTGGTAGCCGAGGGCACGAAGGTGCGAAACGCCGTCTTTATGGTGTCCTTGTCGAAGCCTGCCAGGTAGCCGGCCAGCGCGGCGGCCAGCGAGTTTTCGATGTTAAACGTGGCCCGGCCGCCAAACGTGACTGGAAACTCGGCTGCCCGGTCGATGCGCAGCTTGTACGAGTTCTTATAAATCGTGATATATCCTTCTTCATACACGGCCGCTACGCCACCGGCCTCCACGTGCTCCTGAATGCGCGGATTATGCTCATTCATGGAGAAATAGGCCACCTTGCAGTCGAGGCCCCGGCCCATTTCATATACCAGGTCGTCGTCGGCGTTGAGCACAGCCCAGCCGTGCTTGTGCACCGTGCGGGGCAGCACGCCCTTCACGGCGGCCATTTCCTCCACGGTATGAATGTCGCGCATGCCCAGGTGGTCGGCGGCCACGTTGGTTACCACGGCAATGTCGCAGGTGTGAAAGCCCAGGCCCGAGCGCAGCATGCCGCCGCGCGCGGTTTCGAGCACCGCGTAGTTCACGGTGGGGTCACGCAGCACAAACTCGGCGCTTTGGCCGCCCGTGCAGTCGCCCTTTTGCAGCTGTACGCCCTGAATATAAATGCCGTCAGTGGTCGTGAAGCCCACTTTGTAGCCGATGCTACTCACCAAGTGCGCAATGAGGCGAGTGGTCGTAGTCTTGCCGTTGGTGCCCGTAATGGCAATAATTGGCACCCGCGCCGTGGAGCCGGGCGGAAACAGCATGTCAATCACCGGGGCGGCCACGTTGCGGGGCAGGCCTTCGGTGGGGGCGATGTGCATGCGGAAGCCAGGGGCCGCATTTACCTCAATCACCGCGCCGCGCGTTTCATTCAGCGGGATGGCAATGTCGCTGGTTAGCAAGTCGATGCCACAAATGTCGAGGCCCACGATGCCCGCCACCCGCTCAGCCAGCAGCAGGTTGTAGGGGTGAATGAGGTCGGTGACGTCGGTAGCCGTGCCGCCAGTGCTGATGTTGGCGGTGCTCTTAAGGTAAATCGTTTCGCCGGCTGGCAGCACCGATTCCAGGGTTAGCTCATGGCCTTTCAGAATGTCCAGCGTGTGCTGGTCGGCCTTAATGGAGGTGAGCACCTTTTCGTGGCCTATGCCCCGGCGCGGGTCCGTGTTTACTTCGTCAATTAGCTGCTGAATAGTGTGTTTGCCATTGCCTTTCACGGCGGCTGGCGTACGCTTGGCAGCCGCAATGAGCTTGCCGTTTACTACCAGTAAGCGGTAGTCATCGCCCTGCACAAACTGCTCCACAATCACGGCTCGTGAGTACTCCTTGGCGGCTTTGAGGCCCTCCACGGCGTCGTCCCAATTCATGATGCGGATGGTAGCCCCTTTGCCGTGGTTACCGTCGAGCGGCTTGGTCACGATGGGGAAGCCTAGCTCCTCGATGGCATCGCGCAGCCCGTCTTCCGAATATACGGTAGTGCCGCGTGGCACCGGCACGCCGCCGTCGGCCAGCATAGCCTTGGTGCGGTTTTTATTGCCGGCTACTTCCACGCCCGCGTGCGAGGTGAGGTTGGTAGTAGTAGCCCAGATGCGGCGCTGGTTTACCCCATAGCCAAGTTGGATTATCGAGCTGTTTTTCAGCTGAATGTACGGGATGTTGCGCGAGGCGGCCTCGGCCACGATGCTCCAGGTGCTGGGCCCGAAAAACTCCTCTTCCCGAATATCGTGCAGCTCGTCGATTACGGGCTTCAGGTTGAAGCTCTCACCCTTGCAAAGAGCCTCCACGAGGTCTACGGCGGCCTCGGCAGCATAGCGACCGGCGCGCTCTTCTTGGTAGGCAAACACTACGTACTCGACACCTTCCTCACGAGCCGGGTAGCTCTTGCCCCAGAATACCGGCATGCCGGCCTGGCGCTGCAATTCGAGCGCTACGTGTTGAATCACATGGCCCAGCGGCTCGCCATCGGCTAGTTGCTCCTGGGTGAGGGGTGGGTGCTTGGCCAACTGCTTGCTCGTGGGCCGGCTAGCCTCGTGCGGCTGACCCAATTCGGGCAATAAGGCCGTCAGACGCTCGGCAAACCCGTCGAGCGTATTGCTCCACTCGCCGGCAAACTCTTGTAAATCAACTTTGCATACAATCAATCGGTAGTGCTTTACCGACCAGTAGCTCGGCCCGCGCATGGTGCGGAGGTCAATAATCTTCATATAGCCAAAACGGGGATAAGCCGCCGGCCCCGCCAGCGGTACGGCAAGGTAGGCAGTACGCCGCTTATTTGGGCCTGTGCTGGCTAGGTGGTAGCTAGGGTAGTACCCGCTGGCGCAGGCCGGCTGGACTAGCCGAGTTGGTTGAGCCAGCGGCGCCCGGCAGGAGCCAGCAGGTTGGCTTATTTGTCCAGGCCCCTGCGGAGTAGTAGGGGCATGAAGAAAAAATGAACTCGATTTAGTTGAATAATGCAAAAAATAAAAAAGCTTGACTTAGCATCTTTATGCGATACCGCCGTGTGTAGCTCCTCACTACATTTGCTATTTAAGCAGTTGTCAATTATACTAGTCAGCTTGCGAAAATCTGCTCTCTTCTCGCTATGAATACAACAGTAAATCCTATCCTGGTTACGCGCGCCATTATGCCTGCGCTAGAGGAATACACCAGTTATCTGACTAGCATTTGGGACCGCTGTCACCTCACCAATAATGGGCCTTTGGTGCAGCAGCTAGAGCAGGACCTAAGTGGCTTTTTGGATGGCGCGCACGTGGAGCTTACCACCAATGGAACTGTGGCGCTGCAATTGGCCATCCGGGCGCTCAACCTGACAGGTGAGGTCATTACCACACCGTTTTCTTATGTAGCCACTACCGCCGCCATCCTGTGGGAGCGCTGCCAGCCGGTTTTTGTTGATATTGAGCCTAATACCTTTTGCCTCGATACCAGCAAGCTGGAAGCCGCCATTACGCCGCGCACGCAGGCCATCTTGGCCACGCATGTGTATGGGTACCCGTGCGATGTAGTAAAAATCGAGGAAATAGCCCGGCGGTATAAGCTGAAGGTTATCTACGATGGCGCGCACGCCTTTGGCACGCGGGTGCACGGGCGGGCACTGCTTACCTACGGCGACCTCACGGCGTGCAGCTTTCACGCTACCAAGCTGTTTCATACAGGCGAAGGCGGGGCCCTCGTGACCTATCAGCCCGCCTTGGCCGATGCTATCAGCCTGCTGAAAAGTCACGGGCACTACGGCGATACCCACGTGCTGCCCGGTACCAATGGCAAAACCTCGGAGCTGCACGCCGCCATGGGGCTATGCCTGCTGCCACGGGTGCCCGAACTTATTGCGGCGCGCATGGCCCTGCACCAGCTGTACCGGGCCGAACTGGCCGGGCTGCCCCTGCGCTACCCCGTGCTGCCCGCCGATATAGAGTATAACTACGCGTACTTCCCGGTCATCCTGCCCGATGAGGAAACAGCCGTGCGGTTGCAGGCCGCGCTGGCCGCGCAGGGCGTCGGCACACGCCGCTATTTCTTCCCCACCCTCAACGCCTTGCCCTACCACACCGGTGAGCCGTGCCCGGTAGCCGAAGACATTGCCGGGCGCGTGCTGTGCCTGCCGTTCTACGCCAACCTCTTGGCCGACCAGGTAGCGCTCGTTGCGAGTCTCATTACTACTTTTTTTCAAACTAACGCCCCTGCCTCTAACCGTGACCTACCCTCTGCCCACTCAGTTGCCGCCTGCACCTAAAGTGAGCGTGGTAGTACTCACCCGTAATCACGAAAGTTATTTGTCTCAAGCACTTGACAGCGTGCTGATGCAGGAGGTAGAGTTTGACTATGAGTTGATTGTGGGCGAAGATGCCTCGACCGACCAGACGCGCGGCATCCTGGAGGAGTACGCGCAGCGATACCCAGCTGTTATTCGCCCCATTTATCATGCGCCTCAGGTAGGGGCGGGTGCCAACCTGCGAGCGTGCCTAGCGGCCTGCCGGGGCCAGTACCTGGCGGCGCTGGAAGGCGATGATTACTGGACATCCCCGCAAAAGCTGCAAACCCAGGTGGCGTGGCTGGATGCGCACCCCGACTTTGCCTTTTGCTTTCACGACCATCGCATGGTGCACGATGGGCCGCCCCAGCCGGTTAGTACTCCCCTCACCCGCCCGCCCGTAGCCGAGCCCAGAACGGTCTTCGAGTTTGCTGACTTCCTGACCTACCTGGTGCCCCACATCAGCACGGTGGTGCTGCGGCAGCGGTTGCATACGCTGCCCGACTGGCTTTTTACCGTGTATCCCATCGATATGCCACTGCTGGCGCTCTACGCCGAGCACGGCAAAGCCAAACAGCTGCCCGGCTGCTACAGCATGTATCGCGTGCACAAGGGAGGTAGCTGGTCAGTTATCTCGCGTGAGCGGCGCTTGTACCACTACCTATCCATGTATCAGAAGCTGCGTCAGCATTACATCGGCACGCCCCACGAAAAGCTGCTGGCCCAAACATACGCCAGAACGTACCTCACGATAGCCGACCAAGATGTTCGGGTGGGCAATCTAGCCGAAGCCCGTAGCCTCATTGCCCAGTTTTGGGCTAGTGATGTGGACTATGCCATCAAGCGGAAGCTTTTGAAAAGCGTGGCGGGTGTAACCGGTCGGCTTGCTAGAGGCAAGGTGAAGCAGTTCTTGCGCACAGCCGCTGGCAGAAATGGCTAGTCGCCAGCTTTTGTTCTGCAAAACGTGATAAAGGAGAGTATTTAGTTAAAACGCATTATGCAAGTTGTAATTTTTGGCACCGGCAAGCATGCCGAGATGGTGCATTACCTCTTTACCCACGATAGCCCTTACGAGGTCGTCGCCTTCTGCGTCGGCAAGGCCTACTTACCTGCCCTGGGGGGGCAGCTACTAGGGCTGCCGGTAGTAGCTTTCGAAGAATTGACCAGCCATTATCCAGCGGCCGACTACCTCCTGCACATTGCCGTGGGGCAGCCCCGAGGGCGTCGTAAGATTTACGAAGAATCCAAGGCTGCTGGCTATGCATTTGCCAGCTACATCTCTTCTAAGGCAATCGTGTGGCCCGATATGGTAGTCGGTGAGCACGTGTTTATTGACCCCACCTCGGGCATGCACCCATACGTGACGATTGGAGACAATACTATGCTCATTGGAGTCAAAATCGGCCACCACAGCATTATCGGGAGCAATGTTCTGATGTCGGGTAGCACTGTTGGCGGCAATGTGCAGATAGGTGATAATACATTCGTTGGTATGGGCGCAGTTATCAACGAAAATGTGCGTGTCGGCCACAACAATATCATCGGGGCTGGGGCCCTTATCGGCAAGCACACGGATGATAACGCGGTGTATACCGGGGAGTACAGCAAAAAGCGGTTGGTCGATGCTAGTCGGATTACGATGTTCAGGTAGTTTGTTCGGCCAGTAGTTGGCAGAAAAAGCAAAACCCCTTCTAAGCCAAATGCTTAGAAGGGGTTTTGCTTTTAAAAGAGGTAACGGGCGGATTCGAACCGCCGTAGGAGGTTTTGCAGACCTCTACCTAGCCGCTCGGTCACGTTACCGGCTTGGGACTACAAAGGTACGCGAAAACCCGATACTGCCAAGTTTAAGGCACAAAAAAGCCCCGACCTTACGGCCGGGGCTTTCTGTTTTACCCTAAAATCAGGAACTTACGAACCTTGAATTTCAGCGTTGTCGGGCGAGTTGCCGGCTAGCGGCGTGTCCTGACGGGCCTTCAGCTTGTCTTCGCCAGCCTGGCGCTCGGCGCCAGCAAGCTGGTCGCGCAGGGCGCTGAGGGCGTCGAGGTCGCCGAGGGTATTCTTGTCGGCCGGCTTCTTGAGGTCGCTCAGCTTGCCCTCACCCTGGGTCTGGCCAGCGTTGGGCGACTTTTTCGCGAACTTCGAGTTGGTCGTCTTGTTGCTTTCGTCCTCTTTGTTGTACACGGCAGTGTGCGAGAGCACGATGCGACGGTCATCCTTCGAGAACTCGGTAACGCGGAAGTCCAGTTGCTCGCCGTTTTCGGCGTTCGAGCCATCCTCTTTCACCAAGCCTTTGGGATAAGCGAAGCCCTCGATGCCGTAAGGCAACTCGAGTACTGCGCCACGGTCCGACTTCTCGGTGATGGTAGCCTTGTGTACCGAGCCGGTGGTGAACACCGTCTGGAAAGTATCCCAAGGGTTTTCCTCCAGCTGCTTCACACCCAGGGCGAGGCGACGGGCCGACATATCCAACTCGAGTACTACTACGTCGAGTTTGTCGCCCACTTTCACCACTTC
>Ga0160427_10001351_pt1 | contig 15066 bp, 15 predicted proteins | sample SolpanmetagenomL_FD_108194 | JGI IMG/M metagenome (GOLD analysis project Ga0160427, IMG submission 108194) | Solar panel surface microbial communities from Lawrence Berkeley National Laboratory, California, USA - L | ecosystem: Engineered > Built environment > Solar panel > Unclassified ...
CCTGGACGGGGTGCGCCGCCTCCTGGAGCTCGGCGGCTTCACCACCGCGGACCTGCGCAACACCCCCGACCTGCCCTTCGGCGCCGACGAGCGGGCCGCGTGGACGGCCGCGGGCGGGGTCGCGGAGCCGCTGACGCAGAACTGCTCGGGCAAGCACGCCGCGATGCTGCTGACGTGCCGGACGGCGGGCTGGGACGCGGCGGGCTACCTCGACCCGGAGCACCCGCTCCAGCAGGCCATCGCGGCGACCGTCGCCGACCTCGCGGGCGAGCAGCCGCCCCACCGCACGACCGACGGCTGCGGCGCGCCCCTGTTCTCGCTGAGCCTGCACGGCCTCGCGCGCGCGGTGGGCCGCATCTCCGGCGCCGCCGACGGGACGCCCGAGGGCCTGGTCGCCCACGCGCTGCGCACCCACCCCGAGCTGGTGGCCGGGGAGGAGCGGGACGTGACCGCGCTCGTGCGGGCGGTGCCGGGGCTGCTGGCCAAGGACGGCGCCGAGGCCGTGCAGATCGCCGGCCTGCCCGACGGCGGCGCGCTCGCCCTGAAGATCGCCGACGGCGGGGACCGCGCGCGCCTGCCCGTGGCCGTGCCCGGGCTGGAGCGGCTGGGCGTCGACCCGGCCGCGCTGGCGCCGTTCGCGGCGGTCGCCGTGCTGGGCGGCGGCCACCCGGTCGGCGAGCTGCGGGGACGACCGCTGCCGGAGCTACAGATTCGGTGACAGTGCGTCGACTGCTGTGTACGTTCAGTGCGAGAACCGGGGACGGCGGGCGTCCCGGTCCGCACGGACGGACAACGGGAGGTGGCCGCGGTGCTCGATCCGGGCGTCCAGCAGGCCTTCGTCGTGCTCCCCGTGCCCGACCGCGACGTCCGGGGGCTGGAGTCCTGCCTCGAGGACCTCGTCGCCGCGGCCGACGAGGCCGCGGCGGGGGGCGTCCCCACGACCGTCCTGCTGGTGGCCGCGCCCGCGGCGGAGCGCGGTCCCGTCCTCGGCCCGGTCCTGGCCTCCTGGCGGCCGCTGGTCGCGCTGGTCGACGGCGTGGACCTCGTCCTCGTCACCGTCCCGGCCGGGACGGGTGAGGAGCAGGCGCTGCGGCGCGGCGCGGCCGAGGCGGCGGCGCGGTGCACCACGCCGCCGGCGACCCTGCTGCTGACCACCCGCGCCGACGTCGCCGTCGGGCCGGACTGGATCTCCGAGCACGTCCGCCACCACCGCGCGGGAGCCCGGGCCAGCACCGGCCCCGTCCGCGGTGGCGCGGCGACGCACCCGCTGACGGCCAACCTGGCCCTGCGGATGGACGCCTACCTCGCGGGCGGGTTGCGGCGCACGTCGTGGCCCCTGCTGCACGCGGTCACCCCGGTGGTCGGGCCCCTGCGGATCAGTCTGCCGACCCAGTCCTGAGGTCCTCGCCGAGGATCGCCACGAGGTCGCGACGGCACCGCTCCAGCACGTCGCTGACGCGCTGCACGTCACCGGGCCGGCCCGCGAGCACGACCTGCTGCAGGGTCAGCGCGATCTGCTGCACCTGCGTCCGGACGGCCTGCTCGCCCTCGTCGACGCGGAACTCCGGGGCGTCCCACGGCGCGGGGACGCCGGCGAGCTCCTCCTCGACGTAGCGGCGACCCTCGGCCGTCAGCGCGAACTGCTTGGCGTCCGCGGGATCGACCTCCACCAGCCCCTCGTCCTGCAGCTGCTGCAGGGTCGGGTACACCGACCCGGGGCTCGGCTTCCACGCCCCACCGCTGCGCTGGGCGACCTCGCCGATCATGCGGTAGCCGTTGCTGGGCCCCTCGGCCAGGAGCACGAGCACGGCGGCCCGCACGTCCCCGCGCCCGCGACGCCCGCGGCGGCCCGGCCCGCCGTGGCCACCGGGGCCGAACCCGCCCGGCCCGGGGCCGCCGCGGCCGAACCCGCCGAACCCCCCGGGTCCGAACCCCCCGAAGCCGCCGGGCCCGAAGCCGCCGGGCCCGAACCCGCCGGGCCCGAACCCCCGCGGCCCGAACCCGCCTGGGCCCTCGGGGCCGCCGGGGCCCCGGCGGCCGCCGGCCCCGGCCATCGCCTCCGCCACCGCGGCGAGGTGGTGCCTTCCTCGGCCCCGTCCGGGGCCCTCGAACATCCCGCGCATCTCGTGCTCCTCTCCGCGGACGACCTCGTGCCGTCCGACACCTCAACGATATATCGTTGACTGTCGGAACGGAAGAGGGCCGTCAGCGGGTGCAGGCCGCCTCGACGTCGTCGACGAGCCGTGCGGCGTCGGCCGCGGTCCGCGCCAGCTCGGCGGGCGTGCGCCCCAGCGCCCCGAGCAGCCCGTGCGCCCGCTCGGCGAAGGCGGCCGGGGCGCCGGGCAGGGCGCCCGCGGCCGCGACCATGCCCTTGTCCGTCACGAGCCAGCGCCCGGCGTGCCCGTGCAGGGCGTGCGCGCAGATCCCGACGACCCGGAACAGGACACCGGCGACGTGGGCGGTGTCCCCGCGGGCGACCACCCCGCGCAGGCCCCCGAGCAGGAACCGCGCCTCCCAGAGGCCCGCGACGAGCGCCAGCCGCAGCGGGGCGGGCGGCGCGGCCATCAGGTCGTGGCGGCGCTGCAGCGATCCCGACGGGTCGGCGAGGACCCGGGCCAGCGCCAGCTCCCCCGCGTAGGCGAACTGCGGGAACCCCAGCGGGTGACCCACCTGCGCGTGCGGCTGGACGAGGCCCGCGCCGGCGTCGGACCAGGCGTCGTCCACGCGCTCCAGCTCGCGGTAGATGAGGTCCACCGGGACGCCCTGCACGCTGATCCACGCGCCGCCGTCGACCCACGGCCCCCACGCGCCGGGGGCGCTGACCTGCGTGGGCACACCCGCGAACTCCTCGGCGACGCGCTGCACGCCCGCGACGTCCAGCGGGCGGCGGTAGTAGACGCCCAGGTCGTAGTCCGACTCGGCCGAGGCCGTGCCGCGGGCCCGGCTCCCGCCCAGGGCCACGCCCAGGACGCCGGAGACCTGGCAGAGCCGGTCGGCGAGCGCCTGCAGGGTCGACTCGGACAGCGGACCGTCGTTCGGGGGCACCCCGTCATGCTCCCACCGGCCCGTCGGCAGCGGGCCGGTCGGCAGCGGGCCGGTCAGAGGCGGGCGACGAACTCCCGCGCCCGCCGGGTGATCTCGGCCCAGTCGCCGGCGGCCACGGTGCCGGGTGGCACGACCCCCGTCCCCGCCGTGACGGCGACGGCGCCGTGGTCGAGGTAGTCGCGGGCGTTGTCCGCGGTGACCCCGCCCGAGGGCACCAGCGGGACGTCCGGGTGGGGCCCGTGCAGGGAGCTCAGGTAGGAGGGGCCGAACGCCGACGCGGGGAACACCTTGACCGCGCTCGCCCCGGCCTCGTGCGCCTGCAGCACCTCGGTGGGGGTCAGGGCGCCGATGAGGATCGGGACGCCCGCGGCCGTCGCGACGGCCGCCACCGCGGGGCGCAGCCCGGGCGTCACGAGGAACCGGGCTCCCGCGTCGAGGGCCGCGCGCGCGTCGTCGGCGGAGATCACCGTGCCGACCCCGAGGACCACGTCGGGCGCCACGGCGTCCGCGGCCTCGCGCAGGTGCCGCAGCACGTCCGGCGTCGTGAACGTGAGTTCCACGGTGCGGATCCCGCCCTCGGCGAGGGCGTGGCACAGCGCCTGCGCGTCGGGCAGCTGCGGGGCGCGCACGACGCACACCACCCGGTCGGCGGTCATCGCGTCGAGGGCGGTCGAGGGGGCGGGCGCGCTGGACGAGTCGCTCACGAGGGTCCTCCGGGGGTGGGGTGCTGGCGAGGTGCGGGACGGCGAGGTGCGGGACGGCGAGGTGCGGGACGGCGGGGTGCGGGACGGCGGGGTGCGGTGTCGCGGCCGGAGCGCAGGCTGCGCCCGGGCAGGTCGCCGGTGCGCCGGGAGTCGGTGACGACGGGGACCCCGGCGACGAGGACGTGGGGGACGCCGACGGCGGGGCGGCGCGGGTCCTCGAACGTCGCGCCGGCGGCGACGGTCGCCGGGTCGAAGAGCACGAGGTCGGCGACGGCTCCCGCGCGCAGGACCCCGCGGTCGCGCAGGCCGAGGACGGCCGCGGGGCGCGACGTCAGGTGCGCCACGCACTCCTCCAGGGACAGCACGCCCGTCTCGCGCACGTAGTGGCCGAGGTAGCGCGGGAACGTGCCCCAGGCCCGCGGGTGCGGGCGGGCCCCCGTCAGCAGCCCGTCGCTGCCGCCGCAGTGCCTGCGGTGCCGCATGATCGCGCGGACGTTCTCCTCGTGGCCGACGTGCTGCAGGACCGTCGTCCCGAGCCGGTCGGCGGTCAGCAGGTCGGCGAACACGTCGAAGGGTGCGGCGCCGCGGCGGTGCGCGAGGTCGTCCAGGCGGAGCCCGACGACGTCGGCCAGCTCGTCGTGGCGGACGCCGGAGACCTGCAGCGTCGACCACTCGACGGGGACCCCGTGGCAGCCGTCGGACCCCTCGACCTCCAGCGCGGTCCGGATGCGCTGCCGCGCAGCGGGATCCGCCAGCCGCTCGAGGGTCCGGGCCGGGCCGCCGGCCGAGGCCCAGCTCGGCAGCAGCGCCGCGAGCGTCGTGGACCCCGGCAGGTAGGGGTAGCTGTCCAGGGTGATGTCGAGGCCCCCGGCGATCCCCGCGTCCACGGCGTCGAGCAGTTCCCCGGCGCGGCCGGCGTTCTCGGCGAAGTTCATGGTCGCGTGGGTGAGGTGCAGGGCCACGCCCGAGCGTCGTGCCACCTCGATCACCTCCGCGTAGGCCTGCAGCGCAGCACGACCGTAGGAGCGCTGGTGCGGCGCGTAGAAGCCGCCGGCCTCGGCGACCACCTCCGCGAGCGCCACCAGCTCGTCGGTGCCGGCGAACATGCCGGGCACGTACGTCAGCCCGCTGGACATCCCCACGGCCCCCTCGGCCAGCCCCGTGCGCACCAGCGCGCGCATGGCGTCGAGCTCGGCGGGGCTCGCGGGCCGGTCCTCGGTGCCCACCACCAGCATCCGGACCGTGCCCTGCGGCACGAGGTAGCAGGCGTTGACCGCCGCCCCGGCGTCGATCCGGTCCAGGTACTCCCCCACGCCCCGCCAGTCGAAGCCCGCGCCGGCGCCGGCCGCCCCGCCGAGCCCCTCGCCCGTGCCGTTCCAGCCCGCGAGCTGCTCGCGCAGCACCGCCAGGCTCGCGTCGTCCACCGGCGCGTAGGACAGGCCGTCCTGGCCCAGCACCTCCGTGGTGACGCCCTGGGTGGTCCTGGCCAGGTGCTCGGGGTCGCTGAGGACGGCCAGGTCGGAGTGGGCGTGCAGGTCGACGAACCCGGGCGCGAGGACGAGGCCCCCGGCGTCCAGCACCCGCGCCCCGGCGGGGGCGTCGACGTCGCCGAGCTCCGCGATCCGGCCGTCGACGACGAGGGCGTCGCCGCGGCGGGCGGGGGCGCCGGTGCCGTCGACGAGCAGCGCGCCCCGCACGTGCAGCGGCGGGAGAGCCTGCGGCGCAGCGCGTCGAGGGCGAGGGCTCACCCGAACACCGTGCGCACCAGGTCCACGAGGACGGGCTCGTCGGCGTGCGCGTCCTCCAGCACGGGCAGCAGCCGCCACTTGTCGAACGCCGTGCAGGGGTGGGAGAGGCCGAGCCGCAGGACGTCGCCGACGCGCAGGTCCTCCGCGCCGGGCCCGAGGGCCACGAACGCGTGCTGGTCGTTCAGCGCCGTCACGACGGCGCCGCTCACGTCGAGCGCCGGGCCGCGGCCGCCGCGCCGCACGGCCTGCACCTGCGGCAGGCCCTCGTCGAAGGGCAGGTCGCGCTTGCCCGCGTCGGCCAGGGCGAGGCCCGGCTCGGGGCGGGAGACGATCCGGGCCCAGCCGTGGATCGCCGACGTCAGGGTGCCCGCGGTCTCGCGGCCCATGGGGGTGATGCCGCGGTAGAACCCGTCGTCGTGGGCGACGGAGGCCCCGGCCCGGACCACCGTGCGCACGGGCGGGCCGTGCGCGCCGGCCGGGTCGTGCAGGGGCGCGAGGACGTCGGCGACGACGTCGAAGTAGGCGCTGCCGCCCGCGGTGACGACGAGGCCACCGGGCACGTCGGGGTGGAGGCCGGCGGCGAGGACGCGCGCGTGCAGGTCCGCCAGGTCCTCGAGGTAGTCGCGCACCCGGGTCAGGTTCGCGGGCGAGGCGTCGTGCGCGAGCGCCCCCTCGTAGCCGGCCACCCCGGCGAGGCGCAGCCCCGGGTGCCGGGTCAGGGCGCGGGCGACGTCGAGGCCCGCGGCCACCGACCGCGCCCCCGTCCGGGCCCCGGGCGCGCCGAGCTCGACCAGGACGTCGACCGGTTGCGCGGCCGCCTCCGGCGGCAGGTGCCGGGCCATCTCCTCGACGACGTCGACGCCGTCGGCCCACACCAGCACCCGCGCCGTGCGGGGGCGCGTGGTCAGCACGCGCAGCGCGGACGGGTCCAGCAGGGGGTAGGCGGCCAGGACGACCTCGACGCCGCGGTCCAGCGCGACGCCCAGCTGCCAGGGGGTCGCGACCGTGATGCCCCAGGCCCCCGCGGCGAGCTGCTGGCGCCAGATCGCGGGCGCCATGGTCGTCTTGCCGTGCGGGGCCAGGTCGACGCCCGCGGCGCGGGCCCACGCGGCCATCGTCGCGACGTTCGCCGCGAGCGCCCCCGCGTCCAGGGTCACCAGCGGGGTGGGCAGGTCGGCCAGGGCCGGGCGGGCGGCGGCGAACTGCGCCCCCGTGAGCCCGGCGGCCGTCGCGGGCACCGCCTTGAAGTCCGCGCCGAGCGCGCCCAGCTCCGCGGCGTCGTAGCGGTACCGCGCGGTCATCCGGCCTCCGTTGCACACGGCGCAACGCTGGTTGCGCGCTCGTCGCAGGCCGTTCTAGCATCGCCGCGTGCCGGGGTCAAAGGTCGTCTGCGTCGGTGAGGCCATGGCCGTGCTCACCCCCACCGAGGACGTGCCGCTGGCCGAGGCCGCCACGTTCACCCGCACCGTCGGCGGCGCGGAGCTGAACGTCGCCCTCACCCTCGCCCGCCTCGGGGTGCCCACCGCGTGGCTGTCGCGGCTGGGCGACGACGGGTTCGGCGAGCACGTCCTGGCCGTGGCCCGCGGCGCCGGCGTCGACACCGTGGGCGTCGAGACCGACCCCGACCGCCCGACGGGCCTGTACGTCAAGGCTCCCGCGGTGGCGGCCGACGGGTCCCGCCGCTCCCGCATGCACTACTACCGCAGCGGGTCCGCCGCCTCGGCCCTCACCCCCGGGTTCCTGCGCCACGGCGCCGTGGCGGAGCGGCTGCGCGCGGCCGAGGTGGTCCACGTCAGCGGCATCACCCCGGGTCTGTCCGACGGCGCGGCCGCGTTCTGCGCCGCCCTCGCGGCCACCGTCCGCGCGAGCCCCGCCCGCCTGTGCGTCGACCTGAACCACCGGCCGCTGCTGTGGGCCGGGCGCAGCGACGCCCCCCTGCGCGACCTGCTCGACGCGGCCGACGACGTCCTGCTGGGCGCCGACGAGGCCCGCGTCGTGTTCGGCACCGACGATCCGCGGCGCCTCGCGGCCCTGCTGCCGCGCGCCCAGCGGATCCTGCTCAAGGACGAGGAGCGCGGCGTCGTGGTCGTCGTCGGCGGCGAGGTCGCCTCCCACGTCCCCGTGCAGCCCGTGGAGGTCGTGGAACCCGTGGGCGCCGGCGACGCGTTCGCGGCCGGGTACCTCGCGGGGACCGTCCGCGGTCTCGACCTCGTCGCGGCCGTGGAGCTCGGGCACCGCTGCGCCGCAGCCGCCCTCGTCGTCCGGGAGGACCGCCCGGTCGACCTCCCGGCCGGGCTGTGAGCCAGTCCGCCGCCCGTGCCCTGTCGCTGCTCGACCGCGTCGCGGCCGGCACCTCGACGCTGAGCGAGCTCGCCGAGGCCGAGGGCGTGCACAAGAGCACCGTGCTGCGGGTGCTGCGCGTGCTGGAGGACGGCGGCTGGGTGCACCGCGACGCCGAGCACCGCTACGCCCTCGGCGCGCACCTGTTCGGCCTGGCCCAGCAGGCGCTGGACACCGTGGAGGTCCGCCGGGTGGGTGCGGCGCGGTTGCGCCGGCTGCGCGACGAGACGGGCCAGACGGTGCACCTGGCCGTGCTGGACGGCGCGGCCGTCACCTACGTCGACAAGCTCGAACCCCGCGACGCGGCCGTCCGGATGGCCTCGCGCATCGGCCAGCGCGCGCCGCTGCACGCCACAGCGGTCGGCAAGGTGCTCCTGGCGGGGCTGCCGGCGCTCGAGCGCGCCGAGCTCGTCGCCGCGCTGGAGCTGCGCGCCCTGACCCCCCGCACGCTGACGACCACCCCGGCCCTGCTCGCGGAGGTCGCGCGCGTCGCCGAGCGCGGCTGGGCCGAGGACCGCGCCGAGAACGAGACGTTCATCAACTGCGTCGCGGCGCCCGTGCTCGGCCCCGACGGTCGCACGCTCGCGGCCGTGTCGGTGTCGGTGCCCGACGTGCTGCTGCCCCGCGAACGGGTCCTCGACCTCGTTCCCCCGCTGCTGTCCGCGACCGCGGACGTCTCCCGCGACTGCGGGTACCGCCCCGACCCCCACCAGCAGGGAGATCCCCGATGAGCCCCCGCACCGCCGTCACCACGCCCGACGCCCCCGCACCCGCGCACACGTTCTCCCAGGGCGTGCGGCAGGGACCGCTGCTGCAGGTGGCGGGCCAGGGCCCGGTCGACCCGGCCACCGGCGAGTACCTGCACCCCGGCGACGTGGGCGCCCAGACCACGCGCACCCTGGCCAACGTCGAGGCCGTGCTGACCGCCGGCGGCGCGGGGTTCGACGACGTCCTCGTGCTGCGCGTGTACCTCACCAGCCGCGACGACTTCGCCGCCATGAACGCGGCCTACGGGGAGTTCCTCGCGCCGCGGTGCCCGTCGGGCGTGCTGCCCGCGCGCACCACCGTGATGACGGGGCTGCCGCGCGCGGAGATGCTCGTGGAGATCGACGCCCTGGCCGTCCTGGAGTGACCCGGCAGGTGCGGGACCCGTGTGCACCGCGGGCGGATCCCGGCGTCCGCGTGCACAGGGGTCCGCGGGTCGACAGGCTGAGCCCGTGAGCGACCACGACGAGCACCCGGCCACCGGCGGCAGCGAGAGCGCGACGAGCGACCCGCCCGGCGCGGGCGGGGGGCACGGGGCCTCAGGCGCGCGGCAGGACGGCTCCTCGGGCGGCGACCCGGTCGCGACCCTCCTCGTCCTCGGCGCCAGCGGGGACCTCGCGGCCCGCCTGCTGATGCCGGGCCTCGCCCGCCTGCTGGCCTCCGGGCGCGAGGACGCGACCCCGGGCCACGACGCCCCGCTGCAGCTGGTCGGGGCCGGCGCGGAGGACTGGGACGACGCCCGCTGGCGCGAGGTCGTGACCACGGCGTTCTCGGCCGTCACCGACGACGACCCCGACGCGGCCACCGCCCGCGCGGTGCGCGACGGCAGCCGCTACGCCCGGGTCGACGTCACCGACCCCGACGCGCTGCTGGCGCTGGTGCGCACGTGCCCGGCCCCGGTCGCGCTCTACTTCGCCCTCCCGCCCGCGGTGACGGCCGCGGCGTGCCGGGCGCTGGTCGGGAAGGAGCTGCCCGCGAGCACCCGCCTCGTCATGGAGAAGCCCTTCGGCTCCGACGAGGCCTCGGCCCACGAGCTGAACCAGGTCGTCGCGCAGCTCGTCCCGGAGGAGCACGTCCACCGCGTCGACCACTTCCTCGGCACCTCCACCGTCCTGGGCACCCTGGGGGTGCGCTTCGCCAACCGGATCTTCGAGCCGACCTGGAACGCCGGGCACGTGGAGCGCGTGGACGTCTTCTACGACGAGGACCTCGCCCTGGAGGGGCGCGCGCGCTACTACGACCGCGCCGGGGCGCTCATCGACATGGTCCAGAGCCACCTGCTGCAGGTGCTCGCGGTGCTGGCGATGGACGCGCCCTCCTCGCTGGACGAGCGGGAGTACCGCGACCGCAAGGCGCAGCTGCTGCGGGCGACCCGCCTCGCCGGCCCGCCCGCGCAGGCCAGCCGCCGCGCCCGCTACACCGCGGGGCGCATCGGCGAGCGCGACCTGCCCGACTACGCCGCCGAGGACGGCGTCGACCCCGCCCGCGAGACGGAGACGCTCGCCGAGGTGGTCCTGCACGTCGACACCTGGCGCTGGGCGGGCGTGCCGTTCCGCCTGCGCTCGGGCAAGGCCCTGGGCCGCGCCCGCAAGGAGGCCGTCATCACCTACAAGCCGGTCCCGCACCTCATGGCCGGCCTGCTGGGCGAGCCGGTCCCGACGCGGCTGCGCCTGGGCTTCAAGCCCGACACCGTGAGCCTGGACCTCAACGTCAACGCCCCCGGCGACCCGTTCGACCTCGACGCGGCGACGCTGACGGCGCAGCTCGGCGACTCCCAGCTGCCCGCCTACGGCGAGGTCCTCGCCGGCGTCCTGGACGGCGACCCGCTGCTGTCGGTGCGCGGCGACACCGCCGAGGACTGCTGGCGCATCCTGGCGCCGGTGATCGCGGCCTGGCGGGCCGACGAGGTGCCGCTGGAGACCTACGCGGCGGGCAGCGACGGGCCGCCGCCGACGGCGGACTTCCCCGCCGTCTGAGCCGGGCGGGGCAGGAGCCCCAGGAGGTCGTCGAACGCGCGGTCGACGCGGTCGCGGTCGCCCGTGGCGGCCAGGTCCAGGAGCAGGCCGCGGATCCCCGCGAGCACGAGGGTCGCCAGCTCCGGGCGCCCGAGGCTGCGCAGGCCGTCCGCGAGCGGCTCCAGCCAGTCGGTCGTCGCCTCCCGCTCGAAGCCGGGCCAGCGCGCGTGCACGGGGGTCTCGGGCGTGCGCCCGAACAGCCGCGCGTAGCCGCGGCCCTCGGCGCCGGAGATCGACCGCCACGCCCGGGCCAGGGTGCTCGGGTACGGCTCCCCGTCGCGCACGCCCAGCAGGTCGCCGAAGGCGACGAGCTGGCGCTCGCGGGCCCGCTCCAGGACGGCCCGCAGCAGGGCGTCGCGGGTGCCGAAGTGGTAGAGCAGCATGCGCGCGGAGACCCCGCTGGCGCGGACAAGGGGCTCCAGCCGGTCGGGGAGGCCGTGCGCCAGCGCGTGGTCCGTGCACGCCTCGAGCAGGCGGTCGCGGATCTCCGGCTGCGGTCGTCGGCCCACGTCCCGATCGTTTCGCGTAATCCCCGTTACGTCTAGCGTCGGCGAGAGGAACCACCGAGCCGCTGGAGGGGTCATGAGGGTCGTGTTCGTGCACGGGGCCTGCGTGCGGGACGGGGCGTGGTGGTGGCACCGCACCGCCGCGCTGCTGGCGGAGCGCGGGGTGGCCAGCGTCGCGGCGGCGCTGCCCAGCTGCGGCGAGGCCGGCGTGCCGGCGGGCACCGACGGCCCCGGGCTCGCCGAGGACGCCGCCGCGCTGCGGGGCCTGCTGCAGGCCACGGACGAGCCGGCCGTCGTGGTGGCCCATAGCTACGGCGGGATCGTCGCGGCCCAGGCCGCCGCGGGCGTCGCCGCGGTGGCGCACCTGGTCCTCGTCTCCAGCTACCTGCCCGAGGTCGGGCAGGGCCTGCAGGACTTCGGCGGCCCCGAGCCGGCACCGTTCCTCGACGCCGACCCCGCCGGTGGGACCTTCGGGGTCCGGCCCGACCAGCTGGTCCCGGTGTTCCTGCAGGACTGCGACGAGCCGGTCCGGGCCGCGGCGCCGCAGCGGCTGGCCCGGCAGAGCCTGCGGGTGACGGGGCAGGCGGTGACCGCGGCCGCCTGGCACGACGTGCCCTCGACCTACCTCGTCTGCGCCCGCGACCTCGGGACGCCGGCGGCGCGGCAGCGCCGGTTCGCCGAGCGCGCCGGTGAGGTCGTCGAGCTCGACGCCGGCCACCACCCGTTCCTGTCCCGCCCCGACGCCGTGCGCGACCTCGTCCTGTCCCGGTGAGGGGCGCTCAGGCCGGCGCGCCGCCGTAGCTCCAGGCAGGCTTGCCGCCGGCCGCGGTGGAGGTGATCTCGGGGCCGACGAGCAGGAAGTGCGCCTCGCCGTCCGCCCGCGGGCAGTGCTCGACGCCCTGCGGGACGACCAGCAGGTCTCCCGGCCGCAGCGTCACGTCACCGTCGCGCAGCTGCACGACGAGCTCCCCGGACAGCAGCAGGAACGTCTCGTCCTGGTCGTCGTGGCGGTGCCAGGTCGTCGACCCCGTCCCCTTGGCCACCTTCAGCAGCTGCCCGTTGGCGGTGGCCAGGACCCGCTGGGACCAGAACTCCGTCAGGCCCGCGGCCTCCTGCGCCACCGCGATCTTCTGCAGCACCACCGGTCTCCTCCCGTCGTCGCGATGTGTCGTGACGATCGTGCCGGGGACGGCGCGGCGCGGACAGTGCTAGGAATGCCGCATGGCGCAAGGATCGTGGCAGGCCCCACCGGGCGCGCACCGGGTGGCGCTGATCGTCGACACCGACTCCAACCCCTTCGAGGTGGGGTGCGCCTGCGAGGTCTTCGGCGCCCCGCTGCGCCCCGGCATCGGCCGCCGGCTCTACGACCTGCGCGTGGTGGCGCCCCGGCGGGGCACGCGGATGCGCGACGGCCTCTTCACGGTCGAGGCGACCGGCACGCTCGCCGACGTGGAGGACGCCGACACGGTGATCGTGCCGAACCGGCCCCGGCAGGAGGAGCCCACGCGACCGGCGGTGCTGGCCGCGGTCCGGCGCGCCGCCGAGCGCGGGGCCCGGCTGGTGGGCCTCTGCACGGGCGCCTTCACCCTCGCCGAGGCCGGCGTCCTGGACGGGCGCCGCGCCGCGGTGCACTGGCAGCTCGCGGAGGAGTTCGCCGCCCGCCACCCCCGCGTCCGCCTCGAGCCCGACGTCCTCTTCGTCGACGACGGCGACGTGCTCACCTCCGCGGGCAGCGCCGCCGCCCTCGACCTCGCGCTGCACGTGGTGCGCCGCGACCACGGGGCCCAGGTGGCCAACGAGGTCAGCCGCCACCTCGTCTTCGCCGCGTTCCGCGACGGCGGGCAGCGCCAGTTCGTGCCGCAGCCGGTCCCCGCGCAGGTGGACCGCTCGCTGGCCCCGCTGCTGGCGTGGGCGGAGGAGCGGCTGGCGCAGCCCCTGACCGTGGCCGAGCTCGCCGGCCGGGCGGGCACGAGCGTCAGCTCCCTGCACCGCCGCTTCCGCCGGGAGCTGGGCACGACGCCGCTGGCGTGGCTGACCGGCCGGCGGATCGCCCTGGCCTGCCGGCTGCTGGAGACCGGCGGCGCGGGGGTCGAGGCCGTGGCGCGGCGCTCGGGGCTGGGCTCGGCCGCGAACCTGCGCGGCCTGCTCAGGCGGCACGTCGGGCTCTCCCCCGCGCAGTACCGCCGGCGGTTCGCGGCCCCCGCGCAACCGGTGGGCTGAGCGGCGGCCACCGGGCGCCGCGCGGGGAGTCCGGGGCGGCGCGCGGCGCGCCCTGGTGAGGCGCACCACACTGCCGGTCACCGGGTGGCGCGGGCCGTGGACGCGGATCATGGTGACCTCGTGCCCGCCCCCCACCGCGCCGTCCGCCCGAGCGAGTCCGTGACCTCCGCCGAGGTCCTGGTCATCGGTGGCGGCAACGCCGGCATCTCCCTGGCCGCCAAGCTGCTGCGCGACGGCGCCCGCGACGTCGTGGTCGTCGAACCCTCCCCCGTGCACCGCTACCGCCCGCTGCTGAACTACGTGGGGTCCGGCCAGGCCCGGCCCGCCGACGTGGAGCGGCCCGCGGGTTCCGTCATGCCGCCCGGGGTCCGCTGGGTGCAGGACGCCGTCGCGGCCGTCGAGCCCGCCACCCGCACCGTGCGGACCCGGCGCGGGGCGAGCATCCGCTACACGACGCTCGTCCTGTGCCCCGGCATGCACGAGGACTGGGCCGCGACCCCGGGGTTGCAGGACGCCTACACCGCGGGCTGGGCCGGTTCGACGTACGTGGCGAGCTCCGCGCCGCTGGTGTGGCCGGCGCTGCGGGCGGTGCGGGAGGGCTCGGTCGTCTTCACCGTGCCCCCGGAGCCCGCGCCCTGCGGGCCCACCGCGCTCAAGCCGGCGCTGATAGCGTGCGACTCCTGGCGTCGCGCGGGCGTGCTGGCCGACCTCGACGTCACCGTCGTCCTGCCCGACGCGCAGCCGCTGGGCGTGGCCGGCGCGGACGAGCACCTGGAGGCCGCCTTCGCCGACTACGGCGTCACGGTGCTGCGCCGCTCGCGGCTGGTGGGCGTGGACCCGGTGCTGCGCACCCTCGACGTGGCGACCCCCGCCGGGACGCGCCGCCTGGACCACGTCGCCTACGCCCACGCGGTGCCGCACTACCGGGCGCCGCAGTGGATCACCGACAGCGGGCTCAGCGGCGACTCCCCCGCCGGGCTGGTCGACATCGACCCGCGGACGCTGCGCTCCCGCCGCCACGACGCGGTCTGGTCGATCGGGGACGTCGCGGGCCTCGACACCCGCTCCTCGGGGGGTGCGCTGCGCAAGCAGGTGGCGGTGCTGGCGCACAACGTCGCCGCCGCCGCCGCGGGCCGGAGGCTGAAGGCCTACGACGGGTACACCGTCATGCCGGTGACCACGGCCCGGCACCGGCTGATGCTCGTGCAGGCCGACCGCGAGCGGCCCCGCCCGCTGCCCCTGCTCGGGTTCGCCCCGCGCCGCTCGGCGTGGTGGTTCGACCGCTACGTCCTGCCCCGGGTCTACTTCCAGCGCCTGCTGCGCGGCAAGGTCTGAGCGCGCGAGGTCCGGGAACTGCTCAGTCCGCGACGGCGGGAGCCGCGGTCCCGGGCGAGGGGACGACGAGGTCCTCGGCGCGCACCCACGCGAGCGCCTGCGCGGGGGGCAGCGGGCGCGCGAAGTAGTAGCCCTGCAGCTCGTCGCAGCCCAGTGCGGCGAGCCGGCGGGCCGTGGCGGAGGTCTCCACGCCCTCGGCGACCACCACGAGGCCGAGCCGGTGCCCCAGCTCGATCACCGCGGAGACGATGACGTCGTCGTCGGGGCACGCGGTCAGGTCGGTGATGAACTGCCGGTCGATCTTCAGCTCGTGCACGGCGAGGCCGCGCAGGTGCGCGAGGCTCGTGAACCCGGCGCCGAAGTCGTCGACGGAGACGCGGACGCCGCG
>Ga0160427_10001352_pt1 | contig 15050 bp, 17 predicted proteins | sample SolpanmetagenomL_FD_108194 | JGI IMG/M metagenome (GOLD analysis project Ga0160427, IMG submission 108194) | Solar panel surface microbial communities from Lawrence Berkeley National Laboratory, California, USA - L | ecosystem: Engineered > Built environment > Solar panel > Unclassified ...
GCCAGGGCGTGAATGTGTTGGTTAAATCTAAGACCAAGACGTCTGCTACACCTACGCCTACAGCATGTTCTTATTGGCTTGACAACATCAAGCATCAAGGTGTTGCTGCTTTCAACTCCGACACCAGTATGTAGTACACGATTGAGATCTGCATAAACACCACTGATTCGGCCACCTAGACTACACTGTTTACAGAAATGTCAAGAACTATGGTGCAGTTGGTGATGGTGTAACGGACGACAGCGCAGCTATTCAGAGAGCCATCTCTGATGGAAATCGTCCCGCACTGTCCAGTGGTCAGACATTTACCAATTATCCGGCGGTTGTCTACTTTCCTCCTGGTACGTTGAAGCTTGGCGTCTATTGCGAAATCAAGCTGAACAGACGCTAATCTCTTACCAGGCACCTACTTGCTCTCCACTGCCATCATCCAGTACTACTATACGCAGCTGATTGGCAACCCACTTTGTCCACCTACACTCATCCCTACCACGGGCTTCACAGGCTTCGGACTTATCGATGGTGACACATATGGTGCAAACGGCCTGGCCATCAATCCCGTAGGTTATATAGGAGAATATTACGCCTCATACGATACAGACGAAGCTGACGAGCGAGTTAGACCAACATTTTCTACCGACAAGTCAGGAACTTCATCTTTGATATGAGATCAGTTCCAGCAACTTCTTCATTCACAGGAATCCACTGGCCAACTTCCCAGGCTACTTCCCTCCAGAACCTCGTCTTCTTGATGAGCGACGCACCTGGTACGCAACATCAGGGTGTCTTCCTCGAGGGTGGATCTGCTGGATTTATGTCTGATCTTGTTTTCGTTGGTGGACTTTACGGCATGAATGTCGGTAATCAGCAGTACACAATGCGCAATATCTCCATCAGCAATGCAGTGACTGCATTCTCATTGTTCTTCGATTGGGGTTGGACTATGGCCGGTGCCACTATAAACAACTGTAGTGTCGGATTCGATATTAGTGCTGTGCCTACTGATCAGAGTGACCACGCTTTCATGGTCATCGACTCGACAATCTCACACACAGGAATTGCTTTCAATACCTCTTTCAACCCGGCCAACAACCTACCGGCTAGTGGCGGAACCTTGATTATTGAAAACGTCAAGGTCACCAAGGTCCCAACAGCCGTTCTTGGTTTCGGTGCTGCTGTTCTCTACGCTGGTCCCCACACTGGTACTATTGCAGCATACGCCCAAGGTCACAGCTACACACCCAACGGTCCTAACATCATCCACGGACCCATTACGCCCAACACTCGTCCCGCATCTTTGACGACAGGTTCGGGTGCTTACTACACCATGTCCAAGCCACAGTATGGCAACGTGCCTGTTTCGCAATTTGTTACTGCTCGTTCGCAGGGCGCTAAGGGAAATGGCGTCCACGACGACACTGCTCCTCTACAGAAGGCGTTGAATAGCACTGCAGCTGCCGGTCAGATTTTATTCGTCGATGCTGGCACTTATATCGTCACTAGTACATTGTACATTCCTCCTGGTGCTCGCATCGTTGGCGAATCCTACTCCGTCATCATGTCAAGTGGTGCCTTCTTCAACAAGGTAATTGTCTCAATTGTTCCCCATATGCTATCAATACTAACACTCTCCTCCAGCCCAACAACCCTCGTCCTGTCGTCCAAGTCGGCATTCCAGGCGACAACGGCCGCATCGAATGGTCCGACATGATCGTCTCAACTCAAGGCGGTAACATCGGCCAACAAGGCGCGGTCCTAATCGAATGGAACCTCGCCTCCTCATCGACCTCTCCCTCCGGAATGTGGGACGTACACACGCGCATCGGCGGCACAATCGGATCAAACTTCCAAGGCGCAACATGTCCCATCACACCCACCAGTCCCAAGACACAAACCAATCAACTCGACACAAAATGCTACGCAGCACACACCAGCATGCACGTCACACCATCCGCACAAGGCCTCTACCTCGAAAACGTGTGGCAATGGACCGCCGACCACGACCTCGACAACAACGACGGCGGAAACCAAATCACAATCTACACCGGTCGCGGTCTGCTTGTGGATAACAGCAAAGGTCCCATCTGGCTTTGGGGCACAGCAGTCGAGCATTTCGCGCTCTACCAGTACGAATTCGTCGGCGCTAGCAACATCTTTATGGGCCAGATCCAGACGGAGACAGCGTACTGGCAACCCAATCCCAATGCTACTGTACCTTTCAAGAACAACCCTGCACAGTACGACCCTGTCTTTCCTACCACGCCATTTACCGCGCCGGACGTACCTGGCGTACAGATTCCCAACGCAGATGGCTGGGGTTTCCGGGCGGTTAACTCGACTTTGTTCGTCTATGGTGCTGGATTCTACTCGTTCTTCAACAATTATAGCACTACTTGCAGTAACCAGGGTGGTGGTGAGATTTGTCAGAGCAGGATTATGAGCGTCGAGGGCACGAGTGTGGTGAATCTTTATGATTTGCATACTGTTGGAACTCACGAGATGATTTATTTGAATGGCAAGGATATCGCGTTTTATGGCGACAACTTGGATGATTTTACGGACAATATCGCTGTGTTTAGGACGAACGGGCCATGAGACTGTAGAGGTGATCGTGGGAACCTCCGAGTGATGACTATCTAGCAATATGTATACTTGTGTACGAAAGGAAATTTTGCCGTAATATACTAGTCTCTTATGCCTGGCCACTCGATACCTTAGCTGAATCAATTCTTCTTGGTTTCTAGTCTACATACTGTAGCTTCCGCAATCTCGATTCGACCAGGACGGTCACAGCTACGATCCGTTCCGGCCTGCTGATCTTATATACTACAGTGGATACCTCAATAGTAGCTGACTAGCTCTGCGTCTAAGTATAGGGAAGGCTAAGTAATACAACAAAATATGCTTTCTTACGTCCAATGACCTCACAGTATAATTTAAAAGCAGCACCGCAGGTCTTCCATACAAGAACGAAACCTCCGTCGGCACGAATCAGAGATCCCTGGTGCTCGACGAGATCTCGGACATCGAGGAATCAATATGTTGAAGCAGCCACTCGTTTAGTTTCTTTATCGGTGTTTGTTGCTCTTTCGTTGTCTATAGTCCTGTCGGACTTCTTCAACATTCATCTGCTTCTTACTCCATCCCCCTACAATATTGCCGCAGTTCAAAGCATCTCTTCGTGCCAGTGGTCAACTTATTGAGACCGTATAGAAGATTTTCCTGTGGTAGAAGAGGCCGTCTAGGCCGTCTGCTATGCACAGTAGAGATACTCTAGATAACCCAAACGAGCCAGCCACCACCAACTTCAACCCAGCCTCAATCTCATCGACTGTGAACACAGCGACACCCTGATTGAGAATTCGTTGGATGTCATTAGTGCTCATAGGCCCCTGATACTTGAAGTCCTCCGTGGAAGAGCCGCAAGCATACTGGTCGTTCAGAGGAGAAATCTGGTCGGCTCTGATAGAAGGGCTGTAAGGATTGGTGGAGGTGCTTGAGTGCCTGATCGGGATACCCGAGCTCGTCGAAATCCCTATACCAATTCGTCTGACGTGCGGCAGATGGGGGGGATGGTGGTGGTGAAGGAGTATGAGGGAGGCGGTTGCGGGACGAGAGAGTGCGGTTCGTTACCACCTAGCAGTCTATATTAGCAATCACAATGTCAACCCGGATAAAGCATTACTCACTGCTAATCGTGGTCAAAGTATACAAGACACAATACTGATCACTATAAGCTAGTGATGCCGCTAAAAATGTTGACAGCTGATACTGATCGATATTGATGATGATCAACAGATCTCAATTGAAATCAGATTAGAATTTTCTTCATCTGGTCGGGCAAAATCGTTCCTGCCATTCCAACAGCACCTTCCTTCAGAAATCCTGACTCTCTTCCGATCTTGACGACAAAGGACTTGATGGCGGCGAAGCGTACGAGAAATCAACACAATACTCGGCCACCCGACCGATTGGATGTTCTCGCAGCTTATTAGATGTCTCCAAACACCATCGAGTCTCGGCAGCATACTCAAGATTCAGTGCGAACCAACCCCAGGCGACTCTCAATGGCCATGAGACACAATTATAGAAGGTGCCTCTTGAGAGTTCCGGAGTCTTCATCCAGAACTCAATAGAACGACAAATCCAGTGCGCGGAGCGATACGGCGCCTCTAATTCCTCTTCAGCTGGTAATGTTCCCGCATTCCCGAATATAGCCGATTGAGCTCGGATATCGGCGAGTAATGTGGTTAGTACTAGCTTGAAAGTCCACTGGAGCATGGTATATTGTGCAGCACAGATGGTAGCGAATTCTATCCGAGGAAAGAACATGTCCGTTGCTGGCTGCTGAATATTCGAGGACCAGAACATGTTCAGTGTCTCATCTAGGTCTGTTTTCATGCACGGAAGTATTTTCATCCATCTTGTAAACTCTTCGCTTAATCGACGGGTTCGTAGATCAAGATCAAATAACCTGGTTGCTGTCGCATGCTTGCCTAAAGCACTTGCATCAGCCGTGATCACGTCGAGTTCTTGCATTAGTCCGGGCACGTGTACACCGAGTGGCCAGATACTGTCCTTAAATGCTGGAAACTCGATTGACTTAAGTAAGGCACTGAACTCGTCCCCAGCAAATAGTGAGGCAGTTCGTAAACCGATCGATCTCGTCAACTACTATAGTATTAGCATTTGTGGGAGATGGCTGCATGTTGGTGTTCGTACTGCTTGTGGTATAACTCCCAGCAGGACTCGCACCCCAAGTCCGGAGCGAAATGCATCTGGACCTGCTCGTTCGATGATGTAACTTGCAGCTTCCCGGTGGTGTGCCCTGAGACTGTATTGGCATCTCTTCATCCATTGAGTGTGAGCAACTTACCACATCGTAGTTTTTGGTAGTTCTGTATTGCCTTGCAGGAAATCCTTGAACTGCAGAAACGGAATAAGTACAATCGCTCCGGTTCTGCTATCCATTCTTTGAACCTACCTCATAGCTCATCATGGAAGAGGTCATGATTATTAGTGGTACAGCCAGATTCTTGACATGATTGTCATCTGTATACTGTCTCATGGAGCGGATCGTGTCAAAGTAAGCTCCTTCGGCAAGTCTCATCATGTCTTTATCATTTCGAACGACAGCCATTGAGCCTGCGAATGCAGCAACGTTGCCTTGGTTCACAAGAGCACCCGCAGCTCCAGGTAGACTCGATATGGCTGCCCAAGGGAACCCTTTAATGACTGTTAGTTGCTGTCATGAGGCAGTCGAGATAAGAGTTGTCATACATGTTTCCGAATTATTTGTATATCGCTATAATTCGGACTAGGTCAGTCGACACTATCAATCGACAGTGCCAGTTATACATACTAAGAAGTCAGGGAGGAGGCTATCGAGATATAATGAGGCGTTGTTCGTTAGAAGCTCTGGAGGTTTACGCTGAGCTTTTCGTTCCGGGTGGGCAATCAGCGAAGTGTCTGAGCTGTGTGTTGATGGCCTCTTGACTGACGGGCAATCGTTAGGAATTGGCTCTTCTTCGATATCATGAGACTTAATCTCATCTACGCTGAGAGCCATGATATCGTCCTTCGGAGAGCTTGTTTCATCTGTTGGTAGCATTCTCAGGCGTAACAGAGTAGTCCTCCACACTGCCACCACTACGGCGTGCTGCTGAGCGTCTTTGACGCCATGCTTTGACACTGCGTGCTACTTGCGCTCGACGAGCGGCGAGTCTATCATCTTCAGTAGTATACTTTCGTGGACGCTAGAGTGGGGCACGATGAGCTCCGAGAACACACATTCAGTCAACAGCGACAGGACTTACCCCTCGACCTCGTGTCGTTGTCTGCCTGGTGAAAACTGAAGTGAGTATATCTGCCATTATGCTAGGATGAGGCCCAGCTGGAAAATGAGCAGTGAAGCAGTGATGAAGAGAATATGACGCGAAGCTTGGCTCGGGTAGCTATAGCTCATTCTATAATAGGAAAACCATAGAGCACTTGTAACCGCAACCCAAATGCATGAGGTTTTACGGACAGATAACACGTCGTAGTCCAACATAGAAGCGGTCTGACTGCGACGGCCCGATCTCGGTATCACGAAGGTACAAGAGTACAAGCAAGTCTAGAGCAGAAAATAGTGAATTGGTCCTGAGACAACACCATGATGGCTTGTGGGTATAGTTTTGGACATGCAAGATGGGAGCAGGATCACCAGAAAATACAACTTCAGTAAACCAGAGAATTCGAAGTCATAAAGATGGAATACAGCGTCGAGGACTCGAGGTCGTCGCTGCCAAGCCATGTAATCAATAATCCCCCTTACCAGCAGGGTGCTCATCAATGTAAACATCAACAGCCAAAACAGCCACGACAACACTAATTCCTCTGCTTCACCTTGATATCTTTGGCTGAACTCCAGACACCACCAGTATGGCAACAACAATCGATCCCTCCACTGGCCGCATAATCGACCTCCCATTCGACGCCATCCAACGTGTCCTCTTCATCCACCCAAAAGTCCATTGCTATGCCGTCCCACCGCTCACAAGCAACAAAGGCTACACAGCCGCACAATGGACAACCCGTGATCCCATCTTCACCGCACGTGTTCGCATCATCGAGACTGCCGTTCCATCATCTTCCACCATGCCCAACGAAACAATCTACACAAACATCCTCCTTGAAGATGCAAGCAGTGGAGAGCTATTCGCTGGCGCACCATACACAAGTTCCGTAATTGTGGAACAGTGCGTGGATAGTAGTCGGTTTTTCGCTATTAGGGTGGTGGGTGAAGGAGGGAGGAAGGCTACGTTGGGTATTGGGTTTGAGGAAAGGCCGGATGCGTTTGATTTTGGAATCGCGTTGCAGGATGCGGCGAAGGTGCTTGGATTTGGCAAGGTTCAGCCGGGACAGAGACTGGGAAGTGGACAGAGAAACGAGATTGCAGCTAAGCAGACTGAGGTCAAGAAGGATTATAGTCTTAAAGAAGGCCAGGAGATTACCATCAAGATGCCGTCAAGGGTCGGGCGCGTGGAAGAGAGTGGTGCCGGCGGTGGTGATGGTACTTTGTCATTTTTACCTCCACCTCCAAGTGCTGCTGATAAGAGGAAGGACATGAACGATGCATTTGGCGGTCCACCTACAGCAAAGACGCCGACAGCAGAAGAACTAGGATTCGATGATGGAGAGTTTGGAGAATTTCAGTGATGACAGAAGTCAGAGATCATGGCAGAATCTTCTACATTCACGAATGGACCGCCGTTTCCGACAACGTGGATGTATATGCTATTTCGACGAACGCAGTCGTATGAAGGTAGGATCATCATTACATTTCAACCATGTCCAGTGGTCATTAATCATTTACTCATAGGTCATACTACTCAGTATCTTCCAGAAGCAAAGCGCAACGGCGATGGTCTTATAAGTCATCAAACTCTGCGCTGCTCAAAGACGCACTAGCGGCCTCAATGTCTCTGATCAGATCTTGTACAGTCGATCCACCAGGGCAGTCTTTCCACTCTCCGCCATCCCGGATGCATCTGACTTCATCGTTCAATCGCACCTAGTCGAAGTTAGCTGAAGTGTTCTGTGCATTCCTGGAAGGATCTATAAATACTGTACAACTGAAAGTCACACCCATGGAATCCGAACGAGCAACAGACTGTCTCAATAGGTCCATAGCGTAATTGCCGTCATCCTTCGAGACACACTGGTTCAGCTTTCCGAAGTCGAGACCATGCTCTAAAGCACATTCCTCGAATAGACTTCGTTCTGGAATGTGTGAGTAGGACTCGCTAAGGCAGAGTGTGAAGCCAAGATACGTCTCGACGTTAGGATAGAGATCGGCTGCGCAGAGTTCGATCTCGTTGCCTAAGCATTCGGTAGGGCCGTGCTTGCAAGTTACTGGCTCGTCGGCGTCTTTGGGGTTGAGACTGGAGTTTGGAGAGGGATGATTAGACGTGTCAACTGCTGCCACCGAACTGCCACCGCAAACGTACTGGCCAATGTAAGAAAGAGAGAAGTCGATTTTGTCGCTCACGTTCTGCATTGCTGGCACGATCAAGTCCCGCAGACAATCTCTTGCATCAGGACATTTTGACCTGGAATATGTTAGACAGAGTCGGGAATCTTTCATCTTGATAAAGTGCTTGGACATGCTGGTCACAGAGGCAAAGGAATGGCCACATTCTTTTAGATTCGTATAAAGGCAAGATTCATTCCATAACATACATGATATGCGCCTCGAGTGCAACTTTATGCTTTGAAGTCGCTGCCAAGTCATGATGGTGAATGCCATTGTGATTGTAATCGTGATCGTAACCACCCTTTGACCAGCAATCGGCCATATAATCACGATAGCATATCCAAGAAACACAGACCAAGAATGCAAGCCCAATTATCGTGCGCTTAATGAGTAACAACCAAGACACCAGCTGCTGTCCATGGGCCTCATGGTGAGTAGGCAGTAGTTCTGCATTCTTTTCCGACTTTCTCGTCATCATGTTGTCGACAATGTTTTGCTCGTTTTCGACGTTCGACGTCCGCCGTCGTCGAAGTTGATGTTGTTAATTGCCAAGCCAAACGTCTGACGAGTCAAGCACGTGATCATGTGGCTCGTGCCTACTTCGCCACTCTAGAAAATCGTCATCCTATAAACATCGAGAAGCATCCAAGACATCAACTACATATTTCTCAAGCCAACCTCACCGCAACCACTCCACCAAAAGAACACATCCAACACACATCATGGCATCAGGCAGCGACATCTTCCTCGCCCTTCTCGCCGTGCTCTTCCCACCTCTCCCAGTCTGGGTCAAGTGTGGTACGTAATCATCAACTCCCTTCATACTCATCAAATACAACCTAACACACACTGCCCACAGGCCTCTGCAGCGTCCCCTCCCTCCTCAACCTCCTCCTCTGCATGCTCGGCTTCGTCCCCGGCCTCCTACACTCCAGGTACCTAATCTTCACCACTCCCGACCCGTACGCCATCTACGAGCCTATTGCCCCAGACGCCGAATCAGGCAGCCAGCAACCTCAACGACGACTCGGACCAGGACACGGAGATGTGCGTTATGTGTATGTGTATCAGGAGGGCGGACAGCAACAGCACCAGCAACAGCAACAACAGCAGGGATATGGAAGCATGAATATGCCGAGTAATGGGACGTTTGGCACGGCGGGACCGCAGCCGGCGTTGGCGCCGCACCAGACGTATCATGGGGAGGCGCAAGGGTCGAGTGGTGAGGCGCCGCCGCCGGCGTATGAGCAGGTTATACAGGGGGATCATAAGGTGCAGAGACCGTAATGTGGGGGAATGGTGAGACATGATGCGCGATGTAATGATGCAGCGTAGGGGCTTAAGATGAAGTAGGAATGATATTCGATTATGCTATGAGACTATGAACGACGTGTAGTGAGGTCAAGACAAAGCGTCTTCTTCTGGTCGCAAAATCCTCGAAACAGGCGCGTGGCCAGCTAGCATATTGATAACAACATGCCGCCTATACGATATGATGCTGTGCTCTTCTCTTCCTGCTATCTCACAAAGCTGTATTATCGTCCTGTAATCCTTGATCTTGGACTATTCTGATGTCTCACAATCGCACTGATCTTGACGTACACATCAACTCTCCACTTGGCGCATACGGTTCAATTGTCTTCATTCTTCTCTCGCCAGCACGATATCCCTCTCAATACAAAAATAACATGCACAAGCACCTTTGCCCACGCCATTTATCCTACCCACCCATCCCCCCGCTCCCCTCTTTCCCACTCATTTCACTCTTCCTCTTCCTCACTTAGGATCCCCAGCAATCTTCCTAACCGCATCCACATCATTCTCGCCCAACGCCCGTATCTCCGCCAATATCTGCCTCTGTCTCTCTCCTTGTCTTTCCGCTAGGTATAGACCTATGGCGCTCGGTATCATAGTGACAGGGAAGGGCTTGTTCCATTTTGATGTGAGTATTGCATCTGCGTGGGGAGGAGGGGAGTGTTAGTTGGGGTAGAAGAGATGCATAGGTACGTAGTGCTGGAGTGGTCGACTGGTGTCGTGTGAGTACCTCGGAAGCGTGCCCATGCGGACATTGTGGATGGAGTCAGGGTCTGATAGGATGCGCGTGAGGTGATATTATGTGCTTGGGGGAGTTTCGCAGGAGACGCGGGAGGGTGCTGAGTTGGCGGTTGACTCTGAATGTATGCGATTGAAGATCTGCGTTGTATGAAGGTAGATATCGTGCTTGTGCTTGTAGGGTACAATGCGGGGTCAATGGACGGAAGAAAGCTTATTTGTGTTGACGAGAACACCACAATCACATCCTCTTCATCCGATCTCTAGATATTATCGAAACGTGCATATTTAAGTTATACTACAGCATCAAGAGTAAGTATATTGTCACCGGAATATTTAGCGAACGTGTTATGGCTATTGAGTTTCCACTACTTGCTCATATCGGAAACTATTCAGTGAAAAAACGAATGGTATAGCAGTTCCTCCTCATCGAATATTCAATATATCCTGCCTTGCTTAACCTATTCTCTCAGATCTCATCCTTCACAACCTCGCACCCTTACCGTGAGAGATGCTGGAACTCCTCTGCTGTCCCTCTGCCAAGTTCGAGTCAAAGTTGTACAACTCAGGGCAAGGACCGACGTTGCGGCGGAAGAGGTAACGCTGGATCCACCATGGCAAGACTGTGGACATTTGGTATCTCATGTGAGTCCTAGTCGGGACTGCAAAGATGTAATCCAGCTCCTCGAGGGTGCGCTGCTTCGTTTCCTAAAGAGTCATTAGTAAAACGCCATCACGAAAACAAATCCTAGACTATAGCTTACAGGACACCAAAGGTAGATCATGCAGAACGCGATGACGTTGAAAGCAGCGTACAGACCGAAACTGCCTTGAGGACCAATTACTTGTAACATACGCGGGAAAGTGATGGTAAGTACGGCAGACCATCCGAGACAAGTAGCCACAGCCCAAGCCATACCCACCTCACGGTGAGAGAGTGGAAAGACTTCGGCTGAGTAGGTAAAAGGCACTGGACCCTCGCCAGGCGAGTAGAAAGCGACGAAGATGAAGACGAACAAAGCGATACCCGCGAGCTTTCCCGTGCCTCCTTCTGGGATCCAGAAGCAGAAACCAGCTGCCAACAATGACCAAGCCATGTTGGGGACTACGCACTGAATCAGTTACAGATCAAAACCAGGGCAGTCAGTTTGCAACTTACAGGTAAAGAGCAGCAGGGTACGACGTCCAAACGTGTCAATAGTCCATACTGCCGGGAAAGCGAAGAGGAAATTCGTCAGACCAAACCCGAATGAAGCCCATAATGCCTTGTAGGGGGTGAAACCACTTTCGACGAAGATTGTGGCCGAGTAGAAAGCAATGATGTTGATTCCGCACATTTGTTGGGCAATCATGACGGTGAAGGACGCGAGTGTTGCACGGCGGACACGAGGTATGGTGAACAACTCGACGAAACGCTGGAAGAAGTTGCTGCGTCCGATGACTGCTGCTTCGATGCTGAGTTGGGCGTGGACGTAGTACAGGTCACGAGATGCCTGTAGAGGTGTGTTGCGGAGCTTGAGGAGTGACTTGTAGGCTGCAGCGTAGCGACCTTTCTTCATCAACCAACTGCCAACGAGTTAGTAATGTATTCGTTATTTAAGACTTGGAGTAGCGTACCGAGGAGATTCAGGGCAGAAGTAGACTCCTAAGATCAGAGGAACTGCAGGGATAAACGCAGAACCCACTTGAAGACGCCAAGCTCTATGAAGTCGTCAGTGCATGACCTATTGACTGCATAGTTGGGAAGCTTACATATCCCCGACTCTGCCCACTGCCAAGTTCTTAATATAGTCAGTATTGTCTGTTAACCTATTCAATCCAAATGTGAGACTTACAGCAGAAACACCCAAGAAGATACCGAAAGCGGTCCAAAGTTGCCAGCACATAACCAGCCCTCCTCGAACGGCGGCAGGGACATTCTCGGCGCAGTAGATAGGAACAGTAGAAGCTTTAGCACCCATTCCAATACCAAGGAGAAGACGGGTGATGAAGCTAGAAACGTGGTCAGCATCAAGTACTATATCCGCCCGCTTTGGCAACACTCACAATTGATACCAGTTCTGCGTGACAGCAGAACCAATGACAGAGAAGAAGCAGAAGATGGCAGCGAACATGATAGTACCTGAGATTTTGTCAATGCTTTCTATCACTGCCTCCAATTGTTAATTGATTACTGACCACGACGACCGATAAGGTTGTTTAGGGGGTCTGACAGCCAGGCACCAAGGCAAGCAGAAGCGATGTAAGGGGCAGCATTGACCAGACCAACAATCCATTGATTGGTGACATTGAATTGCGTTGGCCAACTAAGGTTGGCACCGTTCGAGCCTTCCTATTAGGATTGATCAGTAATCGTCCTCCCTCTTAAACGTAGTGTATGTTTTTACCTGATCCCAACCTTGCACAGCAGCACCAACAGAGCAGAGAATCACAGTATAGTACATGGCTTTGGGCTGGCGCCATTTGTGCGTAACTTCCTCGCTCAAAGCCTGGCGCTCGTATGCAGTCAAGCCAGGCACATCCTCGAAATGAGCAGGGTCTTGTGCCACAAGAGCGCCCTTCTGCACCGTCTCGGTGATGTCCTGCAAGCCCCAGTGTTGACAGAAAGACTCGACATCTGACATCAACTTGGCTCTGGGGATGCCTGCAAGCGGGTTGCGGACCCTGATAAAACACGAATAAGCTCAAGTTCAAATGTTGGCAGTATGGGGAAATAAGCTCGTCGACTGCGACAAGCTTTGCATGACTTACTTGGCAGAGAGGTTGTTGGCCAAGTCGATTCTCTCGTCAGCGTTTTCTTGATCGTAGCCCTTGAGGCCGTATTGCTCTTGATGGGCGAAGCCCGATTTGGGTCCAGACATGATGGTAAAAGCCTTTCAAGGCGGTGTTGATACCAGAAATAGGGAGACGAGATAAGCGCGAATAACAGAACAAGAAAAAGTCCAAGAAAGACCAGAGAAAGACCCGCAATTGGCAGAAATGCTTTGCGCCCCTCAGGCTGGGGAATTGCCCAGACTATATACACGCCGGGTCGCAGGCCAGAGCTCCAATTTTCAATACCGCCAAGCTGTGCTGGTGCGGAGTATGCATAAGGGGCTCACACTACTCCAGCTAAAAGAGGGGTTGTGGTTGTTGATCATCGCTCGTGTCACATTTGGTTACAGCGGTCCCACATTCTCCCCAGACTCTTCCTGCTTTGGCCTCTGGTCTCTGGTCTCTTTTCTCTTTCCCTGCTTCCTTGCTCGCTCCCATACAGCATAGGGATCAAGCAAGTGAATGCAATGGAGATAGTGAGTTCGGAATAGGAGCTCGGACTACCAAAGTATATAATGGAGAGAGTTTTACAGGGAATCTTGTAGTGGAGGTTGTATAAGGTACAAACCTCGTCATCTGGAGTGATCGGCTTGATCCACTTCGCAAGCAGTTGCATGTGTCTTTTTCCTCGGCGAAGCCACAATATGGCGCGCAAACCCAGCTAGTGTTATTCAACACATTATGCTGGAAGTTCAAGAGGCATGCGCCTATATTGTCGCAACTTATGAGAATAATGACACTGTTAGACCTCCTATACAAATAGCTAGCAAGTGACTGACATTCTAGACAACGCAATGTAATCAGAAACGAGGACGCATGACACGGCTCAGTGACATGAAACGGTGGCTGACAAACCTCGAACATGTAGTTTGGTACCAACGTTTAATGTGTTTCACAATAGACGTTGGCCTAACGAACTTAGAGTAGAACGAAAGCATAGAAACGTACGAGCAAGTCAGAGCACTCGGCGGCGGACACGTTCATTGTGGCTTTTGAAATCGATAAGGCTCGGACCTGATATCATTCTTCAATTTTGGTCATGTACACATCATCTATTCGTTCATATACAAGGGTACCTCGCGTACCGTCTTTGCCGAGCCAGATCCTGTACTTGAAATGCAGGGCTGAGCAGGTACCTTCGAGCATTATCAGTAGCGTAGTCTCGGCGCTGACCAAAGATGCTCATACTCTATGTCTCGCCTTCGATCTTGCGCACCTTGACGCTTCCTATATTACTTGTGTTAGCATGCGCTGTGTTGTGCAATCGTCAAATGTGCTCGCTGCGATAGCATACCGTCTTTTTGTCCTGCAAAGGTAATATCGAGTCAGCAAATTGTAGCCTTTCTTGGTCTTGTAGATCACAGCACATACCAATGTAGAATGCCACAGGCTTCTGTCCACCTTGCGCGCCTTGCGCTAGTGCTTGTGGTCCAGTCAGTCTAAACTTGAGGTCAGTTCTTGGCCGCCAAGCATGTCGATAGTCGACGTCTGTGCGACCAATGCTCACCCGTAGAAAAGGCCGACCTCCAAGACACCAGTAATCGCTTTGATCTTCGCTGCTAGCTCTTCTACACGCCATAGGCGTCCTTCTTGACCATCAACAGTTTTACCAGTCGCAGTTTCCGATGGCTTCTCGTCTTTCTGCATGAGTAGTGGAGGGAAAGGTGCCTTCACAATGTAGAAATCTTGATCAGTCTTTAGGGGTCCCTGCTTGATTGGTTCTGCGTGCGTGATCAGTCATGCTTTTGCTGCCACCGCGGACGTACTGACCTAGCGTCCTCAGTGAAGCTGCTGGGCATCCAAGTTCTGTGAGTGCCTTAATGACAGTCTTCAGGGCGATAGGTGTAACCTCAATTGGAATGTATGGCCATCCTGTAAGTAATCTTGAAACGTCCTTGCGATAATCTGTCAAGAGTCCAGACAATCAGCGCATATTTCTTGGACGATTTACCGTCTGACACTAACCAGCAACGCAGACAAACTTCTTCGCCCTCATGGCTACGAGCTTTTCTTGAAACAAGCAGGCTCCACCACCCTTGACACAGTTGAACTCCTCGTCCACCTCATCAGCGCCGTCAAAGGCAACATCAAGAACAATATGTGCTGGCAAGCTGTCGAATGGGATAGCTATCAGACCGCGCTTCTCAATCTCCGTTCGTGATTGGAA
>Ga0160427_10001353_pt1 | contig 15049 bp, 10 predicted proteins | sample SolpanmetagenomL_FD_108194 | JGI IMG/M metagenome (GOLD analysis project Ga0160427, IMG submission 108194) | Solar panel surface microbial communities from Lawrence Berkeley National Laboratory, California, USA - L | ecosystem: Engineered > Built environment > Solar panel > Unclassified ...
ACCTCAAAGGGTGCCTTGGCAGCCTTGGTCCACGACGTTCCGAAGGAGGGCGCACGGAAAACAGCCGTAGCACCTCAGCCAAGGCGCAAGGCAGCGCCAGAGGCGAGCGCTCCGGCTGAGATCTTCTCGACAGCCAAGGCCTCCACCTCCGGCGGCATGGGGCTGCATACGGCAGAAGGGGAGCGGAAGTATCTGACTGCGGGCGAGCGGGAGAGCTTCCTGCTGGAGGCCGATCGGGCTGAACGCCAAGTCCGCACGCTGTGTATGACCCTGGCGTATGCCGGCTGCCGCCTGTCCGAAGCCCTGGCGTTGACGCTCGATCGGGTGGACCTCACGGCGGGGGTGGTCACCTTTGAGAGCCTCAAGAAGCGCAAGACGGGCGTGTTCCGCAGCGTGCCGGTGCCGCCAGCCCTGCTCGAGGCGCTCGACATGGTGCACGGCGTCCGGGAAGGGCAGGGCAAGCGCGGGCGGGGTCGTGGCGTGCGGCTATGGCCGTGGAGCCGAATGACCGGGTGGCGGGCGGTGCACGCCGTCATGGTGGCGGCAAGGCTGGACGGCCCGCATGCCTCCCCTAAGGGGCTGCGACACGGCTTCGGGGTGGCAGCTGTCACGGCCGGCATCCCGCTCAACCTGGTGCAGAAGTGGCTGGGCCACGCTCAGCTCTCCACCACTGCCATCTACGCCGATGCCGTTGGCGCGGAGGAAAAGGATATTGCCAGCCGCATGTGGTGTTGAAGCTTAAGGCCGCCTTGGCGGCTGGATGCGATCCAGGCAGACAGGTTGTGTGCCTTAGTAGCAACACTAAAATTAGCACTATCTGCGGTTGAGTTGCGTCGCAGCATTTTGCTTGAGTTTCGTAGGTCTGGGCATCCAAAGTAGGAGCTGTAGCCTGGCATCTATGCCCAGCTGCAGGACGTTTCCTCCCTAAACTTGGCGGCCCCGTGGCCGCCATTTTTTTGAAGGCTGATACACCAGCAGGCAGACTGCCACGTTCCCGTTTTCCCATGCGGAAAAAGCCGTTTCGAGAAAACCCAATCGGGAACAGATTTTGGGAAAGGAACTGCTTTGAAGGCCGCGCTGGCGATGCGACAGCGGCTTTCTCGTTCTACGTTCGTTTGTGGGAAGCCCACTCAGCAGCTTTCGATCTTTCGGCGCTCCGTGATCGCACTTGGCTCCTAGGAATGGATGTTCGTTCATTCCCCTTCTTGGCCCGGCCGCCAGTTTTACTGCCAAACGGCGTTGGAAACTGAGCACGCATATCAACCCCCACTCGGTGGCAGCCCTGCTCTGAAAGCCGATGTGGGAGATGAGATCCAACTCGGGAGGTCCGCGCTGACAACAAACCCCTTGGTTCGGCCGGCAAGTGCGGCTAAGCCGATCCCAATGAGGCAATGCTGAACCTAGAGGCGGATACACATACTTACATCATCGAGATCAAATTATATCCTTCTGTCCATCGGCGGCCCGATCAGATATCAAAATCTTGAGGCAGCATGATGTTCAAGCCAGTCAACGACCAGAATCAAATTTCAAGGCTCGTCATCAAGGGCTATAAATCCATCGAAAGCCTCGACCTTTCCATGGGGCGTCTTAATGTTCTGATCGGCGCGAACGGCGCTGGAAAGTCGAACTTCATTGGTTTTTTCAGACTGATTGGGAATGTTCTGGACTGCAACCTTCAAAACAGAGTGGGGCTGACAGGCGGCCCTGATACGATGTTGCATTTCGGTCGAAAGATCACCCTTGAGCTAAGCGGCGAACTCTACTTCGGCAACAACGGATACCTGTTCACCCTCCAGCCGACTTCGGACAACCGTCTTATGTTCTCGCGTGAGGCTTTGTGGTGGAACATGAGGGGAGACTGGCATCCGGGTTCTGGTCATTTCGAGACCAAATTTGCTCAACGCGGCTCCCACGGTCAAATATGGGAGCATGTCGTACCCGCTATACGCAGCTGGCGGGTCTATCATTTCCATGACACGAGCAGTACGGCGCTTGTAAAGCAGCTTCACAGCTTAAATGACAATCTGTATTTGCGGGATGACGCATCCAATCTAGCCGCGTTTTTGTTCCGACTACGGGAAAACTTCTTTGAGCATTATGGTCGTATCGTAAAGACAGTACGTCTCGTCGCACCTTTTTTTGGTGACTTTCTACTACGGCCAAGTCCATTCAACAATGAGAAGATTCAACTCGAATGGACAGAGCTAGGTAAAGACATACCTTTTACTAGCAGCGAGCTATCTGATGGTACTCTACGCTTCATTTGCCTAACTACTGTTCTCCTTCAACCAAAAAATCTAATGCCGGCAGCTATCGTTATTGACGAACCGGAGTTGGGCCTACACCCGTTTGCGGTAACAGTTCTGGGTGGATTAATGAAGTCCGCCGCAGTTAATAATCAGCTGATCATCTCGACGCAGTCTGTTGAACTAGTAAATGAATTTGAGGTCGAGGATCTAATTGTAGTTGACAAAAGAGGAGGTGCTTCGACCTTTGTGCGGTTAGACGTGCAGAAGCTTTCAGAGTGGCTGGAGGAATTCAGCTTGGGCGATCTTTGGAAGAAGAATATTCTAGGCGGACGGCCCGGTCGATGAGCCGGGTCTATGTCCTCGTTGAAGGCCAGACGGAAGAGGCTTTCCTTCAAGAGGTCATGGTAGGCCCATATGCAGCAAAAGGCATCTATTTGACGCCCATCATTGTGACTACCAGTCCCGGCCATCGAGGCGGCCTCACAAGCTATTCCAAAGTGAAGCCTCAAATTGACAAGCTCTGTAAGCAAGACTCAAGAGCATATATCACAACCTTGTTCGACTTCTATGCACTACCTAAAGATTTTCCCGGTCAGGGCAGCTTGCTCGCTCTAAATTTTGCTTCTGGCATGATGAAAGTCTTGCATCTTGAGCAGAAGCTTGCGGCGGACGTCGGTCATTTGAATTTTATACCAAACCTTATGCTTCATGAGTTTGAGGCATTACTTCTAACGGATGTAGAAGCTTTCGCGGAATGGACCGACGATGATGTGGTTCTCAGCCCATTGCGTCAGATCCGAATGACGACCGCGCCCGAGGATATCAACGACAGTCCATACACTGCCCCATCCAAACGCATCCTGGGGTGTATGAAGGGTTACCAAAAGACCTTTCACGGTCCGCTAATTGCCTCGACGATTGGACTCGACGCAATACGGGTAGCTTGCCCGCACTTCCATGACTGGTTATGTAAGTTGGACGCGCTCGACCGGTTGTGAGTGGGAGCGCTAAATGAGAGTTACAATAACTGCATAGCAATTTACAGCAACGATTTATTCTACGCCGGCGCGCCATGCCCAATAGACGCCGTTCTTGTATAACTCAATCAACAGCCACTTCAGAAATCAGCTAACATCAGCCTTAAAGGCGGGATTGGGTGCGCAGCTGCCAAAGGCAGAGTTTGTTCAAGGCCCCTTCCGCTGGCTTGCCCTACAAAAGCAGGCGGGCAGCTTACCACCACGTTTCGGAGAGAACAGGAAAGGGTTATATCGGCCTTTGTCGCCTATTATCGCGTGTCCACCGCTCGCCAGGGGCAAAGCGGCCTCGGCCTTGGCCTCGAAGCGCAGCGCGCGGTCGTCGCCAGCTACCTCCAAAGCCGGGGCGATCTGGAAGCAGAGTTCACCGAGATTGGAGGCGGCTGGAAGAATAACCGGCCGCAGCTCGTCGCCGCGCTTGATCTGTGCCGGCGTCGTCGCGCCGTCCTGGTGATTGCCAAGCTCGATTGCCTCGCCCGCAACGTCGCCTTCGTTGCGCGTCTCATGGAAAGTGGGGTGGAGTTCGTTGCGGTCGATAATCCCCATGCCAACAAGCTCATGATGCACATGCTCGCCGCCTTGGCAGAGCATGAGCATGAGCGTGACCAAATCAGCGCGCGCACCGTCGCCGCTCTCCAAGCGGCAAAGGCGAGGGGGTCAAGCTCGGCAATCCCCGGGTGCGGGAAGTCGCGGCCCGGAACCGGGCGGCGATGGCGGACGCATCTGCGCCAGCGCGCGCTTTGGCACTGCCGCGCCCGCAAGCGTTACGGGAGGGCGGGGCGACCTATCGCGCCATCGCTGCCGCCCTGTCGGCCGAAGGCGTCCCAGCACTGCGTGGCGGCTCCTGGGGGCCATCCGTCGTGCGGCGGCTGCTCTCATCATCTGCTGGTCAGCGTCTCTAGCAGATGCATTGCGTTTTTCGTTTGTTTCGGCTAGGCTGCGAATTAATGGACTCTGGCATTGAGTGCCTGTGCGGCCGGGGCGACCTGGGAACATGGGGCAAGATGCACGGGCGAGGCGAAAGTCGCGCTTGAGTGGAACGGGCCGCAAGGAACCTCCGCTGGGACCAGACCTGACCTGTCCGGGACGACACTAGCCGTAGCCTTAACCTTACGAGGGACCTGTTGGACGGCTGGCAGCCTTTATTTATCGGGCGGGGAGGGGCAGGGGCCGAAGCGCTTGCCTCGGGAGCCAAAAACGCTAGGCTTCAGGGGGAGATCAAGTGATGCGAGCCACATGCAAAAACGTGCCAGCTCGGCCACGTGCAAAAACGTGCCAAGCCGGCGCGGCGTCGCCAGGGTAGTCGCAAGGCAACCTTGACGATCCTGTCTCTGGCATTGAGTGCCTGTGCGGCCGGGGCGACCTGGGAACATGGGGCAAGATGCACAGGCGAGGCGAAAGTCGCGCTTGAGTGGAACGGGCCGCAAGGAACCTCCGCTGGGACCAGACCTGCTTGCCGGACGGGGGGTTAACCAGCAGGCCCTAACGCAGTCTCATGAAATCAAAACTTAGCCTGCAAGTCAGACGCGGCGCGACCTTGCGAGAAGCGTGGTTGGCGATCAGAAGGAATTCCCGGACATCCAAGTCAGAAGACACCAAAAGGGAGGTTGCGGCATTTGAGGCTAAGTCGGATACGAACCTTAAACGGATCAGTGCTGAGCTCCGGACAGGAAAGTTCATCTTTCCGCCAGCTAAGGGCGTTAAGGTCAAAAAAGATGCGCATAATTTCCGCCCCCTTGTCGTTGCGACCGTAGAGGCGCGTGTCGTCCAGCGGGCAATACATGACGTGCTGATTACAGTTCCCGAGATTGACCGATATATTCGCACTCCCTACAGCTTTGGTGGCATTAAAAAGAAGGATAATGAGATAAGCGCGGTTCCAGCTGCAACTCAGGCAGTGCTTGAAGCAATCGGCAACGGTGCAAAGTTTATGGTCAAGTCGGATATAACCGGCTTTTTTACGAAGGTTCCCAAATCTTCGGTTATCAGCATCGTATCTAAAGCCGTCAAAGACAATGAGTTTGTGGACCTGTTCGCAAAGGCTATTAGAGTCGAGCTGGCGAATATGGCGCAGTTACGCGAAGCAGCGAAAGCGTTTCCAATAGAAGATATTGGAGTCGCTCAAGGAAATTCTCTTTCACCTCTACTCGGTAACATTCTTTTATATGAATTCGATCACGAGCTAAACCTCCATTCGGATGTGAGATGCATTCGCTATATTGACGACTTTATCATCCTTGGCCCTTCTCAAAATGTTGTTCAAGACAGCTATTCAAAGGCCATTGGTTTACTAAAAAAGCTTGGAATGACGACCTCCGACCATAAGACCAAGAAGTCGAAAACAGATCATGTATTTAATTTCCTCGGCATTGAATATGCAAACGGCTTCCTGCGACCAGGGGCAGGCTCTAGGGCGAAAGTGGTGAACTCTGTCGAGAAGTGCTTGATAGAGAGCATAAGAGCTTTCCAAGCCAGCCATAGCACCAAAGACCTCGACCGTTCGATGTCCTTGTTGAGAACTCTTAGCCAAGTAAGCGGAATTATGCAGGGCTGGGCCAAGCACTATAGATTCTGTAATGATAGTGAGTGCCTGCAACAAATAGACAAAGCCGTTTCTGAAAAGATCGGATGGTATCTATCGAACTACCGGAACGAACGAGTGAAAGCTGATGACACACTACGTTGGAAGCTGCTGGGTATAGAGGCTACCGCACAGATAGAGCGTATTCCGTTTCTTTGGCCTACAGCAAAGGGGGCAACAATCGCTCCCACAGGTATTTTGTTCGATGCGGATGACACAGACGATACTCCTCCTTGGGACTGACTTGTCGCATCATTATCGAGTGGGCATTCGGATCAGAGTTTTGCACCGGAAAGCCGTAGGCGGTTCAAAACATTGTAGCTCGATTCGAAGCTCTTGATATATGCGACAGCCGAACATATTGACTTGCTGCTGGGTTCGTCGTCATATTTAGCCATGTGAAGTCAGCTACTTAAGAAAAATAACCATGTAGCCTTATTTGGTGAGGTGAGTGATGACCAGCCATGAAGACGCTGAGGACTTACTGGACGCGCTTTATGCAATGCAGCAGGAGAATGGTAAACGCCCTTCAATTCAACAGGCAAAAACGAGCTTTTTTCCTGATTGGGATCGGGAGCGTTTTTTTGATGCAGCAAAATTACTAGAAACAGCAGGAGATGTTCTGAATCCATCTAGCGCTATGCTGTATGTTGATTTATCATCGGCTGCGCAAAAGAGAGCTAAGGCGCGCACGTTACCGCCTCAAAGGCCTACAACAACGATCAATATCGATGCAAATTATAACTCACCAATCCAGCAAGTCGCAGTGGGTGCCCACGGCACTCAAACGACAACCTACACGATCACAAATAGTCAGCTTCAGGATGCGATTGACACGTACAAGGCGCACGTGGACGAATTAGGACTTGAACCTGCTGTCCGCCGACGGGCGGACGCGCAGATTGCGACGATCGAAGCTCAGTTACAGGACGAACCTGATCCGACCATTGTAAAGTCTGCGGGCAAGTCTCTTAAAACGATAATTGAAGGGTCGATCGCTGGGGCCGCTGGGAATGTGCTCACAAACCCAAGCGCATGGACCGCGCTACTCTCGCTATTTAGCTGATTCGAGCTATCGAAGGCTTACATATTCAGCTTCGGTCCAGCTGGCGATAAACCGGATGAGGTGGATGGCCCCCACTCACTACATCTCGGTGTCAGAGTAGGTTGCTGTCAGGGCAACCGGAACGAGGAGCCATCCGCCATGGAAGTCACAACCGTCGGCTTGGGTCTCGCCAAGCATACATTTCAGGTTCACGCCGTCGATGCATCGGGCACGGTGACCGTCCGGAAGGCCTTGCGGCGTTCGCAGCTGCTCTCGTTCTTCGCCAAGCTCCCGCCGTGCCTCGTTGGCATGAAAGCCTGCGGCACGTCGCACCACTAGGCGCGCGAGCTGATCATCCTCGGGCATGACGCACGGCTGATGCCGCCAGCCTACGTAAAGCCATATGTGAAGCGCGGGAAGACCGACGCTGCCGACGCGGAGGCGATCTGCGAGGCAGTGACCCGGCCGACGATGCGGTTCGTGCCGGTGAAGTCGCGCGACTAGCAGGCCGCCCTGTCGATGCATCGCACCCGGGACCTGCTGGTCAAGCAGCGGACGCAGTCGGTGAACATGATGCGCGGCCTCCTGGCCGAGTTCGGCGTCGACATACCGGAAGGGCTCAAGCGCGCCCTGATGATGGCGCGGCAGGTGATCGACGGCGAGGTCCCCGATGTGCCGGCAGCAGTGGTCAAGATGGTGGGCATGCTGTCGCAGCAAGCGCTGGACACGCATGCACAGTTGCGGGAAATCGATCGCGCCCTGGCCAGCCTGCAGCGGACCGACGAGGTAGCGTGGCGCCTTGCCACGATCCCGGGCATCGGCCCGGTCGGCGCAACAGCGCTGGCGGCATCGGTTACCGACCCCAGTCAGTTCCGCTCAGGCCGACAGTTCGCGGCCTGGCTCGGCCTGACGCCGAGGCAAACTCCAGCGGTGGCAAGGAACGCCTCGGCCGCATCACCAAGATGGGTGACAGGTATCTGCGCAAGCTCCTCGTGATCGACGCAACTTCGCTGGTGCGGCGGACCAGCCAGGCAACCGACACCGTCGGTCGGCGCCTGGCCGACCTGCTGACACGAAAGCCAGTGCGGTTGGCCACGGTCGCCATGGCCAACAAGTTGACGCGGATCGTGTGGGCGGTGCTGGTGCGCGGTGAGGTCTACCAGAAATCTCACATGCCAGTCCTGGCCACGTAGAGCAGTTATTCAAGTTCAGCTGAGGGATTAGCTCAAGGAGGTTGCGGGGCACGAAGCGCAGTGATGGCGAAACCGGTCAGGCCGGGAACAAGGATAATCCGACGATAGTCGAAGGCGTCATAGCCTGAAAACTCGAATGGGACCTGGTTCGCGGACCCATTAGGGCCAGCAGTCCTTTGCCGACTGCATCAACAGGCCGGACAGAAGACTGCACCCGACCAACACGCCATACTTGCACATCGCACTTGCAACGCGGGCGCCATCCACAGAAGATTATCACGTGCTGCCTTCTGGCACTCTCAGCCTGCTCCAAAGCACGGATCGCTGTGGGCTGGATCATTTTCTGGTAGGTGTATAAAACCGATACCGCTAATATCCATAAGTGTCCGGCAGTGACCGCGCTCCTGAGGGGGATGCTTATGCTGCATCCGTGTTAGCGTGGATGCGCGGCGCAGTCTGCCGGGGGAATTGCGTTGGAAGCATTCATAAGCCGGTGGTCCATGCGCACTGGCGGCGCTGAACGGGCCAACTATGCGTTGTTTCTCACCGAGCTGTGCATCGCCCTCGACCTAGACAGGCCTGATCCGGCCTCGGCGGACACGTCGACCAACGACTATGTTTTCGAACGCTCCGTGCGGCGTATGGACAACTCGGTGGGCCGCATCGACATGTACAAGCGCAATTGCTTTGTCTTGGAAGCGAAGCAAAGCCGACAACGACGCACGACGCATGCTGGCGGCCCAAATGAAAAGTTCGTCGAGGTTCAGGGACAGCTACCCGTTGAGGAACCGCGGTTGCAGGGACGGCGGACAGCCAACAAGTCCTGGGATGTCCTGATGCTCAATGCGCGGGAGCAAGCCGAAAGCTACGCCCGCGACTTGCCACAGGACCACGGTTGGCCTCCTTTTGTCATCGTATGTGATGTTGGTCATTGCTTCGAGATATTCGCTGACTTCCAGCAAATGGGAAAATACGACCAGTTCCCCGACCGTCTCCATTTCCGCATCTATTTGGAAGACCTCCGTAACGAGGATACTCAGCAGCTTTTACGCCAGATTTGGACCAACCCCCAAGCCCTGAACCCAGCGATCCGGGTTGAGCACGCCACGCGCGCTTTAGCTGGCAAGCTGGCGACCCTGTCCACGGCTCTCGAAGGACGGCAGGAAGATCCGGACAGTGTTGCGGCTTTCCTCATGCGGTGCCTGTTCACCATGTTTGCTGAAGATATGGAGCTGCTGCCCAAGGATTGCTTCAAGACCCTTCTCGCGGACTGCGTCGCCGATCCCACATCGTTTGAGCCCGTGGTGGCGGACCTTTGGCAGAAGATGGATTCCGGAGGGTATGCCGTGTCCATCCGCGGGGTCGTCAAGAAATTTAACGGCTACCTGTTCAAAGACACGACCGTCCTGCATCTGCTACCGGACGAGATCCTGCTGTTGAAAGAGGCGGCGGATGCACTGTGGACCGACCTCGAGCCGGCCATTTTTGGTACTCTTCTCGTTCGCGCACTGAGTGCAAAGGATCGTGGCAAGCTCGGAGCGCATTTCACGCCGAGAGCCTACGTTGAGCGTCTCGTGACGGCGACAATTATTGACCCGCTCCGGGAGGACTGGCGCCACGCGTTGGCCGCTGCAGAGGAACGTCGCGTAGCGAACGATAAGAGGGGCGCTATCAGCGTCCTGCAGGGCTACCACGACCGTCTCTGCGCGGTCCGGGTTCTGGACCCAGCCTGCGGCACAGGGAACTTCCTCTACGTGGCGCTTGAGCTTCTTAAACGTCTTGAAGGTGAGGTTCTGGATGCCGTGAGCAGTCTCGGCGGACAGGTAGCCTTACGCGGCCTGGAGTCCCACAGCGTCGATCCAAAGCAGTTCATCGGGATTGAGGTCAATCCCCGGGCCGCGGAGATATCCGAGCTGGTGCTCTGGATTGGCTTTCTGCAGTGGCACTTCCGCACCAAGGGCGGCGATCCGAGCGAGCCGATCATCAAGGCTTTCAAAAACGTATCGAAGCTGGATGCTATCCTGCAATTTGCACGAACCAGGCCTGTGCTCGACAATCTCGGGAACCCTAAAACCCGATGGGATGGCGAGCACAAAAAGAGAGATCCTGTTTCCAGAAGGATGATTCCGGACCTGTCGTATCAGGTGCCGATAATTGAATACCTGTCTCCATCCATTCCAACCTGGCCCGAGGCGGACTTCATCGTCGGCAATCCCCCTTTCATCGGCACGCGGCGGTTAAAGGAAAGGCAAGGCGAAGAATATGTTACAACCGTTCGGGCAACCCACATGGATGTCGTGCGAACGGCCGATTATGTGATGTATTGGTACTATATGGGCGTCGACAAAGTCGCCAGAGGCCAAGCAAGGCGGTGCGGCTTCATCACGACCAACAGCATCGTTCAGGATTACAGCCGGCCCGTCCTCGAGCATTTCATCGACGGCGATACGCCGCTGACTAAGTTAGCCTATGCGGTGACAAACCATCCGTGGATCGACGAGTCGGATGGTGCGGCCGTTCGAGTGGCTATGACAGTTCACACGAACGTGGACGATCGCGTTCGGCCGGTCATCGGTGAAGTGGTTAGAACAGCCGCCGGTGAGATTGTCATCGAGCACTCGATCACGCGCATCAGCGCGAACCTCCGTAACATGCCAAATGTTCTCGCCGCGGGCCCTTTGCGTGGCAACTTGGCCATGTGTTCCCAGGGTGTTATTCCTGCGAATGCGGGGTTCAAGATCTTCGACGCCAACACGGCAGCAAACTTGATGGAAAAGAATACCGAAGAAGGTGAGGACGAACGGCCATCAATGGTGAAACCCTATATCATAGGGAACGATCTCAATGACCGCTTTGTTCAGAAGTGGATCGTCGATGCCTATGGAATGACCAGCGAGGAGGATCTGCTCGACCAGCATTCTGCGATCCACAATTACCTCAAGCTGAATGTATATGACGAGCGGATGCAGAATCCGCGTCCGGCTTACCGAAGGTATTGGTGGCTGTTTGCTGAGTCTCGCAGCCGACTGCGCAAATCCTTTGTTGGCCTTGAGCGTTTCATCGCGACACCATATACCGCGAAACATCGGACCTTTCAGTTCTGGCCGATCAATTACGTCCCAGATGCCATGGTTTACTCAATACCGTCGGATGATGCCTTTCACCTCGGTGTATTAAGCTCGTCGGTTCACTTGACTTGGTGCCGATACGCAAGCGGGACACTTGAGACGCGGCCACGATACAACAGCAAACGGACCTTCTATCCATTTCCCTTCCCCGTTCCGGACGCGGAGCTGCGTCGGAAGATCGCTTCGCAGGCCGAACGTCTTGACAAGTTCCGCAAGGACCGACAATCGGCCCATCCAGAACTCACCCTGACGGCCATGTACAATGTGGTTGAGAAAATCCGCGCCAGTCGTGCCTTGAACGCCGCCGACCAGGTGGCGCTCGGTTCGGGGCAGGTCATGTCCCTCATTCAACATCATGACCAGTTGGATAAGCTGGTGCTTCAGGCCTATGGCTGGAACACCGGCTTGACGGATGTCGATTTGCTGGTCGAACTGATTGCGCTCAACAAGCTAAGGGACGAGCAGGAGCGCGGTGGGATCGTGCAGTGGCTGCGGCCTGATTATCAGATCATCGCCGCCGGTGAAGTGGTCGCCGAGACTGGGGAGATCCCGTTCGTCATCGAGGACGATGCCGCCACTACGAAGCCCACCTTCCCCAGTGTGCCAATCGAGCAGGCAGGTGCCGTGGCAGCAGCGCTCTTCAGTGCCGATGCGATCGTAAGCGCTGAAGCTATTGCCATTCAGTTCAGGCAAGGCCGGCGGGTTACTGCCAAAATCCAAGGCATATTGGATGCTTTTGTGCGGACCGGGTTTGCAGCATCCGGTGACGCGGGGGCGACATTCCAGGCGCGCCGTGCTGCCTAGATCGTGTTCCAACGCGTGGTGTAGGAGTGCCGGTTCCGGTTCTCCTGGGCGGGGCTGGGCCGCGTATCAGACTGCAACGGGGGGCGGGCTGACGGGAGGAGTATCGCTCAACGGTGCGAGCGTCTCCAGGCTCATGTAGCGGCGCTGGATGGACCATTCATCGTTCTGCTCGAGCAGCAGGGCGCCAACGAGCCTTACGACGGCGGCTTTGTTGGGGAATATGCCGACTGAGGTGGTCCCGCCTGGTTGAGGACAGAGCGTCGGTTGTCATGCAGACAACGCTAAGGATGAACAGGCCAGGAACACCCCTCGTCCCTCAAACGTGGTCAGTCGTTCTGGGACAGGCAATGACTGTGGGACCCAATCTGTGGACAGGTTTGGACGCCTTTGCGGCTTGGCTCAAGGGCCGTCCAGAGAACGAGCGATTAGGGGACGACCTGCGTAAGCGTCTGATCCAGCATGCAATCCCGTTAGCGTTGTCTACGTGACAACCAACGCTCTGCCCTCTTTAAGCCTCAGACCCCGTGTTTAAAATTTTGATGCAGGTCCTGCAGAGCATAACCAAGGAGACTACATCCCCATCCTTGGCCCCCGTCCCTGCCGCTCGCCAAGGTGCCTCCGTGGCACATCGCGTGCGCTGTCCCGCGGGACGCCGTTGAGCCGCTGCGCCTCCCGCATCCGTTGCTGCTGCGCCGCATGTGCCTTCTGTCCCTCGCCCAAGGCGGCCACCACCTGCCCGATCCCGGCCAAGCCCTGGCGCTGCACCGACCCGTCCTGGACGATCCGGATGCTCCTGGCACTCCGAACCAGATCCCGCAGCCTGTCCTCGCCCAGGCGCTGCTTGGCCGCCTCCGCCACAGCCTTCAGCTCCGCCTCCACCCCGGGCCGCCCCACCACCGCCTGCTTCCACGCCGCGGCCACCCCAGGCGCCTGCCGCGCCAGCGTCACCTCCCAGTCGGCCTTGTTCGGCTTCGCTGCCACCGCCCGGTCGGCCGCCTCCCCCGCCTGCTCCACCGCTCGCACCGCCGCCCACGCCGCCGAAGACAGCCCAGGCACCTCCACCCGGTCCTGCACCCGCTGCGCCTCCACCTCGGCCACGTAGTGCTGCCTAGCCTGCGCCTCCGTCTCCCGCAGCTGCACGAACCCTCGCCCGACCGACCCGGCGCAGCGCACCGCCGCCTCCCGCTCCGCCTTCGCCGCCCCGGATGCGAACCACCCCGTCTTGCCCCGCAGCTCGCCCAGCAGCTCGGGCCCGCCATGGGACGCCCGCAAGACCCGGGCGACATCGTGAGGCCCGCCTTCGGTCCGCTCCAACGTGTCCAGCTGGGCCCGTGCCGCGCCCGGGTCGCGATACGCCTGCCGCAACCAGATGCCGATGTCGCGCTCGCGTTGCCGCACCCCCGTGTCCCGCTCCACCGCCATGGCGATCTCCGTGGGCGTGGTCCCCCGCCCCAGGCTGTCTCGCCCCAGGTAAGCCCGATGGGCCGGCAGCAACGGCTCTGGCACCACCGGGGCCGCTTGCTCCGGCTCCGCCTCTGGTGCCGGCTTCTGCGAGGCTGGAGCCGTGGGCTTGGGCGCAAGCGTCTCAGCCTCCGGCTGGGATCGGGACCGTTGCACCACGATCTCGCTCTCCGGCCGCAGCGGATCCAACCCGCGCCGCTCGGCATACGCCGCCACCGGATCATGGATCGGCCCGGCACTTGGACTTGGACTTTGCGTCGGTCCCTGGTCCGGCCGAACCCGGTTGCCGTAATCCAGCGTGGTATCCTTCGCCCGCTCCCGGGCCAGCGTGCGCGCCAGCTGCCGCCCATCCGCGAACTCGTCCCGCCCGTAGTGCAGCGCCACCCCGTCCCGATGCCGTGTCAGCGCCACGTAGGCCGCATGCCGATCCATGTGCTCCGAGGCCAGCACATGCACCCGGTCCACCGTCACGCCCTGCGCCTTGTGGACCGTCGCCGCATACCCGTGGTCCACGTGCCCGTAGTCCCGTGTGTTGAACGTCACCACCGAGGCAGCGTCCTTCCCCGCCTGCCCAGCTCCACTGCTGCCAACCCCGGCCGGCCCACCCGGACCATCCAGCCGCACCGTCAGTCGCTCGCCCCCCGCCTCCACCGCCAGCACCGTGCCCAAGGTGCCGTTCTTCACCGCCACCCCACCGCGACCGCCAGGCCCCGCCCCAAGCCCCCGCTCGTTGCGCAGAAACATGAGCCGGTCGCCCGCCGCCATCGCCCGCTCGCCCCGCTCCGTCTGCACCACCTGATCCGAGCCCAGCGCGCCCGCCTGCCGCAGCCGATCCCGCGCCAGCTCGTTCAGCGCCGCCACGTCCACCCGCGTGTAGGCGAGGATCACCTGGCTCCGATGGGGACTCTGGATGCGCGCTGCCGCCCAGCCCTCCACCAGCGCCTCTCGCGCCCCCTCTCGCGTGTCATGCGCCTGCACCATTCCGGCCTGCTCATAGCGGCCCAGGGCCTCCACAGTGCGCGCCGTCGCCAGCTCCCGCGTCGCGTCCCGCTGCCACCCTTCCCGCTGCCGGCGGACCTCGCCGATCTCCGCCGCCCCGTGCCGCTCCGCCAAGGCCCGGAATGCCGCCCCGGCCTCGATCGCCTGCAGCTGCTCGGGGTCGCCCACCAGCACCACCTTGGCCCCGGCCGCCTGCGCCGCAGACAGCACCCGCTCCATCTGCCGTGACCCCACCATGCCGGCCTCATCCACCACCAGCACGTCCCGCGCCGTCAGCATGTCGCGGCCTTCCTTCCAGGCCCACTCCAGGCTCGCCAACGTCCGGCTCTCGATGCCGCTGCCGCCCTCCAGCCCCTCGGCCGCAATGCCCGACAGCGCCGCCCCGCGCACCCGGTAGCCTTCGGCCTCCCACACCTGCCGCGCCACCCCCAGCATCGCCGACTTGCCCGTGCCGGCGTAGCCCACCACCAGGGCCAGATCCCGCCCGACGGTGACGTGGCGCACCGCGTCCCGCTGCTCCGTCCCCAGCTGCAGTCCATCTGCCTCGGCCCG
>Ga0160427_10001356_pt1 | contig 15030 bp, 25 predicted proteins | sample SolpanmetagenomL_FD_108194 | JGI IMG/M metagenome (GOLD analysis project Ga0160427, IMG submission 108194) | Solar panel surface microbial communities from Lawrence Berkeley National Laboratory, California, USA - L | ecosystem: Engineered > Built environment > Solar panel > Unclassified ...
CACCGGACAGTGTGTGGTTGTGCAACGCAGCACTTCTTGCCGATCAGCGGGATCGCGTTTGTTCAATCTGGCCATCGCCAGAAGATCCTACCTCAGATCAAGTTTACCGTCGTAGTTTTTTTTAGACGCTTATAGATGGCGACTTCACCAATACTGTCCACCAGTCCCAGTTCCACCAGTTGCCCAGCCAAGAGCTTGAGGGTCCAGCGCTGCTGGCCTTCGGGCGGCTCACTACAGGCCAGCAGAATCAGACGCGCCTCAATCTCCCCGGTGATTTTTGGCGCGCGGCCTAGCCGTGGCTTTTCATTCAGTGCCACTTCGAGACCGCCCAGGACGTATTGGCGACAGATATTGCTGACCGTTGAGGGATCGGAGTGCATCATTTCTGCGATCTTTCCGTACCGATTCCATTTGTCGCCGGACCGGTCAGCAAGCAGAAGAATTCTGGCTCGTCGTAAGAGTCTGGACGGGTGGCTTCCCTTCCTGATGAGCTCTTCCAAAGCGCGCTTCTCGTCAGCCGGAAGATAAACCTTCAATGACTGGCCCATAACTCATCATAAGATTCTTGGGTCTTCAAGTTAATGAGCTAATAGAAGTCATCCAGAAAATGGTCACGGTGACGGCGTGAATGGTCGGGCATCTTTGGGGGATGCGGTTGAAGGATGAGCACTGGGCGCTGCTGGCACCCTTGTTGAGCGCCCCCGAAAAGAAGACGAAACGCGGTCGTCCCAGGCGGGACGATCGCGCGCTGCTGGAAGGCATCCTGTGGGTGCTCCGAACCGGAGCGCAATGGGACAAGCTCCCCCGTGAAGCGTATCCTCCGAAGTCCACCTGCTTCGCACGGTTTAAAGAATGGAACGACCGGAATGTCTTTCCTGAAATGCTGGGACAGCTCTACGACTTGCTGGAAGATCAGGGGCTACTCGATCTGCGAGAAGCATTCATTGACGGCACGTTCAGTGCCGCCAAAAAGAGGGCTCGGATGTCGGCCCGACCAAAAAAGGCAAAGGCACCAAGATCATGATCATGGTTAATGCACTCGGCACGCCGTTGGCCGTCCACAGTTGCAGTGCCAGTCCAGCCGAGGTCAAACTCGTTCATGACACCCTCGAAGCGTCCTTCGGCGTTGACGTCCCGCAGCGTCTCATTGGCGACAAGGCCTATGACAGTGCGAGTTCGTCTAATCCGACGCCTACGCCATTCCAGCGCGCTACCGGGAAAACTTCGATCTGGTCTACCTCACCGTCGGGGCCTTGGGGTGGATGCCGGATCTGCCCGGGTTCATCACCGTCCTGGTTGGGCTCTTGAGGCCGGGGGATTCGCTCCCCATTTACGAAATGCATCCTTTTCTCGATATGCTTGACCCTCTGGGCCAGGCTGACCCTGTTCACCCGCTTGAGCTGCGCCACTCCTACTTCAAGCCCGATCCCTTCGTGGACACCAACGGCCTGGACTACTACAGTCACCAGGACTACGAATCCAAGCCGCAATACTGGTTCCATCACAAGCTTTCCGACATTGTGAGCGCAGTGCTGCAGGCAGGTCTGGTCCTCAACGCTTTCGACGAGTATGCCCATGACGTCTCCAACAACTTCCAGCATCTTGAGGGGCTGCCGGTGAGCGTGCCGACGTGCTACATCCTTGAAGCTCGCCTGCACAACTGATCCGTGATAAATGAGCCGTGCGCTGATTCAAACTCGGCAAGCTGTGTCTCCAACGTGGACACCTGCGTCAATAGAGGGCCTGTCTGGGTCTACTTCAAGAAACTTCAGGTAATGCTTCCGTAACGGATGTGGCGCACCCTGGCGGTATGAATACTGCCAAACTCGTTCAGGACGCCATGTCCCCGGTGACCGCCACCCTCACGTTGCAGACTCCTCTGGTCAATGCGGTGGGGCAGTTGCAGCAGCTGAATCTAGAGCGCCTGCCCGTCGTGGACGGAACCCAAGTTGTGGGCTTACTGACGGCCGGTGACATTCGTCGCGCTTTGCCTGACTCGTCCCCATGGAAAGTGGTGTGCTTTGCAGGGACCACGTTGGTGAAAGAAATCATGCAGCAACCAGTGATCAGTGTCTCATCGGAAGACCCTCTGGAGCGGGCCATCGGCCTTCTCGACAAGTGGGGAATCAAGAGTCTCCCCGTTCTGGAGTTGGGCAAGTTGGTGGGCATGCTGACCCTGGCTGATGTGCTCCAAGCAGCAACCAGTGAAGCCCGGCTCACCTGGGGCAGCGTGCAGCAGCACATGACGCGGAATACGATCTGTGTCGACGCTCAAACTCCAGCGAGCGAAGCTGCCGCCAAACTCAAGATCTCTGGGCTGCGGGTCATGCCGGTACTCGCGAGCGGCGTGCTGGTCGGCGTGCTGCACCGACGCGACCTCGACAGCGCTACCCATCGCCGCAGCCTGGGCCATGGTGACACCGTGATGGCCGACCAGTTCTTCCTCGAAGGGCTCATCGTCAAAGATCTCATGCGCCCGCCCGGTGCCTATGTGTTGGAGACCGCTCCCCTGCGCGACGCTGTGACGGCCATGTTGAAAAGCGGTGTATACGGACTGCCGGTCATCAGTGAGGGCGGGCGGGTCCTCGGGGTCCTAACCATCAGTGATGTCTTGCGGGTCCTACTGGGGCATGTATCAGCTCAGGTTGATCCCCACACTGCTTAGGCTGCGCCGCGCCCACACGGTAATGGTGCGGTCATCCCCCGAATTGACGATGACGATAAGACTAAAAGGAGAACACCATGACCAGCACCAGTCCCAACACCAATCCACGGACCATTGCTGAACCTCATCTCACGCGGCTCCTCTTTGCCGACCCACGTCTGGCTCCGCTGTGGACCCTGTTGCGCCTCTACGTCGGGTACGAATGGCTGACGGCTGGTTGGGAAAAGCTCACCAATCCTGCCGGGGTCTGGGTGGGTGCCAAAGCAGGCTCAGCGGTCAGTGGCTTTCTTCACGGGGCCCTCAGCGAAACAAGCGGTGAACATCCCGACGTACAGGGCTGGTATGGCTGGTTCCTGCAGCACGTCGCGATCCCTCACGCCGCCGTCTTCTCGTACGCCGTGACTTTTGGCGAGGTGTTGGTCGGCGTCGCCCTGATCCTCGGGCTGTTCACCGGCCTTGCGGCGTTCTTCGGTGGATTCATGAACGCCAGCTACCTGCTGGCCGGCACTGTCAGCACCAACCCTCTGCTCTTCATCCTGGCGACGTGGCTGGTCCTCGGCTGGCGGGTGGCCGGCCACTGGGGCCTGGACCGCTGGATTCTACCGAAGGTCGGCGTGCCCCTACCGGAAGCAGCTCCGGCGCTTCACCTCCAGCAGTCCTGAGGAGCAAGGCACCATCCCGGTCTCGGAAGAGCCTCCGAGACCGGCCGGTACGTCCGCAGTCCTTGTCCGCACACCAAGTCCTCTTCTTTCAGGAGCGTTCTATGTTCCGCAATATTCTTGTTCCGACCGATTTCAGCAGCAGCAGCGTCTTGGCGTCCGAGCATGCCTGCAACATGGCTCGCGCCATCGGCGGCTACGTGACGTTCCTGCACGTGACCACCGCTGCTGGGGCGGGCGACCACTCAGCGCTTCAACAACGCCTGCAGGACTTGGCCCAGAATGCCCGGCTGACGCGTACCCCGCTGCTCCAGGCGGCGGCAGGACGTGATGTGGCGTCTGTCATCATTGCTGTAGCCCAGCAACAGCGGGTCGACCTGATCATTCTGGGCACTGGCCGGGTGGGCGACGTGGCACGGGCAGTACTGGCGCAGGCCGGCATTCCAGTTCACGTTGTTCCTCAGCAGGCGCAGCTCCAACCGGGTCAGCGCTGGAAGGAGTTGCTTTCCGGTTAAGCGCCGCCGGGAAACGAGGTGGCCTGAAGCCAATGCTGAAGGCTTCGAGCCCTTTCAAACGCCGGTCAGGGCCACAAATTGACTGGCGGCGCTTTGACGATGGTGCGCAGCAGATCCGTCACGGTGAGCACACCCTGCAGTTCGTTCTCGTCAGTCACCACCGGCAGGCCATGGATCTGGTGTTCCAACATCAGCGCGGCCGCCCGCTCGATTGGGGTCCGGGACGTGACCGTCACGGTCACCGGGTGCATCAGGTCGCGCGCCAGCGTGCCACTGGGCAGGTCCACGCCGAGGTCACGTGCGAAGAGCAGGCCCAGCAACTTGCCCTGAGAAACGACGGGCAGGCACCGCAGGCCCGTCACGGCGAGCTGCTGGCGCAGCTGAACCACACTGTCGTCCGGGCCGGCGGTCACCACTTCACGGGTCATCTGCTCGAGAATCTTCATGGCGTTCTCCCTAGGCGTGAATGAAGGCGCAGCCGCGCGGCTTCAGTTGAGGGTTGGTCCCTTGGTAAACGGGCCTGCGGCGCTGAGAGGGCAGTTGCAGGTGAGCGAGCCGTGCGGCTTCAGGGCGCGCGTGCAGATCTGCTCACCGCACTTGATGCGCTCCGCCAGGTCGGTGGTTTCATTCATGGGCGTGTCGGACAGGTCGTCGCGCAGAAAGCGGATGAACCGCCGGTAGTGCTCCACCGCCACATACTTGCCTTCCACCACCGATAGGCAGGTCATCAGCTTCTGGTGGTACTGTTCCCCGATAAAGGGATCGGCTTTGAGCGCCCGTACCAGCGCACCGACCGCGTCCTGACAATCCCGCTGCTCGCAATGGACCAGCGAGACCTCCACGCAGGCCCGCACATACGCGGCCTTGTGCTCCTCGCGGGCCTGCTCGGCCCAGTCGCTGTGCAGGTGCGGCAGATAATCTCCCTGGTAAGTACTCAGGACCCGCTGGTAGGCCCGCAGTCGCTGCTCTACTTCATGGGTCCCCTCTGCCTCGTGCAGGGCGGCGTACAACGTCTGAACATCGCTGGCCCTGAACAGCTCTGAAGACAGGTGGTAACGGCCATACGCCTCACTGACGGCTGCGTGGTCCCCGAGAGCAGCCCGCAGGCGGTGCAGCGTCACTCTGAAGCGGTTCCCGCTGCTCGCATCGACCTTCAGGCCCCACAGCGTTTCGAAGATCTCTTCGCGGGTACACCCTTCCGGATTGGAGAGCAGATAGAAGAAGAGGTCCTGAGCGCCCTGCGCGGCCCAATTGGCTTCGGTACCATCAACGAAGACCTGCGCACGGCCGAAGGTGCGGATCTCCCAGTGCGGGTGGGCAGCGCAACTGGCCTTGATGGAGCGGGCGGCGTTCATGGTACCAGTGTCTCCCGGCAGCGTTACGAAAGCATTACGGGAAGGGACACTCACAAGGAAACAGGCTTTTAGGAGACTTCAGGAGCCCGCTTCGGCTGTGAATCCCACTTTACGCCGGTTATTCCACCGGGACTTCGGCGATCATAGTGGTGGTAAGCACGAGGAAGGGAGGCTGCCAGACCTGCTGAAGGTATGGGTCCAGACGTGGCTCTGCGCGAGTATTACCAGTGTGCCGCTGGCCTCGCCTTGCGGCCAAGGGCAGCATCAGCCGCAGGAAGGATGGTCTGTTGTGGGAAACTGCGGGCGCTGTTCAAGGAGACCATCTCCGAGAATGGGGAAGTCGCCCGGCGAGCCGTGTTCGAGTCCATCGAGATCTTGACCGTCGGCACCACCACGCCACTCTGGGTTGCTTCCCTCTTCTGGAGTCTGAACATCAAGCTAAAACGACAAGGCATGATCCGGGGCAGGTCCTTCGCCAGGTTGAGTCCTTCAGAGCTGTTTGATGTACGCCTGAAGCGCCTCAACCTGTTCATCGGTGGGGGGGGCACCATCCAGACCGACCTCTGCAAAGTGGGGCATAACTGGAGCAAGTTCGCGGCCTCCCGGTGCCTTGCCATGCAACATCGCGCTTCCAAAGTCAGCGACGGGCCAGCTTTTGATCACACTCAGGGCTGGACCGATGCCGCCCTGAGCCTGAGCACCATGGCACCCAGCGCAGTTGCTGGCAAACAGGGCCTGTCCGTTGACCAGCGTCTTGCCGGCAGCAGCAGCCATATCAGCCCCTCCACCGTGCCCTGCCATCTTCTGACCCGCACGGTACGAACCAAATCCAATCAGCACTGCAAGGGTTGTGAAGATCAGGATAGCCGCCACTTCACGCCTGGTAAAGGAACGATTCTCCCCCATCAGTACAGCCTCCAGCCAGGAACAGGTTGCATGTTGGAGAGCAGCTTGCCGATGACCGGTCCATACATCAGCAGCACCAACAGGAGTGCCATGACCCACAGCGCCAGAAGGGGTTCGGTCGCGCGCACGATTGGACTTGCCGTTGCCAGCTGCTCGCCCGCCGGGCTGATCGCCTCGCTGTAGGGAATCGGAGCCGCTGCTTCACCGTCATCGATCCGACGCGAAAGCAGCATCCCGAACAGTACGTAGAAGTACGCTACAGCACTGGCCAGCAGCACAACGCCGCTGATGCCCGTGATGGCCTGCGGCAAGGCGAGTTGGGCCGTGTGGTAGATATCCTGCGCGGTGGCACTGACTTGCGCCCGGCGAGTCACACCCAGCAGGCCCTCCCAGTGCATCCCGAGGGCAAACAGCATCATGCCGAAAAACCAGCTCCACACACCGAAAGAAGCAATCTTCACGCTGGGCAGCCGCTTGCCCGTCAGGTGCGGAATCAACCATAGACTGATCCCCATGAAGGTGAGCGCAGTCGCGGTGGCAACGGTGATATGAAAATGTCCTGGAATCCAGGCGGTGTTGTGAACGACCGGCGAGAACGAGGAACTGGCATTCACGATTCCGCCTGCTCCACCCGGAATGAAGGAGATCATCGCCAGCACCTGGGCGCTGAAGACAGGGTTGCCCCAAGGCAACTTGCGAACCCAGCCCACCAGGCCCCGGCCCCCCCGGGCACGCGCCGCATCTTCCAGCGAAGCCGCGACGCTGAAGGCTGTCAGCAGACTGGGAATGGCGATCAGGAAGGTCAGGAACATATGGATCGTCTTCCAGAGATTCGAGATGTTCGGGTCAGCGTACTGATGGTGAATGCCGACAGGGGTGGAGTTCAGCAAGAACAGCACGAACACCAGCCGGGTCAGCGGCTCAGAAGCGGTGCGCCCGCCAGCATGGTGAGGGACGAAGGCGTACCACGAGATGTAGGCAGGCAGTACCCAGAAGTAGACGATGGCGTGCCCCGTCCACCAGAACAGCGTCTTGGACAGCAGGGGGTCGACGCCCTGGGTTATGCCCAGCGACCAGGGGATCAGCAACACCACCACTTCAGTCACGATGCCCAGCGAGGCGACGGCCCACATCATCCAGGTGGCCACGCTCATGAACGTGACCAGCGGCGTGACTCGGCCGGGATTTGCCCTTTTCCAATTCCACCAGGTCGACACGACCTGCCCGACAACCAGCAGGCTCGACCCCACCATGATTGCTGCACCGATGTAAAAGAGCGCGTCACCTTCCATCGGTGGATAAAAGGTATAGAGCAGGGTCGCCCGGTTGCTCAGCAGCGACACGGCGGCCATCAGCAGGCCGGCCGTCATCAGCACATAAGTGAACCAGGCGAACTTCATATTGATACGTGCGCCCAGATCCCGCACGGGGAGGTAAAGCATCCAACCGCTGATAAAAAACTGGGTGAAGACCAGCGCGTTGAGAACGCCGTGCAGTGAAAGTCCCTGGTAATACGACTTGAGCAGGGCCTTGACGATGGGATTGTCGTAGAGATTGATCCCCGCGTAGTTCAGGGCCTGGAGGGGACCGATCATGACACCGACGAAGAGCGCCAGAAAGGCGGTGACGATGTAATACTGGGTCACTTTTTTCAGACTGGCGAGATAAGCCGTGTCTTGGATCGCCGGGGCCTGCTGGACCCGAGGAAGAGGTGCAGCAACTGAGGTTGCACGCCGGGGAGGGGAAGGCACAGGGGATGTGGTCACAAGTTTCTCCTGAAAAGCCCGTTCTACTGGGGCGGATCCACAATCATACGGGTGACCATATTGTGGTGACCGATGCCGCAGTACTCATTGCAGACGGTGTTGTAGGTTCCTGCGTGCCGAAAGGTGGTCGTGAAACTGGCGACCTGGCCCGGCACCGAGGTCACATTGATGTTGGTGCCGTCTACCGAGTAGCCGTGTAGGACATCCGCCGAGGTGACGTAGAACGTGAGTGGTTTCCCGGCAGGAACGTGCAACACGGCAGGTTCAAACTGAAAAGCGCGGGTAACGACGAAGACGTCCAGGCTGCCGTCTGGGTTCTGGTGCAGGCCCGGTTTGGCAAAGGGTGTGGCCGCAAGCAGTTTCGGGTCCAGGCGGCCGTTGACGACGCCGGCAAGGTGGTGGCCGCTTGCGCCGTTGAGCCCTGGGTAAGTGCCGCTGATAAAGCTGGCAAAGGCGCTCATGAACAGCAGGAAGCTCATGACAGCGGCAATGCCAAACCAGATGTTTTCTATTTGCTCGAGGCTATGGTGCTCCAGGCGTGGAACGGGGTCTGTGAGGTGGCGCTGGGATTTCGTCATCTCAGGCCCTGCCCTGCTGAATGCCCAGCACCAGCATCCACAAGCAGATGATAGTCAGCAGAACGACGGCCACGAGCATCAGGGTGCCGACCGGGACCACACCTGGAGGTCGGCTGGCTGCCTCAGGGGGCGCTGCTTCAGGCCTGTTGGCGTCTTGCAAGGAGGGTGGAAGGCTCATGGTCGGTGCTCCAAGGACGCCGTACTCCTGATGCCGCCTCCCTGAGGCTGCAGCTTACAGGCCGCCTTCACCAGCGGAGTGACGGTGGACCTACCTTTCAGTAGGCCAGTGCCCATGACGACTGGCCAGCTCCGACTGAAGGGCCTCAGGAGCGAGTTGCCTGGAGTCTGCAGGTTCAGATTTTCCCTGGAGCAGCAGGAAAAAAGGGACATGAAGTGGGGAACAAGCAAGGCGAAACCTCCGTGTCTTGAGCCTCTCACCTCCCCATTACCACGCCATTACCAAATCGTTTCGTTCCCAGGCCAAATCAAACTGCTCAAAAGGGCGGCCGTTGATGCTCCTCTTCTCTGCACAGCAGTTCGCCAGCCTTGAGACGCTCGGCGATGGAGACCGTGTCAGGCATGGGCGTGTCACCCACCTCCTCACGCAGGTACCGACGATACCTGCGGTAGTGCTCCACAGCCTCAAAACGACCGTGTGTTTGTGCCAGGCAGGTCATCAGACGCTGGTGGTGGTCTTCTCCGATCAGAGGGTCAAATTCCGTTGCTGACTTCAAGGCCTGTACGGCGAGCGGACATTCACGCCGCGCACAGTGGACCTTTGAGAGTGCCAGATACGCTTCGACCCTCGCAGCACGGTGATGACAGCGGGCTGTCTCGACCCAGTGAGCCTGGATCTGCGGCAAGTACTCACCGTCCGCGTACGAGAGCGCCCTCCGCAGCGCCGCTTCACGCTCTACCTCCGTGGAAGCCAGGAGAGCAGCCTGCAATCCATCATGCAAGATGAACGTGTCGCTGGCTGCCACCAAGTCTGGGTGCAGCAGCAAGCGGCCACGGCGCTCAGTCACGGCGTCCGGGCGGCCCAGCGTACGGCGTAACCGGTACAGCGCCACCCGGAAGCGGTTGGCAGCAGCGGGTGAATCTTCCAGACCCCACAAGTCCATCAATAGAGCGGCCCGGTAAGTACCCTCCGGATGGGCATGCAAGTACCATAGTAGTTCCTCGGCGCTCTGGGCAGACCAGGCCAGAGGCTGTCCACCCAGTGTGACGACGGCCTCACCTAAGGTACGCAGGGAGAGTGCAGTGGACGTGAAGCTGAAGTCTGTCATATCGGTAACTTCCTCTAAAAGCAGGATGGGTTTTTTCCGGACCGTGACCTCGGTAAAGAGGGGGGTTTGCACCGTTATCCGCTCATTGATTTAAAGGTTCTGAAAGAACTGAAGTTCGTTTCCTGAGGTTGAAATTTTCTCTCAGTGCCGTATAGGACGGCGGAATGACTCGATCAAATTGTTGCAGCACGGTAGGCACGAGCCGCCGGTTGTCAAGAATCACTCGACGCTGGATCTCCTGAAACGCGGCTCTAAAGGTTGAGCAGGGTCACGAGCACGCTCCACCGCCTGAATGAAGAGTCTGAATGTGAGTGACTTCAGTTCGTGTGGCGTGCCGTCCACACTCAGGCGCAGTCCCCACACCGTAGGGTGACGACCACTGCCTGTAAGAGGGCACATCCTCGTTCCGCAGAGCAAGGCTCGTCCTGGCGTTTCGGCAAGTATTTGTGGTGCAGTGGGACGGACAGCATCAGCGGTCATGGGAAGGGCTAGCTGGGGAACCGTCGTCTGGTAAAGTCTGGGTAAAGCGTTCCAGGTTGGGACGCATGCGTTGGGCCAGGTAAAGTAAGGCGTCCGCTTCAGGTGGGTCTAACTGTTCCCGAACGCTCTCTTCCCACAGGATCAACCATCGGTCGAAATGTTCTGGCGCGATGCCCAGACCCATATGTGCTGGTCCCGGCTGCCCGCGGTAGGTACTTGGTCCCCCGGTCACTGCCCGCCAGAAACCCTCTAGCCGGGTCATATGCACTGGCCAGCCCGCGCGCGGAAAGGGGCCGATTTTTCGGGTAAAGACCGGGCCAAGGAGGTCGTCTCCTGTTGCCCGAGCATAAAAAGCCCACAGCACCAGTCGCAGCCTCTCCTCACCGATACGAGTAAAGAGAATCATATCCTTACCGGAGCGTGACGGGTCGTGATGATGGAATCATGCCACTCAGGGAGGTTGAAGGTCGCAATGTCTGGTGCTTCAAACTTCTCCAGCCTGAGGGAGTTCACGGCAATAGGCATATCAAGGTTCTTTTTCCTGATTTCTTCCCGTAAGCAGGGCGTAGACGTTGGACATTCCGGGCTGAGCTGAGTCTGTGTGGCCCTGGAGAAGAGCACAGTCACGGTAGACCTCCTAATCTGGATATGCGCATCTTTATATCCACTTAGAGGCTCAGCCTAAGCCTTCATAAAGTGGATGTCAAGGTCTACTATTGTGTCGTACAGGAGGCGACGTTCTATGTTTTCCCAAACCACCCAATATGCCTTGCGAGCGATCGTGACCCTCGCAGGATCAGCCGACCGAGTGCTGACGACGACAGAAATTGCTGAGCGCACCCAAGTTCCTGCTGGATACCTTTCCAAGGTCTTACAGAATCTCGTGCGTGCCGGGCTCATCACAGCAGTCCGTGGTCTTCGTGGCGGTTATCGCCTCAGTCGGCCAGCCGATTCCATCTGCATGCTGGAGGTGGTCAATGCAGTGCAACCTCTCGGCCGGATTCATACCTGTCCCTTAGGCCTTCCCGAGCACACCAGTCTGTGTCCGCTGCACCAGAGAATCGATGATGCCGTCGCTTCTATCGAGCACCAACTCGAAAAAACGACGCTTCATGAGCTGATCGATCCAACGCTCAGCACGACCTGAAACGGATTCTGGTCACTTGGAATCAGATTAGAGTATTTGACACAAAAGATTCTCATCTTTTACGTCCGAGCAGAGCGAGTGAAATACGTGCTGGAGCGGGCGGAAGTGGAGTTGACTGGGTGCTCTTCTCAGGCAACGTAGTAGACAAACGCTCTAATCCAGCCACTCATTGAGACTTGAAGCGACCATTTTACCTGAGTGTAGGGCTCTGGCAAGTTGTTGGCATAAGGTGAGACCGTGCTGACCGACCAGAAGTTGCCAGGGTACCGATTTCCGCTTTCAGTCATCGGTCATGCGGTCTGGCTTTACCATCGCTATGCCCTAAGGTTGAGGAGCTGCTTGTTGAACGGGGCCTTGAGGTCTCTCGCGAGTCGATCCGCACTTGGTGCATCAATTTCAGCGGTGAATTCGCTCAGAACTTACGCTACCGGGAACCCCGCCGGGGTTCCCGGTGGCATCTGGACGAGATGCACGTGGTCGTCGGTGGGGTGACCCATTGGCTGTGGAGGGCCGTCGACGACCACGGCGCGGTGCTTGATTTGTCGCACAGGGGCATCGCTCGGCGATTGGCCAGTTCCTCCAGCTCGAACCAGTGCTGAGGCGTCACGGAAGCCACCGCCAGGATCTGGTGTGTGATTGAGCCGGGCACAACGCTGCGCCGCCCTCTCCCTCCAGGTTCTTGAAATTTAACCCGCATGCCTCGCCACCTCCCTCGCTTCCGCACAGCCTCGCTTCAATGCGGAGTCTGCCTGTACCCTTGCCCAGCTGGCGTCATGATAGACAGCTGCATCTTATTTGGCGTTCCACGTTGTGCCACCGATGCCTGAAGAAATCGACCCCTCCAACGCGCATATCAACGTCATGGATACAACTCATCCAGAAACTTCTCTCCAGCAAGCGTGATCACGAACTTCGGCGGCACTGTTGCTCCGGAGTGGATCAATAAACCAGCCCTCACCAACGCCCGCACCGCCCGTTGAGAAGCCAATCCGTCATAGACCAACGGACCCTGCCTGGCCGCCAGCACCTCGAGTCGTCTGCGGCTGACGGGGAGATGCGTGGCCACCGCAAGCAAGCGTTGCGCGAGAAGGTTGACCGGCAGATCTTGCGTCACCGCTCGATCAACCGCTGAAGTCGTTAATCCCAACAATTCAACTTCAGCCTCCATTTACTGCCAGCCCCCGGCACACCAGCAATCGTTCGTTGCTCTCCCCCATCTCGTAGCCGTCCGGGTGCTCAATGTCACTCCGGGCCGTTCCCACCCGCACCACCCGGCACAGCGCGTTGTAGAGCCTCACCACATCCCCCACTTCCAGCGGCTTGACCGGTGCTTTCTGCTCCCTCGGCGCGCGTGGCACCGGCTCCTTGGCCAGCTCGACGCCCGGCAACTCGACGTCCTTATTCTGGCGCATCAGGTGCGTGAAAAAGCCGCCGGGGTTGCTGATGATGGTGTGCTGCGCCAGACGCTTCATGTCCCGCAGGCGCTGGGTGACCAGCTCGATCGGGTTGCGATACTTCACCACGGCCTTGAGTGCCGTCGTCGGGCTCACCTGGGCGGCCACAGCCGCCGCGACGATGGGTTGCAGCTCCGCGGGCAGGAAGGTCTCCGCCGCCGCTCTTTCCACGTCTGGGAGGGTCATTTCTTTACTGTCCGCATGTATCTGTTTCTTTTGTTCTTTTACGACCGTCAAATACATGTGGACAGCATCTGGGACAGCAACGACAGGCAAGGCAACGATGACCCGTCTCAGGGTCCGGCCATTCATGGCAGGCAGAGCCTGGTACGCCTCACAGCGGTCAATGCCGAGCAGATCGAACATGACATGGGCGATGTCGTAGGCAGTGGTGCAGGCCTTAAGTTGCTCGCGGGCTTGAGCGAAACGGACATCGAGCGCGGGTGCGGTGGTCACGGTGGATCTCCGGGCAAGGGCCTCGGGTATGCCAAATCCGCTCTGGGCTGTTGACCAGAGACGCGCACACGGGTAAAGTGTGGCATAGGCGAAGGCCTCCTGTCTCGCCAGACAGGAAACAACTCGGGTTTTTCTGGATGGACACCCTCTGCGAACAACAGGCTACGAACCTGCGCGGGGGGTGTTCCCTTTGGTCAAATGCTCGGTGACTGCCGGGGTGAGTGGATCATAACAGAATCTCATGGGGGCGTCAGCAGCTCTCAGGTGCGGCGCTTCCCTGGTCTCAGGATAAACTTTAAAATACTAAAGTGCAAAAGTACAGAAAGGGCGAGATAGTAAGAAAGCGAGACTGAGACAGCCTCGCGCACCCACCTCTCCCCGATTGTCTACAAATCTGGATGGTTCTTAGCCAACCATTCCTCGACGATACTGCCCACGATTTCGTAGATCTTCTTCTCCTCTCTGGTCGCCGCCATCTTCAAGCGGCGCTTGCGCCCCCGCGTCATGTGACTGGAAAACGTCTCCAACTCATCACCCTGGGTAACCTGAGGCGCGCTCGGCTGCTCCACGTCAACGGCTCGCCCAGCCAACTGTGAGAGCTGACCTGCGAAACGGCTTTCCGGCTTCGACTTACTGGACACTGCTCAGCACCTCCCTGGTCATCGCGCTGTAATCCAGCGCCACCCGCTTCGAATACTGATTGAACGCGTCGAGCGGCATTCGACCAGCCACCGCGTCCCCGACCGCCACGCTCTTCCAAATGATTGTGTTGAGGACTGGAATCCCCTGATCCGCCAACGCCTCTCGCAACTCTTCTCCTCGCGTGCCTTCATTCGCAGTGATCACGACGCGGTAGTTTTTGACATCCACCACGATCAGATCGTGGAGCGTTTCTAGCAGCCCGTCGGTACTTAATACGTCCGGCTTGGTTGGGATGATCAGCAGGTCACTCTGCGGGGCGAGCTGGAGCAGATCGCCGCCGGTCTCTCCGCCCTTGGTGTCCAGAACTAGAAAGTCTGCTCGCTTGGTCTGACTGTAGGTCGCTGCGCTGAAGCGGAGCGCTTCAAACGCCCAGCCCTGGAACTCACACTATGTCTCCACTTCACGGCACACTGCAGGTCGTCATCGGCGTCGAGGAGAATCACCTTCTTCCCTTGTTTGCCGAGCGCCTGGGCGATCTGGACGGCGGTGGTGGGTTTACCGACGCCCCTTTTCTTATTGCCGACACTGATCACTTTGGCCATGTCGAAACTTTAGCACGCAATCACTTTTATACTTTAGAGTGCTTACACGCCTGCACTTTAGTTCAGGGGAGGGGCTAGGGAGGCTAACGTGCAAAATGATAGAACTCAGGAGTTGCACCTTGCATAACGGTGTGAAAGCGCTCCCAGCCGAGAGAATCTGGGAATGTCAAAGTCACAGATTCCGAGGGAGCGCGTCCACAGTTTGGCAGATCAGCTCCTGGCTGTTCCCATCTCACCCTACCAACAGCGCAGCTTTCAGGCTGTGATGTTCATGTTTCTGGATACCCGCACCAAGACCGCGCTGCACCGCGCTGGGCTGGTGAGCAAGAGTGCACTGAGCCGGTTGCTTAACCAATACGATTGGAACACCGCCGCGTGCTGGACGCTGCTTCAGACCGCACAATGGGAATTTCTACGCCTGGCGGCGTTCCGTAAGCGTCGTCCGGTCCTGCGGCTGAGTGTCGATCTGACGAGCATCGAGAAAAAGGGCAGCACGCTGCCCTTCGTACGTGTCTACAA
>Ga0160427_10001357_pt1 | contig 15014 bp, 7 predicted proteins | sample SolpanmetagenomL_FD_108194 | JGI IMG/M metagenome (GOLD analysis project Ga0160427, IMG submission 108194) | Solar panel surface microbial communities from Lawrence Berkeley National Laboratory, California, USA - L | ecosystem: Engineered > Built environment > Solar panel > Unclassified ...
CGGAAGGTCCTGTCGTTCACGGACAACCGCCAGGACGCTTCCTTGCAGGCCGGGCACTTCAACGACTTCGTGTTCGTCGCCTCCCTGCGGGCTGGGCTGGCGCGGGCCCTGACGCAGCACAGCGGCCCGATTGCGCACGACACCATCGCGCAGGACGTCTTCGGGGCCCTGGAGTTGGAGTTCAGCTCGTATGCCAGCGACCCCAACGTGCGCTTCGGCGAGCGGGAACGCACCATCAAGACGGCCCAGAACCTGATCGGGTATGCGCTGTACACCGATCTGGCCGAAGGCAAGCGGTTGACGCTGCCCAACCTGGAAGGCGTCGATCTGGTGCGCTTCGAATACCCCTACCTGCGTGATGTGTGCGAGGCACAGGATCTGTGGGAGCGGACGCACCCGGCGCTGGCCGTCGTCCGCGAGGGCGTCGTGGAGATCCGCATGCGTGTGGCGCGCGCCCTGCTGGACTGGATGCGGCAGAACATCGCCATCAAGGTGCCGTACCTCGATCCGGAGTTCTTGAACGCCGTGACGCTCAGCATGGGTCTGATCCGGGAGGACAGCCCGCTGTACATCCCCCCTGACGAAGCACAGCGCCTCCCGACCGGTGTGACGGTTACCCTGGGCACCCGGCCGTCCAACCGGCGGGACATCCAGGTGCTGTCCCTGAGCGCCCTCGGGGCCGTCGGCAAGTACCTGATGCGTCCGGATACGCTCCGGTGGAGCCAGAAAATGACCCGCCAGGATGTCGAGGCCATTCTGGCCGACCTGATGGGCGCGCTCTCGGAGTTTATCGAGCCGGTGGGCGAGAACGCCTACCAGCTCAAGGGCACGGCCTTCACGTGGCATGCCGGGCCCGGTACCGATGCTTACCTGGATTCACTGCGGGTGGTGCGGCCGGCCGGCAGCGACCCACCGCGCGTGAATACCTTCTTCCTGAACCTCTACCAGCAGGGTGCGGATCACTTCCAGCACCTGCACGGTGCGGAACACACCGCCCAGATCCGGCCGGAGGAACGCGAGAAGCGCGAGGAGGCCTTTCGCAAGGGGACCTTGCCGGCGCTGTTCTGCTCCCCGACCATGGAACTGGGTGTGGACATCAGCGACCTGAACGTGGTGCACCTGCGCAACGTGCCCCCGACACCCGCCAACTACGCGCAGCGTTCCGGACGGGCCGGACGCAGCGGTCAACCGGCGCTGGTGATGACGTACGCCACGACCGGCAACAACCACGACCAGTACTTCTTCCGCCGGCCGAGCTTGATGGTGGGGGGCAGCGTGACCACGCCGCGCATTGAGCTGGGCAATGAGTCGCTGGTGCGCTCGCACGTGCACGCAATCTGGCTGGCGGAGACCGGGCAGAAGCTTCCATTGTCCGTGGCCGACCTGCTGGACATGGCCGGTGAGACGCCCAGCCTGACGCTGCTTCCGGACTTCGCCACACCGTTCGAGGACGAAGGCGTTCATCGGCGTGCGCTGGCCCGTGCCCAGAGCCTCATTGACAGTTTGGGCATCGACCTGACGGCCACCAGCTGGTTCAGCCCGGAGTGGCTGGCGTTCACGCTCCGGCAGGCCCCGAAGGAGTTTGGCCGTGCGTGCGACCGCTGGCGCGACCTGTACCGCAGCGCCCTGTCTCAGCTCAAGTTGAACAACGCCATCCTGGCGGACGCCAGCAAGGGACACCTGCAGGAACAGGCCAAGCGGCTGCACAACGAGGCGAACACCCAACTGGGCCTGCTGCGCCTGCCGGACGGGGAACTGTCGGACTTCTACACCTACCGCTACCTGGCCTCCGAGGGCTTCCTGCCGGGTTACAACTTCGCGCGTCTGCCGATCTCGGCGTTTATCCCTGGCCGGCGTTCGGCAAAGCGTAAGACGGACAGTTACCTGTCGCGCCCGCGCTTCCTGGCACTGAGCGAGTTCGGGCCGAACGCCATCGTGTACCACAACGGCGCGAAGTACGAGGCGCACAAGGTCATCGTGCCAGCACGCGGGGAGACGAGCGAGTTGCCTACCGTGAGCACGCAGCGCTGCGACCAGTGCGGGTACCTGCATTACGGCTCCGACGCCAGCGCCCGTGACGTGTGCGAGCAGTGCGGTGAGGTCCTGAAGCCCGCCTTGCCGAACCTGTTCCGGATGACTTCTGTGGCCACGCGCCGCCGCGAGCGGATCGGCAGTGACGAGGAGGAGCGCCAGCGCATCGGCTTCGAGATCCGCAGTGGCCTGCGCTTCGCCTCGCGGGGTGGCGTGACCGACCGGGTGGAAGCCGTCGCCGCCAGCGAGCAGGAGCCGCTCCTGCAGCTGACCTACGGGGACGGCGCGACCCTGTGGCGCATCAATTACGGCTGGCGCAACCGCGCGAACAAGTCCGAACTCGGCTTCCTGTTCGACCCGGACACCTCGCAGTGGCTGACGGCCATCGGACTGGAGCGCAAGAAAAAGGACATGGGCGGTCGGGCCTTCGAGGTGCAGCGGGTCATTCCTTACGTCGAGGACACCCGTAATGTGCTGATGATTCAGCCAGCTACTGGAACAGACGCCGGCACCCTGGCCACCCTGATGAGCGCCCTGAAGAACGCCGTGCAGCTCACCTACCAGCTGGAGGACAGCGAACTGTCAGCGGAACTGCTGCCGGACACGACGAATCCCCGGCAGATCCTGCTGTTCGAGGCGTCCGAGGGTGGAGCGGGTGTGCTGCAGGACCTGGTGTTCCGCACCGGGGCGCTGGCCGACGTGGCGGCTGAAGCGCTAAAGCTCTTGCACTTCGAACCCGGCACCGGGATTGATCAGGAAAAGGCTCCGCACGCCAAGGAACGCTGCGTGGCCGCCTGTTACGACTGCCTGATGACGTACGGTAATCAGTCCTTCCACGAGTTGCTCGACCGCTTCAAGGTGCGCGACCTGCTGCTGGCCCTCGCCGGTGGCCGGGTGGAGGCGCAGGTTCAGGCCAATCCCGACCATCACGCCACCCTGAGCGCGAAGTGTGGCAGTGACCTGGAGCGCGAATGGTTGCAGCACCTGCGCGAGCATGACCTGCGCCTGCCCTCACACGCGCAGGAACTCGTGCCCGGGCATTACGCGCGGCCGGACTTCATGTACGACGCGCAGACGGCCCTGGTGTTTATCGACGGGCCGCACCACGATTCTCAGCGTGCGCAGGAGCGTGACGCGCGCATCCGCGAGGAACTCGATCTCGCGGGCTACACCATCATTTCATTCACGTACGACCGCGCGGACTGGCCAGCCACGTTCCGGCGGTACGCGTTCGTTTTCGGAGAGGGGTAAGTATGGCGTTCGATATCGGTTCGATGGTCAAGGTACGCGGGCGCGACTGGGTCGTGCTGCCCGACAGCACCCCCGAATTTCTGCTACTCAAACCGTTGGGCGGCAGTGACGCTGAGATCACGGGCATCTTCGCAGGCGACGGCGGGGAGACGGTGGCGTCGGCATCGTTCGCACCACCAAGCCCCACATCTTTCGGGACGGCCAGCGGCGCGCGGCTGCTCGTGAACGCGGCGCGACTCGCCATCCGCAGCGGGGCCGGGCCGTTCCGGTCCCTGGGCCGGCTGGGCGTGGAACCCCGCCCCTACCAGCTCGTACCGCTGCTGATGGCGCTGCGTCAGACGCCCGCACGCCTGCTGATCGCTGATGACGTGGGCGTCGGTAAGACGGTGGAAGCAGGCCTGATCGCCCGGGAATTCCTTGACCGGGGCGAGATTGGCCGCCTGGCCGTGCTGTGCCCCCCGCACCTCGCAGAGCAGTGGGTGGAGGAGCTGCGCGTGAAATTCGGTATCGACGCCGTGGCCGTGCTTCCCGGCACCGCGCGCCGACTGGAGCGCGGCTGCAACCCCGGGCAGAGTGTCTTCGAGCGCTACCGCTTCGTGGTCGTGAGCCTGGATCTCGTGAAGTCCGACCGCTGGCGGCAGGACTTCCTGACGAACGCCCCCGAGTTCGTGATCGTGGACGAGGCGCACGCCAGTGCGGAGGGCGAGGGCCTGGGGGCCAAGCGTCACCAGCGGTATAAGCTGCTCGAAGACCTCGCGAAGGACAAGGAACGGCACCTGTTGCTTGTCACCGCCACGCCTCACAGCGGCAAAGAGGACGCTTTCCGCAGCCTGCTGAAACTGCTGAACCCGGACTTCGCCAACCTCCCGCTGGATCTGAGCGGCACGCAGAACGAGCGCGCCCGCGCCGCCCTGGCCCGGCACCTCGTCCAGCGGGGCCGTAAAGATATTCAGGACTACCTACGCGAAGACACCCCCTTCCCGAAACGGCACGAGGGTGAGCTGAAGTACGCCCTGCATCCTGAGTACGCGGCGCTGTTCGAGGACGTGCTGGCGTACGCCCGTGAGAGCGTGCAGGTGCCCGGCGAGCAGGTCAACCGCACGCGGATCCGCTGGTGGGCTGCGCTGGGCCTATTGCGCGCCCTGGCGAGCAGCCCGCAGGCGGCCGCCGCCACCTTGAGGGAGCGCGCCGCGACCGCTGACGAGACGGACGCGGGCGTGATCGAGGGGATGGGCCGCGAACTGGTCTTCGATCCGGACGAATCCGAACGCGAGGCGATCGACGTGACGCCCGGCGCGCAGGTGGACGCGCCGGACAGCGACGCCACCCGCCGCCTGCTGACCCTGGCCGCCCGCGCTGAGGCGCTGTCCGGCGATAAGGACCGCAAGCTGACCCTGCTGACTACGCAGGTCAAGGAGCTCGTGAAACAGGGCTTCGCGCCCATCGTGTTCTGCCGCTTCATCGCCACCGCCGACGCGGTGGCCGCACACCTGGGGAGCGTCTTGAAGGGCATACAAGTGGAGTCTGTCACCGGCCGCCTGACGCCTGCTGAACGTGTGGACAGGATCACGCAGCTCGCAGGAGCAGAGCAGCGCGTGCTGGTCGCCACCGACTGCCTGTCCGAAGGCATCAACCTGCAGCACGCCTTCAGTGCCGTGATCCACTACGACCTGCCGTGGAATCCCACCCGCCTCGATCAGCGCGAGGGCCGCGTCGACCGCTACGGCCAGGTGGCCAAGGAGGTGCGCGTCCTGACGATCTACGGTGAGGACAACCGCATCGACACCCTGATCCTGGACGTGTTGGTCCGTAAGCACCGTTTGATCCGGGCGACGCTGGGCACCAGCATTCCCGCTCCGGATGAGGCAGAAAGCTTGCTGGACGTGCTGCTGAGCCGGGTACTGAATGTGGACAGCCGCCCCACCCTGCAAACCGGCTTGTTCGACCCGGCCGAATTCCCGGAAGTGCAGGCCTTCGACTTGAAGTGGCGCGACGCTGCCGAGGGAGAACGCCGCTCGCGCAGCCGCTTCGCTCAGAATGCCATCCGGCCCGAAGAGGTCGCCGGGGAACTTCAGGCCGTTCGCGCTGCCATTGGGGACGCCGATGCCGCCCGGAATTTTGTGCTGGATTCTTTGCAGGGGGCTGGCGTGATCGTCACGCCCAAGCTGGACGGCACGTATGACGCCGATCCCGGACAAGTGGACGTGCGCGCCGAATTCCGTGACTTCTTGAAGGGTGCGCCGCACTTCCGCTTCGACGGCCCGGCTGACCGCCGCACCACCGCTCTGGCCCGCAACCACCCGCTGGTCGAGCAGCTCGCCAGCACCGTGCTCGGGCAGGCTCTCGACGACCCCCAGCGCGCCATGGCCCGCCGCGTCGGCGTGATCCGCACGAGCGGCGTGAGCACCGTGACCACCCTGATCCTGCTGCGCCACCGCTTCCACCTGACCGGCCGGAAAGGCAACCGCACCTGGCAGACCCTGGCGGAGGAACTCGATACCCTGGCCTACCGGGGGCGCGCCGAGAGCGGCGAGTGGCTCCCTACCGAGGAGGTGGGCGGCCTGCTCGACCTCCCACCGGAAGGGAACCTGGATCCGGTGCAGAAGGAAGACCGGCTGACTCGCGCACTGACTGAACTGGACGGCATGCAGGAGGCACTCCTGAGCCGCGCCCGAGAACGTGCCGCCGCCCTGCTAGAGGCGCACGAACGCGTGCGCGGTGCGGCCCGGGGCCAGGGCGTCACGTATACCGTGGAGCCGCCCGGCCCGCCGGATCTATTGGGCGTGTACGTCTTCTTGCCCGCTCCGCGCCTGGGCAGCGCATGACGCAGTTCAGGTCAGTGTTTCCAGTCGGTCGGCTTACACCAGCACCGCGCGGGACTCGGGTAGCAGCGCCAGTACGTCCGGCCAGCAGCCCTCCAGCAGAGTCCGCAGCGCGAGTGCCCGCAGGTTCCCGCAGCGGAGCTGAACGACCCACGGCTGTGGCGCGTCCGCCAGCAGCTGATCGAGGAAATCGGCGTCTTTCGTCACGATCACTAGGGCCTGCTCCCGCGCGTACATCTACAGGTCGAGATCACTGGGATGCTCACCCAATTCCCGCGCATGCACCACGTTCTCACCCAGGCCAGCACGCAGCTTCGGGGAGAGGTCCTCGTCCAGCAAAAAGCCCCGGTACGGGACGGGTTCGGTCATCCCGCCAGCGGGTGCGGCGTGAAGCGGTGCGCCACGGTCCGCGTGCCGAACTCCAGGCAGGCCAGCACGTCCTCACGGGTCAAGGACGGGTATTCCTCCAGTACGTCTTCGACCGAGTCGCCCGCCGCGAGGAACTCCAGCATGGTCTGCGCGGTGATGCGCGTGCCGCGCACGGTGGGCCACCCGTTGCAGATGTTCGGGTCGATCACGATCCGGCCAGTGGTCTGTGCAGTGCCCGTCATGCGTTCAGTGTAATCCCCGTCTACCCCCCGAAAGGAACCGAATGACCACCATCAGCGCCACGCAGCTGGCCAACGTCCGCGTTCATGGCCTGGGCCTCACCGACGACTTCCTGCTGAACCTCAGCGACCGCGCCCAGACCGCGAAGGTGGACGGGGCCATGCCCGCCAGTTACGATCTGCCGCCAAAGGTGCCGCTGGAAGAAGCGATTCTGGACGCCTGGAACGCCGTGCGGAAAGCCTGGGACACCCATGACAAGTACGGAACGGAAACCTGGGCAGGCTGGATCAAACCTCTGCTGAAAACGCTGGACTACTCTTTCTCCGGCGGTGGAGCGACGGGCGGCAAGTACGCCGTGCGGTACCTGAGCGAGACGGGCGACGTTCCCCTGCACTACGCAGCCCCGGTCATGGTGGACGGCGAACTGATGGCCGCCGACCTCGACCGCGTCACGCAGCACGGGACCCTGCGGGCCAGCCCACACGGGCTGATGCAGGGCTACCTGAATGCCACGCCCGAACACCTGTGGGGCCTGGTCACCAACGGTGAAGTGCTTCGCGTGCTGCGAGACAACGCGCAGGTCACGCGGCCTGCCTACGCGGAGTTCAACATCGGCGAGATGATGCGCACCGAGGACGCCCGCGCCTTCCGGGTGCTGTTCCTGCTGCTGCACCGGTCGCGCCTGAAAGGGGCGAAGAGCAGCATCTTGGAAGGCTGGAACACCACTGCCACCATCGAGGGCGTGAAGGCCCGCGACAGCCTGCGGAACGGCGTGCAGCAGGCCATCGAGCATCTGGGTACTGGATTTCTGAACAGCAACCCTGACGTCTACGAACGGGTGAAAGAAGGCACGCTGACGCCCACCACCCTGTACCGCGCCTGCCTGAACATGGTCTACCAGCTGGTGTTCCTGTTCGTCACGGAAGACCGCGATCTGCTGTTCGCCAGGGGCGACCAGGGCGAGTACGTGCCGGACGCCGCCACCCGCGACCGCGCCGCGCACTACCTGACCCGCGCCATGCGCGCCAAGGCCGCTGGGCTGACCGGCACGAACATCCATACCGATGCCTACGCCGGGTGGGAACGCCTGCTGGGCTACGTCCGGGTGGGCTTCGCGCCGCTGGGCCTGCCCGCCCTGGGCAGTCACCTCTTCCAGCCGAACGACCTGACCGGCCTGCGCCTGGGCAATGGGGCGTTCTACGCTGCGCTGCGTGCCCTGAGCGAGATCACTGTGGACAACCAGCGCCGCCCCGTGAACTACGCTGGCCTGGACTCCGAGGAACTCGGCAGCATCTACGAGAGCTTGCTGGAACTGGTGCCGCGCATTGAGCTGGGGCCGCGCTTCTCGCTGACGGTGCTGCCCGGCAACGAGCGCAAGAGCACCGGGAGTTACTACACGCCCAGCAGTTTGATCAACCTGCTGCTCGACAGCGCCCTTGACCCGGTGATCGAGGACGCGGTGCAGGGTAAGCTGCCGGACGACGCCATTGCCGCACTGAAGGCCCTCAAGGTGATTGACCCGGCTTGCGGCAGCGGCCACTTTCTGATTGCCGCCGCCCGCCGGATCGCGGTGCGCCTGGCTGAGCTGGAGGAAGAAACCGCTCAGCCCAGCCCCCGCGCCCTGCGCCGCGCCACCCGCACCGTCATCGCGCACTGTATTTACGGGGCCGACATCAACCCGATGGCGATTGAGCTGGCCAAGGTCGCGCTGTGGTTGGAAAGCCAGGATGCGGGCAAACCGCTGGCCTTCCTAGATCACCGTTTGCGGGTGGGCAACAGCTTGCTGGGCGCGACGCCGGAGCTGATGAACGCCGAGGACGAAATACCAGAGAAGACCGTGCGCGGCGTGACCAGCAAGGCAGTGAGGGCGCAGACCTTCCACCTGCCGGACGAGGCGTTCTCGGCCATCGAGGGCGACGACAAGAAAACGGTGTCAGACCTCAAGAAGCGCAACAAGCAGGAGCGCGAGGCGCTGATCAAGGCGGCGCACGGCGCGCAGACCCTCTTTGATGCGGGCCGTGACCTCGCGCCCCTGAGCGCCATGCTGCGTGCCCTCGACAAGATCGAACCCGATAGCGCCCAGAACGTGCTGGCGCAGGCGAGCACTTACCAGGCCATTCGGCAAAACGCCACCCTGCGCGAGCAGCAGACCATAGCCGACGCCTGGTGCGCCGCCTTTGTGGTGCCCAAAGTTCCAGGGACGGCGACCCTGACCACCAGCACCCTGCACGAGTTGAGGCGCACGCCCGACGCTCCCGCGCTGGCTACCGTGCGCGGCGTAGTGGAGGCGGCGGCCCAGCAGTACCGCTTCCTGCACCCGCACATCGAATTTCCTGATGTGTTCGGCAACGCCCAGAAGAGCGGCTTTGACTGCGTGCTGGGCAATCCGCCGTGGGAGCGCATCAAGTTGCAGGAGAAGGAATGGTTCGCCGTGCGCGTGCCGGAGATTGCAGAAGCGCCCAACGCCGCCGCCCGCACCCGCATGATCACGGCCCTCAAGACGGAGGAGCCTAAGGTGTATGCCGACTTCCTGGCCGACTTGCGGCAGGCCGAGGGCGAGAGCCACTTTATCCGTGCCAGTGGCCGCTACCCGCTGACGGGGCGCGGCGACGTGAACACCTACGCTATCTTCAGTGAGTTGAGCCGCGACAGCTTGAACGGGCGAGGGCGCATGGGCATCATCGTGCCGACGGGGATTGCCACCGACGACACCACCAAGTTCTTCTTCCAGAGCTTGATGGATAAGCAATCTTTGGCGAGTTTATACGACTTTGAGAATCGGGAAAGAATTTTCCCGGCTGTAGCAGTTCTTATGAAGTTTTGTGCATTAAGTATAAGTGGCGAAGAACGTCCCAATGCCGCCTCGCAGTTTGCCTTTTTTGCTCTAAATGCCGACGATGCCCGCGATCCCGACAAGGTGTTCACCCTCTCGCCTGCTGATATTGCCTTGCTAAATCCCAATACTCGCACTGCGCCAGTGTTCCGTAGTAATCGAGATGCTGTGATCACCAAAAGCATTTATCAGCGCGTGCCAGTATTAATTAATGAGGCAAATGGTAATAACCCGTGGGGTATTTCGTTTAAACGGATGTTTGATATGTCCAACGACTCTGATTCGTTCCGTACTGCTTCTCAACTAGAAAAAGAGGATTGGGTGCTAGATGGGAATTGTTATCGCAAAGATATGGCGCAAATGCTTCCTCTATATGAAGCAAAAATGTTACATCAATTCGACCATAGATTCAGTACATATTTGGGAGTAAGACCAGAATCTCTTTTTACAGTTAAAGCACAAACTAATTATATTGACCGCCAGAACGCAGATGTAGATGTTCTGCCTAGGTACTGGGTGAGCATTGAGGAGGTTAAAGATAAACTGGATGGTGAATCTTGGTTGTTTGGGTGGAGGGATATTACCAATGTCTCCTCAAATAGGAGGACATTGATAGCTACTGTCGTCCCCGCGTATGGCTACGGAGACAAGTTCTTGCTCATGAGATTAAATAGGCGAGATGAATATGCAGCAGCTTTGCTTCAGAATCTAAACTCTTTCGTAAACGACTATGTTGTACGTCAAAAATTCGGTGGGACTTCACTAAAGTATCATTACGTCAAGCAATTCCCTATTCTTCCACCCTCCGCCTTCACGCCTCCCCGCCTCGCCTTCATCACGCCGCGTGTGCTGGAGCTGACGTACACGGCCCACGACCTGACCGGCTTCGCCCGCGACCTGGGCTACGCGGGCGACCCGTTTGTCTGGAACGACGAGCGGCGCTTCTGGCTGCGGGCCGAGCTGGACGCCCTGTACTTCATGCTCTACGGCATCGAGCGCGGCGACGTGGACTACATCATGGGCACCTTCCCGATCGTGCAGCGCAAGGACATTGCGGCGCACGGCAGCTACCGCACCAAAGAGGCCATTCTGAGCGTATACGACGAACTCACCGCGCTGGGGCTGGAGCGGCTGGACGGGTACCGCAGCAAGGTGAGCGGGGAAGCGGTGGCGGGAGGGTGGGAGCCGAAACTGGAAGGCGCGCGCCAAGGGGCGAACGCATGACGCTGTTCGGAGACGATTACCAGGACAACAGCAGTCAGAGCATCACAGTGGTCGAGATGGAGTGCGTGAAGGTGCGCGGCATGCTCAAAGTGCGGATCACGTCACCGGGGCCGTTCCAGGGGGCGAACGTGAACTGCTCGCGTGAGCTGCGGGTCGAGGGTGCGCGCTACCGGGGACGGATCTACCTGATCCAGAAGCGGGGGCAGGATGAGCCGCACTGCATTCTGGTCAACGAACAGGGTAATCGTGACGTGAACGCACTGGAGAGGCTCTCCTGATGAAAGGTAACTGGAGGCGCATATGACTGATCCACCCGTTTCACCTACCTTCGAACTCGACGCGCCGGGCATGCAGGCCAGGGCACAACGACGGGGTGGGCAGTTCGTGGTGCTGGCTGGCAGCATGGCACGGGCTAACGTGTCAGACACTTATGAGCAATATGTCCCAGAGAGCTACCAGAAGTTCAGAACTGAGTTGCTGTCAACGGGCAAGCTTAGTCTTATAGCTGAGCGGCCAGATTTGCTGACCTTAGTCGAGGACACCACCTTTAGCGGCCCCACTCCGGCGACAGAGGTGCTATTGGGCTGTCATGCCGACAATACCCACCAATGGTTTCGTACACTTTCCGATGGGCGACGACAGACTTATACGATGTACATAGGGGCCATGTCAAAACTTGAACCGCTGAAAGCCACCTGGGAGCCTTTCTTCCACGAGCTGGCCACGAAGCTGCTGGACTTCGAGACGCGGCAGCCAGAGCTGGTTTTGCTGATGCGGGAGGTCGGCATCTCTGTTCGGGATGATCCGGATGAACCGCTCAGCGTCATGGATCCGCTGACGTTTCTGCTCAGCATCAAAAAATACTCAGATACTGCCAAGATCAAAGGATTCCTAAGGGAGCTAGGCCGCCGCCTAGAGCTAAAAACACCAATTCCTGATTCGCTGGCAGGGTCTTCGATCCTTCACATCACCGATGCGCGGTTGTTTTCGGGAGCAGCGCAGCGCACGCCACAAGAATTCGCTGACCTGTTCGCCCTTACCCGGCAGGCACTGGCGGGCGACCTCGACGACGACACCTTCCGCCGGGTTCGCGTACGCAAAGGTGTAGGTCTCGCAAAGCTGACTCAGGCGCTGTATAGCGTGAATCCACAGCGCTTCCTACCGCTCAGCCGCGACGTGCAGGCATACCTTCAGGCACGGGGAGTCCAGGGCATAGACCGGATCGAGGGGGCCGCAGATCTGAGGGCAGTACTGGATGCGGCGGCTCAGATCAACCCAGATTTCGTGGCGCTGTCGCAGGCTGCCTTGTTAGTGAGTCAGCGGGAGAGTCAGGTCGCACAACTCCAGAACGGCGCGTTCCCCTTCGCCCAGTTCCGCGAGGAGGCGCTGCGCTACAGCACCGACAAGGTAAAGGGCAACCTGGTACTCGACAAGAAGTACGCCCCGCTGCTGCTGGAGATCATGAGCGGGGAGTGGAATGCGCTGAGCCCGGCCCGCTCACCGTACAGCGGGCGCGAGCAGCTGGCCGTCAAGGTAGCGCTGGGCGGCGGCGTAAAGGCAGATGGCGCGAGCTTCGGGCGGGCGCTGCTGTTTGGGGAAGCTGGTGGCTTCGAGTATGTGCCTTTCCCGGTGGGCCTGACATTGGAAGTCGGCCTGCCGGATGGCAAGGGCGATGGCCCCCGGCGGGCGCTGGCCGATCCCCAGATGCGGTCTGCGCTGCTCTCGGCGCTAACGGTGTCCCTACCAACCAGCTCACCCACCACGCTGACCCTCAATACCGACTTCGGGTCGCTCAAGCTGCTGCCCATTCAGGCAGCCCAAACCGAGGAAGTGGCAGCTACCCTGGACAGCTACGCGCAGGGCTTCGGCAAGAGTCGGCGGCTGCGGGTGGGCGTTTCCCTCTCGCCGCAGGAACTCGAGAGTGAGAACTTCCCGGCGTTGCTGGAGGCCGCTCTGAGCTACCTCGATGACCTAACGGGCGTCCTCGACCGCCTGGAGCGGATGCCGGATGCCGCGCTGGATAACCAGGGCACCATCCAGGTGCCCGGCCAGGTGGAGGTCAGGCCGCCGACGACGTTCACGCCCGCGCCTGGTGTGCCGCTTAACCAGATCCTGTACGGCCCGCCCGGCACTGGCAAGACCTACCGGGCGATCGACGACGCCTTGGCCATTCTCGACCCCACTACCTTACTGGCGCATCCTGGTCCCGAAGGCCGCTCAACCCGTAAGGAACGCTACGACCAGCTCGTGCAGGAGGGCCGCATCTCGTTCGTGACCTTCCACCAGTCCTTCGGCTACGAAGATTTCATCGAGGGCATCAAGCCGGTAATGCAGAACGGTCAGCTCTCGTATGAATTGCAGGACGGCGTCTTCCTGGCGGCAGTACGGGCGGCAGGCGGCGACATCGCCCGGCCTGCGCCGCAGGCGCAACCACCTGCGCGTCCGGAGCTTGAAGTCCGCCCAGACGCGCAGGTGTGGCGTATCTACATCGATGGCACAGCGCCTATCAGCCGCTTGCGGGAGCTGAGCCTCCAGCGCGGCGAACTCCGCATCGGAAGCTGGCTGAGTGGCAGCCTGACACTGGACGGTCGCCTTCCCGCTCAAGCCAAACATCCCGCCGATCTCAACTTGCTCCCTGAGGATCAGCTCAATGCACAGCAACTCGCCTTCAAAGACAGCTTGCGTGTTGGTGACCTGGTCCTGCTGGCCACAGGCACAAACCGCATAGGCGCGGTGGGGGTAGTGACGGGCGATTACCATTTCGACCCAGTGGGCGACCGGCTCTTCGCCACCGATTACGCCCACGCCCGCTCAGTACGCTGGCTGGCCACAGACCTGTCTCTGTCAGCGCAGGATGTGACAGGCAGGCTCTTCGCTCAACAGACGCTGCAGCGGGTCAATGGAGCGACGCCCACGCAGGTCCTGGCCCATCTGCCCGCCGCCTCGTCTGGAACTCCTCTTCAGACGATTCAGGCCCACGTGCTGATTATCGACGAGATCAACCGGGGAAATATCGCCAAGATCTTCGGCGAGTTAATTACGCTGTTGGAAAGCGGCAAGCGGGCCGGGATGGCCGAAGCGCTGACAGCCACCCTGCCGCTGAGCCGCAGGCCGCTGAGCGTGCCGCAAAGTCTCTATGTCCTGGGCACCATGAACACCGCCGACCGCAGCCTGACCCTGCTGGACGCGGCCTTGCGGCGGCGCTTCTCCTTTCGCCCAGTCTGGCCGGAGCCGCAGGTGCTGCCGACCCTAACCTTTGCCGACAACGAAGCGCTCGATCTGCGCAAGTTTCTGTACGTCATCAACGAGCGCATCGAGCGCCTGCTCTCCCGCGAACAGGTGATCGGACACGCCTACCTGCTGGGCCTGCCCGCCACCCTGGCAGGGGTCGCCAGCGCTGTGCGCGAGCGCATTCTGCCGCTGCTGGAAGAGTACTTCTTCGAGGACTGGGGCAAGATCCGTGAGGTGCTGGCCGACGAGAGCAAGGACCTGGAACACCAGTTCATTCACCGCTCCGAATCCGGCGGCGAGGTTCGCTACCGCCTGAACGAGGCGGCCTTCGGGGCCGTGGAAGCGTTCAGCGGCGTGTATGCCGGAGTGGCTGAAAAAGACTTTCCCTTCGGCGCGTGACGGTGCCGATCCAGCTCCAGGTCCGTGAACATGACACGCTGGTGCGCGGTGCCCACCAGCCCACCTGGTCGCCGAACCTGACGGCCCTGCCGCCCCAGGCGTTCGACGCGATCGAAGCGCTGCTGCTGGGCCGCCAGTACGATCTGGCTCCGTTGGCCATCGCGGCGAAGGTGGGCGGGCAAAGTGCCCTGAAGCTGACGCAGTGGGTGGGCGTGCTGCGTGCGCCGGACGGCACCACCATCGAGATTTTGCCCAAGACGCACGAGCGGCCCGGTGCACGGGCCGCTCCGGACTCCCTGGAGCGCAGCCGGGCGCTGCTGCTCAGGATGCTGAGCGCCACCGACGAGCGCTTCCGGGTGGCTCCGCCCGCTGATCTGGAACCGGCGAAGATGCCGCTCTACGAGGTGGTGCTGCGGTATGTGTTGGAGGGCGTCAGGGCGGCGCTCCGGCGCGGCGTCCCGCACGCTTACGTCCCGGTGCAAGAGGAGCGACCCGGCCTGCGGGGCCGCCTCGACTTGCCACGGCAGATGCGGCAACCACGCCACCGCGCCCACTTGCTGCACGTCACTTACGACGAGTTCCTGCCGGACCGTCCGGAGACGCGGCTGACCCGC
>Ga0160427_10001358_pt1 | contig 15012 bp, 12 predicted proteins | sample SolpanmetagenomL_FD_108194 | JGI IMG/M metagenome (GOLD analysis project Ga0160427, IMG submission 108194) | Solar panel surface microbial communities from Lawrence Berkeley National Laboratory, California, USA - L | ecosystem: Engineered > Built environment > Solar panel > Unclassified ...
CACAGTGCGATCCTGCCACTCGGCCGGGTCGCCGCCCGCCCACCTACACTCGGGCCCGTGCCCGGCCGCATCCACCCCGACGACCTCCTGGCGGTCAAGGAGACCGTCAAGATCGAGGAGGTCGTCGGCGCGCAGGTCGCCCTGCGTCCCGGCGGGGTCGGCTCCTTCAAGGGCCTGTGCCCCTTCCACGACGAGCGCACCCCCAGCTTCACCGTCCGCCCCGTCGTCGGGCGCTGGCACTGCTTCGGCTGCGGCGAGGGCGGCGACGTCATCGAGTTCGTCCAGCGCATCGACGGCCTGGGCTTCACCGAGGCCGTGGAGCGCCTGGCCTCCCAGGTCGGCATCACGCTGCGCTACGTCGACGACGCGGGCCGGGCGGGGCAGCGCCCCAGCGGCGCCGGCGCGGGCCAGCGCCAGCGCCTGCTGGAGGCGCACCGGGTCGCGGAGGAGTTCTACTGCGCCGAGCTGGAGGCCGACGGCCCCGCCGACACCGCGCGCCGCTTCCTCGCCGAGCGCGGCTTCGGGCGGGCGGAGGCGGCCGGCTTCGGGGTCGGCTTCGCCCCCTCCAGCGGTGAGGCGCTGCTGAAGCACCTCCGCGGCAAGGGCTTCACCGAGGACGAGCTGATCACCTCCGGCCTCGCGGCCCGCTCGCAGCGCGGCAGCCTCTACGACCGCTTCCGCGGCCGCCTCGTGTGGCCGATCCGCGACGTCAGCGGCGCGACGATCGCCTTCGGGGCCCGGCGCCTGTTCGACGACGACCGCATCGACGCCAAGTACCTCAACAGCCCCGAGACGCCGATCTACAAGAAGACGCACGCCCTCTACGGCCTGGACCTGGCCAAGCGCGACATCACCCGCAAGAAGCAGGTGGTGATCGTCGAGGGCTACACCGACGTCATGGCCTGCCACCTCGCCGGGGTGACCACCGCCGTGGCGACCTGCGGCACGGCCTTCGGCGAGGAGCACGTGCGCATCGTGCGGCGCATGCTGGGCGACGCGGACGGCTCGGGCGAGGTCGTCTTCACCTTCGACGGCGACGCCGCGGGCCAGAAGGCGGCGCTGAAGGCCTTCGAGCTGGACCAGCGCTTCTCCTCCCAGACGTACGTCGCCGTCGAGCCCGGGGGCGACGACCCCTGCGACCTGCGCCTCGCCGCGGGCGACCAGGCCGTCGTGGCGCTGATCGCCGGCCGCGTCCCGCTGTTCGAGTTCGCCATCCGCTCGACGCTGGAGCGCTTCGACCTCGACAACGAGGCCGGCCGCCTCGCGGCGCTGGACGCGGCGGCGCCCATCGTCGCGGGCATCCGCGACGTCGGCCTGCAGCACCGCTACGCCGTCAACCTCGACCGCTGGCTGGGCTTCCTCGACGAGCGCTTCGTCCTGGACCGGGTGCGCCGCCACGGCGGCCGGGGGCGCGAGGGCGGCCCCGGCGCCCCGCAGCGCCGCGAGGCCTCGGCCCGCGCCCGCGTCGACCCGCTGGACCCGGTGGCGCGGCTGGAGCGCCACGTCCTGGCCTGCGTCCTGCAGCACCCCTCGGCCGTGGCCACGGACTTCACGGCCCTGGAGGACGGGGCCTTCACCGTCCCGGCCCACCAGGCCGTCCACGACGCCGTCACGGCCGCCGGCGGGCCCCTGGAGGCACCGCAGGGCACGGCGTGGGTCTCCACCGTCCTGGAGTACGCGGCCGGGCCCGTCGCGGGGCTGGTGCAGGAGCTCGCCGTGATCGACCTGCCGGTGCCGGCCGAGTCCGAGGTCGAGCGGTGGGGCCGCTCGATGATCGCGGCCCTGCGGCTGCAGTCGGCCACCCGCTCGGTGGCGCAGGCCCGCCGCGCCCTGCAGCGCCTGGACCCGGCGGCGCAGGCGGAGGAGTACGCGGCGGCCTCGACCGAGCTCTTCCGCCTGGAGGCCCTGCGCCGGGCGCTGCAGGAGCGCTCGCAGGGAGCCTGACCCCGCGTCGGCTCAGGTCGACCGCGGTCCGGCCGACAGGAGGGTGTCGACCACCCGGTCACCGCCTCGCGGCACCAGCGTCGCGGACGGGCTGGTACGGTTGACCTGCTGTGGCCGCGGGAACCCGAACGGGTGAGAGCGGCGATGGTCCCGCCTAGCTCAATTGGCAGAGCAGCCGGCTGTTAACCGGCAGGTTACTGGTTCGAGTCCAGTGGCGGGAGCACGACGAGGACCACCGGGCAGCCGCCCGGTGGTCCTTCGTGCGTCCGGGGCCGCTCAGCCGGCGATGGTGGCGTCCATGGCGTCGGCGAACTGCTGCGGCGTGATGGTGAGGCCGAAGAGCTTCTCGATGTTCTCCAGCAGCGCGTCCGCCTGCTTCGGCACGAGCGCCTGGTCCCACGACTGCTGGAACGCCGGCGCCTTCGAGGCCAGGTCGTACACGAACTGCAGCCACTCGGCGTCGTCGGAGGCGGCGAACTCGCTGTCCGAGCCGGTGACGATCGGGACGGACCCGGCCGCGATCCACGCCTTCGTCGTCGCGTCCGTGACGAGCCCCTCGGCGAAGAACGCCTTCGCCGCCGTCTTCGCCGCGTCGGTCGCCTTGGAGGACATGGCGTAGTAGCCGGACGGGTTGCCGACGGTGTTGGCCGCTGCGCCCGCGCCTCCCTCCACCGTCGGGAACGTGGTGAAGCCGAGGTGCCCGCCGGTCACGAAGTCGCCGCCGTCGGTCTTCATCGAGCCGTAGGCCCACGAGCCGTGCAGCAGCATCGCGGCCTTGCCCGTGAACAGCAGGGCCTGGTCGGCGTTGGAGTCGGCCGTGACCGAGGCGAAGCCGTTGATGAACGCGTCCGCCTTCACCAGGTCCTGGACCTTGGTGAGCGCGTCGATCGAGGCGGGCTGCGACCAGGCGCCGGCCTTGCCGTCGGCGATGGAGGTGAACAGCTCCGGGCCGCCGATGCGGTCGTAGAGGTACTCCAGCCACATCATGTTCGTCCACCGCGACTGCCCCGCCAGGGCGAAGGCCGCGACGCCGGCGGCCGTGAACCGCGGCACGAGGGCCGTGAGCTCCGACCAGGTGGTGGGCGGCTGCGCGCCGACCTTCTCGAACAGGTCCTTGTTGTAGTACAGGACGATCGGCGAGACGGTCTCGCACGGCATCGCGTAGACCTTGCCGTCGACGGTGGCGGCGGCGAAGGCGCTGGCGAACAGCTTGTCCTTCAGCGCCGCGTTGTCGGTGAAGAAGCCGGTGAGGTCCTCCACCTGCCCGTTCTGCACGTAGTCGCGCAGCCCGCCGCCGCCCCAGCTGGGGATGATCGTCGGCGCCTGGCCGGCCCCGATGGCCGTGCGGATCTTCGTCTTGTACGCGTCGTTCTGGAACGAGAGGTAGCTCAGGGCGTCGTCGGGGTGGGCCTCGTTGAACGCCGTGATGGCGTTCGTGCGGATCTGCTCCGCCGGCGCGCCCGTCAGAAACCACATGCTCGCCCCCTTGCCGCCGGCGGCCTTGCCCGGTCCGGCGGAGCCGCAGCCGGCGAGGGTCGCCAGCGCCGGCGCGGCCAGGGCGAGGGCGAGGAGCGAACGGCGGGACGTGCCCGGTGTGGTGCTCACGGTGTCTCCGATGGTCTCGTCGTCGAGAGGGGGACGGGCGGTGGAGCGGACCGGGCGGGCGGGGCTCGCCGCGGTCGGGCGGTCGGCGTCCGCCACGTCTCGACGGCGTCGTCCGCAGGCTGGCTCCGGGAGGCCGCCACGTCGCTGCGGCGGGCCCCCGCCAGGAGGTTTAACGATAGAAGCCTGCAGGTGGTCCGATGACCTGTCAAGGGTCGCGGACCGGCGGCACCCCGCGCCGGCGCGGGGCGCGGCGTGGCCCGACGTGGGCGGGTGCGGCCGTGGGTTAGGTTCCTGCGCAGGACATCTCCGCCCGTCCGGGGCCGGGGCGGGCGAGGGGGAGCGGTGTCGCAGCGCGGACGCACCGGTGCGCTCGCCGCGATCCTCGTCCCGCTGCTCCTGCTGGTCCTCGTCGTCGTCCTGGTGCGCGGCGGGGGCACCGCGGCTCCCGCCCCGACCGCGACCGGCGCCGCGGGGAGCGCGCTGGCCGCCCTCCCGCAGCTCGCGGTGGCCCCGGCCGGGTCCTCGCGCGGCTACCAGCGCGACCGCTTCGGCCCCGCCTGGGCCGACGAGGACGGCAACGGCTGCGGCACCCGCGACGACGTCCTGCGCCGCGACCTCACCGACGTCCGCACCCGCGCCGACGGGTGCGTCGTGCTCAGCGGCACCCTCGACGACCCGTACTCCGACGCCGTGATCTCCTTCCGGCGCGGGGAGGGCACGAGCGCCGAGGTGCAGATCGACCACGTCGTGGCGCTGTCGGACGCCTGGCGCACCGGGGCGTCGTCGTTCTCGGCCACCGACCTCGAGCGCTTCGCCAACGACCCGCGGGAGCTGCTCGCCGTCGACGGGTCGCTGAACTCCGCCAAGGGCGACGACGACGCCTCGCAGTGGTTGCCGCCGCGGGGCTCGTGCGCCTACGTCGCGCGCCAGGTGGCCGTGAAGCGGGTGTGGAGGCTGTGGGTCACGCCCGCCGAGCACGACGCGATGGCGCGGGTCCTCGCGGGGTGCCCGGACGAGCCGCTGCCCTTCTCCTGACGGCGGCGCGCGGGTTCAGCGCGGGGGCGTCAGCGGAACAGGGCGCTGTAAGCGTTCAGCGCGGGCTGCCCGCCGAGGTGCGCGTACAGGACGGTCGAGCCGGCCGGGATCCGCCCGTCCTGCACCAGGTCGATGAGCCCGGCCATCGACTTGCCCTCGTAGACCGGGTCGAGGACGACGCCCTCGAGCCGGCCGGTGAGGCGCATGGCGTCGAGCGTGGACTGCACCGGGATGCCGTAGGCGTCGCCGGCCCAGCCCTCCAGCACCGTGATCTCGTCGTCGCGCAGGTCGCGGCCGAGGTCGATGAGGTCGGCCGTGCGGCGGGCGATCCGCTCGACCTGGGCGCGCGTCTCGGCGATGCGGGCCGAGGCGTCGATGCCGATGACGCGGCGCGGGCGGTCCTGCCCCGCGAACCCCGCGATCATCCCGGCGTGCGTGGACCCCGTCACGGAGCAGACGACGACGGTGTCGAAGAACACGCCGAGCTCCTGTTCCTGGCGCTGCACCTCGTAGGCCCAGTTCGCGAACCCCAGCCCGCCGAGCTCGTGGTCGGAGGCGCCGGCGGGGATGCCGTAGGGCGTGCCGCCGCGCTCGGCGACGTCGGCCAGCGCCTGCTCCCAGGAGCTCTTGAACCCGATGCCGAAACCCTCGTCGACGAGGCGCACCTCGGCGCCCATGAGGCGCGACAGCAGGATGTTGCCGACGCGGTCGTTCACGGCGTCGGGCCAGTCGACCCACTGCTCCTGCACGAGCACGGCCTCCATCCCGAGCGAGGCGGCGACCGCGGCGACCTGGCGCGTGTGGTTGGACTGGATGCCCCCGATCGACACGAGCGTGTCCGCGCCCTTCGCCAGCGCGTCCGGCACCAGGTACTCGAGCTTGCGCGTCTTGTTGCCGCCGAAGGCGAGACCGGAGTTGACGTCCTCGCGCTTGGCCCAGACCTGGACGTCGCCGAGGTGGGCGCTCAGGCGCGGCAGGGGGTGCACGGGGCTCGGCCCGAAGGTCAGCGGGTGGCGGGGGAACTGCTCGAGACGCACGGGAGGGGCTCCAGTTCGGGGGAGGGCGGTCAGAGGAGGTCGAGGAAGGGGTCGAGCGTCAGCCAGTTCTCGCGGGCCAGGCGTCCTGCGGTCTCGGCGTCCCCGGCCAGGGCGGCCCGGGTGATCGCCGCGTGCTGGGCCACGGAGGCGCGACCCGACAGGGTCGAGAACCGGGCCCGCTCGATCCGCCGCAGCAGCGGGGTGGCCTGCGCCAGGGACGAGCGCAGCAGCGGGTTGTCCGCCACCGCGACGTAGACCTCGTGGTAGGCGTCGTCGGCCAGCAGGGCGCGGTCGGCGTCCCCGGCGGCCAGCGCCGCCGCGAACTCCTCGTTGCCGCGCTCCAGCGCCTCGGCGTGGGCGGCGTCCAGGCGCGGGACCGCCTCGGTGACGGCGAGCTGGTGCAGGGCGGCGGCGACGGTCTGGGCGTGCCGGGCGGCGCGCGCGTCCCACGGCGCGACGACCGTCGAGTGACCCGGCCGCGTGCGCACGAGGCCGGCCTGTTCGAGCCGGGCCAGGGCCTCGCGGATCGGCGTGCGGCTCACGCCCAGCCACCGCTCCAGCTCCGGGTCGCGCAACCGCTCACCCGGCGCGAGCGTCCCGTCCACGATCGCGTCGCGCAGGGCGCGGTAGGCGTCCTCGCGCAGCAGCGAGCGTCGCGAGGCGGTGTTCTGGGGGACCGGCATGCAACATATTACCGGGCACCGAAGGGCCTCGTGTCAAACGACGACCGGGGTGATGGTCAAGCGCTCAACTACCTGGCGTACGCTGGTCGTCAGGTGCCGCGCACGAGGCGCGGGACCTGCCGGGACGCCCGGCGACGGGCGTTCCCGGTGTGCGGCAACCGCACGCAGATCGGGAGGACTCCCCATGAACCGCTTCGACGACCGCGTCGCCCTCATCACCGGTGGTGGCTCCGGCCTCGGCCGGGCCAGCGCGGTGCGCCTGGCCACCGAGGGGGCGAAGCTCGCGCTGGTCGACGTGTCCGAGGCCGGGCTGGCCGCGTCGGCCGCCGCCGTGACCGAGGCCGTCCCGTCGGCCGAGGTCCTCACCGTCGTCGCGGACGTGTCGAAGGAGTCGGACGTCGACGCCTACGTCGCCGCGACCCTGGACCGCTTCGGCCGCATCGACGCGTTCTTCAACAACGCAGGCATCGAGGGCCGGCAGAACCTCACCGAGGACTTCACGGTCGAGGAGTTCGACCGCGTCCACGGCATCAACCTGCGCGGCGTCTTCCTCGGGCTGGAGAAGGTCCTCAAGGTCATGCGCGCCCAGGGCTCCGGCCAGGTCGTCAACACGGCCAGCGTCGGCGGCATCCGGGGGGTCGGCAACCAGTCCGGCTACGCCGCCGCCAAGCACGGCGTCGTCGGGCTGACCCGCAACTCCGCCGTCGAGTACGGCCGGTACGGCGTCCGCGTCAACGCGATCGCCCCCGGCGCCATCTGGACCCCGATGGTGGAGAACTCCATGCGCCAGCTCGACGCGGAGAACCCCGAGAAGGCCGCCGAGCAGTTCATCCAGGTCAACCCGACGAAGCGCTACGGCCAGGCCGACGAGATCGCGGCGGTCGTCGCGTTCCTGCTCTCCGACGACGCCAGCTACGTCAACGCCGCCGTGGTACCCATCGACGGTGGTCAGTCCGCGCAGTACTGACGCCGGTGCGGGCGGCCCCGGCGCACCCGCGCCGGGCCGCCCCCGCACGCCCCGATCACGCCCCGCGGCCGCTAGCCTTCCCCGGTGGTGGGCCGGTGGTCGCCACCGCGGGGCGGTAGCTCAGTCGGTCAGAGCAGGGGACTCATAATCCCTCGGTCGTGGGTTCGAGCCCCACTCGCCCTACGTCCTCCGCCCCCGCCGCGGGGCGTGGTCGTCCGCGCCGCGGACCTCGGGGCGACCGTCACCGTCGGACGAGTCCGACGGCTCCGGCCGCTCCGGCCGTCGCGGCGGGGCGACGCACGACGGGGAGCACGTCGGGCGCGGGCTGGGAGCCGCGTCGCCGACGTCCCCGTTCTACTACGCCGCCGGCGCGACGGCGCGGCGGGCACCCGGACGCTCGTGCACCTCAGGCGACGCGGGCCAGCGCCACGAGCACCTGCGGCAGGGTCGGGACGCCCTCGGCGCGGAAGACCTCGACGCCCGCGTCGTCGCGCACGACGACGGTGGGGGTGGTGCGCACGCCCGCGGCCTCGGCCCGGTCGACCTCCTCGGCGACGTCCACGTCGACGAGGTGCACGGACGGCACGAGCTGCGCGGCCCGGGCCAGCACGCGGCGGGTGCTCACGCAGGGCCCGCAGAACGCGGAGGAGAACAGCTCGACGGTCACGACCGGTGCAACCGCGCTGCGCGGCGCGGGCTTCCGCCGCCTCAGAGGAGGTAGCGGAACAGCGGTTCGCCGGCGGCGACGGGCTCGAAGCTCGCGGGAGAGGCGTCCATGCGGGCCAGCAGCGCGGGCAGGTCGTCGGGGTGGGCGATCTCCAGCCCGACCAGCGCCGGGCCGGTCTCGCGGTTGCTGCGCTTGACGTACTCGAACAGCGTGATGTCGTCATCCGGGCCCAGCACCTCGTCCAGGAAGCGCCGCAGCGCCCCGGGCTCCTGCGGGAACTCCACCAGGAAGTAGTGCTTGCGGCCCTCGTGGACCAGGGCGCGCTCGACGATCTCGGCGTAGCGGCTGACGTCGTTGTTTCCCCCGGAGACGACGCACACCACGGACGACCCGGGCTCGACGGTGATCGCCTCGGCCAGGGCCGCCGTCGCCAGGGCCCCCGCGGGCTCCGCGATGATCCCGTCGGTCTGGTACATCGCGAGCATCTCGCGGCAGACGCGGCCCTCCTCGACCGTCACCAGCTCGGTGCGGGAGGCGGCGACGACGGGGTGGGTGGACGTGCCGACCCGGCGGACGGCCGCGCCGTCGACGAAGGTGTCCAGCGCCGCGAGGGTCACGGGGCCCCCGGCGGCGACGGCCGCCGCCATGGACGCGGCGCCCGCGGGCTCGACCCCGACGACGCGCACGCCCGGGTGCCGCTCGCCGATCCAGGCCAGCACGCCCGCGAGCAGCCCGCCACCGCCGACGGGCACGACGAGCACGTCGGGGAGGGAGCCCTGCGCGGCGAGGACCTGCTCGACCACCTCGAGGGCGACGGTGCCCTGGCCGGCCACGGTCCGCGGGTCGTCGAAGGCGGGCACCAGCGTGGCCCCCGACAGCGACGCGTGCTCCTTCGCGGCGGCTGCGGCGTCGTCGTACGTGTCGCCCACCACGACGGTCTCGACGAACGCCCCGCCCAGCTTCGCGATCCGGTCCCGCTTCTGCCGGGGCGTCGTGCGCGGCAGGTAGACGCGACCGGCGACGCCCAGGGCGGCGCACGCGTAGGCGACGCCCTGACCGTGGTTGCCGGCGCTCGCGCAGACGACGCCCCGGCCGCGCACCCCCTCCTCGAGCTGGGCGATGAGGTTGTAGGCCCCGCGGGCCTTGTAGGAGCGGACGACCTGGAGGTCCTCGCGCTTGAGCCAGACCCGCGCGCCGGTCTCCTCCGACAGCCGCGCGCTCGGCTCGAGGGGGGTCGTGTCGACCACGCCCACGAGGCGCTCCGCCGCCGCCTCCACCGCGGCGGCGTCCACCGCCACCTCGGGCGCAGGAGCCACCGGGGCCGTCGCCGGGGTGTCCGCGGTGGCAGGGGAGTCGGGCCTCATGGGTCCATGGTCGCGCCGGGGCGGGGGTGAGGTGCACCACAGGCCCCTGGCGGGGGTGCTGAGGACGGCAAGGCTGCCCTATCCTCGGTGAGCCTCACCTCACCAGGTGCGGCAACCTGCGGAAGGGGTCGCCCGTGCTCGCCACCTTCGTCATCGGGCTCCGCGAGGGCCTCGAGGCGGCGCTCGTCGTCGGCATCGTCGCGGCCTTCCTGCGCCAGCGCGGTGAGGTCCGGGCCGTCCGGTACGTGTGGCTCGGGGTGCTCGCCGCCGTCGTCCTGTGCGCCGGTGCCGCGCTCGCGCTGCAGGCGTACTCCCAGGGGCTGCCGCAGCGCCAGCAGGAGCAGCTGGAGACCGTCGTCGGGCTCGTCGCCGTCGCCATGGTCACCTACATGATCTTCTGGATGACCCGCCACGCCCGCTCCATGAAGGGCGACCTCGAGCGCGCGGCCGACAGCGCGCTGGCCCGGGGCTCGTCGTGGGCGCTCGTCGCCATGGCCTTCCTGGCCGTGCTGCGCGAGGGCCTGGAGACGTCGGTCTTCCTGCTCGCCACCTTCCAGAACTCCCGGGACAACGCCCAGGGCGCGATCGGCGCGGGCCTCGGCGTCGTGCTCGCGGTCGTGCTCGGCTACGGGATCTACCGCGGCGGCGTGAAGCTGAACCTCGCGCGGCTGTTCCGCATCACGGGCGTCCTGCTCGTCGTCGTCGCGGCCGGCATCGTCATGGGCGCCGCGCACACGGCCCACGAGGCCGGCTGGCTGCTCGCCGGCCAGCAGCAGGTGCTCGACCTGTCCGCGCTCGTGCAGCCCGGCACCGTCCGCGCGGCCGTCCTGCAGGGCGTGCTCGGCTGGCAGCCCCGCCCCGTGCTCGCGGAGGTCGTGGGCTGGGTCGTCTACGCCGTCCCGATGCTCCTCGTCGTGCTCTGGCCGCGCACGCGCCGCCCGGTGCGCGAGAGCGTCCCGCAGCCCGTCTCCGCCTGACCCTCCTCCTCGTGCGCCTCCGCGGCGCCGTCCCGAAAGGCCGTGCCGTGCCCCGCACCCCGCGCTCCCGCCGTCCGCTGCTCGCCCTCGCCGCGGCCGGGCCGCTGCTCCTGCTCGCCGCGTGCGGCGGCGGCGCGCAGGCGGAGGGCTCCGCGGCGGGCGGCGGCAACGTCGTGAAGGTCACGCTCACCGACGACGGGTGCACGGCGGAGCCGAACTCCGTCGCCGCCGGCTCGGCCACCTTCGAGGTCACCAACGACGGGGCGTCGGCCGTCACCGAGGCCGAGCTGGTCAACGCCGGGGGACGCATCCTCGGCGAGCGCGAGAACCTCACCCCGGGCCTGGGGTCGAGCTTCTCCCTGAAGGTCGAGCCCGGCACCTACAGCATCCAGTGCCCCAACGCGGCGACCGAGCTCACGCCGTTCACGGTCACCGGGGCCACCGCGTCCGCCACGGGCACGGCCGACCCGCTGCTCACCGCGGCGAGCACCGGCTACGAGGCGTACGTGAAGGACCAGGTCGCCCAGCTCGTCCCCGCGACGCAGGCCTTCGCGGCCGCCGTCGAGGCCGGCGACGTGGAGAGGGCCAAGGCCCTCTACGGCCCGGCCCGCGCCCCCTACGAGCGCGTCGAGCCCGTCGCGGAGAGCTTCGGCGACCTCGACCCCGCGATCGACGCCCGCGTCGCCGACGTGGCCGACCCGAGCACCTGGTCCGGCTTCCACCGCATCGAGCAGGCGCTGTGGCTCGACGGCAGCACGGCCGGCATGGCGCCCGTCGCGCAGCAGCTGGTCGCCGACGTGACGAAGCTCCAGACGCTCACCGCCGGCGTGACCTTCCAGCCGGCCGAGCTCGCCAACGGGGCCAGCGCCCTGCTCGACGAGGTCGCCAAGAGCAAGGTCACGGGCGAGGAGGAGGCCTACTCCCACCTCGACCTGCTCGACTTCGCGGCCAACGTCGACGGCGCCCGCAAGGCCTTCGACCTGCTGACGCCCGCGCTGGCGCAGACGAACCCGCAGCTGGTCACCACCATCACCCAGCGCTTCGACGACGTGACGACCGGCCTCGCGCCGTTCCAGCGCGGCGACGGCTGGGCGCCCTACACCGAGCTGACCCAGGAGCAGGTCCGCCAGCTCGCCACCGCCGTCGACGCGCTCGCCGAGCCGCTGTCGACCGTCGCGGGCAAGGTCGTCGCCGGCGGCGAGCAGTAGCCCCGGACGAGGTCCGGTCCGCAGCAGCGCAGCAGCAGCAGGAGGAGGGGTCGTGAGCGGGGTCCGCCCGACGCGTCGAGGGGTTCTGACGGGTGCCGCCGTCGTCGGGGCCGCGGGGATCGGGGCCGCCGGCGTCGCCGTCGCCGGCCGCACGCCCGAGAGCACCGCCAGCGCGGCCACGCGCACCGTGCCCTTCCACGGGGCCCGGCAGGCGGGCATCACGACACCCGCGCAGGACCAGCTGGTCTTCGCCGCGATCGACGTCACGACGACCGACGCCTCGGCGCTCGCCGACGTCCTGGCCCGCTGGACCGACGCCACGCGCGCCATGACCGCCGGCGGTCACGTGGGTGGCGCCGACGGGATCGGCGTCGACCCGGACGAGCCGGCGGCCGACACGGGCGAGGCCTACGAGCTGCCCGCCGCGAACCTCACCGTGACGCTCGGGTACGGGCCCTCGCTCTTCGACGGCCGCTTCGGCCTGCAGGACAAGCGGCCCGCCGCCCTGCAGGAGCTGCCGCCCCTGCCCGGCGAGCAGCTCGACCCGACGCGCTGCGGCGGGGACCTCTGCCTGCAGGCCTGCGCCGACGACCCGCAGGTCGCCTTCCACGCCGTGCGCAACCTGCTCCGCATCGGCCGGGGCGTGGTGGCGGTGCGCTGGATGCAGCTCGGCTTCGGCCGCACGTCCTCCACCGCGGCGGGGCAGTCGACGCCGCGCAACCTCTTCGGCTTCAAGGACGGCACGGCCAACGTCAAGGCCGAGGACACCCGCGACCTCGACGGGTCCGTCTTCGTCGGCGGCCCGGGATCGCCCGCCGTGGACCAGGAGTGGATGCGCGACGGGTCCTACCTCGTGGCCCGCCGGATCCGCATGCTCATCGAGAGCTGGGACCGGGCCACGCTGGGGGAGCAGGAGCGCGTCGTCGGGCGGACCAAGAAGTCCGGTGCCCCGCTGACCGGCAGCCACGAGTCCGATCCCCTCGACCTCGACCGCACGTCGCCCAGCGGCACGCCGGTCATCGACGCCGCCGCCCACGTGCGGCTCGCCGCCCCCGCGACCAACGGCGGGGCGAAGCTGCTGCGGCGCGGCTACTCCTACACCGACGGCCTCGACCCCGTGACGGGGCAGCTGGACGCGGGCCTGTTCTTCATCGCCTTCCAGAACGACCCCGAGTCGCAGTTCGTGGCCATCCAGCGGCGGCTCGGCGCGCACGACGCCATGACCGAGTACGTCAAGCACGTCGGCAGCGCGGTGTTCGCCTGCCCGCCCGGCGTGGGCGCCGACGGCAGCTGGGGCGACGGCCTCTTCGCCTGAGGCGTGACGCCGCCGCCGGGGCGGGGGAGGATCCCGGGATGACCGCCTCCCTCGCCGCCGTCGTCCTCAGCACCCCCGACCCCGGGGCGCACGCGGCCTTCTACGCCGCGCTGCTCGGCTGGACGACGGTCGACCCCGACCCGGACGACCCCGACCCGGACTGGATCCGCCTGCGTGCCCCCGAGAGCGAGCGCCCCGGCCTGAGCTTCCAGCGCGAGCCGGCGGACACGCCGCCGACCTGGCCGGCGCGGGACGGCGGGCTGCAGATGCAGGCCCACCTCGACGTCCTCGTCGACGACCTCGACGCGGAGCAGGCCCGTGCCGTCTCGCTCGGCGCGAGCGTCGAGGAACACCAGCCGCAGCCGGACGTGCGCGTCCTGCGCGACCCGCACGGGCACCTCCTCTGCCTCTTCCTGCCCGGCGCCTGAGAGGCTCCAGGAGGGGGGCGGGCCGCGTCACTGGGGCTCGGAGGCCGCCTGCGCCTGGCCGCAGCCGACGGTGTGCGCGTTCTTCGCCTGCGGGCTGTCCGCCGCGACGCCCTGGGCGACGACCGTCGTCGCGCCGTTGGACGCGCGGCGCCCGAAGTCGGTCAGCTCGATGAGGGTCCGCGTCACCCGGATCGACCCGCCCCCGGTGTCCTCGGCGTTCAGACCGGCCAGCTGCAGGTCCTCCTCGTCGCCACCCGCGACGCAGCCGACGCCCGTGCCGTAGCCGGTGTAGCCGAGGTCGAACCTGTACTGCTGCCCCTTCGCGTCCAGCGTCGGCACCAGCCGGCAGTCGACGACGGCGTACAGCTGCACCGAGCGGCCGGTGTTCAGCAGCACGATCGCGGGCCCCGCCGGCTGCAGCTTCTGGCCGAGGGCGGTCGCCGCCTCCGGCGCGGCGCTGTCGTAGACGGTGGAGAACGTCGCGCCGCTGGCCGTCGTGATGCCGAGCGTGCGGTCGGGGGTGTCGGCCAGCCAGACGGTGTCGGGAGCGCCGTCGAGGTCGACGTCGCCCGTCACGGCCGTCCCGGCTCCCGCGGGGACCTTCGCGCCGTTGGGCACGCAGCCCGTCCCGCCGCCGGTGCCCGGGGCGTCGGTCGTCCCGTCCGCCGTGGACGGCGACGCCGTGGACGAGGCCCACGCTGCGGACGAGGAGGACGCGGACGGAGCCGGGGTGGCGGCCGGGGCCGCCGCGGCGCTCGTGGTCGAGGAGTTGCTCGACGTCGCGGCGACCGGCGCCGGGTCCGCGGCGCTGTCGGCGCCGCACCCGGCGAGCAGGGTGGCGACGGCCAGCAGCGAGGACGCGGTCAGGAGGCGGGAGCAGCGGGGAGCGGTCACGCGATCGACCGTGCCACCGCACCCGCGGTGAGGGCAACCGACTCCCCGGGAAGCGGTGTCACGGACTCGACACGTCCTCCGGCGCGACGCACGACGGCGCCGCCCCCGGGTGGGGACGGCGCCGTCAGCGGGACGCGGTGAGGCTCAGGCGCCCATGTTCATGGTGTCCGGGTGGGCGCCGACGCGACCGTCGCGGTCGAGGCCGGAGATCTGGGCCCGGTCGTCGTCGGTCAGCTCGAAGTCGAAGAGGTCGATGTTCTCCCGGATGCGCTCGGGGGTGACCGACTTCGGGATGACCAGGTTGCCGATCTCGATGTGCCAGCGCAGCGTCACCTGGGCCGGGGTCTTGCCGTGCGCCGCCGCGATCGAGCGGATGACCGCGTCGTCGATGACGCCCTTGCCGGAGGACAGCGGGCTGTAGGCCTCGGTCGTGATCTGGTGGCGGGCCAGCTCCTCGCGCAGCGGCAGCTGCTGCAGGAACGGGTGCAGCTCGATCTGGTTGACCGCCGGGACGACCTCGGTCTCCGCCAGCAGGCGGTTGAGGTGGTGCGGCTCGAAGTTCGACACGCCGATGGCGCGGACGCGGCCCTCGGCGTAGAGGCGCTCGAACGCCTTGTACGTGTCGACGTAGGCGTCCTTCGCGGGCACCGGCCAGTGGATGAGGTACAGGTCGACCTTCTCCAGGCCGAGCTTCTCGAGGCTCTCGTCGAAGGCGCGCAGCGTGGAGTCGAAGCCCTGCTCGGCGTTCCACAGCTTCGTGGTGATGAACAGCTCGTCGCGGGCGATGCCCGACTCGGCGATGGCCTTGCCGACGCCCCGCTCGTTGCCGTAGATGGCGGCGGTGTCGATGTGCCGGTAGCCGGCCTCCAGCGCGGTGGCGACGGCCGG
>Ga0160427_10001359_pt1 | contig 15001 bp, 14 predicted proteins | sample SolpanmetagenomL_FD_108194 | JGI IMG/M metagenome (GOLD analysis project Ga0160427, IMG submission 108194) | Solar panel surface microbial communities from Lawrence Berkeley National Laboratory, California, USA - L | ecosystem: Engineered > Built environment > Solar panel > Unclassified ...
CCCTGCGATGAAGGCGGCCGCGTGCCGGGCCCGGTCGCGGACGGTGTCCAGGTCGTCGCCGTAGACGGTGACGTGGCCGAGCTTGCGCCCCGGCCGCTGCTCCTTGCCGTACAGGTGCACCTTGACGCCCGGGTCGTGCGCCATGACGTGCAGGTAGGAGCGGTACAGGTCCTCGTGGCGGGTCTCGACCTCGCGCGGGCCGAGCACGTTGACCATGACGGTCCAGGGCGCGCGCGCGGCGGGCGAGCCCAGCGGCAGGTCCAGCACGGCGCGCAGGTGCTGCTCGAACTGGCTGGTCACGGCGCCCTCGATGCTCCAGTGCCCCGAGTTGTGCGGGCGCATCGCGAGCTCGTTGACGAGCACCTCGCGGCGGCCGTCGCGCTCGACCTCGAACAGCTCCACGGCCAGGACGCCGGTGACCCCGAGCCCGCCCGCGACGTCGAGGGCGATCCGGGAGGCCTGCGCGGCCAGGTCGGGGTCGAGGCCGGGCGCGGGGGCGACGACCTCGCGGCACACGCCGCCGGCCTGGACGGTCTCCACGACGGGCCACGACGCGGCCTGCCCCGAGGGGCTGCGGGCGACGAGCGCGGCGAGCTCGCGGACGAAGGGCACGTGCTCCTCGGCGAGCAGCGGGCCGGGCTCGCCGGGCCGCGCGGCCCAGTCCTCGAACCAGCCGGCCGCCGTGGCGAGGCCCTCGGGGTCCAGCTGCGGATCGGCGACGACGAGGACGCCCTTGCCGTCGTAGCCGCCCCGCGGCGTCTTGAGCACGACGGGCCAGCCGACGTCGGCCGCGAAGGCGCGCAGCGCGTCCACGTCGTCGACGGCCGCGAAGCGGGGGCACGGCACGCCGAGGGCGCTCAGGCGCTCGCGCATGACGAGCTTGTCCTGCGCGTGCAGCAGCGCGTCCGCGCCGGGCTGCACGGAGGTCACCTCGGCCATGGCCCGCAGCCCCGCCGGCGGGACGTGCTCGTGGTCGAAGGTGACGGCGTCGCACTCGGCGGCGAAGGCGCGCAGCGCGTCGAGGTCGTCCGCGGCCCCCACCGGGGCGGGCGTGATCACCTGCGCCGCAGCGACGTCGGGGCCCTCGGCGAGCACGCGCAGCCGCAGCCCCAGGGCGATCGCGGCCGGCTGCATCATGCGGGCCAGCTGCCCCCCGCCGACGACGCCGACCACGGGGAAGCCGCCGGGGCGCGCGTAGGGGGCGGGGTCGCGGGGGTGGCTCACGTCTGCCGAGGGTAGGCCACCCCGGCGGGAGCCCGGGTGCTCACCGACGGGTGCGCACCCGCCCCCGCGGACGTGCTGCGGGCGCCCTCCTGCGAGAGGATCCCTGCGGGCGGCGCGGAGGACGTGCCGCCTGACCCATGGAAGGGGAACCTGCTTGTGCTCACCGTCATCGCGTGTGTCGTCCTGGTCACCGTCGGCATCGTCGGAGCGATGAAGATGGAGAACCGGCTCGAGCCGTCGGACCGGAGGTCGCGCGCCGAGCGGTGAGCCTTGAGGCGTCTCTCAGGTCCGTCCGTCAGACTCTCCGGGCGAACCGGGGGACCCGGCCGCGGGACCCCGCCCCCGCGGGGGCGAGAGCGCCGACGAGAGACGGCCGACGAGACGGAGCAGCGCAGACCGTGGCAGACGACGAGACCGCAGCACCTCGCGAGGGGCTCGTGCGCCGCCTGCGCGCGACCTACGAGGTGCTGGCCCGCGAGGCCGCCAAGTTCGGCATCGTCGGCGGGGTCGCCTTCGTCGTGAACACGGGGACGTTCAACCTCCTGCGCTTCGCGGGCCCCGGCTCCGTCGGCGTCCTGCACGGCAAGCCCCTGACGGCCAACGTGATCGGCGTCGTCGTCTCCACCGTCGTCGCGTGGCTGGGCAACCGCTTCTGGACGTTCCGCCACCGCCGCCGCGCCTCGGCGCCCCGCGAGCTGCTGCTCTTCGCGGTGATGAACGCCGCCGGGCTCGCGATCTCGCTGGCCTGCCTGGGCTTCACCTACTACGTGCTGGACCTGCGCGGCGCGGTGGCCACGAACATCTCGGCCAACGTCGTCGGGCTCGTGCTGGGCACGCTGTTCCGCTGGTGGGCCTACCGCCGGTTCGTGTTCACGACCGAGCTGGCGGAGGAGGGCTGGGTGGCCCCGGCCGACGCTCCCGCGGCGGACGCACCCCCGGCCACGGCGGCGGAGACGCCCGCGGACGCCGCGGCCTCACGCCCGGCGCAGGTGGACGACGTCCGCGGCGGACAGGCTCGTCCGGGCTCCCCCGCCCCCCGCTGACCCCTCGGGGCGCAGCACCAGCCGGCCCGCGGCGTCGACGTCCTCGGCCAGTCCCGTCAGCGTCGAGCCGTCGGGCAGGTGCGCCCGAACGCGCGCGCCCAGCGTGGCGCAGACCGCCCGGTAGCCGGCCGCCGTCCCGGCGGCCTCCGGGTCGCCGTCCGCGGCCGCGAAGGCGTCCAGCCGGTCGCGCAGGCACCGCAGGTAGCGGCGCAGGACGGTGTCGCGGTCGGTCGTGCTCGCGCCGGCCAGGGCGAGCGACGTCGCGGGCGCCGAGGGACCGGGCTCCCCGTCGGCCAGGCCCAGGACGGGCGGGGCCGGCAGCTCGTCGGCGCGCTGGGTCACGTTCAGGCCGACGCCCAGGACGACGACGTCGTCGCGGGCCTCCACGAGCACGCCCGCGACCTTGCCCGCGGACGGGCCGTCGCCGGAAGGGGCGTCGACCAGCGTCACCAGCACGTCGTTGGGCCACTTCAGGGCGACCTGGACACCGAGGCCGTCGAGGGCGTCGGCGACCGCCAGGCCCGTCAGCAGCGGCAGCCACGACCACCGCTCGGGGGCGAGGGCCGGGCGCAGGAGCACCGACACGGCGAGCGAGGAGCGCGGGGGCGCCTGCCAGGCCCGGCCGAGCCTGCCGCGGCCGCCGCTCTGGTGGTCGGCCACGAGGACCGTGCCGTCGGCCGCGTCCGGGCGGGCCAGCAGGTCCGCGTTGGTCGACCCGGTGGAGGCCACCACGTCCAGCGCGCTCCAGCCGCCGTCGCCGAGCAGGGCCCGGCGCAGCGGCAGCGCCCGCAGCGGGGGGCGTCCGAGGTCGGTCCAGGCGGTGCTCACGCGGCTCACGCTACGGCCGCCGCACCGCGCGGACCCGTCGGCTCCCGCGGGCCCGGCTTGTCCTGGCGACCCCCCGCGTGGTCAGGTGAGCCTCCCCTCACCTCGAGCCCTGGAGTCCCGCCGTGCCCGCTCGCCCGACCCGCCGCTCCCTGCTCCTCGGCGCGCCCGCCGCGCTGACCGCGCTCGCCCTGGCCTCCTGCGGCGGCGGTACGAGCACCGGCGGCTCCTCGCCGGCGGCGACGTCCGGCGCGGGCACCTTCCCGGTGACCGTGCAGCACGCGCTGGGCAGCGCCACGATCGAGAGCGCCCCGCAGCGCGTCGTCACCGTCGGGTGGGGCTCCCAGGACGTCCTGTGGGCCCTCGGGATGCAGCCCGTGGCCGTGCCGAAGGTGACCTACGGCGGGCTCCCCGACGGCACCTACCCGTGGTGGGCGGGGCACTTCGACGCCGCCACCACGACGTTCCTGCCCAGCGCCGACGCCGGCGAGGTGCCGTTCGAGGCCATCGCCGAGAAGGCGCCGGACCTCATCCTCGCCGTCTACTCGGGCATCACGGCCGAGGACTACGCGACGCTGTCCAAGATCGCGCCGACCGTCGCCTACCCCGAGTCGCCGTGGAAGACGTCCTGGCAGGACCAGGCCACCCTCGTCGGCCGCGCCGTCGGGAGGGAGGCGGACGCGAAGGCGCTCGTCGCGCGCACGCAGGCCGACCTCGACGCGCGGGCCGCGGCCGCGCCCGTGCTGAAGGGCAAGACGTTCAGCTACGTCTACGCCACCGAGAGCGGCCTGTCGGTCTACCTGCCGGGCGACTCCCGCGTCGACATGCTGCACGACCTGGGGATGGTCGACTCCCCCGGCGTCACGACGCTGGCGGGCACCACGAAGGAGTTCTACACCGAGGTGGCCAAGGAGCGGACGCTCGACGTGGCCGCCGACGTCATCGTCGGCTACGGCGGGCTGACGCAGGCCCAGCTGGCCGCGGACCCGGTCTACGCGACCCTGCCGGCCGTCGCCGCGGGCGCCGTGGCGTGGCTCGCGGACGAGACCCTCGTGGCGGCGACGTCGGCCACCGTGCTGAACCTGCCGTGGCAGCTCGACCGGCTCGTGCCCCTGCTGAGCGCGGCGGCGGAGAAGTCGCCCGCCTGAGTCTGCGCCGGGCCGCGCCGGGCCGGGCCGGGACGGGAAGGGCGGGGCCGGGAAGGGCAGGGCGGGGCGGGGCAGGCCCTAGGGTCGGCGCGGTGACGACCAGCCCCCCGCCGCGCCGCCCCACCGCCCTCGACGCCGTCGCCGAGGAGCACCTCGCCGCCACGCTGCGGCTGCAGCCGGCGCTCGCGCTGTCGCTGGGGGCCGCCGACCCCGCGCCCGGCCTCGGCGACCGCTCCCCCGACGGGCTCGCGGCGGTCGCCGACGTCGCCCGCGCCACCCTGCGGGCCGTGGACGCCACCCCCGTCACCGACGAGGTCGACCGGGTCACCGCCGCGGCCCTGCGCGAGCGCCTCGGCCTGGAGGTCGCGCTGCACGACGCGGGCGAGACGGTCGGCGACCTCAACGTGATCGCCAGCCCCCTGCAGGACCTCCGGATGGTCTTCGACCTGGTGCCCACCGCGACGGCCGAGGACTGGGCCGACGTCGCGGCGCGGTTCGCGGCCGTGCCCGCGGCGGTCGAGGGCTACGTCGAGAGCCTGCGCAGCGCCGCGGCCGCGGGCCGGGTGGCCGCGCGCCGGCAGGTCGAGGCGTGCGCCGCCCAGGCCGCCGAGCACGCCGCCGCCGACGGGTTCTTCGCCGGCTTCGCCGCGGGCCGCGGCGAGGACGCCGAGCGCGGGGCCCGCTCCGCCGCGCAGGCCTACGACGGGCTCGCGCGCTACCTGCGCACGGAGCTGCTCCCCCTCGCCCCGGCCCGCGACGCGGTCGGCGCCGACCGGTACGCGCTCCTGTCGGCCTACCACGTGGGGGCTCGCGTCGACCTCGCCGAGACCTACGCGTGGGGCCTGGAGGAGGTGGCCCGGCTGCGCGCCGAGATGGCGGCCGTGGCCGTGGAGATCACGGGCTCGCCCGACGTCGCGGCCGCCGCCGCGGCCCTCGACGCCGACCCCGCCGGCCGCATCGAGGGCGCCGAGGCCTTCCGCGCGTGGATGCAGCAGCGCTCCGACGAGACCGTGGCCGCCCTCGCGGGGACGCACTTCGACATCCCCGAGCAGATCCGGACCCTGGAGTGCCGCATCGCCCCGACGACCTCGGGGGGCGTCTACTACACCGGCCCGAGCGAGGACTTCCGCCGCCCGGGGCGCATGTGGTGGGCCGTGCCCGCCGGGCAGACGGTGTTCTCCACGTGGCAGGAGGCGACCACCGTCCACCACGAGGGGGTCCCCGGCCACCACCTGCAGATCGGCCAGACGGCCGTCCGCAGCGAGGTGCTGAACCGGTGGCGGCGCTCGCAGGCCAGCCTGGTCTCCGGGCACTGCGAGGGCTGGGCGCTGTACGCCGAGCGGCTCATGCGGTCGCTGGGTCACCTGCGCACCCCGGGTGAGGTCCTGGGGATGCTGGACGGGCAGCTGCTGCGGGCCGGCCGGGTCGTGCTCGACGTCGGCGTCCACTGCGGCTTCCCCGCGCCCGCCGAGGCCGGCGGAGGGCAGTGGACGTACGACGCGGCGTGGCGCTACCTGCGGTCGGTGTCCTCCTGGCACCCCGACCAGCTGCGCTTCGAGCTCGACCGCTACCTGGGCTGGCCGGGTCAGGCGCCGTCCTACAAGGTCGGCGAGCGCCTGTGGACGTCGGTGCGCGCGGAGGTCGAGGCGCGCGAGGGCGCCGCGTTCGACCTGGTCGCCTTCCACCGACGCGCCCTGGACCTCGGCTCCGTCGGCCTCGACGTGCTGCGCGGCGCGCTGCTGCCCTGACCCCGGCACTCCGACCCCCCGTGATCATGCAGGTGGTCCCTGCCCGATCACGGGGAGGAGGGGGTGGGAGGATGGCGGCCGTGCCGACGTTCGTGCTCGCCTCCGCCTCCCCCGCCCGCCTCGCGACCCTGCGCGCCGTCGGCCTCGCCCCCGAGGTGGTCGTCTCCGCCGTCGACGAGCCGGCGGTCGTCGCGCACTACGGGGTGACCGACGGCGAGGACGTCGCCCTCGTGCTCGCCAAGGCCAAGGCCGAGGACGTCGCGGCCCGCGACGAGATCGGCGACGACGCGCTGGTGCTCGGCTGCGACTCGGTGCTGGAGATCGACACCCCGGACGGGCGGCGCGTGCACGGCAAGCCCGCCGACGCCGCGGAGGCCGTCGCGCGCTGGAAGCTGATGCGCGGGCGCAGCGGCGTCCTGCACACGGGCCACTGGCTCGTCGACGCCCGCGAGTCCGGCTCGGGCGCCACCCTCGGCGGCGTCGCCTCCGTCACCGTGCACTTCGCCGACGTCAGCGACGCCGAGGTCGACGCCTACGTGGCCACGGGCGAGCCGCTGCGCGTCGCGGGCGCCTTCACCCTCGACGGCCTCGGCGGCGCCTTCGTGCGCGGGGTCGAGGGCGACCCGCACGCCGTCGTCGGGGTGTCGCTGCCGCTGCTGCGCGACCTGCTCGGCGAGGCGGGCGTGGCGTGGACGGACGTCTGGCCCGCCACCGCCTGAGCCCGCCCGCCCGTCACCGCCCCCCGCGGGCCGGTGCGCCCGCGGCAGTCGGTGCACCCGTGCCCCGGGCAGTAGTCTCAGCCGTCGCGCCCCAGCCCCCGGTCGGCGCGATCCCGCTCGCCGACCCCGGAGCCGCCGCATGACCTCCCCCGACCCGATGCTCCCCGGGACCCCCGACCAGGCCCCCGACCCCGCGCCCGCGGCGGTCACCGGCCCGGTCACCAAGGTCCTGGTGGCCAACCGCGGCGAGATCGCGGTGCGCATCGTGCGGGCGGCCCGCGACCACGGCATCGCGTCGGTGGCGGTCTACTCCGACTCCGACCGCGACGCCCTGCACGTGCGGATGGCCGACGAGGCCTTCGCCCTGGGCGGCGAGAGCGCCAAGGAGACCTACCTCGACGCACGGAAGCTCATCGACACGGCCCTGCGCGCCGGTGCCGACGCCGTGCACCCCGGCTACGGCTTCCTGTCCGAGAACGCGTCCTTCGCGCGGGCGGTGACGGCCGCGGGGCTGACCTGGATCGGGCCGCCGCCCGGCGCCATCGAGTCCCTCGGCGACAAGGTCTCGGCCCGCCACCTGGCCGCGCGCGCGGGGGCGCCGCTGGTCGCCGGGACGGCCGACCCCGTGGCGGACGCCGACGAGGTCGTCGCCTTCGCCGACGAGCACGGCCTGCCCGTCGCCATCAAGGCGGCGTTCGGCGGCGGCGGCCGCGGCCTGAAGGTCGCCCGCGAGCGCGAGGACATCCCCGAGCTGTTCGCCTCCGCGGTGCGCGAGGCCGAGGCCGCCTTCGGCCGCGGCGAGTGCTTCGTCGAGCGCTACCTCGACAAGCCGCGCCACGTCGAGACCCAGGTGCTGGCCGACGCCCACGGCGGGGCCGTCGTGGTCTCCACGCGCGACTGCTCCCTGCAGCGGCGCCACCAGAAGCTCGTCGAGGAGGCGCCCGCGCCGTTCCTCACGCCCGAGCAGGACGCGGAGCTGCGGCGCGCGTCGCTGGCCATCGTCGCCGAGGCCGGCTACGTGGGCGCCGGGACGGTCGAGTTCCTCGTCGCCACCGACGGCACGCTCGCGTTCCTCGAGGTCAACACCCGCCTGCAGGTGGAGCACCCCGTGACCGAGGAGGTCAGCGGCCTCGACCTCGTCGTGGAGCAGTTCCGCATCGCCCGCGGCGAGCCGCTCGGCTACGACCACGTGAGCACGCGCGGGCACTCGATCGAGTTCCGCATCAACGGCGAGGACCCCCGCGCGGGGTTCCTGCCGCGCGCCGGCCGCCTCACCCGCTTCTCCCTGCCGTCGGGCCCGGGCGTGCGGGTCGACACCGGCATCGACCCGCGCGCCGCCGCGGGCGACGGCGTCGAGATCTCGCAGAACTTCGACTCCCTGCTGGCCAAGCTCATCGTCACCGGCCGCAACCGCGAGCAGGCCCTGCGGCGCGCGGCCCGCGCCCTGGGCGAGTTCCAGGTCGAGGGCCTGCCGACGGTGCTGGACTTCCACCGCGCCGTCGTGCGCCACCCCGACTTCGCGCCGGCCGCCGGCGCGAGCTCCTTCGCCGTGCACACGCGGTGGATCGAGACCGACTTCGACGCGACGGGCCTACCGGCCAGCGGCGCCCTCGAGGCCGCCGAAGGGCCTGCGGCCCACCGCGAGACGATCGTGGTCGAGGTCGCGGGCAAGCGCGTGGAGGTCTCGATCCCCGTCGACACCCTCAACGCGCAGCTGACCCGCGTGGGCCACGAGCTGTCCCGGGCCGGGGTGGCGACCGGTGCCGCCGTCGCGCGCGCCTACCGCAGCACCACGCACCGCGGTGGCCGGGGCGGGCGCGGTGGCAAGGCCAAGGCGGTCGGCTCCAGCGCCAACCCCAACGCCCTGCTCACCCCCATGCAGGGCACCATCGTCAAGATCAACGTCGCCGAGGGCGACCACGTCGAGGAGGGCGAGCTCGTCGCCGTCCTCGAGGCCATGAAGATGGAGCAGCCGCTGACGGCGCACCGCGCCGGCACGATCTCCGGGCTCACCGCGAAGCAGGGCGACACGACGACGACCGGCAGCGTCCTCTGCGAGATCGTCGACTGACGCCGGTCCCGCCCGCGCCCTACTCGTCGAGGGCGTCGGGCGAGCTGAGGGTGGCGCGCGGCGCGTGCCACCCGCGGAGGATCCCGCCGATGCGCAGCGCCGCGCAGCAGGCCGCCCCGAGCAGCGACCAGGCCAGGGTGTCCCCGCCGAGCGCGCCGCCCACCACCGCGACCGCGGCGCCCACCAGCGCCGGCACGGCGTAGAGCCCGCCGGTGAGGATCGAGGGCACGCGCCGGACGAGCACGTCGCGCAGCGTGCCGCCCCCGACGGCGGTCAGGCCGCCGAGCAGGACCGCCTGCCCTGCACCGAGTCCCGAGTCCAGCGCCGCCTGCGCGCCCGTGATGCAGAACAGCGACAGCCCGGCCGTGTCGAAGAGCAGGATGGGCCGCGACAGGCGGCTCAGCAGGGCGTGGCCCCAGAACGCGGCCAGCGCCCCCGCCGTGGCGGTCGCCAGGTAGTACCAGGTCCGCAGCGACGCGGGCGGCAGCTCCCCGAGGAGCACGTCGCGCAGCAGTCCGCCGCCCAGCGCGGTCAGGATCCCGAGGGTGACGACGCCGAAGAGGTCCAGGTGCGCCGACCGCATCGCCGTGAGGGCCCCGTCGAGGGCGAAGGCGAAGACCCCGACGAGTTCCAGCACGCGCAGCACGACGGAGAGGTCCACGCGCTCCAGCGTGACAGGCCGCCGGGGCTCCTCCCGACGCCGCGACCGGTCGCGGTGGCGCCGTCAGTCGGACATGACGTGCAGCTGTCGCGCGGCCTCCGCGACGGAGCCCGACAGCGACGGGTACACCGTGAACGCGTGCGCGACGTCGTCGACGTTGAGCCGCTTCTCGACCGCGAGCGTCACCGGGTAGATGAGCTCGCTGGCCCGGGGGGCCACCACGACCCCGCCGATGACGGTGCCGGAACCGGTGCGGCAGAACAGCTTCACGAACCCGTCGTGGATGCCGAGCATCTTCGCGCGCGCGTTGGTGGCGAGCGGGAGCTTGACGATGTCGCCCTGCGCCTCGCCCGAGTCGATCTGCGCCTGCGTCCAGCCGACGGTGGCGATCTCCGGGGAGGTGAACACGGTGGAGCTGACCGAGCGCAGGGCCAGGGGGCGCACGGCCTCGCCCAGGGCGTGCCACATCGCGATGCGGCCCTGCATGGCGGCGACCGAGGCCAGCGGGAACACCCCCGTGCAGTCCCCCGCCGCGTAGACGCCGCGCGCGGAGGTGCGCGACATCTTGTCGACCTCGATGTGGCCCGAGTCGGTCGTCCAGACGCCGGCCTCGTCCAGCCCGAGGTCCTCGGTGTTCGGCAGCGCCCCCACGGCGACCAGGCAGTGCGAGCCCTCGACGGTGCGGCCGTCGGCGAGCGTGACCGTGACCGAGTCGCCGTGGCGCACGACGGACTCCGCGCGCGAGCGCGACATGACCGTCATGCCGCGGCGGTGGAACACCTCCTCCAGGACCTCGGCGGCGTCGGCGTCCTCGCCGGGCAGGACCCGGTCGCGGGAGGAGACCAGCGTGACGTGGGCCCCGAGGGCGTCGTAGGCGTTCGCGAACTCGGCCCCCGTGACGCCGGAGCCGACGACGATCAGGTGCTCGGGCAGCTCCTGGAGGTCGTAGACCTGCTTCCAGGTGAGGATCCGCTCGCCGTCGGGCTGGGCGTCGGGCAGCGTGCGCGGGCGGGCCCCGACGCTGACGAGCAGGACGTCCGCCTCGACGCGCTCGCCCGCGTCGTCGCCGGCGACGACGTCGATGGCCTGGGTCCCGTCGAGCCGGCCCTTGCCGGACAGGACGGTGACGCCCTCCTTCTCCAGGCGGGCGCGGATGTCGGCGGACTGCGCGGCGGCCAGCGCCTTGACGCGGTGGTGCACGCGGCCGATGTCGACGGTGACGGAGCCCTCGGCCTCGTGGTCGCCCGTGCCGCCCCCGGGGAAGCGGAGGCCGAGCTCGGTGGCCCCCGCCACGGTGGCCATGATCTCTGCGGTGGCGATGAGCGTCTTGGAGGGGACGACGTCGGTGAGGACGGTCGAGCCGCCCAGGCCGTGGTCCTCCACGACCGTGACGTGGGCGCCGAGCTGCGCGGCGACCAGCGCGGCTTCGTAGCCGCCGGGTCCACCGCCGAGGATGGCGACGCGCTGCTGGTGGCCGGGCGAGGACGACAGGGAGGGGCTCACCCCCCCATGGTCGCGCAGCGCGGCGTGCTGGTCACCCCCGACCTCGCCAGGGCCTACGATCGTGATCCGTGCCCGCCTACGCCGCGTACGCGACCAACCTCGACCCCGAGAAGATGGCGCAGAAGGCTCCCCACTCGCCGCTGCGCTCGACGGGGTGGCTGACGGACTGGCGCCTGACGTTCGGGGGCGAGGACCGCAGCTTCCAGGGCCCCATCGCCACCGTCGTCGAGGCGCCCGGGGAGCAGGTCTACGTCGCGCTCTACGACCTCACCGAGGCCGACGAGGCCCGCCTGGACGCCGCGGAGGGCATGGAGATGAGCCTCTTCCGCAAGATCCGCGTGCGTGTGCAGACGCTGGACGGCGACGTCGTCGCCTGGACCTACGCGCTCGACGACTACGAGGGTGGGCTGCCCACGGCCCGCTACCTGGGCGGGCTCGCCGACGCCGCGGAGGCCGGGGGCGCCCCGCACGACTACGTCCTGGCGATGCGCGCGCGGCCCTGCCGCTCCAACGACGCCTGAGCGCGCCGCGCCCGCTCCGCCCCTGGGCGGCGGGCGCCCTGTCTAAGGTGACGGCGTGACCGACGACGCCACCCCGGACCCCTTCGCCTCGACGGACCCCTTCGCGCTCGCCGCGACGGCCGCCGCCCGCATCGCGGAGGTCACGGGCGTCGAGCGCCACGACGTCGCCCTCGTCCTGGGCTCCGGCTGGGCCGGGGCGGGCGCCGAGATCGGCACCGTCGTGGCCGAGGTCCCCGCCACCGAGGTCCCCGGCTTCTCCGCGCCCGCCGTCGTCGGGCACACCGGCACGATCACCTCCCTGCGGGTCGAGGTGGCCGACGGCGAGCCGCTGCACGCGCTGGTCCTGCCCCGCGTGCACGTCTACGAGGGCCGCGGGGTGCGCGCCGTCGCGCACGGCGTCCGCACGGCCGCGGCGGCGGGCTGCCGGACGATCGTGCTCACCAACGGCTGCGGCGGCCTCGACCCCGTGATCCCGGCGGGCTCCCCCGTGCTCATCGCCGACCACCTCAACTTCACGGGCACCTCGCCCCTGGAGGGCGCCACCTTCGTCGACATGACCGACCTGTACTCCCCGCGCCTGCGCGGGCTCGCCCGCGGCATCGACCCGGACCTGCCCGAGGGCGTCTACTGCCAGTTCCGCGGCCCGCAGTACGAGACCCCGGCCGAGGTGCGGATGGCGGGCGTCCTCGGCGGCGACCTGGTGGGCATGTCGACCGCCCTGGAGGCGATCGCGGCCCGCCACGTCGGCCTGGAGGTGCTCGGGCTGTCCCTGGTCACCAACCTCGCCGCGGGCGTCTCCGACGAGCCGCTCTCGCACGCCGAGGTGCTCGAGGCCGGCCGCGAGGCCGCCCCCCGCTGCGCGCGCCTGCTCGCCGGGATCGTCCCGCTCCTCTGACGCGGACGGGCCTGCCGCACGTGCGCGCCGTGGACGACGTCCAGCGGATCGTCGACGACCTCGCCGACCGCCTCGGCCGCTCGGTCGCCGTCGAGGACCCCGACCTGAGGCTGCTCGCCAGCTCGCGGCTGTTCGGCGGGGAGGACGAGTCGCGCGTCCAGACGCTGCTGGACCGCCAGCCGGACCCCGCGACGGTGGAGTTCGCGTTCAGCCAGCGGGTGCGGTCCTTCGTCGTGCCCACCCGGATCCCGGGTGTCCCCGCCCGGGCCATCTCGCCGCGCCTGTGCCTGCCGATGCGCCAGCGCGGCGAGCTGCTCGGCTTCGTCTGGCTGATCGACGACGGGAGGATCACGGCGGCGCAGGAGGGTGACGCGCAGCGCGCCGCGGACCGGCTCGCGCACATCCTCGGCCGGCGCCACCAGGTCGCCCGGGAGGAGGCCGCCGAGCAGGAGGCGCTGGTGCGCGAGCTGCTGCTCGGAGACGTCGCCGCCCGGACCCGTGCCGCGGGCGAGGCCCTGGAGCTGGGGCTGCTGAGCCGCGGTCACCGGCACCTGGCCGTGGTCGTCTCACCGGGCCCGGCCGCCCGGCCGCACGAGGACGTGGACCTGGACGCCGTCCGCCGCGGCTGCCGGCGCGTCCTCGGCAGCGAACCAGCGGGGACCTGGGTCACCGCGGGCGTCGGGGACAGCCTCGTCGCCGTCGCGTCGCTGGCGTCGGACGTGGCGCCGGCGCAGTCGACGCGCTGGGCCCAGCAGCTGCGCGCCTCGTGCGCGCGCGACCTCGGCCGCGACGCCGCCGCGGGCCTCGTCCTCGGGTGCGGAGGGGCGACCGGGCGGCTGGTCGACGTCTGGACGTCCTACGAGCAGGCCGCGACCTGCGCCCGCGCCGCCCGCGCGCTGGGCCGTCCGCTCGTTCACTTCGACGACCTCGACGCCGCGGGGACCTGGCAGGTCCTGCACCCCGCCGCGCCCCCGCCGCACCTGGTGCCCGGGCCGCTGCGCGACCTGCGGACGACCCTGGCGCCGGACCTGCTGGACACCCTGGAGCTGTTCCTGGAGCGGGCGGGTGACATCGCCGGCGTCGCCGAGGCGCTCCGCGTGCACCGCTCCACCGCCTACGCCCGGCTGGCCCGCGTCGAGGAGCTGCTCGGCGTCTCCCTGGCCGACGGGGTCACGCGGCTGGTCCTGCACTCGTGGCTGCGGACGTCCGCCGCGCGGCCCGGGGGGCCCGGCCCGGAAGACGGACGAGACCCAGCGCCGCCAGCGACAGCGTGGCGTACATGAGGCCGGCCAGCGTGAGCGCCGCCGTGAACTGGTAGCTGATCGACGCCGCGTTGTACGCCCGGCTCAGCAGCTCGGGGGTGGACACCGCGAACGCCAGCGACGTGCCCTGGTAGAGCAGCACCAGCCAGCCCACCAGCGGCGGGACGACGGTGCGGACCGCCTGCGGCAGGACGACGAGCCGGAACTCCTTGCCCCGGCTCAGCCCCAGGGCGGCGCTGGCCTCCCGCTGCCCCGCGGGCACGGCCGCCAGCCCGGCGCGGAACACCTCGCTGGTGTACGCGCCCGTCGTCACGGCGAGCGCCAGGCTCGCCGCGGTGAACGACGGCAGGGCCAGCCCGACCTGCGGCAGTCCGTAGTAGGCGAGGTAGAGGACGATCAGCGCCGGTGCACCGCGGCCGACCTCCACGAGCGCCACGACGCCCCAGCGCACGGCGCGGGAGCGGGCGGTCTGCGCGACGGCGAGCACGACGCCCAGCGGGACCCCGACGACCGCCGCCGCCAGCGTCAGCCGCACGGTGACGAGGAGGCCGGGCCACAGGGCCGGGAACAGGTCCACCCACTGCCGCAGCAGGTTCACGCGGTCACCCCCGTCCGCACCAGGCGGCGGTGGACCAGGCGCGCCACCACCGCGACGGGAACGCTGAGCAGGAGGTAGAACGCGCCCGCGACGGCGAAGTTCGTGAGGCCGTCGAGGTCCTGCTGGGTCTGCTGCACGGCGCGGAAGGCGATGTCGGTGGCCCCGATGACCGAGGCCACGGCGCTGTCCTTGAGCAGGCCGATCGCGTAGGTCGAGGCCGGCGGGACGACGACCGCGACCGCCTGCGGCCCGAGGACGCGGCGGTAGCGGACCCACGTCGGCAGGGCCAGCGCCAGCGCCGCCTCGACCTGGCCCCGGGGCACCGCGGCCAGGCCGGCCCGGTAGATCTCGGCCAGGTGCGCACCGGAGATGACCCCGAGGCCGACGACCGCGGCCTGGAACGTGGACAGCTGCACGGCGCCGCTGCCGATCGCGTAGTAGACGATGAACAGCCACACCACGGCGGGCACGGCCCGGACCACCTCGACGACCGCTCCCGCGGGCCAGCGCAGGAGCGGCTGGACCGAGCGCCGGGCCAGCCCGAGCGGGACGGCCAGCACCGCGCCGACGAGGAACGACACCACGCTGATGGCGACCGTCTGGGGAACGCCGCGGGCGATGACCCCGACCACGCCGAGGGTGTCCACGCTCACCGGTCCTGGACGGCGGAGAGGAACCGGCGGGTGCGCTCGTGCCGGGGTTCCCGCATCACCTGCGCCGCCGTGCCCTCCTCGAGCACCCGCCCCTCGGCCATGAACAGCACGCGGTCCGCGACGTCCTCGG
>Ga0160427_10001360_pt1 | contig 14999 bp, 16 predicted proteins | sample SolpanmetagenomL_FD_108194 | JGI IMG/M metagenome (GOLD analysis project Ga0160427, IMG submission 108194) | Solar panel surface microbial communities from Lawrence Berkeley National Laboratory, California, USA - L | ecosystem: Engineered > Built environment > Solar panel > Unclassified ...
TATCCTCCAATGCGCCGCCGTCAACCCGGGTATGCTTATAGCAGGCAGACTTGTCGGAGGTATAGCCTGTGGCCAGGTCCTCTCAGTCGTTCCCATCTACATCGCAGAGGCCGCACCTCCTGCCGACCGAGGTTTCCTTGTTGGTCTGCAAGGGATGATGATCGCAATCGGCTTTGGCCTGGCGAACTGGGTCGGATACGCTTGTGCTTTTGCAAAAGGAAACTCCCAGTGGCGCATACCTCTGGCAATGCAGATCCCAGTTCCCGCATTCCTATTGGTAGCCATCTTCTTCGTTCCGTTCTCTCCACGCTGGCGTAAGTCTTTGCTCTACATCGTCTGCTCGCTGCAAGACTGACCCTCTTCAGTCATTCAACAGGATCGTCATGAGGAAGCACAGGTTGTATTGCTCCGATTACACGGCAATGAACACAACGAGCTGGCGAGCCAAGAACTAGTTCAAATAACCGAGCAAATCGCACTCGAGCGCGCACAAGGCAGCTTGTCATGGAGCTACGCTTTTGGGCAGATGTTCTCGCGCCGCTATGTGCGCCGTACATGCACGGCGGCTTTCATCGTTGCCATGGGCCAACTCAGCGGTTCATCTGTCATCCAGAATTTCCAGAGCAGCTTCTACGCCACGGTCGGATTCACCGGAAACACATCTCTGCTCATTAGCGGTGTCTATGGCATGATGGGAATCATCGGACAGATCTTCTACCTGTTGGTCGTCGCCGATAGGTGGCCTCGAAGTCGGACTCTGTGGACAGGCTCATTGGTTCTCAGTGCGATGATCGCCGTTTGTATGGCATTAAGCAGCCAATACGGAAAGGTTGGATCCAACCAGGCTGGCGCTCGCGCCGCCATCGGTTTCATATTCATCTACTCGGCTTGTTACGCTGTGTTCTTCAACGCCATGATCTGGGTGGTCCCGTCGGAACTCTTCCCCATGTTCCTCCGATCCAAGGGCCTTGCCTTTGCCGTTTTCTGCAAGGCCGTCGTTGCCATTGTGCTTTCGCAAATCACTCCTCTGGCCTTGGCGGCAGTGAGCTGGCGGTACTACTCGCTGTTCATTGCGACCAATCTCGCGGCAGCACTAATATATTTCTTCTTTCTGCCTGAGACGGGAGGCAAGTCTCTCGAGGAGATTGCGGAGGTCTTTGGAGACAGCCTTGCTTCGGAGCATCTAGGCCATATCGATGTTGATCTCAAAGATGTTGCTAAGAGCAACGTACACCATGTGGAAGTCTCCAATAAGGTGTAAAGTGAGCTGCCAGCACGGGTTAAAGTCCGAGATTGTTTGAAGGGCTACTATGCCCAAGGTTTATGAGATGGTCTTTACTGTATTTCGCACTCTATATGGGTCACTTAGATGAGACATATCGATCCTACCTTGACTATGTCGCCATGAGACCTCCAATCACCACCAGCCTCACGAAAACAGGGCGTTATACTGGAAACACCTGCTCGATCATGAAGTTGGGGCGCATGGTAGACACACACTGAGACTCGGCATACTCCAAACAAGTCCTGGCATGTTGGTCTACTGGACGATATGTATGTTTATCGCTGAAGCTAATGGTGTGTCCGTAATTGCTGGGTAGTCGTCGAAGAACATCACGCTAGCGAAATAACTCTGACGTCATGCATCCCCAAACCCATCTTTGACCAACGACACTTCAGTCATGCATAGCACTATCGCAAGGTTCATGTTCTTCTTACAGCACGCTGAGCTCATGCATACGTAGCTAGTTCATTCGTAATAGTAACATCATAGGAAGTACCGTTGTCGCCTCAAAAAATGACGATAGAGAAAAAACCGCGCCCAACAGCGTCATGAACAACTCATAATGATGCAAGAAATACGCTCATCCAAAAGCGAAAGCAGACTCCACCTTGCGATGTTTTCCCCCATTTTACTCTGCCAGCACCTATATAAGACCTTCCTCCCGCCCATTAAAGTCTTTCCTCCTTCAACCTTTTCCCATCCCCCAGACGCACCCGAGGTGCGAGACGGCAACGCCATGGCCTATTGAAGACCACATCGGGGCTCATCAACGGCCGATTGGGAGAAGGTTGGCCCTTTAGAAAAAGATACAGCCAGGGTCGCTCGACAAAAAAGTCGGCATGGCGGCCGTGGCGGTGGATGGTGGCTTGAGCCCCCCCAGACAATGGCAAGTATTCTTCGCATGTTTCAGTCTATTGTTGATAGTCTAGCTGACTTGTGTAGTCTTTGACGAAAGGTCGTTCAGCTTAAAGCAGAGGAAGAGTAACGTCGGCAAAACGGCCGTTGCGATGGATGGTGGTTTGCGTCTCTAGAGGCTTGGGAAGGACTTCCCTTTCTGTTGTGTACTTCGAATGCTAATCCAGCCAGTGGGAAAGAGATTAGTGATATCTTCGGAAGTTCTTTGTCTTAGTCGCTGTCAAGGGTTTGCAAGGGCAGCAACTGTGTGGTATAATTAATCAATACACCGTCGCCTCCTAACTTCCTTCTTGATCGTATCCCCGTTGTGATGTTGCGTGGAGAAGATGCATTCCTCATCCCCACGAGATACTTGTTTTGATTCAAGAATGCATACATTGGGTACTCCACACATAAACCGTTCTTCTGCTTCGCATCTTCGAACAGGTCTTCCTCATCTACTAACGATGTTGCTCAGAAAAGCCGTATCCGCGGTGGGAGTGCTCTCACTATATGCATCAGTTCAAGCTGGCCCACACCACGCGGGACTCGATCACAATGCCGCAAGACGCCAACTACCAGCCAGCACCGCTACACTCACGACCGGTTCCGCTACAAAGATTGCAACGTACACATTCATCACCCCATCGCCGTCAGCCTCGCCCATCGCCATCACCCGTCAAAGCCAGGTGGTCACTACCTATATTCCGGGCATGACCATGTGCGCCATGTCTCCAATTGCAGTGAATCTAGCGCCGAAGTACGGAAACAGCACATCCCGGTACGGCAACCACACAAACGGCGTCGCTTCTTCTTTGAATGAAGGATGCACAACTTACTACAACACCACCTCCACGACTGTGTGCGCCACGGTCCTAACCGGCATCGCGACCAGCTACAAGGTCACAAGCTGCAACCAGGCAATCACCTTTTCAACAGCCTATGGCTACTACCAATCTTACAACTCCAGAGCGAACACGTCCGCGCACACGGGAATACCTGCGCCAATAGAGACGCGCACATCGTACTGGGTCGCACCGTGGCAGGCCCTTACAGCCGGCTTGACACCTCAGAACGTCACGCAGAAAGTCTGCTCGTATCCAGTAGCAACGACGACAACCTCGCAGCAATGCGTGGACACGTACGAGTCCTGGGCTACATTCACCGTTACGTCGCTCACGTCGACCACTTCGCATGTTGATCTGACAACGACCATTTCGGGGCCGAGCCAGATCATCATCGAAACGTTCCACGCGGACGTTACGGAGCAAATGACGGTGTTCAGCCTCAGTACAATGATGGTGCTCGAGTATTCGACCGAGAGCGTTGCGACCAGCACAAGTACGTTCGCTAGGGAGGATGTCACCACAAGCACGGAGCCTACGGTCTCGTCTACTATCACGGTAGAGGCACGAAAAACGCCGTAAGTTATACGTCAGGCCTCCAATGATGCCTTTTGGCATACTGACTCTGTTGGCTGCTAGTGCGATAAAGAATAAGAAACAGTCAACAACGACGTCTGCCTCCGAAGAAACGAGTACTATCCACTTGAAGCTCACGACCACGATCTATCCAACCGTCACGAGAATCTACACGGCACCTCACCCGTAAGAGTGGTGGTATGTTTTCTTGATCTTGGACAGTCATGTTGGCGCCCAAAAATTTCTGGACGGATATCTAAGGTCTTCTTCGAGCTGGCTCGTGGCATAGGACTTATGCATTTGTGTGAGAGCAGGCTCACACGGGGATTTTTCGTTCTTTCTGGAGTACACCAGTCCTTCGTTTCTACACATCGTGAAGTTGTCATCACACATGCATGCTCTTGGCTGTGCTTTTCTTTCGTCAACAGATATGCAGCGCGCCACCAATGGCGTGTGTCTTTTTAACCATCAAAGTGTTACAGAGTTTATAATCTATGTAGTCTGACGTAGGCTGAAATGGACGCGGAGGGGCACTCACCCGACTTCTTTGGAGTTGCAGCATACTGCGAATGACTCAGCAGCACCACGGTGTGAGGGGTGCTCGCAGAGAAGCAGAGGATGAGCAGCGGTAGTGCGCAGCCTTCCATACGCGGGTCCATCATTCAGTAGCGACACACACAGCTTCAGTCTTCGTGCCTACGAGCTGCAAGGTATTCGGTTCATAAAGCACAACTATTTCCACCTTCAATGATTTCGGTGTTTGTTCTCACGTCCCTATATCCCCAGCATCTTGAACCCCGGGCTCAAAGGGGAGGAGATCTCAAGGGTGAGAAATTGAGACGCAGGCACCGGCACAGGCACTCCTCTGACCTGCCATAAGAGGTTGGATTAGGAGCATCTCCGCCGCATCGTTCAAGCTTTGGGAGCCTGGGTCCCCGGTTTGGCTTCTGATATATCTGGCGCTCTTCAGCATCTCTGGGGCACGCTGAACCCGCCAGGAATTGGCGTGTTGTGATATTTTAACCAATTTCACGTGATTCGTAATTTTCGACTTCTATGTTCGCGACGAGTCTAGAAATTGGTACCTTCAAGGCCTTCATGCTTCGTAAAGAAACGGCCATTGCACTGCCGAGACTGAGCGGTTGTAGCTAGTCTTCTACTCTTTGCTTCTCATACTGGATGTCTTTCTTGTGACTTGGCATGCTTCGCTACAGTCATCCATGAAGGTTCACTTCTTGGAACCCACCTCTGCCCAATATCGCTTTGAAACACGTATAATGTTCCCGTGAGGTTGTATCCGTTACGGATCTCTTTACCGATATTGCATACCTGTAAAGCTGTTATGCTAATTGATACGCGACTTTGGCGTATTTGAGCGATACCAGATACCACGGAACGTTGCAATAAGCCTATGAAAAGAAGAGTCAGATGTCGCAACAGAAGGCTTCAGGTTGACTTACGAACGTGTGTATGCACGGTAGTTTGGTGTCATTTCACACTGCCATTTGAACCCATCTTCGTTCACTGGTGTCAAACGAACCTCGAACCTGCTCTTCTCGCAGCTTCTTCATCGGCTTCAGCTGCCTGTCGACCCTTCAACCTTCTCCAGTAGGGCCATGGTTCGCTCGTATGTCCACATCGTGATTGCACTGGCCGGTGCGGCCTTTAGCAAGCTCACGGGTAGACCTCTGTACAAGCCGCGTAGTCCCTCTTTCTTTAGAACAACGCTCAGAGTTGAAACGATTCCTTTGTAAACTGGTATATTACGGTGCACGTAAAGTGATCTTGTTGGACCTTGCACTTGAAGTCGTTTTCTAATGGTATCCAGTGGAAATACGACTGTCTTTGCGGATATGCTTGCAAGAATCCCTGCGCATGCATCTCCAGAACCTATTGGGAGGGACATGTCCGACAAAGGAATCTTGAGACCTTCGTATGCTGTGAAGAAAAGGCCCATGTATGGTACAACTTGAGCAATGCCTGCACCAAGACCGCGAAAAAACCCTCTAGAGCCTTCTTGTTGCATTATGCTTCTAATGCTTACGCGTAGGGACTCGTAGACCTTCTCACTTCCTTGTGCTGCGAATCGCGTCCGTAACAGGTCCAGCGGGTAGGTAGCTGTAGTAGAAATAGCCCCCGCCAGAGCCCCGCTAACGAATGATTCTGCTGCGTCGGGAAGCCGTCGATTGGCAGGTAGGCTCTGGAAAGCATGGGTGACACTGCGATAGGCGGAGAACTGGACTGCTCCGTACGTGACGTATAATAGCTCCGCAGGGATGTTGCCCTTCCACAAAGCCTGGGTACCTGTCAAAGCTGTTCACTTCGTCTGATAACGGACCATGCCTACTGTTAGGCCTTCTTCTTTGAGTATAGCTCGTAGAGTTCCGATGGTTCCTTTGTAGATGGGGCCGGAGTAGCCATGATGACTGAGTGGATCGGAGATGGAGTGAGGCTGGAGCTGCAGACGGATCTTGATAACATCAAGAGGCGCTATGCAGAAGCTAACGCGAACATCAGCGGGACTACAAACGAAAACGGACGTGTTGTACCTACCGGGAGACCAAGCCTGCAGTGGCTCCCGAGATGAGAACCTGATGACTGGAACCCTGGAAAGTCAGTATAAATGCACGGAAGCCAAGCTGGTAGTCACTGACCTCATCCTTGAGATGTCCTGCCTTTGAAGACATGCATTTGCTCGAGATGCAATTTGGCGGCAGCTTTAAGTCACTGAAGCGCGACTTCCATGTCTTGGCACAATTGGACATGCACGTGACCATCATCTGGACGACATACGGGCGAGTGGACTCGAGTGCCGTTTCTCTGTTACTTCAGGACTACAGGTGTAGACATCATGACAAGATCGATGAGATTACTACGAGGAGCCCAAGGACTTGTCTGCTCTCGAACACCTGGCTACCTCGCCAACAGGCCTTTCCCTCGCAACATCCGCCGGTACTCTGATTACGTGCCGACGGGAACAACTTCCAGAACGACCGTGAACACTTTGCCTTTCTCATCGTCAATTGGAAAAGGCCACAAGTCTTCTGAGTGGGTTGATGTTCCTCCATCAGGTGCAACTGTTCAGGTTGGTACCGGGTTGGTAGCCTCGAGTACCGACCTTGCCTTCAGTTCAGTGATCGGGTCCGACGGCCCTCATTTCAGTAATTTACTCCTTCGAGATTCATGTAAGTATAAACCATACATGACCTCTGCGATTTTCGTGGGCATGCGGTACTGTAACAATTATGTATACAAAATATTCCTGAGCAGAAAGACACTACAGAATTTTGACGGACATCTGATGCGCTCTTCTTCTCGATGTAGGCTCATGTACGCAGTGCGTTGATCATCAGACTGGGCAAAAACGATTCCAAACCGCCAACATCCCTCACAACATCGAGATTGAGAGCGTACGGGAAACACATGATCATGCTGTTGAGATCAAGTGGCGTAACGACCACGCGGACAGCTCTGCAGATCACTACACTCGTTTCTCGGTTCAAGAACTGCGAGACCAAATGACCCAAGCGTCAGTCACTGTCTCAGCAAGGCCCGTAACGTTTTGGGACGGAGATAGTATCAAGAATCAAGTTCGACGAACAGACTACAACGACTTTCTCAGGGATGACAAGACATTTTTCGGCGCATTGGAACAGCTTCATGACCAAGGTCTTACGCTCATCACTGGAGTCCCAGAGTCAGAGGTTTCAGTTGAGGAGATAGTCGGGCGCATTGGTCCCATTGAGAACACCTTCTACGGTAAGACCTGGGATGTACGAGATAAACCGGACGCCCGAAATGTGGCCTACACATCCCACTTCCTCGGAATGCACATGGATCTTTTGTGAGTCAAGCACATGGGATTGCGTTGCCCTTCTAATCGATGTCAGATACATGAAACAACCTCCAGGTCTACAGTTCCTCCACTGCCTAAAGTCGTCCTGTCAAGGCGGCGAATCGATGTTTGCAGACTCGTTCTACGCCGCAGGAAAACTCTACCACTCTCAGCCCGAGCTCTTCGACGCGCTCGCCACTACTCCTGTCACGTACAAGTATGACCACGCCACGCACCAGTACATCGACCACAAACCAACAATCGAGCTCGTGAAAGCGCCGTTCGAGTCTATCGATCAACGCATGCCACCCAGCAACGTCATTTCCAAACTCCTCGGTGCCGCAGCTAAATCGACACCGACACCAGCCATCGCAAATGTCAACTGGTCGCCGCCCTTTCAAGGTCGCTTCCAGCCGACAGTCAGCGGCAAGGAGTTGCGTCAGTATCACCGCGCCGCCGCAGCTTTTGCGGATATCGTGGACGATCCATCGAATCAATTCCGTGTGCGCTTAAATCCTGGGGAATGTGTTGTTTTCAACAATAGGAGAGTTTTGCACGGGCGTACCGCTTTTGTGAGCAGCAGCGGAGAGAGGTGGCTCAAGGGAGCGTACTTGGACACGCAGGACTTTGTGTCGGCATTGAGAGTTATGGAGATGAAGATGAAGGGCGCGGCGCCGGTGGCATAGGATGAGAGCGCGAATTGTATACATATGTATGATTGATTGGAATGAGCAATTGTGAGGCCGCTAATCTAGAAGGGTTTTCGGGTTCGTCCAATTCATCGACGTTTCTCATTGATCGTCATTTCTCAGGTGTCCGCGTGGCTCACTGACTGCCGCAGAATCCGACCTTACCAGTTGCCGTTGTTCCCATCATCATCGTACCTCCCTTGGTTCCTCCCACTGTCGTAGTTGTCCCTCATCCCGTCCCCGAACTGATCCGCATCGTTTCTAACCCGATCATCGAACCCCTCCACATCCCCAACCTTCCTACCCGCCCACCCTGAGACATCACCAGGAACGTCCTCGACGTCCTGAACAGCGTTGTCCCAGCGGCGCTCAACACGATCGGGAATGTCCTCGACACGCTGCGTCTCACGGCCGGCCCAGCGAGCGGCATCATCCGGGAAGTCTTGCACGTCCTGGACGCCGTTGTCGAAGCGGCGCTCGATTCCCATTTCGTCACGGCGAACGTCATTCTCTACGCGGTACTTGTCCTGGTCGTAATCTTCGTCTGTGGTGGAAAGGATCAGTAAAGTCATCGTGCAGCAATTAAGCATAGGGGCAACGCACGAACTCGCTCGCCCTCGTGCATGAGTAGTGCCCCACCGGCCAGGCCAGCAGCTCCAGCCATGGCCATGCCACCGTAGTGGTGGTTCGGCTTCCCCTGCTGAGCATACCCTTGCTGGCCGCCGTAACCACCTTGCTGACCGCCGTAACCGCCCTGCTGCTGGCCTCCATAACCACCACCACCACCACCACCAGGGTGCTCAAAGGTGCGCTGGCCGGTCTGCTCGTTCTCGAAGACGTAGCGACCGTCACGAGCGTCCCAAACGGCACGCCAAGGGTACGGGACCTGTGGTGGTGGGGGCTGATTGCCGTAGCCGCCTTGGCTGCCGTAGCCTTGGCCTTGGCCGCCTTGGCCGCCGCCTTGGCCTTGGTGCGTGAATTCACTGACAAGGTTGTTGAGGAATGACATGATAAATGAACGCTTTGAGTGGGATCTGACAAGACAAAGAGGTGTCAAGAGAAGAGAAAGACCTTGCTGTTCTTGCTCAAGGCTTTGTAGTTGCTCGGTTGATTGCTGTGACGTAGAGGAGGGCGGGCTAGACCCTGTTGCGTGCCAAGGATCAAGCGTCACCCCGCTCCCGCCCCTTTTTCCGTGTCTTTCGACGACGTGGCAGCAACAACATCTTGTTCACGCTTCAGGACGACAATATGTTAGTATAGGCGCCTTACAGTTCAATGGGACGCTCGTCGCTACAAACACGTTTTCAAGTCATCAACGCTTAATGGCACTCTAATGTCATGGAGCAGATGTTATAAAGCGCTAGTTGCCTCCTCCCCATGCTAATGAGGCGCATGCCTGCAGTCCTTCTCACCTGTAACATGAATTTCGAAACAAGTTGCAAGATTCGTCTAGTTCATGTGCAGGCCATGTTTGCTGCACTTTCGGATACCTACATGTGGGTTGTGGCAGCTACGTGAAAGTGCCGTGACGATGGAAGAATAAAGAATGATGGACGCGATTGACGCGAGGCTCTTTTTGCTTTCACGTCAAGACTGCCTTTCTCTCTAACTTAGACAACTTCGCCTTTGATTACTTCCACCTTCTCAAACCGTCACACACCATGGAACCAATGCAAACAACAACAACTTCAACTGTGTCTCGCACCGGCATCCTCAAAAAGGTCTGGCCATGGAGCGCCTACAACACCGCGCCGCGTGTGCCTACAAACCTCTGGGCCGACGTCCGCTGGTGGATCCGCCTGCCGGCTCAAATACACCTCTGCTACATCTACTTGTACGAATTTGGCGTCACTGTCCACCCGCGCATCAAAAACAACACGCGCATCCTGAAGCGTCGGTTTGTCGGATGGCTGGGATTGCAGTATCGCCGGGGCGCCTTTACGCCATTTATCCGCTTACTTTCCATGGTCATCGTCATCGGGCTGATCCTCTGGCATCAGGGCGTCTTCGCGATGCTCTCCAGGGAGAACCATGGCATCTTTTCGGTGCCGACGGTGCACAAGGCGCGTACCATATTCATCAGAGCAAAGCAGCCGGGTTCTGGAGAGTTTTTGCCGTTTGGCAGGTCCTGTGATCAGTTCCATGCCACATATCTGATGCCGCAGATGCACCCGCAGAATGAGAAGGCGTCTGTTACTCTTGGCTGTGTCGCTGGACTTGGATAAGTCGTTCGACTTGGATGACTTGTTCGACTTGGCGTACTGCTCAAAGTAAGTTGTCATGCCGTAAACTGGGCAAGAGTCTGGCTAACTTGTAAAAGCGTCACCATCCACATCCCAGTGACGAGCGGAGGAGACCGTCGACAAAAGAGCCGAGGGGCGAGCTGGCTTCATCTCGCTTGCCGTCAGTGCAACGATGCTACCGTCTACATCGTATGGCAATAGGAAGAGCATTGTAACTGAGGTGAACCAAGTCGGTTGAGCCTTCAGATTTTCGGAAGCATCGTAGCTAGTCCTGCTAGACGTTATGGCAAGGGTTCGTTAAAGGGCGCGCTCCCAACCGGGATGTTCAGGGGTTACCGACGTAATTAGTAATTGGATCGAGCCTAACGTCGGAGTGATGAACAAAGGCAAAGACTATCTGATCACCAGCGACCACCACCACCACCACCACCGTGATGACCGCCTTCATGGTGACCGCCTTCATGATGGCCTCCGCCCATGCCGCCGCCGCCCATACCGGGTCCGCCCATGCCGGGTCCGCCCATGCCGGGTCCTCCCATACCACCACCGCCCATGCCGCCTTGGTGATGATGACCACCACCCATTCCAGGTCCGCCTTGGCCCATCATACCCCCACCTTCCATTCCAAAGCCACCGCCGCCGCCTTGGTGATGACCTCCGCCCATCATGCCAGAGTTACCCATCATCCCACCCTGTCCCATTCCCCCCATGCCACCCTGTCCCATTCCACCCATGCCACCTTGTCCCATTGCAGGGCCACCCATCATGCCTCCGCCCATCATGCCACCTCCTCCTTGGTGGCCCATGCCCCCTTGAGCAGTGTTGTAGTTGAGGCCATTGCCATATTGTGATTGTCCTGGACCGCCGAATCCGCCTTGAGGCTTCATGCCGACTTTTTGTTCGATCTTGTTCTCAAGCTTCTCGAGGAGTGATTGATGGGGTCGGCCTTGGTTGTTGTTGTTGTTGTGGTTAAACAGACCGCGGTCTGACTCATCTGGGTTCATGATGAGTGGATGTGAAATGAGGAAGATACAAATGGTTCGAGATGGTGGTCTTTATTATATGTGTAAGTGAGGATATGGAAGCTGAAGTACTAGGGGGGAGAAGATCATGGGAAAACCAGGGGACTTCCCCGCCTCTATATAGAATGTTCACATACGCAAAGAGGTGCAACTCTGAGCGAGCATGACGTAGAAATGGAAGAGACGGGCCACGCGTTGCAACGACGAGGGCTCGAGTATTCTGAGCTCTGACGTTTCGCATGCACGTCAGCCCCCCCCGCAAGACGGAGCGCGGCGATATGAATCGCCGGAAACCAACCTCGGCATTGCAAGTCCGAGGGTTTTTATTTCCTCCTGCTGGCCAGGCGAGACAGACCGGACACGCTACGCGTTTGCGACGTTATGACTTGCTAGCAAACGCGATGGATGCTTCTCGAGATACTCCTACCTCGCGTAAGCGCAAGCGAAGACGTGGAATTGACAGTCACCCGCTTCCTGCGCAACTCCTGCTTGATGGCCAGCTGGAAGTGGATGAGGGGCTGCTTTCCGAGGACCTCTTTGACGAAGTTGCAAGTTCCCGAGGGCAAGGTGTGCTAAAGCTCCGTTTCTGGTCTATCAGTGCAAGCTAAGCTAACATAGTGACGCAGATGTTCTGAGCCCTCAAATCATCCATATCGCTGTTTCCGTGTGTCGCCCAGGTTTTGTGTCAAACGTCAAGAGCAACCAGTGGACCATTTTCGCGTGTAGGAAGCAGTCGAGCACCGGGAAGCATGGAAAGAAGTTGCCTCACTCATCTTTACGGCTACCGCTCTCAACAAGGTTTTGGCGAAATGTTCAGCCTAGTTACGCTGACAAGGGCCGGCTGGACAGTCCCAGATCTGTTGATGTCCATATTCTCGGTGTTGTTCCTATACAGCTCGACACCATCATCGTCAGCGTAGACAAGGCGGCCTTCCATATATTGGCTGACAGTGCAACCGATTCCGACTCCCTAGAACTCGTCAAGGGGGGCATGGATGCCACTACAACGGACTTGCGCCTTCAACTGGAGGCCGTGGTTCGAGAGGCTCTGGGCGTACCAACCGTGATCCGTCGAGGTGATGTCCTTCCCTTGCCGCAGGTGCTTGGAAGTATCGGTCGGACAAGACCTTTCTCAGCAAGCGTTGATCTCTGCGAACCTGTCTCGCAAGGGCTTATATCGCCTCACACCAAAGTTGTGATTACGACCTCCAAGAAGACTCGAAGGAATTCTTTCCTACCTGTTGAAGTTTCAGACAAATCCTATGGGAACGGTGATGTCTCCGAGGAGAAAGGCATTACAGTAGATGGACAGTTCCTTTCCACAGCTAACAACCATACAACATCTGATAGCCTAATCAAAGCCAGTAAAAATATCCCAGTCGCCTCGGATGGGTCAGACGCCGATGCTTCATATGACGACGATGATGATCTTTCAGATGACACAGGCGAGGCCATTGGTCTGACCCTGCCGGCTTTGCCTCTACAAACAACAAGTGCCTTGTCCGCAAACGGGTCACAATTCGGTAATGGAACAGCTTCCCCCGGATCTGTAAAATCAGGACTTTCCATGCATTCATCTACTTCGATATTGGGACATGGACCGAGAGGTCAGGTCTTCCAGGCTCATTGCCTTCTTGCGCCCATCGCAGATGAACAACTCCAACCGAAGCCTTCACGGGACGAGGACGTCGAAGCAAGAGTCTTTGTAGATACAACAGCGCTGGCTAAGATGGGCTGCTTCTCCGGAGATTGGGTGAGACTGGCGCCAAGCCATGAGTCTGGGAGCAACGGGGTGAATGCATGGGGCTCTTCACACAGTGCATTGGAGCACACTTCAAGAGTAGCAAAGATCTATGCTCTGCTCGGCCAACAGCATGAGAAAACGAGAAACTCCAGCACTGGCGTCCATCGACGTACATCGACCTTGTCTAATCAACAGAGTAGACCTCTTCCTGAGGTCTACCTATCACCACTGCTCCTCGCAAATATGGGTAGTCCTGTTCACATTCAAGTTTCTTCCCTAGCTCCTCCTCGTTCACGGTTCTTATCAAGGATTTCAGGCTCAACCAGTCGTATTACCGGGACATCTTTGCCACCGGCTGCTGGTGGAGTTACCTTGTTGAAGTATACCACTCCCCTCAGTATGGAGCTCACCCTTCAGTCAACTTTGATAATGGCTGTGAGAAAGTACTTCGAGAAGAAGCGCCGCCTGGTCAAGGAAGGAGACCTCATCGGGATATCCATTGATGACAGCCTTGGCCGTGCTGTCTACAATGGACCCAGTCTTGACGATGATGTTGAGCACGACGAGCTTTTGGCCAAATCACATACGGAAGGTGAAGACAAATCGCAACTACCTAGGAAGAAGAACGTAGCCTGGTTTAAGATAAGGAACATTGTTGCCGAAAAATCTCCAGAAAACGACGAGGAGAATCCTCTATGGAATAATGTTGTGGTCGTGGTACCTGGAACAACGAGAATGGCCCAAGCAGGCTCCGAACATGGAAAGGTCCCTGATGCATTGAAGAATTCATGGCCTTATTACTTGGGTACCAAACGGCTCCCTGCCAGCATGCTGGGTGAAGGAGGCAAAGAGATCCAGACAAATCTTCCCACCCCTCATATCTCTCACGTACGACGACGGCTCAGAGAGTTGATATCCGTTGCCACAAGCCCACAAGCTCTTTATCTCGCTCTTCCTCCAGTAGCAATCCTGCTGGTTTCCACGCAACGTCTCATCGGCAAGTCCACAGTCGCAACGAGTGCCTGCTCTGACTTGGGCCTCCACACATTCTGCATCGATTCATACGACATCGTGACAGAAGGCGGAGCTGGGGATGTCAAAACGGAGTTACTTCTGAAAGCAAAGGCGGACAAAGGTCTTGCATGCGGTCCCGAATACACAGCTTTGCTGATCAAGCATGTCGAAACGCTTAATACCGATCGGATGGTCGGCGCTGTGAGGGAGGTCTTATCAAAGTCAAGGGTGCTCATAGCTACCACGACCAACATTGATAAGGTGCCTGAAGGACTACGGGGTCTGTTCACGCACGAGATCGAGATGAGCGCTCCGGATGAACGCGAAAGAGAACACCTTCTGCACGATATTGTTCGCGAGACGGGCGTGCCTGTGTCAACGAGCGTGGAGCTATCAGCCGTGGCCCTCAAAACCGCCGCACTGGTTGCAGGCGATCTTGTCGATGTCGTAGAGCGAGCCACTGTTGCGTCCCAGGAGAGATTGGAGAAGCTAGCGAAAACCTGCAACGAGGACATCGCTTTGGATTCGCCACAGGTCAGTGTGCAAGATATAGTATTAGCCGGTGGAGATGCTGGAAACACCATAACGAAACCCGACTTCGATGTGGCCATCGACGCAGCCCGTAAGAATTCTGCCGATGCCATCGGTGCACCCAAGATCCCGAACGTCGCTTGGGCAGACGTTGGCGGTCTGACTAACGTGAAAGACGCTGTTATGGAGACGATCCAACTACCTTTGGAGCGCCCGGAGCTATTCGCAAAGGGTATGAAGAAGCGGAGTGGTATCCTCTTCTATGGTCCTCCAGGTACCGGAAAGACTCTTCTTGCCAAGGCGATCGCCACCGAGTTCTCA
>Ga0160427_10001362_pt1 | contig 14990 bp, 15 predicted proteins | sample SolpanmetagenomL_FD_108194 | JGI IMG/M metagenome (GOLD analysis project Ga0160427, IMG submission 108194) | Solar panel surface microbial communities from Lawrence Berkeley National Laboratory, California, USA - L | ecosystem: Engineered > Built environment > Solar panel > Unclassified ...
AACCGAAGGAGCGGGATCGAACGGCGTCAGAAAGATGGACTGGGCCTTCTTCCCAGGGCCACCACGCCAGAAGAACACTACCGACGGTGGCGATACAACCAGATCCTGAGCATCCTTCTGATTATCGGCGGCAGCATGACCGCGCTGGCCACGCTCGAATTGATTCTGATGCAGCGCACCCTGCTGGCCAGTTTCTGGCCCAATCCTGTCCTTGGCCTGATTCTCGTGGTCGCGGGTGTTGGCTTCGCCCAGCGACCTGAGCGAAGACGGGAAGATCGGCGGCATCCGTGAGCGTCGTGACGTGGTGAGTGGAATCGCACCATCACCCAAACGGCGCCGGTCAGGCATCGTCCTGACCATCCTCGGTCTTATCTGCACCATCGGCTTTTCCAGCCTCTGGATGATCCACGGCAGCTTTCTTACCCAGGTCCTGGCACTCGTCAGCACACTCATCCTCGCGGTAGGGCTCACGCTACTCCGCCCAGTGCGACTTATTGAAGAGGGACCGTGATGTGGTGATTCGAGGCAGCTGTACCGCGCCTGCTCGGCCAGCGTTTGCTAGACATCGAAGCGAGGGAGAATAGTATGCTAAATCCTCAGAGCGTAACTGAACTGTTGATGTATGCCACGATGAAAATTACCACTGACCAAGGCTCCGGTACAGGATTCGTATTTCGAGATGAGGTAGAAGATAAAGTTCTTGCTTATCTCATCACAAATAAGCATGTGGTAAAAGGTGCTAGCAGCATCAGGTTAAGTTTTCATCTGAAAGACCAAAATACAGAGGGCCCTACAGGCCAAAGTGTGACTATCAACTACACTCTTTCAGCACACGATAATGTTGTCATGCATCCCAATGCAGATATAGATCTCTGTGCAGTACCTATTGGGAAGGCGCTTGACCAATTAACAGCTGTCGGGACCCCCGTGTATTTAAGTTCAATATCCAGAAATGAGTTGGTAACCAGTGAAATGCTTTCTAACCTTACTGCGGTAGAAGAAGTTCTAATGGTTGGGTATCCAATAGGGATGTCCGACGATCATAACAACTTCCCCATATTTCGTCGAGGAATCACAGCAAGTCATCCAAATATTGACTTCGAGAACAAGCCTGAGGCAGTCGCAGATATCGCAAGTTTTCCCGGGTCGTCTGGATCTCCAATATTTTTATTTAACGACCACGGGTATAGGACTAGAGATGGGGCCTATAACATGGCTACCGGAAGGTTTGCCCTCCTCGGCGTGTTGTATGGAGGACCAGTTCTGTCACTTGACGGGCGAGTGTCCATCAGATCTGTCCCTACGCACAATGTTCCAATTGCCACTACTCAAGTTCCAATTCATCTTGGGTATTACATAAAAGCGAGAGAAATTCTTGCTCTTGCAGATGAGGTGGCTCGTCGAGAAATTGTCCGATGAATGTGACAGGCAAAGGGATCGGTTTGACGAGTGACACTGGCCCCGTCGGCATCGGCCTGGGTTTAACCAACGGCAAGGGGCCTGTTGGCATCCGCACCGGCCATCCGATCCGCACCTTGTTCTCTGCACTCATATCTGCATCTTATACGGCATGATGACCCTCTCCCCTGCCATCGGCTGCGTTCGGGTCAGCCTTTAATGACCCGCCCCTCTACCATCTACCCGCGCGACCCTTCCCCAGACTTCGGAACCCCAACTGGTGACTATGGCCGGTAAGCGGGCCAACGGTGACGGCTCCGTCTACCAGCAGGCGGACGGCAGCTGGCGTGGTGCGATCACTGTCCAGGTCGACGGTCTCGGTCGGCCGAAGCGCAAGTATGTCAGCGGCAAGTCGCAGAAGGAGGTGCGCGAGAAGATCAAGCACCTGCTGCGACTCAAGGACGAGAACGCCCTGGTCGATCCCAGTCGCATCACGGTCGGCGACTACCTGAATCAGTGGCTGGCCGACACCGGCAGTGAGCTGAAAGAATCGACCCGCCAGAAGCGCGAGGAGATCATCAAGCAGTATGTCGGCCCCTACCTGGGCACGAAGCTGCTGCAGAAGCTCACCCCGCTCGATATCCAGCAGTACCAGACGCGGCTGCTGAACACGCCCAGGAAGGCCTCTGTCAAGCGGAAGGCCGACCCTGCGGCTTCTCCCCTGCCGAACCTCAAGCCGGCCACCGTCTCCGGGGCCATGACCCTGCTCGGCAGCGCCCTGAAGCACGCCCTGCAACTCGGCCTGATCTCCCGCAATCCGGTCGACGCGGTGAAACGGGTGAAGATCGCCAAGCGTGACTTCCAGATCTGGGAACCGGCGGACGTGCAGCGCCTGGTCACGGCCATCCAGGACCACCGGCTCTACGGCCTGGTCTATGTGGCCCTGACCACCGGTATGCGCCGGGGCGAGCTGTGCGGCCTTCAGTGGAGCGATATTCAGCGGGGCGTGATCACCATCCGGCACAACTGCGTGATCGTGGGCAACAAGGCCACCCTGACCACGCCAAAGAGCGAGGCCAGCCGCCGGCGCATTCCGCTCCCCGAGGACACGCTTGAGGCCCTAAGGCTGCACCGTAAGCGCCAGCAGGCCGAACGCGACGCCGCGGGCGAGGAGTGGCAGGAGACCGGCCTGGTGTTCACCAGTTCCATCGGCACGCTCTACCACCCGCGCAACCTGCTGCGCGACTGGTATGTGCTGCTCGATGGGGCCAAGGTGCGGCGCATCCGGATCCACGACATCCGGCACACCTATGCCAGCCTGGCGATCTATCAGGGGCTGGACCCGAAGGCGCTCGCTGATCGCCTGGGCCACAGCCGGGCCAGCCTGACACTGGACCTGTACGCGCACACGTTCGAGGAGCAGCGTGAGCGTGCAGCACTGACGCTGAGCGATTTGATGAACCGGAGTCAGAAGACCGACCCGCTCGGTCCGAACTGAACGCTGGTTGCTGCACTCGTCGCTGCAACGGCCAAAATGCTGCTTTTCGCGGGTGCCGTAGGAATAAGAAAAACGCCCTGCTGGAGGGCGTTTGCTTGGTAGACTCGAGGAGATTTGAACTCCTGACCCCTACAGTGTCAATGTAGTGCTCTACCCCTGAGCTACGAGTCTGAAAAGGTTCTTCGCTGCCGCGTGGGGCGCAGCGGAAGGGATGTTAGCACGCCTTCGGAGACCTGTCAAAGAACCCATGCTCCATCCTGTATTTTCGACCCACGTCTCAAATTTTCGTTCCTGATCCTGGTTACTTAGGCAGACGGTTCTGCACGTGCCGGTCTGCGCTGGGAGGGCGCAGAAAGCCCCTACCGCCAACAACGACACGGAGCAGCGGATGCCCTTGCGCCACCTGAATAGTGCACCCGGCCAACAGCAGAGGCGCAACGCCCGAGTCCCTCCCCTGTCCAGCCTTCACTCCATCTCCCCTGGGCCGTACACGGGCTTCTGCCTGGAGGTCCGGCACTTCCTTCTGCAGGTGCAGGAGTCCGAGTCTTGCGCATACATCGGTCAGCTTCCGTGATCAGGCGAGGCTGCCCAGCGGGATGTGTGTCGGGGTCAGAAACACCTGTCCCGGGCCTTTGAGGGTGTACACCAGGCCCTCACCGCTGCGCAGGGAGTTGCGCAGGCCCCGGACCAGCGGCCCCAGCGTGCATTCCATGGTTCCGGTGAACATCAGCATCATGTCTCCGTCGAGCGTCGCCGTCTGCCCAGCCCGCAGATCGAGCACCTCGACCTCATGCACGCTGACCGGGCACTCGACCACGAACAGCCCCGCACCGTCAAGTCTCGGCTGCATGATGCCGTTGCCGCTTACCGCACCCTGCAGCTTCCTGTGGACGTGGGTGCTGAGCTTCAGGCTGCCCTGAGCGGCGTAGTACGCCTTATCGTCGAGCAGCATGCTGTCGTTGCCTTCCATCATCGCGATGATGAAATGCTTCCGGGTCGGTTCAGTCCAGACTTCGCCGCTCCCGGTCACCCGCGTGCCGAAGGCGGACTCGCCCGTCCCAGCGCTGCGGACCGCCCGGCTGAGCATGTTCCCACCCTGCTGCTGTTGCACCACCTCGAATTTCAGGTCACCGTGCGCGTAGCTCAGGATGCCCGGCTCAAGCGTCACGCTGTCATTCGATAAGGTGAACTTAATCTGCCGCGTGCCAGTGTCGGTGTAGATCTCACGGAAGGTTGGCTCTTCACCCTGGATCAGCTGGCTTTTGACCGTGCAGATCGCATAAATCTCTGCTTTCAACCCCTGACAGCTTTCTCCACTCAGTTTCACGCGGTAGTCCATGAGGGCACTGTAGCAGCGCCTCAGTTATCTTCAGACGACAGGTTATGCCCCCGAACCTTCTTAGAAACGCCTCCCGCCTGAATTCTCAAGGGGCCTTGAAGCTGAAGTCAGACGCTGGTAGGCCAGCCGCGCGAGACATCGCGCATGAAAACCCTGACCGTCACTGCCCTGATCGCCTTCGCCGCCGTGGGGCCCGTCGACAGCGCCGCGACCATCTTCACCCTCACGACAACCACCATTACCATGACGCGCGCAGGCGCACACTATGAACTGAACAACCTCAACCGCTCCGGCAAGAAGATCGTTGCGGATATGAGCCGCTGCAACTGCGCCGAGTGCGTGAAGAATACGGGCGTGATGATCAAATAGCGGAGTGGCAAGCTGGTCTGCGTCGCAAACATGCACTGAAGCACCACCGCCAGCGCGTCCGGACCGCCACGTGCGATCACTTCCTCGAAGAATGTCCAGCACTGCGCTTCATCCCCGCCGGTCCAGTTCGCCGGGCGGGGCTGCATGCCACGGGGCGCGGGCCAGTCGAGTGCAGCTTCCGGCAGAGACAGCAGGTCACGTGGAGACATGCTCTCACTCTACGAAACCCCTGTTCAGGCCGAATCCCCACGGTCACGTCACCGGCCCGCGGAAGAACAGTCTCTAAACTGAACGGGATGTTTGACCTCCGCAGCCGCCTGCGCCTGTGCGTGATTGCGATGCTCTTCATCCCGAGCGTCATCGACCTGATCCACGAAGATCACGCCGTGCACCTGCTCGCTGCGGTGATCCTCGGCACGCTGCTCGGACGGCAGTTGCGTCCGCTCGCCCGGAAACCTGCCGGGCCGACGCTGATCACGCTCGGCAGCGTGCTCGTCTGGCTGAGCGACGTGGTCCTGACAGACCTCAGCACCCAACGCTTGGTCAACCTCGTCACCATGCGGGAGAACTCAGCTTCTACATCCTCGCTCATACCGGACGCGGCGTTCTCGTCGGGGCTGGCGAAGGTGGTCAGCGCCAGCGCCGCCGAGACCTGCCGCAGCGCCGTGAGCAACGCTGGGGTGTTCGCGGCGCTGGCGAGCGAGGTGTACCCTCCGGCCAGTAGCAGCGCGGCGAGCCGCTTACCGGCGTCCTGAAAGAGGCCCGGAGCGCGCCGCTGGGCCGGGTTCGCCTGGAAGTCGAGCGGGTCGACCACCCGATTTGACCGCTGGGACCAACGGCTCCAGCACGTCCCACTCCGCGTCCGTCGTGTCACTTGGATACGCGCGAGTTCGGCTCATGTCACCGCGGTAAAACCGCGGCCACCGCGCTTCTGTGATCGCCTTTCCGAACAGCCTCTGACACGTCGAAATTCGTACATGCCAGATCACACTAACCTCCTACACTCAATCCATGACCACATGCGATCCCCTGCCAACTGTGGCAATCCCTGACCTCAACAGCTCCCTCCCCCGCTTCCACCGAGCCCTCACGTTCGCACCCCCGGCCGCCCATCACCTCATCCTCCTCGGTGATGTTATCGACCACGGCCCCGACACGCGCCCACTCCTCGCCGAACTCCGTGCGATTCACCGTGAGCACCACCTCTACTACCTTGCTGGAAACCACGAAGAACTCCTTATCAACGCGATCTATGGGCCTCCCGGTCATCGTCACGCGCCCAGCGCCACTCCCAGCGACACACCCGAATGGCACAAATGGCTCAAGAATGGTGGCCAGACCACCCTCGACAGCTACCGCTCCACCAAAGCCCTCCTCAGCGACGCCGAATGGATCCGCACCACCGCCAAACGCTGGATTGTTCGTCATGGCTGGCTCTACAGCCACGCCACCCGCCCCAGCACTGCCGAACTCCGGTATCCCGAAGACGTCGCCGCTCAGCAGGGCCATGACCCCCTCCTCTGGCACCGTCCCCGAATGTCCCAGGACCTCCCCGCCCTCGATGCTGCCCTCATCGGATCCGTTCACGGCCATACGCCCAGAACCACCCCCGAACAACTGGTCGGACCCGACAATAAACCCGCCTGGTTCATCGACCTCGGCCGCACCACTCGCCAGCTCGCCCTTCACCACAGCGAAACCGGCGTCCACCTCCTCGATGGCACCCCCGCCCCCATGACCCTCAGCACCCCCTTCCACCTTCCTACGCTCGATCATGCCAGCGCCTTCCTCACCCGCCTCGCCAAGACAAAGATCGCCTAAATCGGTTCTGGCACCTCAAGCCTCAGCAACTGACACTTCGAGCGAACAGGCTGCGCTCAAAACCTCGAGTGTAAGGGCAGCAGGGATGACTCGAAAGAAAGCCACGCCCACGGAAAGTTCCTGCCCATCGACCTGTTTCAAGACCTGCAGGCTGCCCATGACGACGTTGAGCTGGCTGAGTTCGGTGAAGCGGAGGCGGTCTATCCGGCAATAGAGTTCATCTCATTCATCCCTACGCCTGACGCAGGTGGAAGTACGGTTCGGTACTCTCACCAGAATTCCAGCGTCAGGAACAGGTGCGCGCCCGCCGGCAATGCCGGCGGGCGCCCCGACTTGCGTTTGCTGGCCTCTCGGTCGTGCAGCACCGCTTCCATCTCCGCGAACGTCTCCAGATCCACCCCAGTCCGTCGGCGAAAATCCGCTCCGTTCGGCTGCAGGCTTGTTCAGACTTCAACGTCATCATCTCCTTCAACCTATCGCCCTCCTTTCGCAGGAAATCGAGTGAATCTTCGGCACGTCAGATTAAAGATGATCAGGAGGCCCAAAGGCCCGCCCTACCACGAAACCTCGCTCATTCCGCTCAGGGAGAACCCGGCGAATGCCTTTACGCGTCTCTTCACCGAGCATGACAGCCAAGGCGATGCGGCTCGGCACCATGTCGGAGACAGGCAACACTCAGCTGACAGGGTGTAGTCCTGCACTGGCGTGGCCCAAGGTTGGTCACCCCCCGTTGACCAAGCTGCACTGTGCTTCCCGATCCGGACGCTTCCACAGTGCCCAAGGTTTGATCCCCAAAGACATCGGGAAGGCCCCTGTTCAATCATTGAGAGCTCAGACGAGAGCCTGAGTGCGCTTAGCCACGTCTTGATCCACACTTCTCCCTTCTTCGGAACCTGAGGGTTCACGGGTTTCCAAACAAACGTTTCAGGGGCAGTTATCGAGAGGCTCATCCAGAACAGTCTGCTCGTCTGGTTCCTGTCCCAACAGGCAATCTGCCCTGCTTCGGTCTACCAAGCCACAACTGCGCGACACGCTCATCACGTACCATTGGTGCTCTGGGAAGTGCACCGGTACCGCCGCTGGTGTGACCGGCGCCTGTGGCAGGCCCTGGACGACCCCGCGCAGCAACCGGAACTGATCTGGTCACTGAACCTCACCGGCGAAACCGACGATGTGCGGCCGGGCCGAAACGGTGAGCATGTCGAGGCGCCCCAGGAAGGAGAGACGCATGTTCAGACGCAAACCCAGAGAGACGGTCGACACCCGGACGCCCGCCGTTACGGGCATCTCGTGGCCGGTGTTCAGCGCGAACTACACGGCCACGTCTGGCGACCTGCCGAATATGAACGTCAGCGTCACCCACCAACATCCGGGCATCCTGACGGTTCACCTGGGCCTGGCCCTCAATCCACCCGGCTGGTTCATCGAGACCGTCACGCCGTATCACCAGCCGGGCATCGAGACTGCGGCAGACGGACCGAGGGTTTACAGTCTGAACCTGGAACTGCGCCGGATGGGCTCGGCGGAGCAGGCGGCGGTCAACGCTCGCCGGAAACGTGCCAGCGTCTTCGAGACCTCGACCCACGACTCCGAGGAGAACCTGACCGACAGCGGGAAACCGCAGCTGGAATTTGTGACGATGCACCTGCACTCGCAGAGTGCCGCGCCGTGCGGGTACCAGGAAGGGCGCAACTGGATCGACAAGGAGGGACGGTTCAACCTGACACTGATCTCGAAGGAGCTGATGCCGAGCCAGCCGAGGTTCCAGACTTCCGTCAAGGTCCGCGAGGAGACGCAGATTGATGTCGAACTGCCGGGAGAGGAGCGACCGAGAAACGACGAGGAGCGTTGGAACCGATAACAATACAGAAGACCTCGTGCGAAAGTCAGGTCTGGAGAGGAAGGCGGCTACAGAGCGCCGCAATGCGATGAACCCGGAAGTGAAAGCGTCGCTGGCGGTAGGATTCCATGAGAATGTGGAAGATCTTGAGCCGCTGGATCACGTGCTCCACGGGGAGTCTCACCTGCGCCAGCCGACGATTGTCAGCCCGTCGGGTGTCGGTGAGCGGGTGATGCCTGCTCGCTCCTGAGTGTCCGGGTATGGGCATGGTGGTGAATTCCTTGATCTCCAGCGTCAGCGAGGAGGTCGGTATCGGGACGGATGAACGTCTTCGACTGCCGCAGGAGTCGAAGGTCATGAGTTGCCCCGCACTCGGGAGCGACGCAGAGGATCCGGCGCGTGACCGGATGCCCTCAGGAGCTGCACGTTCAGCGTGTGGAGCTTCTTGTTCCCGCTGTACCCGTCTCGCTGCTTTGTCTGGGGCGTTCACAGGGCACTTCGTTGACATCCCCCACGACCGCTGTGAACATCGTGCCGGCGTCCGTCAAAGTCTTCTTCCCCGACAGGAAGCATCGCCAGCGACCTGGCGTCCTCATGGGCGCCGCTCAGGTCAGGAAGCGGCGCTGTGCTGCCCAAGACATCCTGAGCCAGGTGGATGTACTTCAGGACTCCCGCCAGAATTTCAGCGTCAGCAGCACCTGTGCGCCCACCGGCAGCTCCGACGGGCGTCCTGACTTGCCTTTCTTTCGGCGGAAATCTGCTCCGTTCATTTGCACGGCTTGGTCATCCTTCAACGCCGTCATTTCCTCCAGCAGACTGCCCTCCTGAGACCCGGGGAGACGGCAGGTGATCCGATCGTCCGGCTGTTGGACATCCTCGGTCTGTGCATGGTCATCTGATTCTGCGTTCTGTTCGCCGCACCCGCCTAGGTTCCAGCCCTCCTCGGTGGACTGCTGCACCATGGGCGCGGAACAGTCGCCCGGCCGGACCTGACGCTGATCACCGCGCTGCTCCAAGCCTGCCTCGCCAACAACCGGACGCTCCACGCGGCGCTCGGCGAGATCTTCACCAGGCCAGCGGGAAGTACGCAGACCCGCCGCAGGTCCAGGTCGGCCTGAACATGGTGGAAGAGCACTCGCAGCGTGTAATGCTGACATCACCGGAAGGAACGACCTCCAAGCCCACCGACGTCCTGGCATACCCTCGCGTGATCCCCATGTGTATGGTGAATCTCAGTTCCCCTTGAGCCGTGACCTGAGGGCGCTCGCCGAACTGTCGAGCGTGCCGGCGGCCGCTGCCCGCGCCGCCTCCGCCCGTACCGCCAGGGCATCCAGTTCACCAGCTTCGATCCGGCGCGCCAGTTCGTCGTAGTCACTCGCGGTCAAGCGGGCGTGGTACATCAACCGCGCAGACTTCACCGCGTCCGCGCGCTGCCGGGCCGGAGTCATCGCCGCCCACTGCTGCTCCGCCTGGGACTTCAGATCATCCTCGGTCGGTTCGGACATCAGCGTCAGCAGACTCGGTTGGAGGGTCTTCTGAGCCTTGACCTGCGGCGTCTTCGTCGCGCCGGCCGGACTGCTGTACGTCTCAGGATTGCGGATGAACTTCACCACGAACCCTACCCCGAGTGGGGTGCGGCTGGTGCTGCGGATCAGTTCCACTTCCGTCAGGCGCCGTGCCACCTCCAACGGGCCGAACAGCGAAATCAGGTCACGCGCCACCTTCGGCACCACCCCTGCTGCCTCCAGCCGCGTCATCAGCTGCGGCGCCTCCACATCCTGCGTCGGCGAGAAGACGTAGCGCACCTGCTGGGCCAGGCCGCGACCCTCGAACGACACCTCCTGCAGGTAACGGGTCTCCAGGAGCGCGTCATGGGCTGGTTCGAGCGTCTCACGGATGCGGTGGGAGCGCGCGTCGAACAGCCGGCAGCGCCGCCCCCAGTCCTCGAGATTCACGGTAAAGCTGTCCATCGGGCCTGGCGACCCGGCGTAACGGATGCCGTCCAGCAGCCGGTACAGCGTCCGCGCGGACGGCTGCTTGAGTTTGCGCAGCAGTTCGGCGTTCAGCGTCTTGACGTACCCGCGGCGCAGGCTCTCGGCCAGTTCTGACGGCAGTTGCACCTCGATCAGGTCACCGGCATGCACCTCGGCACGCTGCCGTTGGCGGATCACCAGGCGCTCGATCAGCGAGAACTGCACCGTCACCCAGTCGGTGCCGTCGTGCCAGCCGCCCTCAAAGCTGAAGGTCGCGGCCTTCATCCGTTGCAGCGCCTCCATCCCCTTGTCGTAGTACCGCCCTCCGGAGTCTAGCCCGCTGGCCTGAATCAGCGCATGCATCGTGAACGCCACCCGGTTGTTCTGCGGGCAGTCCTGCGCCAGGAAGAGGTTCTGCAGGCCTGCCTGGAAGTCGTTGTCCAGGCCGTGCGGCACCACCTGATCTTCGGTGGTCACACAGCGCAGCGTGATCACCCGCCCGGTCGGCAGGCTCAGCGTGTCCGTCCACGAGCGGTGGCTGGGCTTTACCCGGTTCTGCAGCCCGACGATGCCATTGAGCGCCAGATTGACTTCCTCTGAGCGGAAGCTGAGCATCTGGGATTTCTGCGACATGCGTTCAGTGTAGTTGTTTGTTTTGTTTTAAAGAAGTAAAAAAGAAGTTGTCTCAACAACAAGGCACGCTGACAAACCACGTCCAGCACGGCGAAACATCGCTCAAGTCCCGGAAGTGTCCGAAGGTTCTGAGTACCAACCCCCGGAAGTGTCCGAAGGTTCTGGTGCCCGATGCCCGGAAGTGTCCGAACAACCGCGGCTGTGCACGCCCGGAAGTGTCCGAGCACTTTCGGCCGGAAGACCCGGAAGTGTCCGAACGACACCCTCCAGGAACCGCGAAAGCGCGAAAGACCGCTGGATCTCGTGCTGTACGCGCTGTTCGCCCAGTTCCCCGGAAGTGTCCGAACGCCCGAATGCCCGGAAGTGTCCGAAGGAGGCGGGCGTCGATCCCCGGAACTGTCCGAGCGCCAACGCGACCACGAAGCCAGCGTCCTGCACGCGTTTATTGAAGAACCCCCGGAAGTGTCCGAACGCCGAATGCCCGGAAGTGTCCGAACCTCAGACGGCACCGGCAGCACCTCAAATCCCCGGAAGTGTCCGAACCCAGGCACGTCGCTCCACCGCGGAGAAACACCCACCAGCTTCCAGGCGCTGCCTGGCGGTTGCCAACTCCTCGTCAGTGAACAGCGCTCTCCACGGATGCCTGACCACCAGCGCCTCCATCGACAGATCTAGCTGCCCCTTCTGGCACAGAGCCTCGAAGCCGTACGACTCCGTACGCGGCCAAGGCACACCGCCACGTCTGCAACGACAGCGGGCAGATCACCGAAATTTCCTGCTGCTCTCGGCGCATCCGGACCGTCGCCAATGAACCGACCCTTCCGCTACAGCCGCGCCACGAGAGCATTCTCGTGAGGCAAGACGTCTTGCCTCACCCGGCCTCTCCGGAGCTGCCGCAGATCTGGCCGGATCACCTCCGCTGCCGGTGATGCCTGACACATCTGGATGCCGACCCACAGCGACCACAGCAACCTTCAGGCCCGAAGCCGACACAGAACCGGGCAACAGCAGCCGCTCGCTAGCGTCAGAAGGATGAACACTGCCCGTCTCCCTGAACTATCGCCCCTTCTATCCGCTGAGCAACGGCACCCGGATCCACGACTCGTGTCTCGACTCGCGGCGGATCCGGAACGTTCAGGGGGAACGGTCCGTGCCGCTGCTCGCGCGTCTGATGGTGCCGGCATGGAACCGGGAGCACGGGCAGTGCCACCTCGCCTCGCTGCTGATCCTGCTGCCTGATCTGACCGACGCGAACGTCCGGTACCTGGTCGTCATCGGAGAGCTCCATAACCGGTATCGAAAAGTTCTTCGCGCATCTTGAATGTCTGTGCAGCGTCCGGAACCTGGCACGCTACTGCAAGATCGGGCGTGCGCGGAACGCGACGGCATCGCCCACGTGCACATCCTGGGGCCGCGGTGGGTGGCAGAGCACTTCCGTGTTCACGCCGAGAGCACAGCGATGGTGCACCTGCCGGGGCTGCGCCTGGCTCACAGACGTGTCTGGTCGCGAGATGGTCTGCGTCGAGGTACGTGGGGCGCTGAAGATGCAGGTCACCAGCCCTGGGCCCTGGGCCGTTCATGGGGAATTACGCCCGAGGCCTCCGGGAGGAGGGCGCACGGGACCGGGGTCATCTCTACAGGATCCAGAAACGGCAGATGGACGAACCGCACTGCAATCCGGTCAACGACCGGGGCAACCTGTACATCCACAGGCGCTGGAGCGGTGACCGGACTGACGCAGCCGTGGCCGAATCCGTCCGGCAGCAGGCTCCTCGGCTATACTGCACGCATTTGAACATTCGGCTACATCAAGTGGCAGTACCTCGGTCCGCTTTCTTATGGGAAGCAGGTACCGCAGTACGAATGGTGGGAGCGTTATGAACGGAAGCATTCACATCACCGAGGGAGCGCTCGCTTCCCTGATCGGCCTGACGGCCCATGAAATCCCGGGCGTGGTCGGCATGGCGCCGGCCAACCTGCGAGAAGGCATCCAGCGTGTTCTGGGTCGTGCCCAGTCACGTGATGGCGTGGTGATCGGCCGCGATCAGGACGGCAGCCGCTACTCCGCCGACCTGTACGTGGTGGTGGCCTACGGCGTGAGCATTCCCACCGTCGCGGGCAACATCGCCCAGCGGGTCGAACACGTTGTGCGCTCGCAGGCCGGCATCGAGCTCGCGGCGACGCGGGTGCACGCGGTGGGGGTCGCCCATGCCTGAACAGACCCTCGCTGCCGCCCGTTCGGCCTCGGCGCAGCTCACGCCCGCGCAACTGGCCGCCGCTTTCCGGTACGCCACCGACTGGCTCGGGGTGTTCCGCGAGCAGGTGAACGCGCTCAACGTGTACCCGGTGCCCGACGGCGACACCGGCACCAACATGCACCTCACCATGCAGAGCGTGCGGCGCGAACTCGACACCGTCTCCGAGGGCAACATGGGCGCGGTCGCCAAGGCGATCAGCTACGGCGCGCTGCTGGGCGCGCGCGGCAACAGCGGCGTGATTCTGTCGCAGCTCCTGAAGGGCTTCTCCGACAGCATCCGGGAACTGAGCAGCGTCAACGCCCAGCAGCTCGTTTCAGCTTTACAGGCAGCACAGAAGGCTGGCTACGGCGCGGTGATGAAGCCGGTCGAAGGCACCATCCTGAGCGTGGCCCGTGGGCTGGCCGAGGGCGCGAAGGGCGAGACGCCCGAGATGGTGCTGGAGAACGCCCTTCTCGCCGGACAGGCCGCGCTCGACCGCACGCCCGAGCAGTTGCCGGTGCTGAAGCAGGCGGGCGTGGTCGACTCGGGTGGTCAGGGCTACCTGTACGTGGTGCAGGGGCTGCTAGCCAGCCTGCGCGGCGACGAACTGCCCGCCGCTCCGGAGGTCACCGCCTACGCGCAGGAAGGGTTCGAGCACGAGGAGTTCGGCTACTGCACCGAATTCCTGATGGAGAAGGCCACGATGCCCATCGAGCAGATCAGAGAGCTGGTCGCGCCCTTCGGCGACAGCCTGCTGGTGGTCGGCGCGGAGGGCTACGTCAAGGGGCACATCCACACCAACGAGCCCGACGACCTGCTCGCCACCGTGGCGCGGCATGGCCGGATGCTCAAGACCAAGGTGGAGGACATGGCCGAGCAGCACACCGAGATTCTGGCCCAGGCGGGCAGTACCACCCGCGCCGAGGAAGAGCTGCCGAAGAGCGGCATGGTGGCGGTCGCCAGCGGCTACGGGCTGGTCAAGCTGTTCCGCAGTCTGGGCGCGCGCATCGTGTCGGGCGGGCAGACGGCCAACCCGAGCGTGCAGGACATCGTGGACGCCGCCCGCAGCGTGTCGGCCGAGCGGGTGATCATCCTGCCCAACAACAAGAACGTGCTGATGGCCGCGCAGAAGGCGGCCGAGCTGTTAGAAGGCCGGGGCGTGGTGGTGCCGACCCGCACGCTGGGACAGGGCATCGGGGCGGCCCTGGCCTTCAGTGCCGATCAGGACGCGGCCGAGCTCGCCGCGAGTATGCAGGAGGCTGCCGGCGCCGTCACCACCTTCGAGGTGACCCACGCCAGCCGCACCACCTCGCTCACCAGCAAGGCGGGCAAGCAGATCGACATCCACGACGGCGACGTGATCGGCCTGATGGACGACGACCTAATCCACGCCGGCGGCAGCCCGGAAGACGCCGTCGTGGCGATGCTGGGCGAGTACTACGCCGGCCAGGAGATCGTCACCGTGTTCAGCGCCAGCAGTGTGGAGGCTGGACGCGTCGAGGCACTCATCGGGCGCCTGAAGGAGGCTTTTCCGCTGGCCGAGGTCGAGACCCACACCGGTGGCCCGGACCTGTACGACTACCTCGTAACGGTCGAATAGGAGTAGAACCATCGGGGCGGCCTGGATTCATCTCCAGGCCGCCCTGACGTGTTGACCCACTTGTGCTCTTAAACTTTCGCCACCGCGTTCATGTACGGAGCGAGGGCCGCCTGGAACGCCTCGAACCCCGCGAAGTCGAGCTGCTGCTCGTTGTCCGAGAGCGCCGTGGCCGGGCTGGGGTGCACCTCGACGTGAATGCCGTCGGCGCCCACCGCCAGGGCCGCGCGGGCCAGCGGAATCAGCAGGTCGCGGCGTCCGGCGGCGTGCGTCACGTCCACGATC
>Ga0160427_10001364_pt1 | contig 14984 bp, 9 predicted proteins | sample SolpanmetagenomL_FD_108194 | JGI IMG/M metagenome (GOLD analysis project Ga0160427, IMG submission 108194) | Solar panel surface microbial communities from Lawrence Berkeley National Laboratory, California, USA - L | ecosystem: Engineered > Built environment > Solar panel > Unclassified ...
CCCAAGACATAGGTGTTGCCCTTGTAAAGCCTCAACCTGACTTGACCATTGACCCTACGCTGACTGAAGACGAGAGCGTTCTCGACGAACTCACGCTCGGGCGAGAAGTACTTGCCGTCGTAGATGAGGTTGGACCAGGTGTGCGTCACGAACTGATCACGAAGAGAGCGGACTTCGCGGTCCATGACTAGACCCTCGAGATCCATGTGTGCAAGGCGAAGGATGGTCATAGCGGGTGAGTCGTAGCAGCCACGAGATTTGAGACCAATGTAGCGGTTCTCGACAATGTCGATGCGACCAACACCGTGGACTTTACCAAGAGCGTTAAGCTTGGTGAAGAGTTCAATGGAGCCAGTGACCTTGGAAAATGCGTTGGAAGGAGATGTAAGAGCCACAGGAAGACCCTTCTCGAACTCAAGAGTGATGTCTTCGGGTGTGTTCGGAGCCTTGAGAGGGTCGTCGGTCATGCGCCACATGTCATCTGGAGGAGAGTGGTCGGGGTCCTCGAGAATACCGGCTTCATATGAGCAGTGAGCAAGGTTCTCGTCCATTGACCATGGCTTGCCCTTTGTAGATGTGACCGGAATACCGCTTTGCTCAGCATAGTCGAGGAGATCGTTACGGCCAGCGAAACGCTTGAAGAACTCAGGGTCTCTCCAGGGTGCGATGACCTTGATGGTGGGCTGAATAGTGTAGAATGCAAGCTCGAAGCGGACTTGGTCATTTCCCTTGCCTGTGCAGCCGTGACTGACAGCGATACATCCTTCTTGTTGCGCAACACGCATTTGTGCCCTGGCAATGACTGGTCTAGCCAAGCTGGTTCCAAGTAGGTAACGTCCCTCGAAAATGGCATTGCATTGGATAGCGGTGAAGCAGAGTTCGTCCTAGTGAGGTTGCGTCAGCTAGTTGCCTTTGATCTTGTAGATGATTGTCTTTCAACATACAACAAACTCCTTCTTCAGGTCGGTGACAATCATCTTATTGGCACCAATCTTGAGGGCCTTCTCCTCAGCAGCCTTGAAGTCCTCCTCTTGTCCGACATCTGCGAGAAAGCATACGACCTCGTAACCCTTCTCTACATAACTCGTTAGAACATGGTCTTCCTCCGAAAGTCGGACGACTCACCTAGAAGCCATTTGAGAATACAAGAAGTGTCGAGTCCACCACTGTATGCGAGACACACCTTCTCTTTTGCCATGATGATAACCTTGAAAGTGTGATTGGTATGAAAAGTGTTTAGTTGAAAAGAGGAAACGGGAGGAGCTGCTATTAATTGGTGAGTTCTGTGAGTCACGGTTCACCCCTCAAGTATTGTTGTCGGTTTCTATTACAAAAATTTATTGCAACTCTTATCTCTGCTCTCAGCAGGGTCCCCTTGCAGAAAATGCCATTGGACCTACCCATGACTCGTATATGCGAATTAATAATCACAACTCCTCACCAGTAGCACAGACACTCGTGTTCCTTTCATCCCTGCACTACTAGACGCTGTAGATATCCAGCTCATGGCAGCAGTGGAAACCTTGCTCAACTGTGACCGCGAATGGCTGTGAAATCTGCGCCGTACTGCGTGACATCGACGGACGGAACGGCCGCCTGCTTAGCATGACATCACAAATATTATTGTACAATCAACATCATTGCCCTGGCATCTTCCCTGCCCTCAGGACTCACAAGCCATCGATATAGATCATGGAGACGACAACCTCTCCTGGTCCTGCCATTAGCACCGTGACACCCACTAGATACTCTCATCCACAGAATCCATCTCGATATTCGTTGAAGACATTCGTGGTTTCTCTAGCTCTTCGTGGCTTTGCCTACGTTATTGGAATACAGGCCGTATCATTCTTCTACGCCAGGGCAATTTATGACAGCTATAACAACAAACCTCCATCAGCAAGTTTTTGGGCGAGTGTCGAAGAAGAACGCTGCAATCTGTGGTCCATCAAGCTGGACAATAAGGTGAAAGGTATTGATGGCTTCTATCACGCCTTCGAGGACGTCGTAGTCGAAAACAAGGAAGTTCGGATGCACTACATCACCAATTCTCCCACAGCCAAGTCCTCCATTGAGCAATCCAAAGACCTCATAGTCCTTCTACATGGTTGGCCTGATGACTGTATGGTTTGGCGAAACGTCCTCACTCAGCTCAACGACGACTCTCTCACGCTAATCTCATCGGATATTCCTGGACATGGTGGTAGTCAGAATCTTCGCGACTACAGTCCATCTTCGGTTCTCCCTGTCATTTTCAACTTCATCCTAAGCATGCGTCATCGGCACCTCTCTTCTGTCGATAAGGATAGCACGACAAAGCCAAAGCTCATTCTTATTGGCCATGACTGGGGTGCTGCCATCTCCGCACGCATTGCAGCCGAATGTCCGGAACTGGTCGATCAGGTGATACTCACAAACGGACCCATCGTCAACCACGCCCTCTCGAGATCACAGCAGAACCTTGATCTCGCTTCCGCGCATCTCCGAGACTGGAATCTAACGAAGGCTTGGAAGACTGCACGTCCGTCTTTGATACAGATGTTTTTGAGATCGAGCTATATATGGGCATACAACCTGCCCATGCCATTCATACGACCGCTAGGCACCGCCGGAAATATGTGGTTCTTACGTCTTATTGCCAGAGCAGCGAATGGACAGGTTGAGAATGGCGAGAGCGAGAGTGTTGTCAAAAGTCTGGCTGAGATGCTGGGGCCGAACACCAGTGCTGCTAATTCTGGCTCTTATCACAACAGCGTTGGAAGCAGGGCCGCAAACCTAAATGGCAGATTCTTTGAGAGTATAAAACTGTATCGCGAAGGCCTAGCCTCTGGACTATGGGAGCAGTCGAGCGAGATCAAGGATGCTCGCACGCTTCTCAAAAGTACTACATCAACACTGGCAGATGGTAGAGCGAGCACAATGGTATCAAGTCGACCTCCAGGCGCCCTGAACGTTCCACTGACAATGCTATGGTGTCTTGAAGACGTGGCGCTAGATTATCATATCTGCGTCGATGGGCTCGAAGACTATATGTACGAAAGTAGCATCGTTGTCAAATTCAAGGGCCACAAGGGGAGAAAGATTGGACATTGGGTGCCTGTCACTGCATCAGATGAGCTTGCAAGAGCTGTGAAGTGGGTCGCGAATGGCAAGCAAGGCGATTTGATCAAGGCACTGGGGAGCAATATCAATGTGGTGGATACTATAAAGACGTAAGCATGATGGCGCCTAGACATCAAGCCTCGAGAGCTGCTGCCATCTCTATGCTTCGGAACTATCGCAGCAGGGTGGATAGAATGAGGTCTATGACTTCAAGGTCAGAATGACATCCTTGTGTGAACAAATCGTTCTCGGCCGTCCGCCGTCATCTCTGACATCTATGATTCCGATGCACAGGTCAGTGCTCAATAGACTCCCTCCTACCTCCGCCACTCCCTTTCCTCCCCTCGCCTCCCACCTCACCACCACCAGCACAACATCGAAGATCTTGAAATGATCTAGAAGACTTGACAGACAACGAAACGGTGGTGCGCGTCGTTGTCGTCGTTTACTTGCCTGTGGTGGGAGGAGCGTCCACTCTTTATTTTTACTCAAATTTTAGATCACAGTGAATCGACTCCGATACGCAAAATGACAGGGATCTCACAAGTTGAGAACAAAGTGCTCTTCTTCACTTCCTCCTCGTTCTGGTGCTTCAAGCATGACCGGCATAAATGGTCATTGAGCCTCAGCTCTGGGTCGTCGAGCCACATTACTCGCCTGCTTCGCTTCGACAGTGAAGTGAACTGCAGAGCAAGGAGCTCTATTGCTGCAACCTTATCGTTGATACCTATGGCCTTGACATCCTTTCCATCAGGGTTCTGCTTGATGCGCAACGTATCTCTGAAGTCGACCTTACTCAGCATCCTTGACAACCTGCTAGTAGAAGCATCATTGTCCGTCTCGACCACAGGGGGTTCATTCTCCTCTCCACCTTGACCAGCCTCCCTTCCCTTTTCTAACATCCTCCTTTCCTCATTCTCCTTGCCGGTAGCACGAGCCTTCTGCTTGCTAGCCTTAAGCTCTGCGGCGGTCTTTTTGATGGCAAGATCGGATTTGATCTGCCTCCATCCAATATGAAAGACACGTTCGAACAGAGGCGCGAGATCATGTGAAGCGCATTTTCTAGTCGTGAGGAGAGTGCCAATAACATCACAAGGACACAAGTAAAATGGGTCACAAGAATCATTGCAGACCTCACAGCGGTGTACAATGACGACCTCAGACATTCTCCGTACTCTTGCTTCTTCTAGTCGCGCACAGGTCGGCGACAAAACGATAGCAGTTACACTCTACCCGTCTCAGAAGGTAGTGGGGCTCAATCAAGCCTAAGTAAAGTGCTAGGTGGTACTTAGAAGGAAGGATTCTTCGGATGTTCGAGGACAGCAGTAAGTGTATTCCGTCGATCGGTTCGTGGGCAAGCTGCCTACAATACAGATCTGCCTTGTTGTGGCTCTCGAGAGTAGGGAACATCTTTGCCATGAACGACCTTGTTCGTGCAGCAGTCATGTCGAAGTGCTACAACGATTCTTTGTTTTACGTGGCTAGTGAAGTAAGTGTAACACCAGGCCGTCTCTTCAAGGTCGTACAGCGTATCGCAGTAGGTTCGGTAATCTTTCTTCCACTGCATAGTCATTTTGCCCTTTTCCTCGGTTGATCTATGCATCGTCGTTCGCCGTGATAGGAGCTCGGTACAGTGCTTCAGGTCATGCCTCAACCAGAGAGCACAATCGATGGCGAGGAGTGCCAACCTCGTTTCAATTACCTTAGCTAATCCATGGACAGCTGCTATCTCCAAGGCAAGAGCAAGGGGTATTGCAAGATTCTAGCACCATAGTCGGTCTTTCCAATAGGTCGAGGGGAATGCCACTACCCTCTAAGCGCACCCGCTCCTTTTCTTTCACCAGCAAAGGTTGGTAACGATCTGGGTGCGCCTCGCACCACGTGACCTCCGCGGCTCTCTTTGACGAAGGATGCCTTCAGTGATGCAGAAGAGCTGATATTGCAATAGCACGAATCACAAGAGGCACGAGATCATTGACTGGTGCAGTTAGATGAAGAAGGTGGGTGAGTCTTCTTGTTAACAATAGAATTGATGGAGATGATTGTTTAACAAGAGAATTAATAAAGATGATTGTTTCTGTGAAAACCTGGAAGAGTCTTCTTGTTGACAATGGAATTGATGGAGGTGATTGTCTAACAATAGAATTAATGAAGATGATTGTTTCTGTGACAACCTGGAAGAGAAAGAAGATGAAAGAGGAGGTAAAGTGAGATTCAATAATGAGTGAAGAACACGTGCGGCGCGAGTTAGACCATCCGAAACGAGGACGGTTTTCCAAAGGTCAAGCATCGAGTGCGATATCAGTAACAGAATACAGATTTCACAGAATCATAGAACCATCTTTTTAGACATGATATGCTGAGGGGAGTGTCCACCCTCTTCCATTCCTATACCATAACTTTTCTCTATTCACATCCCACAGTCTATGAAATTGAGATTTGCGCCTGTCTATACAGCAGGCAATTCACTATTCACCCATGCGTGGGGTGCCGTACCCAAACGCCTAGAATGCACACTCACACCTCAAATCTACCTCTTCACCTGCTCAACCACCTCCTCCGCCCTAGCCTCCTTGACAGGCCTCTCCATTTCCGTCATCTCGCCCTCCGCATCTCCCTGCTCTCCCACAAGATCCGCTTCATCCTGGCCATCACTGTCCTTCTTGTTGGGCGTGACATCAATGCTGTCGCCACCATTCATCTGGCGATCCATAAGCTTGTTGAACGCTCCATCAGGGTTTGCAGATAGGTCTTTGAAACTGCCGACTTCGGCTACGCGGCCGTCGCCACCAATGCAGATGATGAGGTCGGAGCGCTTGATTGTGCTGAGACGATGGGCGATTGAGATTGTGGTGTTGTTGCCACGAAGAAGAGTGTTGAGGGCTTCGTTAACGAGGGTTTCAGACTCGGCGTCCTGGGAGAGAAGGTTAGCATATGTCAACAAGGTTTGCAAGGCTAGACTTACAAGTGCACTAGTTGCTTCGTCCAGGATCAGAATATCAGGCTCCTTGAGCAGAGCACGGGCAATTGCGATACGCTGCTTCTGTCCTCCTGACAACTGTGTACCTCTCGCACCAGCATGAGTCTCCAGGCCATCAGGGAAATCGCCAATGAAAGTACAGTTTGCGCGTCTCGCAGCATTTAGAATCTGAGCACGAGTAGCGTTGGGTCTACCATATGCAATGTTTTCAGCGATTGTTCCTGAGAAGAGTACGGGCTCTTGTCCGACATATCCAATCTTGCGACGAAGCTGTTTCACGTTCATCATGGTGATATCTTGACCTGCGATTGTGATTGCGCCACTGGAAGGGACGTAAAAGCGCATTATCAGACTAGCGACAGTCGACTTGCCAGCACCACTGGGAGCGACAATAGCAACGTTGGTGCCTTGCTCGATCTCGAAGTTGAGGTTTTTGAAGATCTTTACAGCTGGACGAGTTGGGTAGCTGAAGGTGACGTCGTTGAACTGAATCTTGCCACGAAGCGATTTGACTGGAGTGCCTTTGGTGGGTGAAATGGTGGGTTTGCGATCCTGGAGTTCGAACAGACGACTTGCAGCACCGACACCTTTCATGAGCTCGGAGTAGAAACCAGAAAGACCGAAAAGAGATCCACCAGCATATGCTGTGTACATGAGAAAGGAAGAAAGTTCTCCAACAGAAATGTCACCAGATGAGACCATGCCACCTCCAATGTAGAGAATAGCAATCATAGTCATGTTTCCAGCCCAGCCGGATGTACTGAAGAATGTAGCACTGATATATGCTTCTTTCTTGCCCAACTCGAAGATCTTGCGGGCTTGCGTATTGTATCGATGAACTTCTTGGATCTCACCGGTAAATGCTTGACTTGTCCTTACGTTGCCCAGGCGTTCTTCAGCAATCTTTGTCAAAGTTCCCAAGTTCTGTTGAATCTTTCTGCTGAGATTGCGGATTGCAGTACCATAGAAGTAAGCACCGATGGCGACTGGAGGGAATGCAACGGCAAGAACTCCAGTAAGCTTCAAGCTCACATAACCCATGAGTGCGAAACCGGCAACACCACTGATCAAAGAGCGTAGACCATCAGACAGATTTTGAGTGATACTCTTGCCGACAATGATTGTGTCTGAACCAAGTCGAGAAATCAAATCACCGACTCGGTTTGCGTCGAAGAACTCGGCGTTCTGAACGTACGTGTTGCGGAACAGCGTTGACCTCAATCTTGTTACGATTCTTTCACCTACAATGCGAAGCAGAATCACGCGTCCATAGTTTGCTGCAGCACCGACCGTCAAGAAAGCGCCAAGGGCTAGATAGAACGTAGTTTGATCGAGTCCGAATGGCATCTCAGCCTTGCCAGCCGCCATATCAAGGATCTTGCCAATTGCTGCTGGTACTGACATTGAGATACCAGAAGAGACAACGAGAAAGAAGACCGCTATACCTAGCGTCGCCGCCTCCGGCCGGGCAATCTTCAATAATCTCCATACCTCACCGAAGCCACCTGCTTTTCCAGACCCTTGTCCGTCCTTACTGAGCTTCGCGCTCAAGTTGACCTCTGATGCAGCATTGGCTCTAGCTGATCTTGTGAACTCTTCTACACTTTCTTGCTCGTCGACGTGCTCTTCTTTGGCCGCTCTGTTCCCTGTCTGCTCTTTCTCCACAGCACTCTGCTGTGTTTGTCCTAATTGACTTTTGACGGAGAAGCGTCTGTTTGTGATTGGTGGCGTTATGCGAGATTTGGTAGGAACGTGGTACGATCTTGCCGATCTGAAAGAAGGACAGTCCTGCTTGATTGCAGCTTGAAGGCTTGCGAACGGGGTAATAGGCGTGGTACGTGATGCGGTGGAATATGCTCGAGGGTAAGGAGAGTAAGAGCTAGTTTTGGTGGATGAAATATTTCCGCGCTGAAAACATTGGACCTCGCGGAGGATACTTCTGGATGCGCGCATTGTCGTGGACATGTTGTATGGCGTTTTCTCTTGGAGTAAATGAACCGAAGAAACCTAAGATGACTTTTGAGTCTGTGGTTGAAGCTTGCTAGTTCCTATGACATTGCTAGAGGCTGTCAGCACATCGTCTCCTCTTGCACCCGAAATCACGCAAGGCAAGAGATCACGGGCAAGGCAAGGCAAGGCAGAGAGCAGTGACGGTGTTGAGGTGGGTGCTGTCAAGGTTGTGGTTGGCGAAGGTGTTTGCAACATGAGACGAGATCGGACATACTTTATGTCGATGACGGTGTTTACCGAGCTGGAGCATGCATTGAGCCGCCGGACCCCTTTCCAGAAGCTTGCATTGCATGTGCTTCGACCTGATGTTTCATCAAAGCTTCAAGTTCGTTTTGGATTGGCCAAAAACAAACATTATACAGTACAATACTCCCTTGGCACGCTGTCAATATGCCCGTCGACTACTCCAAATGGGATGCCCTCGAGCTATCTGACGATTCTGACATCGAAGTCCACCCCAATGTAGACAAACGCTCCTTCATTCGTGCCAAACAAGCCCAAATTCACCAAGAACGAGCTCAGCGCAAGCATCACATCGAGACGCTAAAGTACGAACGCATCATCAACGACGGCCTCCTGACACGCATCGATGCTCTAGTCAACTCACTCAAAGCACACTCCACCAGCAATTCAAATGAAGACGCCGTAGTCTTTCAAGCACTCATCGAATCCTCTGGCGATTTCACAGATGACCAACCTCCTCCAGCACCAGCTGGCGTCCATGCTAACGTACAAGATCAGCCCACATATTCCAAAATGATGGCTGCGTTGGTAGACCAAGTCAAAAAGAAGGTCGACGAGACGAAACCAGCCAATCGTCTGGAAGGCTACATCAAAGAAGCCGGCGAGCACAAAACCCACGTCCTTGATCTCCAGCAACAACTCCTCACCAAACTCGCTGAACTCGAAAAGCTCGAGAAGAATAAAATCACCTCTGAAAGCATACACACTGGCTTCGATCGTTCCCATGTTTCCAAAGCAGCCTCGTTAGCTCCCGTCGCATCACAATCAACACAAGTCGAACTGCTCAACGCACCAAAACGCTCGGCAGCTACACTGAACACCTCGAGCACAGCCGACTCTGGCAACGAAGCTGACGTCGAGGATGCCGTTCCAGCTACTTCCAACATCGCAAACGATGACTATCCCCACCATGCTACACCCCTAGGTACAGCATTCGGCCGTATCCCCTCCGCCGACTACCGTGCCTCCTTACAATACATCTCGCAACACCCCTCCGTCCTCCACGAACGCGAAACAGACGGTCTCCTCCTCCAAGCCTTCGACGCGCAAACCACCTCGAAACCCGACGTCGCCCGCAACTGCGTCCACCAAGCCCTTCTTCTCCAATACTGCCGAGCGCTAGGCCAAGACGGCGTGGCCTTGTTCTTTAAACGCATCACCACCAAAGACCACAACGCGCGAAAAGTCTTCCACGACGACGTTAACGCCACGTATGCGCGTCTGCGCGACCGCGCCGTAGAGATGGAGCGGGAGAAGGCGGAGGAAGGCGCGGAATCAGGGGACGTCGAGCAAATCCAACTGCACGCTGTGAATCCAGGACAGAAGATCATGATAAACATACCTGATGCGTCGAATCCAGACGAAGCAGATGCGAGGAAGGTGTTTGAGACGTTTCCACCTGGTCTGCAGCGGGCGTTGGAGACGGGAGAGTTGGATGAGGTGAATAAGGTGTTAGGACGCATGGGGATTGAGGAGGCGGAGGAGGTGGTTGAGAAGATGGGTGGGAGTGGCATGTTGAGTATGGAGGAGGGCGTTATTGATGCTACGACGGAGGAGGGGAAGCAGAAGATTAAGGATATTGAGGAGAGAGCGAGGATGCCGGATGATGAGGAGATGGGTGAGCCTGGCGGGGTGGTGGAGGAGATGGACTGAACGTGCAGGACACTGGGGAGAAGAGGATGAAAATGAGCTAGATATGAGACTTGTGCATATTGCATTAACGAGGTTTACGAAAGTATGACTATAGCGTCTGAAAAAGCCAGAACTCCACCAGATTCAATGAGATGAGAATTGATGATTCCTCGAGCATCGACGTCCTTGCAAGGCGACTCGATGGCTTTATTATCAAGCATTCATCGCACTTGTTGTTAGTGGTAGAAGTGTCACTATGAAACTTACATCGAGAACGTTGTACTGGAATCGTGAAACTAATCACGAAGGAAATACTGATACAAGAGCCCATTGGCCAAGTATTACGGTAGTCACTCTGCAGACACTTAGATTCAATATATCTGACTGCCACCACGCTTCGAGACTGATTACATAGATGAGATCTGTGCCTGTTACGTGAGAGCTGCTCGCACATTTTATCTTACTTCAAACCGCAGAAAGAGGTGGGTACAGTCTCGAATTGCGCGAGGGTGTACGCTCTTGCAGCGAAGCAATCAACAAGCTCATCAGGAGGAAAAGGCAACCCCGTATCTTGGTGGTTGCATCACAGACAGAGCAGACAGCCTTGAAGACGTGGAGGGCATCACCTCGGCCATATACCCATCTTTCCACGTCTGTTCTCTCTCGTCACGAAGCTCACACGATGGAGGCTTGTACTCCTTGCGCTTGATCTTTTGACCTCTTTGCATGTTCGATGGCTGTGTTTGAGGTGTACCAGTGCATTCCTTTTTGATTTCGGACTGTGATCAGTGGACGGCAAAAGGGAGACAGGTTTCTTGTCTCCAACAGAAGAGGTCTGCTCGAAGATGACTAGGGTTAAGAGGATGAGGGTCGAAAGGGTGACGGTCAGGAGGATGAGTTTGGTATTTAGGCGAGTGTACGGACTATTCTCGAAAAATGTCCCTTCAAAAGCGAGTGCCGGAGATAAGGAGGTAGTCTAACATGAAGGCCATGTAGAGTAGCGGTATGGTGCGATGTGTTTGAGGCGAGTCTATCAGCGGGCAGTGAGAGAACTCCAGTTGCTGCAGAGACACTGGCTTAGTGCACGTACAGACAGCAGAAACAAAGTAGCAGGATTCCAAAGGAGTACTGAGCACAAGCGTCTTGACCGCTTCTTCTTCTTGGATGACTTGAGCGAAGATACTGTAACATCATCCTCAACACTGTCTTCGATCGGCTTACTTTGCCAGTGAATTCAATTAGAGTAGGCGAATATGGTAGAGGGCATCTGCTTCATTAATTCGGCAATTTCGCAACAAGCAGATCGCGACCTGGAGGCAACTATAGTCCTGTCCACTTTCGGCTTTCAGGACGGCGCCACATTAATATTGGGGAAGGTATGTGGTTAGGATCCTTATCAATTCTTCTACTGAGAAGTCCGGCAGGGAGAGTTGCAATCTCAGGCCCAAGCAATCCAGTGTAAGCCTGGTTCACCGTACGACGTGCAGAGCAAGGTCGCTAAAGCTAGCTTCTGTCTGTAAGCGAAGCAGGGATGGTTTCTGGAGTCGATTGCGCCAAGCTCGGATTAGCGCAAGACAGATTCTTTGAACCGAAAGTCGTCTAGACGATCGATCGATTCTCTTTCAGCACAGACAGGAAGCAGCAAGTGTGCTCAATTCGCGTCGATGATAGGTTTTTGTCATGCCATTTCGACTAGGAAGTGTCGTCTACGCTTCTCAGCACTCTTTCGACAAGTACAGGTACTTACATTGACAGAAGAGCTGCTCCTCAGCCTGCTTTAAGCGATTGTATTGCCGAGATCGTTGCGTAGGGAGTAGTGTCCCCTGTTATTGCGTACTCCAAGGCTAGTGGACGAGTACACAAATATTTATCTGGGTAGTATACGCGAGAAGCGCCATAGCCGAGAACGTGTCTGTATCGACCCTCAATTACCAGATCTTGGAACATCGACTTCGATAGTCCATTTGTGCATAGTGGTCAATACGTCGCAAGCTTCGATTCTACACAACGGACTAAGCCCAGTGCTTATCCTCAGCCATATACTGATAAGTTTAGCAAGAATATTCGAAAGCGTCGATATAAGTGTAGAGAAATCTCTCAGTCGTGGTAGAAACAAAGGTGGAAGCGGCAAGACGCCATGACCATAATGTGGAAATGAAGAAAAGGAATTGTCCAATAACGAGCTGACTTGTCCAGAGGAAGCGCACCAGGTCATATCCGAGGCAGTCGCTTTACCAGTCGTTGCTCGAAGTGGTTATATGCAGAAGCTGTGGCCGCCAGACCTTGTGGCAAGCAGGCCACCAGTCGAATACTGATTGCGTATATGTACCTTGGGCGTTCCTCTGGAAAATATAGCATTTAATAGTCGTCGACTAATTCGCAATGATCTGCGGGGTAGCAGCTCGCTTGTGTACACTGTTTGCGAATCGTTTCTTGAGATCGTTTCAGGCATTCTTTACTTGCCGAAATGGTGTGATAGTCATCCGGATCTTGCAAGCACGCAAGCATCGCTCGCCCTAAGCGAGCGATGTCGTGTTCATCTAAGCGATAAGCGCGCAAAGAAGTGTGCTCAGACCCTTCCCTTCATGGCCCTTCCGATGATTGCGCTTATGCTTATTTGGACTGCATCGAGAATCAGTGGTGCACTAGTGTTTCAGCGAAGTGACCTTGTGACGGAGTGTCCAGGATCAAGGATGGGCGGCGGCATCGTCGTCGTTCGAATCGTGGTTACAGGTTGCGTAGAGGTAGTCTAGTCATCTAGCTCCTCGTGCAGAATAATCCATGAAGTTAGAAAGCGGCCCAAGCAGGCTATTCCCCGTGGTTGAAGGCATATACAGCGTGGCAACCCCTGAGCCTCACCGTTTCGGTAGAAAACACCCAATCTGCACAAGTGCCGTGATCGTCCACTCACCTCGTGGTTTCGGCCTCGCATCCGGTGGCACCTAGCTTACACGATATTCAATCTGTGCTGTGCCGCATGACGAAGTGTGCTGGCGCCGAATGGTCGCACTGCAAGCTAGCTAGCTGTGTCGCTCGCATATACTTGCGAATGATAGATGTAGTGACGTAGCCTGTCATCAGGTGAGCATCCGTCGAGCCTCAAGCGTGAAATATGGCTGTTGGCTGATTAACGGCGGAATTATGGAATACATAACAACAGCAGGGACAAGGGTGGTCCGGACGCCGATGGGGTAATTCGCTCATCCGCGCCACTTTGGGGGATACGAGATGGTCTTGTTGTCTGCTTGACTTGCAACCAAGAGTTAGATGAGCGGGAGCTGTAAGATCATGGATGCAAGACTACTCGGTACTGCCCATGTAGATTCCTCGTGGTCACGACGTGGCAGCTGGCGTGGATGGACCGAACACGTGGTATCATGGTATCATGCCCTCGCTTAATGATAAGCATCTTGGCAGTACCGCGACCTCCATCCACCCGGGTCTTCATGCTAAAATGCTTTTGATACCATAGCGCTTCGGTTCCCTTAGAAGCAGACTCTTACTTGCCATGCGTCCGGGCGCTTGGAAGGATGATCTCAATAGAGTTGCGGCGACAAGAAAGAAGGGTCAGTCAGTCGACTCGAGTCTTTGGATGTAGATCAATTAGGCTGGGCCCTGTTCGAAAGATCGACGTGGCCAAGTCGAGGTCGTTGGCATTTTGCTGGTTAGTATTCATGACCAATGCGCGCACCAAGGTCGCAGCTTTCATGAACAACGCTGCTTAGCGTAGGTGGCACCATGTTGGGAATCACCGGTTATAGTGATAGTAGTAGCTGTAACTCCAGGAGCGACCGCCGTGTGATTGACCGTCATATTCAGCAACCAAGGCAAGCTAGGAGCTGTGCCAGATTGCAAGGGCCCAGACAATCACACCGATACGGAGAAGCTTGAGGATTTACCTTTCTTAATCCATGCCCTGTCAGAATCGGCCATGTTATGCGCACGGGCCATGTGCATGGTTGTATCCACGGCACAAATTGTGGTTCAACACGTTTTTCCATTTGGAAGACAGCTTCTTCCACACGAATTACATTTGCTAGCCGGATGTTGGCTCGTTCTTCTTCAAGAATACGCGAGTTAGCGTGTCGAGTAAGATGTCACTCTTACCGCTAGTTTGGGCGGTGGATATAGTCGCCTAAATCTCCATTTGTAGATGCACCAGAGTCATGCACAGCATGGACCAGAAGCGTTGTTGTTAACAGCGTCTACGGCGTTCAGGCTGGCTTGCTTGCTGGCGTAGGGGTCGCGATATCCAGTGTTTCATACATAACTTGATCCAGCCTCTGCCCAGACCGGTCCTTCTTGCATCTTTGTGTTCTCGACTTCTCAGTCCTTTTCGCTATTCGTCGCAGGGCTGTACTTCCTGCATTTCCTCATTATCCAGTCTCATCAACGAGCGTGCTTGTATTCAGATTGTGTCTTGTAAGGCTTGCAGCGGTCATGTCGGCCTCTTGATGATGTATGCTGACAACAATGCAAGCGCACAAGAAAGATCAGTTCACTCTTGAAACCCGGCACCCATATCAACTCGTCAAATTCGAATCGTGAAGCCCTACCTCTCACAGCACCTGGACGCCTTGCATATCAACAGGTCAAGGAACAATACGACCAGCTCTTCTTCCTATTTGACGACAGTACCCCAGCATCAACAAGCTGATTACACCATCAGCTCTTCACTCCGCGACAAGGAGGAATTAGGTCGTCAGGTCATCACCCGGATTTCGCGGCAGAGCATTAAATTGAGCATCAAAGGCTTGAAAGGCTTTTTGACGAAGCAGTTGCACGCGAGCGGAGCCTGAGTCATTCTCACCATATTCCGTTTTGGGTCTCAGTTCGGCAGCGCGACAAACGACGACGCCTAAACTTTCAAACGCCTTTACATCACCACTTCACATCATTCTCGCATATCATCTGTTGAGTACACACGCATCGCAGCCAGATACGAGATCAACAGTCACAAGGTAAGCCAAATTTGTTTCTGACATGTATCCTGATCGTGCGCGCGCAGCTGCACACA
>Ga0160427_10001365_pt1 | contig 14982 bp, 11 predicted proteins | sample SolpanmetagenomL_FD_108194 | JGI IMG/M metagenome (GOLD analysis project Ga0160427, IMG submission 108194) | Solar panel surface microbial communities from Lawrence Berkeley National Laboratory, California, USA - L | ecosystem: Engineered > Built environment > Solar panel > Unclassified ...
GGTGATCGTCGACGATGTGTTTCTGAGCGGCGCCGCTTCCCAACAGCGCTGGATAGAGGCTCTGGGTAACCTGCCTTGTCGGTGGGTGGGCGTGCACTGTGATCCTAACGAGGCTGAACCGCGTGAGGGAGAAGGGCACCAAGCCGTCAAGGTTGTGAGCCCTTCTGGCGTCAAGAAAAGACGCACGATTTCCTGGGTCAGCGTTGGGGCGGGCGACCGGACATCCCGCACCAGCCTGGCCACCAGCAGGAAGACATCAAGCCAATGGGCCAAAGGCACGTCTGGCAGCTTTTCCCGCAGGATCATTGTGGCCTGCTCCCGGACGGGAGCGACCCGGTCGTTGACCCGAACCAGCAGGAGACCTAAGGCGAGGGGCGTGTTGAACTGAGCCAGCAGGAGGAGAGCGGCGCTGCGGACGCGACCTTCGCGGTGACAGGCGAGGGTACAGCCCAAGCCAGGAGCGTCGAAGAGCCAGGGAGTCTGCTCAGGGTCAGACTCGCCGGTGAAACGAATTGGTAGAGGGCTGGGAACCGGTAGGAGTGCTGCCTGATCCACCCGTCGAACGCGGGCAGCAATGCCAGCGGCAGCTCATTGAACAGGGCACTCAGCTTCTGGTGCCGCAGCGGGTCGTCCCGGTGTTCCAAGGTCGGACAGATGACTTCGGCGAACTGGGAAGCTGTCGGGAAGATGCGGCAGGCTAGCAGGCTGCAGTCCCCACCTTGAACGTAGATGCCGCTACACTTTTCAGAGTCTCCTGGCGAGCTTCCTTCGGGCACTTGGCCTTCAGGGCGTGCAGTAGTTGCCGTCATCGTTGATCTAGCGGGAGAACCGCAGGTTCATCGGCCCGAAATCCGAGGCGACCTGGCGGAAGACCGAGGCGTTCTGCACGTTCATCCAGGCCACGATGGCGGCCTTGCGCTCGGGACGTAGATTGAAGGATTGAAGCACTTCAGAGCCACGTCGGTCATCGCCGAGTTGAAGCGGCTGCACTCTGCGGGGGACAGGTACTCCCGCTGCACCACCACGTAGACCCGGTTCACCCGGCCCGGCACGCTGGTGGACTGCTGGCCGACTCCCAGCAGGAGGTCACGCCCATCCCCGGCGTACTGGCTGACCAGAAAAACGTTCCCGGTGTACCCGAGCTGGACGGTAGTGAACGGGCTGGACGTGAGCAGCGACCTCAAGGGAAGTGTGTTGCCCAGAGCAGTGCCGCACAGGAGCAGGCCGAGAGCCAGGAGCCGACGTGAAAAGCTCATGGGAGCAGTGTAGGCGCGCGGCTCACGAAGACGAGTCGAACCTGTCGGCCCGCTTTCTCACCTGTCCTGAGGCCGGGATGCCTCATCCTGACCGTATGGCCCTCCTACACCTCAAGCACTGGGATCAGCCGTTCCTGATCGACGACGAAAAGCTGCTGCTGTTCGACACAGGCAGCGTAGTGAGCATCCGGGGCCGTCCGACGGTCAAGCGCTATGCAGGAGGCGGCAAGTATGACCAGATGACACTGGCGAGCTTCCTGACTGGTCAGCGGGCCGGACCGGGCGAACAGTGGAGGCACCTCAATGGCGATCCAATGGATTACAGAACCGAGAACCTGAGCCTGGAGCGGCAGGGTGTCGGCACCCGCAACCAGGGAGTGGCCGAGAGCAATGCGAGGCGGGCGACCGAGCGGCGACAGTCGGGCAAGATGGTCGGAGTCCGGAAGCATGGGGCACGGTTCTACGCCCGGATCACGGAGCAGGGAAACAAGATGCGTCCGCTGGGCAGCTTCGCCACTGAAGAGGAAGCGGGGAGGGCCTACGACCGCGCCAGGACGGAGCTGGGGCTGTCAGTTATTAACTTTCCGGAGGCCGAGAAGCCAGACCATTCGAGCGAGGACTGACCCAGCTCCGATGCCTTGAATCCAGGCCATGGTGTAGACGCTTTCTCCCGACCCTGGTGGGATCAGGGGTTGCTCCTGTCTTATGCTGAACAGATGACGCACCGCGCTGAAGTGCTGCTGCTCGAATCTGACCATGTCAGAACGGTTCTGTCAACTTAATCGATCGTCATGTAAAGCATGAATCTACTTAGTTCGACCTTTGAATTTAACTGAGCTCAAATTACCTGACAATATCTATGGAATTTGGTTCATAGCAGCATCATTACATGGTTCTTCGCTGTATGCTGATTAAAATAACATGAGTCACTCAGCACTCAACTTGGCAGAACCTCAATTACAACAGGAGTGACAGACCCCTGGATACACATCACCTACTGTGATCACCATGAAAGTTATTGGAGTGACCGAATTCGGCGGGCCAGAGGCCCTCGGCGTGCATACGCTTCCCGAGCCTCACCCCGGTCCGGGTGAGGTTCGCATCCGCGTCCGGGCCACCGCTGTCAGCCCGACCGACCTCGGGCTCCGCGCCGGCGCATACAACACCACGCAGGCCACGCCCCCTTACATACCCGGCATGGACGCCTCCGGCGTGATCGACGAGGTCGGGGAGAACAGCACCTGGAAAATTGGCGATCAGGTGATGGCGCTGGCCTTGCCGCTCTCAACGCATGGCGGCGCGTATGTCGAGTACCTCATCGCCCCAGACGACTCTATGGCCCGCATCCCCGCCGGTGCCAGTTTTGAGGAGGCCGCCACGGTCCCGATGAATGGGCTGACCGCGACGCAGATGCTCGAACTGGCGGCCCTACACCCCGGCCAGACGATCGCGGTGACTGGAGCGGCCGGCACACTCGGCAATTACCTTATCCAGCTCGCCAAGATTCAGGGCCTCACCGTGATTGCGGACGCTGCACCGAAGGATTGGGCCCTGGTTCAGTCTCTCGGTGCGGATCACATTGTTGCCAGAGGCGAGGGTCTCGCCGACCGCATCCGTGACGTCTTCCCCAAAGGGGTGGACGCGGTCGCCGACACTGCGCTACTCCACGACGCCGTGGTCCCTGCTTTGCGCGACGGTGGCACGTTCATCGCCGTGCGCGGCTGGAAGGGCGAACCGACGCGAGACATCCGGTTCGAGGCTGTCTGGGTTCACAAGGAATATCACTCGAAGGCCAAGCTTGATGCGCTCAGGCAGGCGGTCGAGGACGGGAAGCTCACGGCTCGCGTTGCTGGCATACTTCCGGCGGAAGATGCGGCTGAAGCGCACCGCCGTGTCGGAGCAGGTGGGTCCCGAGGCCGGATCGTCCTGACCTTCTAGCGGATCCAGGTGCTCGTCAGGATGAGGCCGGATACGAAGACGTGTCCGACCTCTTTCAGCGTGTCGAGGGGGTTGTGTTGCCTTAACTGGTTCAAGAGAGGCTGACCTACCGTGACTGATGCTAAGCCCTACCGACACCGCTTTCCCCTGATGATCATCCAGCATGCTATCTGGCTATATCACCGCTCCCCACTGAGTTATCGGGACGTGCAGGAATTGCTTGACCATCGCGGCATCGTGGTCGGTTACGAAACCCTGCGCGAGTGGTGTATCAAGTTCGGACCCCTTTTCGCGGAAGACCTACGCCACCAGGAACCCCGACGGGGTTACTAGTGGCATCTAGACAAGGTGTTTACAACTGTCAATGGCGTCCGGCACTGGTGATGGAGCGCTGTGGACGAGCACGGCTTCGTGCTCGACATCCTTCTTCAGCAGTATCGGAATACCGAGGCGGCGAAGACCTGTCTGACCCGACTGCTGGGAGAATACGATGCCCCGGAGGTTATCCATACTGATCAGCTCCGCTGCTCTGGAGACGCACTTCGAGAGATCCTGAGCCTGATCAACGTCGACCACCAACACGTCATCTCCACGGCCCGATGCAACACCATCATCGAGCAATCCCACCGTTCTACACGGCGTCAGGAACGACAACAGCAGGGATTCAAGCGGAAGAACTTCTCAACCTGCACGCCAGAATCGGCCATCTTCATCACACTCGCACCAGCGTTTCCGCTTTAGCCCGAGGAAGCAACCGAAGACAAGCGTTCCAACCGTGGTCAACGGTTGCGGCAGGAGTGGTCTGAACCTCAGATCATCCCTGCCCTTACTCTGCCCTAATCCCAGTTAAGGCAACACAACCCCGATGACCACACTTACTCTCTGTTCAGTCATGTCGTGACATCGGGTCACGGGAATGAGTGGTGAGCGACATTAACCACGCTCAGGATCTCTCAAATCGCGGCTGCGGAGCTGGTCAGTCTGAATAATCTCTGGGGCATCGTATGCTCGCAGCAGCCGTGTCAGGATGTTTTTATCGGCTGTAGGAGAAGGTCAAGCAAGAAACCCCACTCATCCATGGCTTTATACAGCCAGTGTTGAATGTTATCCACGCTGGTACATACTTGGATAAATTGCTGCTGGGAACATTATCGGGGTTCTCAGTGGCGCAGATCTTTGGCGATGGGGAGTTCGAACTTGATGCACCATTTGTAGAGGGCTTCGTGACTGGCCCTGATGGCGCGCTGGTGAAGCGAGGGATGCACATCTGGTTGACTGAGGGAGAAGCGAAGCGGCCACAAAGCCCGATGGGTACACGACAGCCGTCATGGAAGGACGGGAGCATCAGTGTCGCGGAGCAGTCATAGCAGGCCGTCCTACCCCCGACCAGCGAAAGTGAGCACAGCATGTAGATATTTTGTAAGATCTTCATCTTTAGACTGCATTCATGAATTCGGTAATCAGACGTGCGCTCAGTGGCAGTGGTGTATTGCTGCTGACGGTTATGCTGGTTAACCTTCTGAACTACGGCTACGCCCTGATCCTAGGGCGCACGCTCGGGCCGACCGCCTACGGCGCTTACGCCTCATTCATCGCACTGTTTCTGATTCTCAGTCTCTGGCCGTTGACGCTTCAGCAGGTGGCTGCCCGGTTCTCGGCCACCGGTGGAAGTGTGCTGGGCTTTCTGCGCCCGCTGTCACTGAAAAGCGGGACCGTTCTGGGCGCAGTGCTGCTGCTGCTGGCCTCACCTCTTTCCAAGGTGCTTCATTTGCCGACCCCCTGGCTGATGGGTCTGGCGCTGCTGACGCCGCTGTTCGGTCTGACGGGCGTCCTGCGCGGTGAGGCTCAGGGCGAAGCGCGGTTCGTGCCGTTCGGAATCAATCTGGTGATCGAACACCTGGGCAAGATCCTGCTGACGCCCCTGACCCTGATCCTCGCCCCCGGAGCCTCCGGCGCGGTGCTGGCGACCCTGACGGCCTTCCCGGTGACGGTGATGCATCTCTGGCGCCGGGGGCCTGTCCGCGAAGTGACGCTGGACGAGCGGCTGGCGGCACTGAAATTTGCCCGCCCAGCCTTCGCCAACCTCGCCGCACAGGCGCTGATCATGAACAGCGACGTGCTGCTGGTTCGGGCCTTCCTGCCGACACGGGAGGCGGGCATCTACGCCGCCGTGTCAATCATCGGGCGGGTGGTTTTCTACGGCGCCTGGGCCGTTAGCACCGCGATCTTCCCGCTGGTCGCCGGGCGAAAATCAGAGAAGACCGGACAGCTCCTCTGGCTCTCGATGGGTCTGACGGGCCTGGTCGGCGGCGGCATCACTGTGGTCTGTGCATTGGCCCCCGCCCTGATCGTGAGCGTTCTGTTCGGGCCGGCGTATCTGCCGGGTGCCGCCATCCTCGCGCCGTACGCCCTGATCACGACCCTTTATGCCCTCTCCAACGCGGTCAACAACCATACGCTGGCTCTCGATCACAGCCGCAACTCCTACCTGACGGCCATCATCGCGGGCCTTCAGGTCACCCTGATGCTCTTCAACCACGCCACCGTTCAGGCCATCCTGCTCGATCAACTGATCGGCCAGGGCCTGCTGCTCCTCGTCAGCCTGTTCATGCTCCGCGTCCCACCCCCTGTCCTCCCGGAGGAAACCTATGTCTTACAGTGATTTTCAGGCATGGCGCGACACCTACGCCACCAACGTCTCGCTCTCGATCGTGATTCCCACCTACAACGAATCCGAGCGTATCCTGCCCACCCTGGGGGCGATTGCGGTGGCCGTGGCCGGCATGGGGTTTTCGTGGGAACTGCTCGTTGCGGACGACGGCAGTCAGGACGGTACGCCGGACATGATCGAGAACCTTGGCTGGAGTAACCTGCGGGTTATCCGGCACACCAATACCGGCAAGGGCGGCGCAGTCTGGCGCGGCGTCACGGCGGCGCGCGCCCCCCGGGTGCTGTTCGCCGACGCCGACAACAGTACCCCTATTGAAGAACTACCGCGCCTGCTTGCCGAGCTCGACGCGGGCTACGACGTGGCGGTCGGTTCACGGGCCGCTGCCGGGGCCAGTGTAGAGAACAAGAATATGGTTCGTAAACTGCTGTCCAGCGGCTTACAGCTCAGTACGCGGGTGCTGAGCGGCGTCACGGTCCAGGATACCCAGTGCGGCTTTAAGTTGTTCGGGGAACGCGCGGTCCGGGAGCTGTTCTCGCGTAAACAGATGCAGGGCTTCTCATACGACCTGGAGCTGCTGTACCTGGCACACAAACTGGGGCTGAGCGTAGCAGAGGTGCCGGTGCGATGGTTCGACGCACCGGGGAGCAAGGTCGATTCAGTGCGCGACTCCGCGCGGTTTCTGCGCGACATCTTCGCGGTGCGCCGACTCGACCAGCGCGGCGCCTACAACCGGGAGGCCTGATGCACCTCGTACTCGTGACCGCGTATCCACCCAGTCAGGGCACCCTGAACGAATACGGGTTTCATCTGGCCCGCGTGCTGGCAGACAAACCGGAGGTCGCCCAGCTGACCATCCTGGCCGACGTTCTGCCGACCCAGACCGATGACCCGGCCCACGTCCGGCGGGTCTGGCGCTTCAATGACCCGCTGAACGCCGTGCATCTTCAGCGGGCGCTGCGGGAGGCGAAGCCCGACGTGGTGCTATACAACCTGCAGTTTGCTACCTTTGGAGACCGCAAGGCCGCCGCCGCGCTGGGACTGCTTGCTCCCCTGCTGTCGCGCCTGCAGGGCGTGCCGACCATTACCCTGCTGCACAACATCTTCGAAACCATAGACCTGGAAAAAGCTGGGTTCGGTTCCAACAAGCTGATCAACGCTGTGACCCGGCTGGCCGGTCAGGTGTTCACCTGGGTGCTGCTCGGCAGCCATCTGGTGGCCCTGACCATGCCCCGGTACGTGCATACGCTGCGCGAGAAGTACCATGCCCGGAACGTCTTCCTGGCCCCGCACGGCGCGTTCCAGGAGCCGACGCCGCCACTCCCTCTGCCGGCGGGACGGACCGTCATGACCTTCGGAAAATTCGGGACCTACAAGCGGGTGGAGGTGCTGATCGAGGCGCATAAGCTCCTGCTGGAACGTGATTCAACACTGCGTCTGGTGATCGCTGGCAGCGATTCGCCCAACGCCAAGGGCTACCTGGAAGAGACGCGCCGGCGGTACAGCAGCGTTCCGAATGTGACCTACACCGGGTACGTCGCTGAGGAGGACGTGCCGCGCATCTTCGCCGACTGCACCGCCGTGGCCTTTCCGTACAACAGCACCACCGGGTCGAGCGGCGTGCTTCACCAGGCCGGGGAGTATGCCCGCGCCGCCGTGATGCCGCGAATCGGTGATCTTGCCGACCTGATTGAGCAGGAAGGCTACCGCGCCGAGTACTTCGAGCCTGAGGACGCTGCCAGTCTCGCTGCCGCGCTCTGGCGGGTGATCGAACGGTCCGAGTCCGCCCGTGAACTGGGCCTGGCCAATTATCTGGCTGCCAGTGGGCTGCCGCTGTCGGACGTCGCCGACTGGTATCTGCTGCATTTCCAGCGTCTGCTTTCAGCTGACGCGTATTCACAGGCAGTTAAACCCCAAGGAACGACATGAACATCGTCAAGACTCAAGCTGACCAGGTGCTCGTCTGCCGCCTGGAGGGCCGCTTCGACGCCCATCAGGTTCCCAGGCTGAAAGGAGCGCTGGAGCCGGTCCAGGAACCGCTTTCTCTCGACTTCTCGCAGGTGACGTTCATCGATTCTTCCGGCCTGGCTGCCCTTGTCGGCCTCTATAAAAAGGCCCGCGAGGCCGGAGTGGCCTTCGAGATCGTCAATATTCAGGACACCGTACGCCTGATCCTGGAACTAACTGGACTGGACACGATCCTGCCGATCCAGCTGGACCTGGTGCCGGAGCAGCCGCACGCCACGCAGATATGAAAGCGACCCTCGAGGCTCTGGAATCCACGGTGGCCGCACTGGCCGACAGCTACGACCAGCTCGTGTTCCTCCAACACGCCGTGCACCGAGCCGTCAATGCCACGGATCTCTCCGACCTGATGTCCCTGACGCACGACGCTCAAGTGCTGATGGAAGCTGGCGGCAGCGCCATGTATGCCGCTGGACACTGGAATACGGAGGTGCCGGGTTGGCTGGTCAGCCAGCCCACCCCCAGCCGACGCGTCTTCGAGCTGGATGTTCCCACCGCAGACGCGCCGGCGGCATTTCTGGGCGTTCCCTTCGGCACCGGTATGTTGGAGATCGGCTGGATCGCGTTCTGGGACAAATCCGCCGCCTTTACCGCCGGAGACGCGCGCCTCGCTGAGAACCTGGCCACCCTGATCGCCTCGACGCTCGGGGCCTTCCAGACCCGCCAGCGACAGCTGCACCAGGAACTGGAAGAACACGACCGGCTGCTGGCCACCCGGATCTGGCGGAATCTGGTGGCAGAGCGCCTTCCGGCCCCGGCGCAGTACCTGCTGGTCTCGCGCTCGCAACCGGCCGCGCAGGTGGGCGGCGATTTTCAGTTCGCCCTCGGCGACTGGATCATGGTGGGCGACGTGAGCGGCAAGGGCATCGCTGCGGCGCTGTTCACCGGGATGTTCGTCAGCAGCCTGCAGCTCGCGGTTCTTCAGGAAGACGTGGGAGCCGCCATTGCTGTTGCGATACACGCGCAGCTCGAGGCCGCCGAAATGCTCGCCACCCTGGCCGTGATCCACCTTCAGGAAGACGGGGGGTTCAAGTATCTGAACATGGGCCACCCACCACTGCTGATCCGCCGGGCCGACGGCAGCACCGAAGCGCTGAAGGCGACCGCGCCGCCGCTCGGGACCTTCGCGCTGCCTCGTTACCCGATGCTCACCGGCCAACTGGCCCCCGGCGACCTGCTGTGCCTGTATTCCGACGGGATCAGTGAGGCCCAGCGGGACCGCGCCGACGGAACGCTGGAGTTGTTCAAGGTCAGCGGTTTGGAACGTACACTCAACGCAGCGAGGAACCCGGAACATGGCCTGGAGCTGATCGAACAGGCGCTGCAGGGCTGGAACGTACAGGACGACCTGACGGTGGTGCTGGTTCAGTACGCTCCGGAATTCACGCCCGCCGCATTCCCCGCACCGTCGTTCCCTTTCACCCCAAAGGAACCCTCCATGCCAGAACCGGCCCCATCCCAGCCCCAGCGGCTCGAACTGCGCGCCGACACTTCTGAGCTGTCCACGCTCGGCACCTTCATCAAAGACGCCTGCTCCCGCCTGCCTCGTCCCGGCTTGCCGGAACTGGCCGTAACGGAATTGGCGGCGAACGCCATCCTGCACGGCGGAGCACAACACATGAGCGTCCAGATCGCCGAGGAGGAAGCCGGGTATCTCCTGACCTTCGAGGATGACGGCGAATTCTTCGACCCGACCCAGGCCACCCTGTTACCTCCCGGGGAACTGCGTGAGGGCGGATACGGTCTGATGATCGTCCAGCGCAGCACGGATAGGGTGCAGTACCGTCGCCGTGCGGCCTGGAACAGTACCGACCTCTACTACAGGACAGGAGCAGTCTTATGATTTCGAGCAGCCGACTAGACAGCAGCAGCGTACATATCACCGTCACGGGTCGCCTCGACCTGGAGAACACCCAGCAACTGAAACAGGTGCTGCTAGAAGCAGGGGAGCAGGGCGCGAGCTCGATCCTGATGTCGATGGCCGAACTGGAATTTATGGATTCTTCCGGGCTCTCGGCGCTGGTCACGGGTCTCAAGACCGCGAGAAAGGCAGGCGGAGAGTTGTACCTGATCGCACCGAGCGCCGCCGTTAACGAGCTGCTCGAACTGACCCTGCTCAACCAGGTCATTCCTGTCGTTCCGTCGCTCGAGGCCGCCCGTCAACGCCGTGTCTGAGCCGTCCACGCCATCAACTTCCTTGCCTGATGGCCTGCCGGAGACGCCCTCTGCCTCGGTTCTGGTGGTGGACGACAATCAGGCCATGCAGCAGCTGATGTCCTACGTGCTGAGGGGCGCTGGACACCACGTACTGACGGCCCGCAACGGGCTGGAGGCGCTGGATCTGCTTTCTAATCATCCCGGTCTCCGGCTGATCATCACGGACCTGGACATGCCGATCCTGGACGGGTTCGGGCTTCTCAGACAGCTGCGCCTGAGACGTGGGCCTCCGGTGCTGATCATCACAGCACGGGGACAGAAGACCAACGTGGAACAGGCCCTGGAGCTCGGCGTGGCGGGCGTACTGGAAAAACCCTTCTCGCGCCGCGAACTCCTGCTGGCGGCCACTCCTTTTCTGAGCGTTCCCTGAACCGGTGGCGGGCGCAGGCCGAGTCCGACATGGGAGGTCCGTCAGCAGAACTGCCAGCGACGGTCTGACCTCTGCGGTTCTGCCGGACCGGCAGGAGCCGGGGACGCCCATCCTGAGTGTGGCCGAGCAAGCCCAGCAGCGCACCGGCCTGCTGCTGCTCGGCGTGGCGATGGTGCTGGTCACGCTGTACCACGGGGTGCTGCTGTTCAACCAACAGTTCGTTCATACCTACGACGCCCTGATCCACATCTTCTTCGCCGCCCACTATGCCCAGAACTGGTTCGATCCTTGGGAGCCGCGCTGGTATACCGGCTTCTCGATGGTCTCGTACCCGCCGCTCTCGCACTACCTGATCGCGCTGCTCAGCAAACTGGTGGGGCTGAAACCGGCTTTTGCCTGGGTGCAACTGTTCGCCCTGCTCAACATGACGGTGGGCCTCTACCGGTTCTCCAGCCTGATGGTGCCGGCCCGCGCCGCCGGGTACGCCTGCGTAGCGCTGGCGCTGTCGAGTTCCATCAGTGAGACGGTGCAGGTGTTCGGGCAGCTGCCCACGACCCTCTCGCTCGGCTTTCTGCTGAACGCCATTCCGTTCGGCTGGGCCTACGTGAAGACCGGGAACCAGAGTGACCTGCTGAAGGGGGCCCTGTGGGTCAGCGCCACCACCGCCGGGCACCACGTCACCACGCTGTTCGGCAGCGTGTTTTTCATGGCTCCGACCATCGGCACGTTGGTGCTGGAGGCCGCACGGTTGCCGCGGCCGGGCGAGGCGGTCGGTGCCTCCCTCCTGGCGCGGGTGCGTCGCCGAGTGTACCGGATTCTGCCCCGTTTGTACCGGGGCGGAATCTTCGCCTTCCTGGCGGTCTGTTCACTCGTGATCGTGGTGCTGCCGTATTGGCTCTGGAGCAAGGCTGACCCCATCACCCAGGTCTCGATTCCGCACGGCAGCCGCGAGAACTTCATCACCCATCCCAACTTCGGGCTGATGTTCTGGATCATTCCCTGGGCGAGCAGCCTGGTGTACGTTCCGTATGCCCTCTACAAAGGGTTCTCCAGCTGGAGGTGGCCCATCGCCGCCAGTCTGGGACTGCTGTTCGTGCTCGGCACCGGCGGCACCACGCCCATTCCCAAGATGCTGCTGCGCGGCGCTTTCGACATCCTGACGCTCGACCGCTTCACCTTCTGGGCCACCATCCTGATCCTGCCCTTCGTGGGGCTGGCGCTAGAGAGTGCCGTGCACGGACGGCTCTCCACCTTTCTGGACGCCAATTTCGGCCGGCGGGTGCGGCAGCTGCTCCTGATCGGCACGCTGGCCCTGGCCTGCGGCGTGAGCATCGCCATCAGCACGCTGACCACTTACCGCAAGTTCCAGCCGAACACCATCGACATCGGGCCGATCCTGACCTTCATCGAGAAGGACGAGCACTGGAGGTACCGCTACCTGACCCTGGGCTTCGGCGACCAGATGGCGTGGCTCTCGGCCAACACCCGCGCCTCCACCCCGGACGGCAACTACCACAGTGCCCGGCGCCTGCCGGAACTGACCACCACCCCCATCGAACGGCTGGAAGGAGCCAAGTACACCGGCGTTCCGGGCATCGGCAGCCTGACGCAGTTCATCACCATGCCCGAGAAGTACAACCTGAAGTTCATCTACAGCAACGACGCCTTCTACGATCCGGCGCTGTATTTCGCCGGCTGGCACCGGCTCGGTACACTGGAAAACGGCGTGATGGTCTGGGAGCGCGAGGACATTCCGCCGCTGCCGGAGCGGCTGCCGCGCAAGGAACTGCCGGTCTGGCAGCGGCTGATGTGGGGCACGCTGCCACTCGCGGCCTTCGTGGCGGCCTTCCTGAGTCTGCTGCTGCCCCAGGGAAGGCTGCCCACCTTGCCCTGGCAGCGGCGTAGGCCACTGAAGTTCGCCGCCCTCTGGCTGCGCGAGGACGCCCTGCCCCCGGAGGCCGCGAGCAGCTGGCAGCCCTGGCGGCGCTTCGTTCGGCCCCTCGAACGCACCTTGAACCTGAGGCGCCTGCCGCTGCCGGTCAGGCTGGGGCTGTCGTCGCTGCTGGCCCTGATTCTGGTGGGACCGGTCGCGCTGCTGGTCTGGAAGCACACCCACCCCCACAGCACCCCGCAGGCCACGCTGCTCACCTACTGGGACCACGTCGACTTCAAACGGTTCCACGACGCCTATGGCCAGATCGCGCCGCAGGGCGGGCTGGATGAACAGCGCTGGCTGCTCGACCTGTCGGTGGAGGGCGGCGTCCGGACGGGATACGCCAAACTCGACGCCATGACCGTGCAGCGCGTCCGCTTTCACGGCAATCCGGACACCATCGGCTCGACTGCCAGCGCCGACGTTCACCTCAGCTGGTTCACCTCCCTGACCAATTTTCAGGAGACGGTCCAGCAGGACCTGCTCCGCACCGCGCAAGGCTGGCGAATCGTCGCCCGGCCCCAGCTGAACGTCCGGCCGCAGCAACGCTTCACCGGGCAGACGGACGTACAGTACTACCGCGCTCCTCGCCGCCTGACCGTGGCCACCACCGATGCGGGCGACGTGCTGGACCGGCCCCGGCTGAAGGTGCTGTCTTCACGGCTCGTGCAGTACGACCTGGACCCCACACCGGTCGGTCCGAGCCGGGTGCGGCTGGTCATCGTGGGTGAACTGGAAAACATCGACGCCCGGCCCGCCGACGTGACCCTGACCGGGGTGCTGCGCCGCGCCGACGGCAGCGAGATGACGCGCAACAATGCCCGGGACCTGATGATCCACAAGCTGCTGCCCGGTGAGCGCACGCCGTTCGCGGTGGTCTACGACGGCGTGACGGCCGGGGTTGATGTGCCGATCAATCCGCACGAGGTGGCCGGGTTCGACGTCTTCGCCAAAGCAGTAGTCACGGGCCGCGACCTGAACCGCGATCTCGCCGCGTGGTCGCGGCCGCAGGACGGGCAGATCGCCCTGCAGATGGTCAATGTCGGCACCGCCGAGGCGACGATCCCGCACGCCTTACTGGGCCTGTACGACTCCAGCGGAATCCAGTGGCTCAATGGCGCGTACGGGCTGGAGGCCGTGCCGCCCCGAGAGAGCCGTGACCTGGAGGTCACCACCCGGCTTCCACTCCATTACCGGGTCCTCTTCACCCAGCAGGGCGACGGACCGGTGCCGCAGGGGCAGTTCGCCCTGCCTGGCGGTCGGCGGTACACCCTGACCGTGCACGAGTTCGAGCGGGACTCGTCGTGAGCAGCACATCGAAAGGCAAGAGAGGGAAGCCGGGCAGGGCGAAGGGCGCTCGCCCCGCGCGCGGTCCGGAAGCAGTCTCCGTCGAACCTGGGCCCGTCCGGTCAGGCCAACGGGGCGAGCGCGGCACAGGTGTACGGCGGCTCAACACAAGGATGGCGCGCCTTCGGCTCTCCGGGCGCCGGCCACTAGTCGTGATGGCCCTGGCCCTGCTGCTGCTCGGCACCCTCGGGCTGGTCTGGCGCTCCCGGCACCGTCCGGTGGTGGTCCTGACGAACTTCGCGGCACCTACGCTGAAGGTGGCTCCGGACGCGGCGGGCGTGACCTTTAGCTTCCGCCCGGTATCGGGCAGTCGCCTTCCGGCAGGCGTCCCCCTGAGAATCATCGTCTCCACGCCGGCCGGCCCGCTGCTGCGGCAGGCGCTCACCACGCCGGAGGGCGCGAAGGTGCGAATTCCCTACGTGCGGGCAGGCATGACCGTTTACGACGCCCTGATCGGAACGCACAGCTACCACGGCCAGTGGAGGCTCGCGCCGGGACCCGCCCTGACGCCCCTGCGACTGAAGGTGGGTGCGCGCGCCGTCCGGGTGGTCGGAGACCCGCCGCCCGCCCTGGTCCTGCACCCGCTGGACGCTCAGCAGAACGTCTCGGATCAGCCGGTGGACGTGCAGGTGCAGCAGCCGGACGGCACCGACTGGTTCAGACAGCTGCCCGTGAAGCATCTGCTGGCCTGGTCGTTCCTGCCGGTCGGAACTCAGACGGGCACGCTTCAGGTGGCGACCACTGTGGGTCAGGCGCACGGCGAACGCGCGGAGGTCGATCTGCTGCCCGGCCCGGCGGCCCAGGCCGGTCTGGCCGCACGCCGGAACTCGGCCCCGGCCAGCGGGCGCGACCCCTGGCAGCTCGACGTGAGCGGCCTGAAAGACCGGCTGGGAAACCGGATTCTCGACGGCACCAGCGTGACGGTCGAGTCGAGCGGCGCGCTGAACTTCAATGTGACCCGCCAGAGTGCCGGGGGTAGCATCCTGCTGGAATGGCCCGCCGCGCCGCACCCCGGACGCTACCGGATGACGGCCCGCTCGGGAACGGCGACCTCCGCCTCCGCCACCCTGACTTCGGCGCGGCCGCTGGACGAACCGGGCATTCCGGTCCGGCGCTCCGGCAACACCCTGGTTATCGGACCGGTCCTGACCGAGCTGGGCGCGTTGCCGGACAACGGAACGCCCGTCGCCGTCCGGTTCCTGACTTTTGCCGGAAAGCTGGTGCGCGA
>Ga0160427_10001366_pt1 | contig 14978 bp, 12 predicted proteins | sample SolpanmetagenomL_FD_108194 | JGI IMG/M metagenome (GOLD analysis project Ga0160427, IMG submission 108194) | Solar panel surface microbial communities from Lawrence Berkeley National Laboratory, California, USA - L | ecosystem: Engineered > Built environment > Solar panel > Unclassified ...
CTGGAGCCGCCGCCGCTCCAGCCCCACACGGCCACGCGGCTGGTGTCAACCCACTTGTTTTTGAGCACCTCCGTGGCGCCCATCGCCTGGTCGCGAATGTTGAGCGCGCCGATGTTGTGGTAATAGGCTCCCGGTGGCTAAAATCTGCCTTCGCGTGGTCGTTTTGGCGGCTTTGCGGGGCCGGAGGACGGTCGAGGGACGGGACCAAGTCGAGGGTGCAGTTTAGGTGTGCCCGCTTCTAGTCCGCTAGCAAGCCCGAACTGCTGCCGCTATTCGCTTCTTAGCCACGCATAGTGTTTACTTTCTTCTTGGTAATCAACAGACCCGTTCAATGGTGCAAAGCCTGTAGCAGTTTTGCACTATAACTGACGCTTGATAGAATCTTAGTAACTTCGCCTTTCTATCCTAACCTAATACTACGGAGCTGTTCAGCATGAAGCCAAACCTCTTTTCACTGGCTACAAAGGAATTATCGCAAGACAGCTTCTTTGCTTGGCTATTACAGTGGGGGAGTGCTGATAATCGGCAGTATAATGAACCACTACACGAGGCCGCTCAAGCTTTTATTAGGCTGCTTCTTCCATGCGCAACTGACTATGAAATCAAACAGGTTTCGGCAGGTCGGCAATGGTATGGAATTGATGTATGGGCAGAAGTAAATGACGCTTATTTCATTGCCATTGAAGACAAGACAAATACGGGTGAGCACTCCGAGCAACTAGAGCGCTACCAAAAAATTGCTGCCGAGCACTACTATGATACCGATGTCAGCTTGGTATTTATCTACTTAAAAACAGGTAATGAAAGCGTTACGACGCTGAATGAAATCAATGAAAAAGGCTATGCTATCATCAGTCGAAAGCAGGTGGTTGAAGTGTTGCTAGCACACAACGTCGAAAACGATGTGTTCAATGACTTTAAGGAGTACCTCTTAGGTGTTGAGGAGCAGTCTAATGCCTACACTGCCTTCAGCAATATCACCTCCGATGAGCGAGCAGCGGAAGGCTTCTTCATCAACCTACAAGGGCTTGTTGGTGAATGGAGTGATTGGCGCTACGTGCCTAATCAGGCTGGGGGTTTTCTAGGCTTTTGGTACCATTGGCGCGGAACAGAGGATTTTGACCTGTATATCCAAATCGAAAATGCCTTCGCAAATGGCATAAAGGTGGTCATCAAAATTGGCGAGTGGACGCCCAGTGTGGATACCCTCTACGCCGTATTGGATGGGTTACAGCCTTATGCGCAGGCACATGGCCTATCGCTCCGCAAACCACAGAAATACCGGGCTGGGGCTACTTCTACGCTAGCCGTATTGCAAAATGCTTTCCTCGTAAACGAAGCCGACGAGTTGAATATGGATGCCTTCCTAGCGTCCCTAAAGTCCCTGCAACTAGTACTAGATGAGTACAGTGCCAGTGAGCGTGCAAGAGCCGCTGACGGGGCCAACGCTTCTGATTAATCAACGAATTACCACCAAAAAGGGCCAACGGTTAGGCTGGCCCCTTGCGGAAGGATAATGCTAGTAGGGTAGGTTACTTTAGCCGGACGTAGGTGCCCGTCATACCCATGCCGCTGTTGTTGCGGATGGTGTCGGGGCTGACGACTTGGAGGCGGTACTGCGTGCCCCACGCCTGCACGTAAATAGTGTGGTCTTCGAGGGTGTAGTCCAGCGCCGTTTCGCCCACGAAGTCGCGGGTGATAAACTTGTTGCCAGTCAACTCGAACTTGGTCAGGGTGTGAAAGTGGCCGTCTTCTAGGCGTTGGTAGGTGCCTTGTGGCGCGGAGGTGAAGCGGGCCAGGGTATCGCAGCTAGTCAAAGCCAGCGTAAGGCCAGCCAGTAGGGCCAGGGTTTTACGCATGGTCAGCGGGCTTTAGCGAACAGTGAAGCGGAAGGTGTAAAAGCCGGTCGCGGCGCTGGCCCCGGCCTTCGTTTTGACGAAGTGCGCGTTCAGCAGCCCGTCGCGGCATAGTTTTTCCTGGGCGGGGGATACGGTGCCGTAGGTCTTGGTCACGGACTTGACCTCGCCATCATCGTCTAGTTCGATGCGAAAGCGCACTTCACCGGGATTATCATCCACCGCCTCTACTGTCGGCGGCGTATCGAATTGCCAGCTGCTCAATTCTAGCCCGCTGCTGTTAGGTCTGCTGTCAGCTTCCCCCCCGTAAAGGGCTGAGGCATGCGGTTCGCCACTTCCTGTGGGAGTATAAAGAGTCCGAGGCTGTTCCCGCTTACGGCTGCTGCCGGGTTCACCATACAGGGCTTTAGGTGCGATGGAGCCTCTTGGGTCTGCCGTGTGGGTCGTACGGGCTTGTCGCTTGACGTAGCTGTCGTTGCCAGCAGTGGCGGGCGTAGCGGCCTCGACTAGGCTAGGCGGGGCGGGCTGGCGGTAGCGGCGGGCAATCTGCGGGGCCAGGTAGCTAGCGGCCAAGTCGCTCATGTGCAGGTTCCGATAGAGGAACTGATGAACCAAGTCCTCGACCTCTGACCCATTATCCAGGCCGTACTTCAGGGTGTGGTAGTACTGGTAAAGGGTCTGGTACACGGCTTCACGCAGGGCCGGCTGGTGCAGGAGCAGGGTCGCTACGTCGGCGTTCGGCACGGCCAGCGGGGTAGTGTGCAGGGACTGGTCGGCGTTGTAGCGATAGAGGCTGGGCAGGGTCCGGTAGTACTGGGCGTAGGCCTCGCAAAATTCAGCGGCGGCCCAGTGCAGTGGCGGGGTGGGGACGGTAGTAGCCGCGACAGCTGTTGGAGGTGGTACCTGGACCTTTTGGGCGTGCGCCTGGGGTAATGTGCAGCCGGCTAGCAGTAAGGCAGCAGTAAGCAGTTTTTGCATATGCAAGGAAGAGGAAAGAGGTCCGCCCTAAGTTGCCTTCCTGCTTTCGTTTCGACTAGAAGTACTTAGCCCGAAGATTTAGCTAGCGGCGGACACTTGTTGAGGCCTCGCAAACATACACTGGTAAAGTAAATTATATCGTATGCGATAAGATGAGGGCTGCGCTAAGGCATGTCCTTCGGGGTTGTGAAAAACCCGTCCTTAGTCAAAGCTTTCGGGGTGCATCTGCGCCACCTGCGTAAGGAGCGGGGATTGACACAACAAGCGCTAGCTGACGAAGCCGATTTGAGCTGGCCAACTATACAGCGAATGGAGGCCGGTACCCAATCGGCCACTATTGACGTGTTGGGAGCCTTAGCGAAGGCGCTACAATTGCCTTTAGCTGTGTTAATGACCTTTCCTGAGGCGGACAGGCATTGATGAGGAATGGGTACTACTTGGCGGAAAAGGGGAATCTTGGCCTGTTGAGCGCTGCGTGTTGCGTAACTAGGATGATTGCGTATGACATGCCGCAAAACTAATAGCTTTTTCTGATTTGTGGACTTATGTGTCTACAAATTGGGTATAAGATTTTCGCAGCTTGCCAAGGTGAAGAAACCGGCTAGCATTGCTGCCTTCGGGCAACATCTGCGCAAATTGCGAGAGGGTAGAGGCTGGAGCCAACAGGAGCTAGCGGACGTATCCGACTTAGCGAAGAAAACGGTCTACCGCATTGAAACAGCCCAAACCGCACCTACCCTTGACGTGCTGGTCTGCCTAGCTGAAGGGCTGGAATTGCCGTTGCGTGAGTTGGTGGATTTCTAATTTTAAGGTGCACCTAACTGTAACGTGTACCGATTAGTACGGGCGGCTATTCTGGTACTCGCCTGCCACGTAGCCTTCAGTACCGGCCATTGCTGCCGAGGATGAGGGGTGGGACTAGTATACCCAATTGTACCGTGTACCGATTAGTACGGCCTAGCCTTTTGGTACGCGTCGGTCAGCTTCAAAAACGCTAAAACTTCGGGATAACTACCGCTTTGCCTCAGCATTACGTTCGGCTACCTTATAGCCAGCATGAAAAGTCGAAGAATCAAAATAGCTGCCTTTTATCGGAGCCTTCACCCTTCATTGAAAGTCAGCCCTTCCCTACGGCTAACGGGGAATTGGTTACATAACGCTGGCTTTTCCCCTGGTGATACTGTTGCAGTAGAGGTGAGCCTGGGACGGCTTGTTATTACAAAGAACTTACAATAAGGAAGGTTTGGCTGATGAAGTGGTGTACCCCTTGCCGGACCGGGCTAGTAGATGCCCAGCGCCCGGCTGCCAAGAATTTGAATTTAATTATATTATTATAAATCTATAATGAATTTAATTGCTTAAAATCGTTGTCCATGTGTGCTGCTTGGTTGGTCGGCCCTGCTCATTTATACAACACTTTTGAAAGCTGACGAACAGAGTATGCTTACCGTGTATATGATTGATTGGATGCTTAATTAGACAGTGTACATACACTTTTTTGTCTGGGTTGTTTGTATATTTCCCAGAAATTAGCCTAAGTTGACTTAAAATGAGCAAGAGTAAGAAAAGCCCCGACTTGTTTCAGTATACTGAATTTGAGACTACTACCCTACCGCGTTATACTGAGGCGCTCTTAGACTTTAAAAGTAGCGAAGAGGTTTTTGGCCAACTTCAAGCTCTAGACTGGTCTTTTACAGACCACGACACAAGATTTCTCACTCATGACCTTCATCCTTACCCCGCGAAATACATCCCGCAGATACCAGGTAATCTAATTACTAGATTGTCTAGTCGAGGTGAACTGGTAATGGACCCATTTGGAGGTAGTGGAACCACAGCACTTGAAGCTATTCGACTTGGGCGGCGAGCACTTAGCATTGACGCCAATCCAGTAGCTACTTTAATTGGCAGAGTTAAGACAATAGCGTTTACTGAGCAAGCTTCGTTGGATGTAAGTATTTTGCATGCCGCATTAAGTAGTGCATTACAGTCGCTACCTAGCGAGCCACAAGAGTTTGTTAATAAGTACATGGATTTTATTCCAGTAATTGCTAACCGTGAAAAGTGGTTTCCTGATACTTCCTGTGGAGAATTAGCATTAATCAAATTTCGCATTAATCAACTTAATTCAACGGTAGCCAAGGATGTTGCGCTACTTGCACTATCACGAATTGTACTTCGTGTTTCATTTCAAGATTCTGAAACTAGATACAAGAGTGTGCCAAGAGATATCCCTCAGGGAGAAACTCTTAAGCGATACTTGAAGGAGCTTGAAAACGCGTCTGCATCACTAAAGCAAAATGGTTTTTCCGCATGGCATGGAGCGGGTAAGTTCGTTACGGCTGACATTCGTAATGTAAGTACTGATTTGGTGCCCGACAATTGCGCAGATTTGATAATTACCTCTCCGCCATATGGTAATGCAACTGATTATCACTTGTATCACCGCTTTAGAATACTGTGGCTAGGATTCGACCCAATAGCACTCGGCCGTGTTGAAATCGGCTCTCATTTAAAGCATCAACGGGAGGCAAGCGGTTTTGAAAGTTACCAAAATGATATGGTTAAAGCCTTAGCAACAATGCATAAGGCTTTAAAAAGTGGAAGATATGCTGCTTTAGTGATAGGCGATGCCATGTATAAAGGAGAACTGTTCCCCGCAGCTGAGATTCTTGAAGAACATGCACGGAAGAATGGCTTCGATGCCTCGCACATTATCACTCGGCCTATACATCAGACTAAGCGCTCATTCACTGCTGGAGCACGCCGAGCCACTACAGAGAAGATATTAGTGGTTAGGAAAGCCTCATCACCTGTTCGCGTTATTCTGCAACCGCCGCCATACAGGTTATGGGCTTACGAACAAGAATTACGTGATAGAGAAGTTAGTTCTTTCACCAATAATCAGCTTACAATTGCTCAGGGCGATGTTAAATGTGAGGTGGAAGCGTATTTAGTGCCGGCACTAAAGCAAATGGTATTTACACACCAAATAGAAATTGATAAGGGAGTAAAAGAGAGGAGTTGGCAGGCAATCATTGAAAATGGTATGGCTACCAGTAAAAAAAACCGTAAGGACCCTAAGTATGTAACTCACGGTATCCATGCTTATAAGGGTAAGTTTTACCCCCAATTAGCCAAAGGATTAATTAATTTAGTCCGGCCTAAGCCTGGTAGTATCATATTAGACCCCTTTTGTGGTAGTGGTACAACACTTTTAGAAGGTGAACTGAATGGCTTACAGGCTTGCGGCGCAGATATGAATCCACTTGCGGCTAAAATTGCCAAGGTGAAAACAGGTATAATTCAATGTGAGCCGGCGGTTTTAGAAGAAGCTGTTTCTATACTTAATGAGTTGATTCGTACAGTTTCGCCAAAGTTGAATGAACAGCTAACCGAGTTTAATATAGAGTGTCTTGAGGAAATTGAACGTTGGTTTCCTGCTGCCGTTATTCAGAAAATAAACTGGCTGCTTAAAACAATTAGGCGAATCAGTGATGGTATTGTTAGAGATTTTTTTGAGGTTGTCCTAAGTAGTGTAATTCGAGATGTTTCTCAGCAAGAGCCGACAGACTTACGTATCAGATATCGCAAGCATCTTATTGAGGATGCAGACGTACTTGGCTTATTTAGCCAGAACCTGGTAGTTCAGTGTGAAAGGATAGAAAAATTCTGGAGTGTGCGAGGCCACTCGCCTTTCGAAATCCTTACTGCTCGTGTAGTCGAAGGCGACAATCGCAAGCTGGAAACTTATGCGAAGCTCAAGTTGCAACCTGGAACTGTTGACTTAGTATTGACTAGCCCACCCTATGCTACTGCACTACCATACATTGATACTGACCGTTTATCACTCCTTACTATATTAGGTATTCCTGGAACAGAACGCCGGCCATTAGAACAGAATCTTATTGGTAGTAGGGAAATTACAACCTCTGCTAGAAAGAATTTGGAGAGAGAACTAAGGGAAGAAAATACATTGCCTGTGCCGATTCTAGAGTTTATCCAAAGCTTAGAAAATGAATTAGCTACTACCGATGCTGGGTTTCGCAAATTGAATATGCCCTCTCTTTTGTTACGGTTTTTTATAGATATGCAAAAAGTATGGGCTAATTGTTTCTCGCTTTTAAAGAAGGGAGGAGAGGTTATGATCGTTATTGGCGATAATAAAATCAGCGTAGGTGAGCTGGCAAAACGAATACCAACAACTGATTTTGTTGAATTGATTTGCATTCAATGTGGCTTTGAATCAGTGGAAAGAATAGACATATCTGTTACCACAGAAAATATGCTGCATATTAAAAATGCAATTACTGAAAATGTTGTTTTGCGCTTGCGTAAATAGTGGTTAACTGTACCCATAGTGTCTGTCCTTGCCTGGAGCACTATGGGTACAATAAGTAGACCAAAGAGTGTGCTCCTCTGTTCCTTGTCTAGCTAATGTACAGTCGTATGCATCATCGCCTGTTTTAGTGATACATACGATATCGCCAGCAGTAGCCCCTTGATTAATTATAGGCCTTGCATAAAATCTAAATTCAGACCGTGCTGGATAAACATAAAGGCGTACTGATTGTGTAGTTTCTGTATGTCCGGCAGAAACATTTTTTATAGTCCATACAGGGTAGTAGTGGTAATAAATAGTGCTTTTAGTTGACCTCGGGCCAATTATTTGTTGGTACTTATCAGGCCAACCCCAAAAATCTTTGGCCATATTAAGAGCACCCATTGGTATTCGTGGCTCACCTGGAATGTTACCTTGAGTCTTAGGTAGTTCCATGTAGAAAGACATCGGAGTAAGCTGTATTCCTGGTTCTAAATCAACAGTAGTTATATCTACTGCTTCTATAGCAGAAGCATTCGATTCTGTTACACTAGTTTGTGTATCAATTGGCTTGCGACTTTTCTTCTTCCTAACAGCTCGTGTTTCAAGTAGCGCAAGCAGTTCGGCCGGTAGTGGTGGGGCAGCAGGCATCTTTTCGGCACCAAAAGGTGATGTGCCAAGACTTTGTTGCCCCGTTCCGGCAAATTGTTTACGTCTTCTTTCATTTACTTCAGCGTCGCTTGGAATGTCTTTCCTGTCAAGCAATGCTGCTAAATATGTTCCATCAAGACTATGTGCAGTATCACCTACAGGTTCTAAAAATCTGGTAAGCTGGTTACAAGCCTCCTCATAAGCTGTTACGTCCTCCGGTAGTGCAAAATCAACTTGAGAAGTCAATTCGTAATTGCGATAGAAGCCCCCTTCCGTCATGTTATTAGAACCCGCAAAAATGATTGCTCGCTGGTTCCATTCAATTACATAGAGCTTCGGATGAACAGTGTGGCCAACAATCCTATTCTTAAGTATTATTACTTCTACCGGCCATGTCGCCACCTCTGACAAAACTTCTTTACTTGTACCACCCATGTCTACACCCAAGACAATTCGTATTTGACAGCTTTCCTGTGCTAGTTTCAATAACTGTGTCTTAAAGCGCATCAAAGTCTGCCATGCAGCGAAGGCAGAGACGAATACAACTTTCTTAGGAGCAGGAGTTAACTTTAAGAGGTTCAGTAAGATTTCACCGAACAGTACATCTGGTTGGATTAGATAGTCGTTTTTCATGAACCAAAAGGCTAAAAATGCTTGGGGTAACTTCGAGAAAGTGCAAGGTATAGAAAAGACATGATATGTCAGTTGGTACCGCTGCTGTCTTTGCTGCCGAAAATAAGTCGCTGTCAATGACTGCCTCGATAGTTCTGACCGTGTCCTTTACACCAGATAGTTGGTGCTGTCACCATATCATACTATCTATCCATTATTGTGTTGTAAGCGCGAAAGTCATTGACGCAATTGGATGGCGAGGCGTAACTATTATGGATGGATAATACCAATCAACTCGCCCGCAACTCTGACGGTGCCAATATTTCCTTCTAGCCGCTAGACCTACTGTAAGGTAAACCGGTGGTGCAAGTCGTTAAGGCGATAATCAGAAGAGTAGAAAGGGCTAAAAAGACAAAAGCCCCGCCTCTTTTATAGAAGTGGGGCTTTTCGATTTAGTGGAAGTAGAAAACGGCTCTGAGCAGGTTTCAGCCCGTTTCTGGTTCCGAAGGCGAATGCCTAGCTCGAAAATCATGCTTTCAATCGCTCGAAGTCTGTCTTCGGAGGTCAGACCCAGTTTTCGGCTCTTTTCTGTGTCGAAGTCTTCTTTTCGATGGTCTGAAGCTCTTCATTCCTTTCGAAGCTCAACAGAAGCTTCTTTTTTGACCTTCAACAAGAGGAAGGAGGAAAGCCTCTTCTCTCTCTCATCTCTCACCCCCCACCCCCCTCTGTCTACTCTCTCAATAGCTCTGTGAAATAAAAGGCGTTACTCGGACGATATTGGTGAAAGGCAAAGAAGGTAGTGCCGAGGTGACAGCATGGAAAAGCGGCTCGCTATGCCACTAGCGGCCGGCGGTTGGCCGCTACCCCAACCCATAGGCTACGGACGCGGCAAACTCGCTATCGAGGGCGAAAAAGGGTGGGTGCTGGGGCTAGCCCTACCGCTGCTACTGCTGGCCGCAGATTTTAGCGCCTAAACGTACCAAAAAAGGCCGCGTACCTATTACGATACACGGCCCTTTACGGTACACGGCGTCGATAGCGGCTACCCGATTACCCTTTCAACCAGCGGCGAATGGTATTGAACGGAATACCCGTTTTGCGCTCGATTTGCCGCAGGCTCAGGCCGGTGGCGCGTAGGGCAATGGCCTGCGCGACCTTTTCGGCTTTGGATTCCTGCTTGCTGGCCTTGAACGGCGCGGGCTTGGACAAATTGCTCAGCACCGTCATGGCGTGGGTGCGGGCCGTTTGCATAATGCTTAGGGCCGTGCTCACGTCCACCGACTCGGCTTCCACTACCGGCCCCGGTACTACGCCCCGCTCAAAGCAGCGTAGCACCGTCAGCACGGCCGCGATGCGCCACGCGATTAGCCCCAGCCGGTAGGCCGAACTGGCGCCCTGGCCGCCGTGAACGGCCAAGGCCTCGTCCAGTCCGGTTGCTCCGTATTCGTTTAGCCGTTGCCAGTCGCTAGGCGACAAGGTTACATGGGTCAGGTACTCGCCGGCCGTGGCGGGGACGGGCATCGCCGCTAGTATCTCACTCAGCTCGGCCGCTAGCTTATCCATGTACGGGTCGAGGGGGGAGCCAGCGCCGGGGCCTACGTCCTTCCATTTATAGTCGGGGTCGATGACCTTGAATAGAAAGCGGCTCACCAATCCGTCCTCGGCCGAAGGCAGTAGGCGTGGCAATTGTTCGGGGGTGCCGGTCAGGGCCACGCTCAGGGCCGGGCGCTTAATCCGCAGATGCTCCCGGTTCGTCTTGCGCATCACCGACACGGGTTCGCCGTGAAAAGCTTTGCGCAGCACGTCGCTGAAGTTGCCGAAGTCGTTGCCCATTGCCCCGCTCAGGGTGTCGGCCTCCGTTTCGCAGATAATGCCGCATCCGCGGTTGGCGGCCAGGCAGGTTACCAGCGCCGCCGCCGTCACGTTGCCGGGCACCAGCAATTGCAGGTAGGGCGGTGCAACAGGCTGGGGCAGGGTAGGGTCACCGGCCTTTTCGTAGGCAACTAGCTGTTCGTAGTAGTCGGCGCTGGCCGCTAACAGCTTTTCGTCCCACGGCTCGACTAGGTGACGTGCCCAAACTAGGGGGCCTTTACCGCTGGCAGCGGGGCCGGCGATGAATATGAAGAGGTTCAGGCCACAGGTGCGGCGGTTGTATACCCCACCTACGCCCGGAAAGCAACCCGATAGAAGGGCCAGCATTCCTAGCAGCATCACGTCGCGTTCCACGCCTGCAAAGGGGGCACAGCCGCGACGAATGAAGTCCGGTAGCGTTGCGAAGATTGCATCCTCGAACGGCGGCATTGCCATGGCCTCAGCCAGCTCGTTCGGCAGCGTGATACCGGCCTCCTTACAATAGTGGATGAACGTGCCCAGGGTGAAGCGGTTCGATTGCAGTTTCAATACGGCGTTGAACTGCTTATCGGTTTTAGTCGGGCTGTACTTCGGACTGAGCTTGCTCACGCGGTGAAACAAACTGCGGCCCCGTACTGCCCCGCAACCAGCTAGCAGGGAGCAGGCAGTGTCAAACCATGCTTTGTAGTCGTCCGGAAAACCACCTGCGGCCTCTACCGCTTGCACCCAGGCTTCCGCTGTAGCCGCTTCGTCGCTGTCGAAGTCGAAGTCGACTTCAACGTCGTCATGGCTTGCTAGGCGCGTCGGCGTCGCTGGCATCCGTTGCCCGGCTTCTACGGGGAAAGGCGGCAGAAACTCCCAATTGTGGTGCAAGTATGCCTGAGGGTCGTGGGCCAGGTAGCAGGCCCGCGCCACGTCCTTGGTCGCCACGTCGAGGTACTGGAACCAGTTGGGGTACTGACGTTCCAGATAGATGGTAATGGCCTCAAACGAGTCGGCATGCGGCACGGTGCAGTCCACGATGACGAATGCCTTTAACCCGTCGCCTGAAGGGCTGGCGAAGTACAGAGCTAGGCTAGCCCCTAGCACCCGGTCCTTGCGCAGTACCTGCTTGAGCTTTTTCAAATTGGGCACATGGTCGAAGTCGAGGACGAGTAGTCCCGAACGCTCTTGCAGCGCAGCGGCGGCGCGACGGGTGAAGACGCCGGCCGGCGTAACGTACGGCAGGCGGCGCTTCTTAGCCTCCCAAACTGCGCTGCCACGTTCAGAGGCACGCAGCGCTTCGGTTAGCCGTTGTAACGACGGCCGGTGAACCAGCATTTTATGCAGGTAGCCGAGGGTTAAAGATTTTGTTGGCTCGACAACGTGGATGCCACCTTGAAAGAAGCTGAATTGCAAGGAACCACGTGGGGTGTTGAAGGCGCTGCTCATGACTGACTTGCGTTAGAAGTGGTCGTGTACAACGTCTGCTGCTGAGCGGAGCCTTTGCCAAAAAGTACCTGCGCCCGGCGCGAGTACTTTTTGACGAAGAAGAAGTGCAGTACCTGCTTCGCAGCCTTGCCGCTGGCTAGCAGGTGCTTCCGCTCACACTGGCGGAAGGTGGGGGTTAAGCTGAAGCAATGGCTTGCTTCGCCAAGCCCTATCCAGGGGCCTGGGTGGAGGTTATTATCAGCCTTCATGTTGCTGACCGCCCTTTTAAAAACCAATTGTTTGGCTTTACCTGGCGGGGTATGGACAGCTTGAACGCTGAGGTAATTGCGCAGAATTGCGCAACAGGCTATTGCGCATTAATGCGCAGTTTTGCGCAATTTGTTCGAGTTTTCAAAGTAATGTAAAGTATTTTCATAGAAGACTTTGCTAGGTGAATATTCCCGCTTATGCCCCTGAATGTTCCTTTCGCCCGTCGTAAGGCCAAACGACTCGTTTAACGTTCGGAATGCTGACTTCCTGCTACTTTTTATATGTCCTTTTTTGTACAAATAATTGATAACGCCGGCTACGGGGCCGGACTTGACACCTGCATATAGTTTCTTAGTACTAGGGTCGAGTAGACCAACACCTTCGAGGGCTTTGGCAAGAATTTCAAATTCTGGCTGTATCAGACCATCCTCACCGTGACATTCAGTTGGCTTCACGCCAATTGCTGGTTTGACAATCTTGCCAGTGGGTAAGACTGTAGAAGTAGTTGGCCAAGCGGGTAGTGATTGCTGCCGCTTTTCTAGCCAATCGGAAGCCTTCTTCAGATTAGCAGGATATAGAACAGGGTAGCGTTGGCCCCACAGCGTAAGGATTGAAGACAAGTAGTCACAATCGGGTTGTTGAAGACCATCGCCATAATTAGTTTCTAAATAGGCTGCTACATCTTTCGTTTGTAGGGTCGGAATGCCCTCAACCTGGTTCGCGATGACGTTGAAAAAGAGGCTGGGGAATCTGGGGTGATACATGAGTTTAAGGATGACCAAGTCAAGCAGGGCATCCGGGTCAAGTGCGTCATCAACCTCATCCGCTAAACGAAGCTGACAGCGCAGCATATTGTATAGCTTATACTCCCTTAAATTGTCAGCCTTGTTTCCTTTATCATAGCTGGGGGCAGCTGCACCGCGCTGGTCCCTGAAGTCAGGCGCGTCATCGATAGGCAATACAAAGGGGAGTAGGTCAGCACCGTACATAACTAAGAAAATAGTAAAGAGTGGGCAGCACAACAAAAAAGCACTGCTTTTACACAGTGCTTGTTGTTCATTTGATAAAGCTAAAGTAGGGGTACGGAGCTTATCCCCAGTGGCCGCTTAACTGCTCAATCGCTTGGTCGCGCTGGCGGTCAACTACACGGGCGTACCTAGTGGTTGTATTGATGTCTTTATGTCCAAGTAGTTTAGATGTTGTATATATGTCAACGCCTGCGGTTTGCAGAGCAGTTCCGAAGGAGTGCCGTGAAGAATGGTAGGTGAAGAATACCCCGGCCTGCTCGCGCCAACGGATAACGTACTTTTTCAGCCGGGAGCGACTCTTGAGCGGGAACACGCTTGCCAGGGCTTCGGCCTTACCCTGTCGGCGCAACCCTAAGCCTTCCAGAATCGCCACCGCCTGGGCCGTGAGGGGAATTTGTACCACGTCGTCGGTCTTGATTTGCTGCTTGACTAGCTTGTATTGCTGCCGGCCTTCTTCGTTAACGCCGTTGCCGTGGACTTCACCCCACACCAGGGTTTCGACGTCGCTGATGCGCAGGCCCGTGTAGCAGGAAAATAGAAAGGGTACTACTACCCAGTCGGGGATGCCTTCGCGGTGTTGTAGCAGCACTTCGACCTGTTCCTTGGTGAGGTACTTGGGGGGCTTGTCGGGTACGCGCACCTTGCGCACCGTAGGGGCAGCGGGCATGCGCTTGTCGCGTACGGCTAGGTTGAAGCTTGTCAATAGTAAGCCCATGTAGCTGCGCACTGAACTGGCCTGCACTTGGCTGCCCAGGTAGTCCTGAAAGCGGGCTAGCCATTCGTCGGTCAGGCTGCCGAAGGGGAGCTTGCCCTTGGTGAAGTGCTGCAAGTGCCGGGCGACGCTACGCCAGTTGTGATTGCGCGTGGCGAGCAGACTTTGGAAGTAGTCCAGAAAAGAGGCGTGCAGGTCGTAGGTCGGGGCGATGTGGTGTTCGAGGTGCAGCAGGCGGCGCTCGACCTTGTTTTGCTCGATTTTAGCGATGCGGTAGGCTTCTTGGTAAGCTTCGCGCTGGGCGGGGTTGCGGCTCTTGGCGTCGGCGGGGGTGATGTAGATTTTCAGGGTCTTTTTGTGCCGTACGCCGTGTTCGTGGTAGTCGAGCACGAGCGACACGGTACCGTCGCTCAGGGGTTTTTCACGCAGGTTGACTGAGGCCATTGGTCAGGAGGAATAGGGGTGGGGTCGAAAGTGACGCTGCCCGTAATTAGCCTCCCGTTGGGTGGTCGATAAAGAAGTGGTTATCCCGAAGGTTTAGCTTTAACTAACTTGATGTCAAGTACTTGTTGGTGGGTGTAGCCCACAAAAGTGGCTTCCTGGTCATGCCGGGGCTGTTTTCAGCGGAGGACGGTCGGAGGACGGTCCCTCGATTTTTGGTGCTTATTCGCACCACTAGTACCAGCGTACCACTGGGTAGAATAGTACACAAAAAAACCGCCCCAGGCGGGTGCCTGAGACGGTTTGTAGGGCTTGCCCAAGTAGCAGGCTACCGGCCGCCAGGGGGGCAATTCTCCTTGAGAAACTTGGTGTAGGTAGCGGCCAGGTGGCGGCTGGTGCCCTCGCCCTCGCTGAGGCCGTGGGTACGGTTGGGGTAGCTCATGAGCTGGAAGGTCTTGTTGTTTTTCACGAGCTCATTAATCATCTGCTCAGCGTTGTTGTAGTGCACGTTGTCGTCGCCGGTGCCGTGCACGAGCAGCAGGTTGCCGCGCAGGTCTTTGGCGTGGGCCAGCGGCGAGTTGTCCACGAAGTAGTGCTTGTCTTCGGGCAGCAGGCCCATGTAGCGCTCCTGGTAGATGTTGTCGTAGTTGAGCTGGTTGTCCACGGCCGCGATGGAGATACCCGTTTTGTAGATTTTGGGGTACTGCATCAGCAGGCTGAGCGTGCTGGAGCCGCCGCCGCTCCAGCCCCACACGGCCACGCGGCTGGTGTCAACCCACTTGTTTTTGAGCACCTCCGTGGCGCCCATCGCCTGGTCGCGAATGTTGAGCGCGCCGATGTTGTGGTAA